>Ga0209536_100000005_pt1 | contig 323617 bp, 303 predicted proteins | sample DeeMarSeWOR28_12_FD_187461 | JGI IMG/M metagenome (GOLD analysis project Ga0209536, IMG submission 187461) | Marine sediment microbial communities from White Oak River estuary, North Carolina - WOR-2-8_12 (SPAdes) (version 2) | ecosystem: Environmental > Aquatic > Marine > Intertidal zone >... | reverse complement strand
GACCTGGCGGTGGCCAACAGCGGGGCCAGCCGGGTGGATATCCTGATTAATGACGGAAACGGCGACTTCACGATTACCGATGTGATTGCCGGCCAGACCAATGCCCAGGACCTGACCGCGGGTGATTGGGATAATGATGGGGATCTGGACCTGGCGGTGGCCAACAATGGCGCCAGTCGGGTGGATATCCTGGAAAATGACGGCACCGGGGATTTCACGATTGCCGATACGATTGCGAACCGGACCAATGCCCAGGCGTTGGCTTCAGGCGATTGGGACGGCGACCGCGATCTGGATCTCGCGGTGGCCAACGACGGGGCCAGCAGAGTCGATATATTGGTAAATGACGGCACCGGCGACTTCGAGCCTGACAATACGATTGCGGGCCAGACCAATGCCAGGGGGCTGGCAGCCGGTGATTGGGATGGCGATGATGATCTGGACCTGGCGGTGGCCAACAGCGGGGCCAGCAGAGTCGATATCCTGAAAAATCAGCCTTAGATTCCTCCGCTTTAACATGATTCTGCAAAATTCAGAAATCTAATAATGCGTCAGCCTATCTAACAAATTTTCAGTCCCTCTTAATTTCACTTTAAGGCGCGACATAACTCATTTTAGGTAAGCCAAAATTGATTACCTTAGCTGAAGCATTATATCGTTATGATACTTGAACGAGTAATGTGTACTGAGGATACCTGGATTGATCAAAATTTTCTAGGCCAGTCGATTCCTTACTGTGATTTATTTATCAAAATTCTATCCATGTAATGCGTTTTGCCGATCATTAACGGTTATAAAAAGGCTGAAAATGATATCAGGCAAATTGCGACAAGAATGCCTCCTGCGGACCCGTTAAAAAATTTGAGGCTTTTTCATAAAAAAGCAAGCACGGCGGACTGAAAGAGGCATGCTGCGAACCCTGCGAAACATTGGTCCAGCGCAGCCCACAATGAACGGAAGCATCCACAAATCGATGGCATGCTGCTACAAATCGCAAAAAATCAATTTATTGAAAAGCGATGAAATAAATAGTAGTTTAGTATCTCCGACCCACCTTTTTGACAGTCCAAAACGGGTTTGGAGGAAGATTATAACACAGACCCATGGCTTGGTCCGAAAACAGAGGTTCCAAAAACCCGACACGATGAGGGTAATCTAAAATGCGGTGCTGTAGAATCATTCCTGAAGCAAGAAACTGCTTTCAGCGGATCGGTAAAATAAATTCGCTGTGGTTACTCGGAACGATTACGCTGATGAGCCTGATCATCGGCTGTGCGACTGCGCCGGTTTCGTCCTCTTTTGATCCCCGATCAATGAACGAAGTTGGATTCCGAGATCGCGCCCAATCAAAACATGATGATGATGTTCGCGTAACGGTTGCCGTTCCGAGCGCGGAAGAAAATAAGGCGCTGTTCAGTGCAAATTTATCTTTGAGAGAGATCCAACCGATCTGGGTAAAAGTGGAAAACCACAGCGATCGAGTCTATTACCTTATTTCAGCTGCAACCGATCCGAACTACTTTTCGCCCAATGAGACGGCTTTTGCCGTCCACGGCGGCCTCAGTCGATCAGACCAAAACAAGATGGCAAACTATTTCAGATCGATGAATTTCAGAAATCCCATTTTGCCTCACACGGCGGTTTCTGGCTTTATTTTTACAAATCTTGATGAAGGCGAAAAGGTGGTGCAAATCGACCTGATTGCCAGTAAGCAGATTAAATTTTTTACATTCTTCGTTCAAATTCCCGGCATACGGGTCGACTATCAAATGGTGGATTTCGACAGCCTCTATTCAAAGGAAGAGATTGTAGAATTGGATGAGGCTGAATTGAGAACGGCTCTCGAAAAATTGCCATGCTGCACGACCAATGAGGATGGAACGGATTTAGGCGATCCGGTCAACCTGGTGATCATCGGGGATTTTCTTGATGTTGCGGCCACTTTCTCCCGCCGGGGATGGCTTCCGGCGGAAGAGACCTACTCGACAGCCGTGTGGAAGACCATAAAGTCTTTTCTTTTCGGTAAGCGCTATCGATATTCGCCCGTAAGCTCATTGTATCTATACGGTCGCCACCAGGATTTGGCGCGCCAGAAACCGCGTCACAGTATCCACGAAAGAAACCACTTGCGCTTGTGGTACAGTCGGATGCGGTTTAAGGGCAATCCGATCTTTGTCGGTCAGGTCAGCCGCGACATTGGTGTCCGTTTTACCACAAAAACCTGGCCGCCGGTCACCCATAAAATTGATCCGGATATCGATGAAGCACGCCATGCCATCATCGAGGATTTGCTGTTCTCTCAAACCCTTGCCCAAGTCGGATTCGTTAAAGGAGTGGGCCGGGCAACGCCTTACAGACCGAGGCAGAATTTGACCGGCGATCCATACTTTACCGATGGATTACGCGTAGTGATGATTCTCAATAAAGGGCCCATTTCCATGAATCAGATCGAAGGACTCGACTGGGAACATCCCCAAACGTTTCAAATATCGGACTAGTAAGTAAACACCGACCTTTATCAGGGGTAAAGTAAAATTTGGCTTGCAACATGATGGCAAGCGACTGGGCCATACAAGAGGTTCCAATGAAGAAAAAGATGATCATTCCCGTAATTGTTTGTTTTGTCACCGGATTAATGTTCAATGCCGCTCCGGCTATCCTTCTGGCTGAAACCGCATTTGTCACCATTGGATCCGGCGATTTCACCGGCGTCTATTTTCCAACCGGATTGGCAATCGCAAAGATGGTCAACAAGAAGCGCAGCCAATCCGGAATCCGGGCGACAGTCGAATCTACCCGCGGCTCGGTTTTCAACATCAATGCGATCATGGCCGGATATCTGGAATTCGGCATGGCGCAATCCGACATTCAATATCAGGCCGTCAACGGGCTAACCGAGTGGGCAAAAAAAGGCCCCCAGAAGGAACTGCGCGCCGTATTCAGTATTCACCATGAATCGGTGTGCCTGGTGGCCGCAGTTGACGCCGACATAAATGCCATAACGGATCTTATAGGGAAAAAAGTCAATCTCGGTAACCCGGGCTCCGGCCAGTACCAGAATGCCATCGACGCTCTACAAGCAGCAGGTCTCAGCCCGAAAAATGATATCGATGCAGGAAGATCAAAAGCCTCCGAGGCACCGATTCTGCTCCAGGACAACCGCATCGACGCGTTTTTTTGCACCGTGGGGCATCCGAGCGAGACCCTCCGAAATGCAACTACCGGCACGCGCAAGGTCCGTTTCATTTCGATTAACGGCCCCGGCATCGACCAAATGGTCGCTGATAAAAACTATTACACCAAAACAACAGTTCCGGTCGCCCAATTTTATCCGGGTGCGGATAATTCGGTAGACGTGAAAACATTCGGTGTTATTGCCACCCTGAGCACCATTTCAAAAATACCGGATCACATAGTTTACACCATCACCAAAGAGGTGTTTGATCATTTCGCGGAATTTAAAAAACAACATCCGGCTTTAGGGGGCTTGACAAAGGAAGACATGCTCAAAGGGCTTAGCGCGCCGCTTCACCCCGGCGCAAAGCAATATCTCAGGGAGGTTGACCTGCTGCAATAGCCCGGTTTGCATGCAGCGCGTATCAAACCGACGCTCGTTGAAAAATTCATCTAACCATATTAATTTGGGGCTAAGGCCGCAGGGAGATCCACCGACCGCACCGGCGACACTCACCACTGCTGCAACTCTTTTCTGCAAATCCGGAAAGGCGGAGATTGCCTCAAGAATATCCGGGGTGCCCTTCGAGTAACCCAAGAGCACTAGACGTCTGCCTGCCTCGGGATCGGATTCAGCCATGACGGCCTCTCGAATCAGACCTGCGTTGCGAGCGCTGCTGGAGAGGGTTTCGACCTCAATAAAGCTGACCTGGTGACCGAATTTGGAGAGATGGGTTGCCTCGGCCATCTGAGGATCAACATAGTTTTTGACACATTCCCACCCGACCCCAAAGACCATCATGACGGTTAGCGGATTGCTGCTGAAGCCCAGGTGTACCGGGATGCCTGTGGGCAATCCCTCATTCTCCAACCTGACCAGCGCTTCACTGCAAGGTCGATAATCTGGCAATTCCTTGCCCTTTTGTCTGTGATAGCGCAATAGATCTCTCGAAAACGAGCGCGGCCATCAATGACACCGGCCCTGGAGGCGGGAATGAGAATCATCGGCGGTGTGGCGGCAGAATTTTGGGTCAGCGGCTTTGGGGCGCATCCGGATAACGCGATCAAAGTGCCACAAAAAATGACCCAGAGCACAGCGCTGCGGTAGAATAATCTTTCAAATCCTGGAATATTAGACAAAATATATTTTGATATCATTGAAATCCGGAATTGCATAATACAATTTGAAATCCTTGTATCGAGGAAGAATACTGAATGAAGGTCGCCATAAAGCGAAAGTCCGGCGAAGCACCGATTCCCGGGACATTTTTTTCATATCCAGATACAAAACTCAAGGAAATATTAAATGAGTGAAGCACATTAAAAAAGGTTCTCTTATTTTTAGGAGAAAGCTGACCGTACTACATCTAATTTAATCAAATCTGATTTGATCAAACCGAAGCCCCAGATATCTTGCCAAAAACCAAATATCAGCCGGTGGTGAATAAAATCCGATACCGCAAACTTTTTATTTAAATTACGGTTGAGACCGCCATCGTTGCCAAAACAGGGAGTCGCAAACCTTGACAGCATTGAAATTAATATTAGCGTAGATAAAGGCCACATGTAGATTGAATTTGGTTCGCACCATCAGGTGATGAGGATTTCACAGCCTTGCTGATTAATCGCAAAAATTTTCCAATTTGACCTGAATTGTTGGGTGATAATGCTGCCTAATCGAAACGGGCTTGCTTTTCGCAAACGATATCCGCTCATCCAAAAGGGCCTAAATATTTTATTAAAATGCTCTGGCTTGATGCCGAAGCGTCACTCCCAGCGGACGAAGCCTATGTAAGGCCGAGATTCAGAGAGGCCGGCCTGGAACGCATCATCTTCTTCAATCGATCCGGTACTCAGTGCTTCATTGCCAGCAACAGCCGGTTCGCCATCGTTGTTTTCCGCGGCAGTGAAACCTGGAATCAAGACGATCGCTTTGATCCGCGTCAGATGATTGCCGATTTTTTGACCGATATCGATATCCGGCTGTCCGATTGGATCCGGGGCGGAAAGGTTCACACGGGTTTCATGGCAGCTTTGGACAGCATCTGGGACGACATGCAGCCGGAAGTTAAACGTCTCCAAGATCAAGGTGTTCTGATATGGGTGACCGGCCACAGCCTGGGTGCGGCTCTTGCGACTCTGGCGGCCGACCGTTTGCCGAATGTTCAAGGGCTATACACCTTCGGCTCGCCCAGAGTGGGAGATGAGGAATTTCAACAAAGATTTGGACTGAACGCTTTCCGGGTGGTCAATGGCAGGGACATCGTTGCCGACATCCCGCCGAAAGGCCCCTGCCGCCATGTCGGGGAGCCCATATTTATTGATCAAAAGGGCAGAATTCACGCCAGGCACCGCACTACAGAAGAAGCCGATGATGCATCCTGCTATGCGGACTCGAATGCTTCTGGAAACGGCGGGGAAATCCGAAAATCGGATTCAGCTCTGTATATTCCAGGTTCGATCCAAGACCACGTCCCTGTGCTTTATTCCATTTATCTTTGGAACGGATTGGTGGAGAGGCTGAAATCCCGCGCTCGCGAATGAACAGGAAAAAATGGTTAATCCGGTTGTTAGGAGAAAGACAGATGAATCCACACATTTGCTTTTTGGTCAGCGTTTTAACCGCCGGTACGATTTTGCTGTCCGTTGAAATCCTGCCGGGCGATGAAATGCCCAAAATGACAAATACCGCATCCGCAAAAACTGAATATGCTGCATCGGTGCCCGGGGCCTATGCGGGTGCCGGGACCCCGGTCGCCACCCGCAACCCGCTCGCCGGGACGAAATGGCGGCTGGTGGAAATTCAGTCGATGGACGACGCGATCGGCACAGTCAAACCGAAAGACCCGTCCCTTTTCACCATGCGTCTGAACGGTGACGGTACGGTCAACATGCGCCTCGACTGCAATAGCGCCAGCGGCACCTGGACTTTCGAGCCCAGCGACGACGGTTTGAGCGGTCGTTTCGAATTCGGCTCACTGGCAGCCACCCGCGCTTTGTGCCCGCCACCGAATCTGGACGAGCGCGTTTTGGCGCAGGCCAAATATATCCGCGGTTATCTTTTAAAGGAAGGCAAGCTTTATCTGAGCCTCATGGCCGATGGCGGCATCTATGCCTGGGAACCGGACATAGACAAGTCCTCTGCGGCAAGCGTGCCTGCTGCCCCTGAGGATGGCGGTCCCCGCAACTGGCAAGTCAGCGGCGTCTCCCGCACGCTGAATCTCCGGGAGCAGCCGTCTATCACGGCAAGAATCGTCGCCGGCTATGCCTCCGGCACGATTCTCGATAACCTGGGATGCCAGCGCGCTCAAGGCCGGATCTGGTGTGATGTCCAGCAGCTGGGTGGAGGTCCGCGCGGCTATGTAGCCGCAGAGTTTCTGAAGCCTGCGGTATCGCCCGACGGGAGTGTCGCAACCGGTCCCGACGATTCGGCGCTGCGCGCAGGTCGGGGCGATTTCGATGCAACGGGACAGATACCCTGTGCTCAGTACCCCGGCCAGCCCATGACGGAATGCGAATTTGGTGTCGCCCGTGCCGGCGGAGGCTACGCCACGGTCGTAATCAAGAAACCTGATGGCCGCACCCGCGCAATCTTCTTCCGCATGGGTAATCCTATCGGCGCCGACACCAGCGAGGCAGACGGCTACCCCGAATTCCGCGCGACCAGGGAAAACGACTTGCACATCATCCGTATCGGCGACGAACGCTACGAAATTCCGGACGCTGTCGTCCTTGGCGGCTGAAACTCAATTCACCAGGGAACATAACATGGAACTCCTCACGTCGCTATTCGCCGGCAAGCCGCTGAACATCATTGCTTTGGCCGTTTTTTTTCTCGCTGGATATCTCGCGCTGCGGTTCAAAGCGCCCGGCATTGGGCGCCATCCACGTGCGCTGCCCATCGCGTCCACCGCCTGGGGACTTTATGCGGCATGGGAGTGGCTGGTTCAGATCAAGACTCCAGAGGCGAACATCCGGGTCGACCTTCTCGCAATTTGGCCGGTGTTGGCAATTCTCTCAGCATGGGCGCTGTTCCGCGCGTTTCGATAGGCATGCTTCATCGTTTGCCGTTCGGTGTTAGCTGCCTGACAACCGGTTGCTCCAATCTATTACTATCCTGCTGTATATATGGCTATCAAACCAACATAGCCAAATTTTGCACCTTTCATCAGCACACCCAAAAAATTTTTGGTCTCTCTAATTTCCAGCCTAAAGTAACCTGCAATTTCGGCCCTTGCAAAATAGTGCGGATTTGCATATGCATTATACTGCCGGATGTTTCGGAAACGATGTCAGGTAGTCTGTGACTATGAAGCGGCTTATGTGTTGTATCCTAAGATGAAGACGGAATATTTTAGAGTGGGAGCTAATTATGGCGGGTGGTTGGACTCGTGATGGGGGGGTGCAGGATCAAATAGACGCCCGTGTGGAAGACGGCGTAAAGCTGGCCAGGCGTCGGCTGCCAAATGGCGAGGGCTCAACCCATTGTGAGGACTGCGAGACAGTTATCCCAGATGCGCGTCGCAAAGCAATCCCTGGCGTGCGCTTTTGCGTAAGCTGCCAGTCAGAGCGTGAAAAACGGCAGACAACTCCGACGGGCTTCAATCGACGCGGCAGCAAAGATAGCCAGCTGAAGTGACCCGTTACTTTTGATCAATTAATCTTCTACAAATCTCGATTTTTACAGCCAGGTCAACCGAAAACTCGGAATTCCTCGTCTGATAGCAGGATGGGAGGATGTAAGATGCCGGATATGTTGTTAAAATTATTTGAAATTGAAGATGACTGGCGCCTTCTGGCAGAGCAGAAAAGACGCGCAATCACCATACGCAAACCCATCGGCCCCGAGAAACACATGCTTATTGATTGGGTATCGGATCACTTCGGCGCCGGCTGGGCCAGCGAAATCGATACGGCCATCTCCAATAAACCCCGGACCTGCTTCATCGCCGTTAAGGAAGCAACCATAATCGGTTTCGCCTGTTACGATGCCACCGCATTGGGATTTTTCGGTCCTATTGGCGTTGAAAAATCGCATCGCAACCAGGGCACAGGAAAGGCATTAATGACCGCATGTTTGCTTGACATGAAATTAAAAGGATATGGGTATGCGATTGTCGGCGCTGTGGAAGATACGGAATACTATAAAAAAACCGTTGGCGCTCTGGAAATTCCGGACTCATCACCCGGTATTTATGCGACGTGGGTACGGGATATTAAATAGGTTTCTGGTCGCTGGCCACTGGCCGCTGGTCTCTTGTCACTGGTTTCTGGCTGCTTGTCTCCGGCTCGGCCAGCAGCAAGAAGCCATAAGCCAGCTGCCTGATACCTAAAAAAAGACCGCGTTTTGTGAAAGACATACGGGGCACAACACTATGTCATTTGGTCCCGGTGCCCTGAAGTTTTTTTTCAATTGCCATCAGACGTTTTTTTAGGTCGACCAGCTCTCTGGTTGAGTTTAGGTCCCGATGTTTGTGGTCAATCGCCTCGCAAAAGGCACGCAAATTGGCGTTAATTGTGCTGATCAGCAGTTTGTCTTCGGCGCCGTAAATCCTGGCCAGCATTTCCACGGCATTCCCGAATCCGGAAATATCCTCATCCTGCTGAAACGCATCCGCAGACCGCGGCTTCCAGCTGACCTGAAGTTTATATGCCGATTCCTGACTGGCCAGCTGGTCTTTATGCCCGGATTCCGCCCTCTTATATTCCACCCGCACCTTAGGCCCCTGCCCAAATCGAAGCCAGTCCATCGAGCAGCCGCTTATTTCCGCCACCTTATAAATCCACCCCGGAGGAACATCATCCCGTTTTCGGGCCGCACCAATATTTTGCCTTGATATGCCTAAATTATTTGCCAGCTCTCCATCGGATTTAACATTCAGTGCGTCTTTCAGCCGACCGATGATTTCTTCCGCCTCGCTTAATGACAAGCTTAACTCCTTATTTTTATTGTACTTTAAATCTTTACCCATATTTTCGCCCTGATATTACGCCTGCCAGAAAATTTGTGTTAAAAGCAAATTATTTTTGCTATTAATGCAAATTTTTATTGACAAAAACATTTTAGTGGTTTAAATGTTGTGACAAAGAGGCGCTAAAGTTAACAAATAGTTAACAGATTCCTGGTGATATGGCAAGTTTTTATTGACACCTGACCAAAAATCTTTGCGCAACGGTTTTCACCATCCCTTGCCGTATTGAACTGAGATACGGCACAAACATCCAAACCGAAAGGAGGAAAAAATGTTAAATCGTAAAATGGTTATGGCAGTGCTTATGGCACTATTGGTCGGCTGGGCAGGCGTCACCAACGGCGATGCTGCCGAGGTCGAAAAAATTAACATTAACACGGCTTCGGCTGAAGAACTGATGCAGTTGAAAGGCATCGGCTCCAGCCACGCCGCCAGCATCATCGCATATCGCGAAAAAAACGGCCCTTTTAAAACTCCGGAAGACTTAGTCAAAGTCCCGCGAATCGGCTCGAAAACGTTTGAGAAAAATAAGGATTTGATCATCATCAAAAATTCCCCAAAAAAGCGGGCCAAAAAGTAAGTGATTCTTCTAAGCGCGAAGTCAGCCGCCTGGCCAGCAGGCGGCTGAACTTTGTTCGCCAATTGTGGATTACTTTAATAAGGAGGATGGAAAATGACCGAAAAAATAAACAGCTACAAAGACCTGCGCGTTTTTCAGAATGCAATGAAGGCTGCCATGAAACTTTTTGAACTAACCGAAAGTTTCCCGCCCGAAGAAAAATATTCCATGACCGATCAACTGCGGCGTTCATCCCGCGCCGTTTGCGCCAATATAACCAGAGCCTGGCGTAAAAGGCGATTCAAAACGCCTTTTATTGCGAAGTTGAATGATTCCGAAGGCGAAGCCTGCGAAACCCAGGTATGGATTGAATTTGCAAGACAATGCCAGTACCTGGATGATGACGTCTGCGAAGACCTGGATGCAGTCTACAATCACATCATGGGACAGCTCGTTAAAATGATAAGTCAGCCGGAAAAATGGCTGATCAAAAACCAGCAGAAGCCTGAAACCGAACCGCGATCGTCTTGACGTTTTAACGCTAATGTGAAAAGCTTTCCGGCCAGGAGTGTTATCGCGCCCGGCCGGGGGCTTATCGCATCATTTATTGGGTTTTCCAAATCCCGCCACGGCGGGATTCCACCCACAACGACTGGGGCACTTCGCGCCCCTGTCTTTTACCGCCTATGGCGGTAAAATCCAAGCCATCCGCTTTGCGGGTGGTCGTTAACCCCATTCAGGACGATATGCCTACCGTCTGGGTTTTCAAAATCGGCCGCCGTGGTGATGTCTATCGATAGGTAAACTTGAGGTCACAATTTGTGACCTCAAGTAGAAAAAAGCATCAACCTTTAAGATCACAAAATGTGATCTTGAAAAGCGCCCAGATCCGCTTCCGGCAAAAAGAGAAAAACAATTGCAGCCCCAGCAGGTTCTAAAAAAATACTTCGGATATGATACATTTCGCGAACACCAGCTCGAAGTTATCCAAAACATAATGGATGGCAAAGATGCCTTCGTGCTTATGCCCACAGGCATCGGTAAATCCATATGCTACCAGATTCCCTCGATCATTCGTGAAGGCGTGGGGCTGGTCATATCGCCCTTGATCGCCTTAATGCAGGACCAGGTCGGTGCTTTGCGCCAGTCCGGAGTCTCTGCCGAATTTCTCAATTCCAGCCTGCCCCCGCAGGAAGCCCGGCTTGTTGAACGCCGGGTCGTATCCGGTAGAGCTGATATTCTTTATGTCGCGCCTGAACGCCTGCAGAGCGAGGATTTTCAACGGTTTATCCGCAGATTCCCGATTGCTCTATTTGCCATCGATGAAGCGCACTGCGTATCTCAATGGGGCCATGATTTCAGACCGGAATATCTCAGGATATCCGAGGTGACCGACACCTTTCCGACCGTACCGCGAATTGCCCTAACGGCGACTGCTGACGCGGTCACGCGCGCCGATATCCTGGAAAAGCTTAAATTAAGGCATGCAGCCCAATTCGTCTCCAGCTTTGATCGAGCAAATATCAATTACCGGGTTCTGCTCAAAGATAAGGACAAACAGCAACTTTACGATTTTATTGCCGGTGAACACCCCGGCGAACCGGGGATTGTCTATGCCAGAACGCGGAGCCGCGCCGATCAAATCGCAAGCTGGCTTCAGCAAAAAGGGATGCCGGCATTTTCTTATCACGCCGGCCTGGATCCGCGCACCCGGTCGGAACGTCAAAGACGATTTTTACATGAGGATGGTCTTATCATTGTAGCGACGATTGCGTTTGGCATGGGCATCGACAAGCCCGACGTGCGCTTTGTCGCCCACCTGGATTTGCCCGCCAGCATGGAGGCCTATTATCAGGAAACCGGACGTGCCGGCCGGGACGGTCAACCGGCGGATGCGTGGATGGTCTACTCCCTTGCAGACGTTGTGGCCATGCGAAAACTCCTGGATCTATCGGAGGGCGACGAAGCCTTCAAACGTATTCAACAGCGCAAACTGGAAGCTTTGCTGGGATACTGCGAGGCCGTGGCGTGCCGCCGCGAAGCCCTGCTGGGTTATTTCGGTGAGTCCTACCCAGCGCCGTGTCGAACTTGCGACAACTGCTCCCAAACTGTGGAGGCCTGGGATGGCACCATTGCCGCCCAGAAAGCCCTTTCCTGTGTGTATCGCACCGGCCAGCGCTTTGGCGCCGCCCACCTGACCGATATCCTGATCGGAAAGACCAGCAACCGTATCCAACGCTTGCGGCATGACAGGCTAAAAACGTTTGGCGCCGGCAAGGAACTATCCCGAATCGAGTGGCGGTCGGTGTATCGCCAGCTGCTGGCGGCCGGCATGTTGAGCGTCAATATCGGAAAAATTTCAGGTTATCGCCTCACAGAAAAAAGCTGGCCTGTTTTAAGGAGCGAACGTAAGGTATGGTTTCGAAAAGACACCCGGCTGACCCGGAATAAAAAGATCATCAAAGCATCAACAAAACACAGTCCTGATTTTCTGAACGGCGATGACCGGCAACTTTTCGAAAAGCTTCGCCAGCTGAGACTGGATCTTGCAAAAAAACTGGGGGTGCCGCCGTTTGTCATCTTTCACGATAAGACCTTGATGGAAATGGCAGCTCTCAGGCCAACCAATCCCGGGGAATTCCTTCAGGTCAGCGGAGTCGGCGAACGTAAAGCCGAGCAGTTCGGCGATGCATTTCTAGAAGCAATTAATGCTTAATTTTGCGGTAATAGGTATCAGAAAGGTATATGGCAGCTAAGGGGTTGTGACCGGTCACGCGGTCTTTAACTGCCAGAACCGTTGTAGGTGCCTCGGCATATTTGAAAAAGATGGAATCGTGCCCCACACACAGACCTAAAAGAATGTTAAGCTCTGTTTTCTCGTGATTCAGTAATTTGGCCTGGTAAATCGGATTGCACATGGACTCGTCGGTGCCCCGATGGATTTTGTCCTCATCCTCGATGCCGATGCGTTCCTTTGAGGTCCTGCCCGCCTTGCACAGCACAGATGTCACCTCGAAACCGCGGTCCTTTAAAATCTCTTCCACGATGCTGGCCTCCTTGGCAAGACCTAAACAAAAGGCCAGACCCAGGCGCTTGTATTTCATCTTTTCTGCAAACTCATAGATTTCAACGATCCGGGTCTTCGTCGGCTGCATAACATAGGGTTGCTGGTGGCGGTTGGTGTAACAATGCGCCTCCTGCCGGGAAGCCTGTAAGGCAAACGCGCGTATTTCCGAACGATCATATTCTTTGTCGGCTTCGGCGAAAACATTATCATGGGCCAGCGTTGGACAGCCTCTGGAACTGAGTCCTTCATCATCCACACAGATTTTCTTGGCCGCTTCATGACCACACGCTGCGCAGTCGGGCGCCGGTATTTTTTTCTTTTTTGCCATTTTTGTTCCTCTCGGTCTAATATCAGATTAGAACCGATCTCAAAATATCGGGTATAGCTTCTATAACATGGTCACATTTAAGCCAAAATAGGAAATATGCGATTGCGTGTCAAGCTCCAAAAACCGCATTGGAGTTGACCTGGGGTTCCGATACCCCTATTTTATAGTGAGGAAAGCCGTTGAGGTCTTATGATGTCCATTTCAAAAATAAATTTCTTCCAATCCCGGATATGGAAAGACGGGGCGCTTTTAAAGGAGATCGATCGCAACCTGTCCGCAGCGGATGATCACTTTGCATCCGGCAGATGGAAGCTGGCCATAGAATCCCGAATTTTCGAGAAGTACAAAGATACACTGGGCGGGCGGCCGATTGAAAGCTTCGATCCGCAGGGCTATCTGGCCGAGCTCGGTCTTGGGGAATCGTTTACCGCCGGAAGATCCAACATCGACCTGCTGCGTGCTTTTCATCTGATCCAGGAATATCGTCCTGATCCGCGCTACTTCCCGCTTGCAAAAAACATCGCCGCATCTGTCCAGAAGATTTTTTTGTCGATCAGCCGAATCTCCCCCGCTCTCGTCAACGCTGTAGACCGTCTGGTCGACCCCCTGGCAGTCAGAATGACCGAAAGAAAGCATCAGACGGATCGATACCACGCGGCCCCATACGGCAAAATCGAGGAAGTTATCAAAGGAAACCGCAGTGATCTCCCCAGAGAAGCGCGTTATCTGGGTATTTTACGCCGAAGGATACCCCAGTTCGCATGGGATCGCGGCCCCCACTCCGGAAGCATCGACCCGGGGCGGCGTGCCAATGAAAACTTCGGCACCTATGACATTGCATTGAAGTTTGGCTTTAGTGAGGCGCAGGCACGCAGAATTGCAAAAAAATGCTACGATGTCGACATCAGCCAAACCCACTATCATGATCCCCATGATCCCGCCAGGCTCAGAATAACCGGAACCGTGGGTGCAATCGGAGACATTCAGCGGCATTACAACCGCAGTCCTGCCGGCGTGGAAGACACGCGCATTACCGCGGCCAGAATCCACCTCGACCGCGCCCTGCAGCTGGCGCAGGGGAGCTTTTACGATTCAGCCGAGCAGGAATTTGCCATCGGCCTGCACAGTCTGCAGGATATTTTTTCACATGCCCAATTAACGCCCTTCACCCATACGTGTCTGGGGGAATTCCCCGACCTGGTGAAGTATCATCCCCTGGCCATGTTTGAAGCCGCTGTAGCCACCGAGGGCTATTTTAAAAAATTCATCGCCGGTCTGAATTTAAAACCAATTGATCGGGCGGCTGAGTCGCAGACGCCCATCGGATATCCCAACCGGCTTGTTGTTGGAAGTGCCGCTCCTGAAGCGAAATCCAGGGTTGCGCAAAAACTGGCCGAATTTCCGGAAAGGTTGACCGCCTTCCTGAAGCGCAACGGCATCTGTGTTTTTGTGGGGGCGGAAGGAACAGCGCTTACCGGACTTGGATTCGGAACGGATCTTGATGGGGACGGAAAGATTACGCCGGGCAAATGGGTGGACGTCAATAAAGACGGCCGGCCGCAATGGTTCGAGATAGAAGATCAATTTGATAACGAAAAAAAGTGGGACCGCCAGGCGGCAGCCTATAACCATCACACCCGGATGATCTTTATCGCGGCGCGGACTGTGAATGCCCCCGAATTTGAAACCCTCTTAAAACACGAAATCAATCACGCCATTGATTTGACCTGCCGGGACAATCCGCAGCTAAAGCATAAATGGAGCGCCTATATCGATAAACTTTATAACGCGGCGCGCCGGCAGGGGAAGATCGCTTTTGACGAACTCGACCCCCACGAATACTTTGCCCGCATTGAACCGCATAGGATGTTATCTAATATTTCAGTCTCTTGATTCTTCAGTATAATCAAAGTCCATTGCAATGTTCTGTAAAATTCACACTATATGTAGATGAATAACGTTCATTTTATACAACATAATGTGTTTTTGTGTTGACAGTTCAGAAAATGAGGTGTAATGGATTCTGACAACTCAAGAGCGGAGCCGGGGCAGCCTAAAACCGCAAGGGGGGTAGAAGCTGCTTCCGACGAAAACCAGGCAAAGGAATCCAATTTTCATATTCACATTCTTGCAAGAGAGGAGGGTCAAAATGATTATTAGTTTTGTGAACCAAAAAGGAGGCGTCGGAAAAACCACTTCTGCCATAAACATCGCTGCCAGTTTGAAGAGACGAAATTATAAGATCGGGTTTATTGATGCAGACCCCCAGGGCAGCGCCACCCACTGGCGCGCCGCGGAAGACAACAACGCATTTGAAGTCATGCATCGTCCGGAACCGATTTCTAAGAGCGAAATCGACGAGCTCTCTCAAAATTACGATTACTTGTTGATCGATGCTCCCCCTGCATTTGGTGACATTACAAAATCAATACTGGCCGTAACCGATCTTTCCATAATTCCGTTGAGCCCCAGCTCACTTGACATCTGGTCCTGCAAAGGAACATTGGAAATGGTCGATGAAGCCCGCGAAGAAAACCCGGATCTGGACGTCAAGCTTTTAATTAACCGTAAAATACCGGGAACCCGGGTGGGACGCGAGGCCCGCGATTCGCTGGGTGTATTTGATATGGAGATACTGGATTCCGAACTGTGCCAGAGAGTCGCTTATATCGAGGCAATGACCTCCGGTGTTTCGGTCATGCAGTATGCACCCAACAGCAAAGCGGCCAATGAGGTCGAAAGCCTCTGCGATGAGATCACGCATCATGAGGCCCAAAGCGAACCCCAGACACCGGAACCGTATCAATATACCCAACCGCATGTTAGTGAGGATGAACGGTCTGAGCTGCATGCCGATTCGCAAACGCACGTAGTTGCGGATGAAAAGCCTGAATCGTATCTAGATGAGCAGGCGCATGACCTCGATGACGAAAAGCCGGTCTGGTAAATTGGTTGTTGCTAACCCATAGGAGCGCGCGCATGGCCAAAATAAAAAGAAGAAAACTCAAATGGATCGCATCCGATTCTTCTCAGGTCGTCGGATATAAGCTCTACTGGTCTGAAAATGGTGCCGTAGCGTATGATTCCCAATGCGCAATTGTGGGTAATGTCACTGAAATTATTTTGCCCGATGATGTTAAATCTTTCATGCCCAACGGCGGTCCCGTTGAATTTGGCATCACCGCCGTAGATGAGCTGGGAAATGAATCTGACATGATTACCCTCAAGGCGCCCTATCAGTTTAATGTGCCAAAAGCTCCGGAAGATCTGTATTTGCAAAAGTTAGACGATTTTAGCATAACCGGCATGCCGAACGACAAAGACGACAGGGTGGACTATTACATCACCAGCCATCAGAGTGATGCGTCTGATGAGAAGGAATCGATTATCCTGGTCGAAGCTGTCGGATCGATCAATTGAGTAAAATCCAGATAATTTGAAAATCGTGCTGATTTTTGCACGCTGATATGATCTCGGCGTTAACGTATGATTCCCGAAAAAGCAGGGCCTGTGGCCCTGCTTTTTTATTTAAGGCTTGACTCTTTGGTTTTTTTTGGAAAAGTAAACTTATGTCCTCTTTTGACTATAGCGATATCCTTAAGATTCGCCAGCACTTACACGGAAGTGTAAGTCAATCCCCATTTGAACAATCCGTCGATCCCAGTAAACAGACAAACAGCGAGCAATTCAAAGCCGATTTTAGCGGGATACCAAAATGATTCGATTTTATTTAGAACCGGGAACGGTCATAACGTGGGCAGAATTTATAAGCTCGAAGCCAAATTTTTCGATTGCCCTTGACGGCTATGTAAAAGGGCCCCCAAGATTTTCAATTAAGGGACCTTATGCCAATTTCAATCATCATGAGGGCGTCGCCCGCATTGCCACACGCAGCACATGCGCGCAGGTATATTTTTACATCCGCCTCGGGCTGCTGGATACCTTCCAAAAAAAAGGGAAGCCGAACGCACGGGTCTACATAAACGACGTGGATCAGGATGTTTGCATGTCTTACTGGCTGCTCAAAAATTCCGAAAAACTCGAAGGGCTGAGGTTCGAGAACATTCTATTTCAATTAATACTGTTTGAAGATATCCTTGACGCATCAGCAGGCGCTTATCCGATAAATCCCGATAATCCGCAAATTCACCGGCAGGCCTGGATATATGAACCTTATACCCGGGCGCGAACGGGTGGCAGCATTTACAGCATGTCGAAAAAAGAAAAGAAAGATATCATCCGCGCGGTGTGTGGCAGAATTGACGCAGCCATTCGTGGGCGAAGCGGAGAAATTGAACTGGATACACGCTTTGAAAAGATTGGCGGCGGCCGCGGCTGGCAGCTGATCTTGGAAGAGGGGCCCTATGCGCGCACGAAACTATTCTCTGAGAATATAAAAGCATATGTCGCTCTGGTCGAAAAAAGAGATGGTGCCCACACTTACACAATTGGGAAAATGTCACCTTTCGTTGTGTTCCCTATAGAACGGATTTATGCGGCGCTCAATAAAGCTGAGGGGCTCTCCTCACAGGAAAATTGCTGGGGCGGAAGCGCTATTATCGGGGGCTCACCACGAAAAACCGGCAGCAGGCTTTCACCTAAACAAGTAGAAAAAGTGATTAATGACTGTATTAAGACGGAAGCGAATTGGTAAAGGGGAAAAAGCAATGGACGCAAAGAATCTGCTGGCAAATATCAGAGGGGATCTTTCCGGGGCTATATCTGCTGCTATCATTTCCATACCGCTTTCCATCGGATACGGCATTATCGTGTATGGTCCTCTGGGTGCCGAATTTCTTCCGGTTGCAGCCCTTCTGGGAATTTACGCCTGTCTCGTGGGAGGCATTTGCGCTTCATTATTTGGCGGAACGGAGATACAGATCACCGCCCCCAAGGCGCCGCTGTCGCTTCTGCTGGCCGCTTTTGTCGCCCCCCTGGCTTTGGGTCTGCAGATTCCGGATGTTGCATCCCGCAATGTTCTGATTGTCGCTCTGTCATCTTTGTGCGTTTTAATCGCAGGCATCGCCCAGTTTCTGTTTGGGACACTGCGGTTGGGGAATCTGATCAAATATGTTCCCTATCCGGTTGTCTCGGGGTTTATGAACGGGATTGCGGTTATTCTTATTCTGGAACAAATCGGGCCGCTGGTTGGCGCCCGGGGTCACGTGGCCCTGCTTGAGATTTTTTACGACCCCACCCTCGTGCAGCCCTTAACCCTGGTTGTGGGGTTGACCACCACCATTGTGATTTTTTTCGCCAGACGCTTTATCAAAGCGGTGCCGGCATCGCTCATCGGGCTTGTGGTCGGAACCGCTTTATTTTACGCCCTCAAGAATATCCCGGGCGCTTCTGCCCTGGGGCCCGTCATCGGAAATTTCTCTTTCCAGTGGCCCAAACCCGATATTTTCCCCGACGCTCTCAGATTGCTCGACAGTATCGATCTCGCCGATCTTTTTCCCGGCATCTTGGTTACCGGATTTGTGCTGGGCTCTATCGGTGCGCTTGAATCTTTGCTCAGCTCGGTAGCTGCGGACAATATTGCCGGCACACGCCACAAAAGTAACAAAGAACTCATCGGTCAGGGTATCGGAAATATGATGAACGCCGTCTTTTCCGCCCTGCCCTCCGCGGGATCAGAACTGCATAACATGGCCAATTACCGGGCCGGCGGCAGGAGCCGCCTGTCCAGTCTGATTTGCGGGCTATTAGTCCTTTTAATTGTAATGACGCTGGGATCGGTTATCGGGAAAATCCCATTAACCGTCATCGCCGGAATCATCGTATCGGTCGGTATTGGATTGTTTGATAAATGGGTCTTGGACCTGTTTCGAAACCTGTCGCAGGCGGGCGAACAGCAGAAAAGGATCATGGCAAACCTGGCTGTGACCATCGTGGTGGCGGTTATTACGGTGTGCGTTAATCTGATTGTTGCCGTTTTGATCGGGATCGCAATCGCATCCGGATTATTTGTTGTTAGAATGGGTAGATCCATCATTAAGAGAACATATTCTGGCGAGCAGATACGTTCCAAAAAAGTTCGCAGCATTAAAAACAACATGCTGCTGGAGGATCGCGCCAAAGGAATCGTCGTTTATGAACTCCGCGGACCGTTATTTTTCGGCTCGGCCGATAATCTTGCCGAAGACATCGAGAGGGCCGTAAGTCAATACACCTATTTCATTCTCGACATGAAGCGCGTCAACGAGATCGACAGCACCGGTGCTAAAATTCTGGGGCAAATCAATAAAAACGTAACAGCATCAGGCAAATATCTGCTAATCAGTTATCTGATGGATGATCCTTCATTATCTGATTTCCTTAAAGCCATGGGCGTGTATCAAAAACTGGGGGAAGACTGTTTTTTCCCGGATACCGATGCCGCTCTCGAATGGGCCGAGGATAACGTGCTGACCCAATCACTTGAACTTGCGGGCGCATCTTATCGGATTCAGCTTGAACAAATGGATATACTCAGGGATTTTACCCCGGAAGAAATCCACGTTTTAAAACAAAAATTGACGCACAAGGCCTTCAATAAAGGAGAAATTATTTTAAAAGAAGGAGACACGGATAGAAATTTATTTTTCCTGGCTAAAGGATCCGTGAGTGTCAGGATTCACCTTGCCGAAAGTGATCGGTATAAACGTCTTATTACTTATAGCTCAGGAGTAACCTTCGGGGAACTGGCTTTTCTGGACGGCAGCCCGCGATCTGCAGATGTCTGGTCGGATGAAGATTCAGAAACATATTTCCTATCTCCCGACGAGTTTACTGCCTTACAGAATGAAACCCCGCATATCGCTGTCAAACTGCTTCGCAATATCGCACTGGAAATAAGTGATCGCCTGCGGATAAGAACAAACGAAGTCAGAGTTTTGGAAGAGGGTTAAATCTAAATTGCAGCCTAAAATGGAAATCATAAGAGAATACAATCCCAAACGTCTTGACTTTTAACGAAATTTTCTGGTATCTAGTTTTTCAGACGTCTAAAGCGCGTACTCCTCCGAATGCCCATCCAGAGCTTCACGCGATCCGCAATATCTAGCTGTTGAGGTTTTAATTCGATCTCGTCTGCCTGCTGACTTGGAAATGCTCCCTTTCAAATCCTCCGGAAGCGAATGCGTTCTCAAGATTTCTAGACATTACGCTAGAAAATTTGAGTCTTAAAAACGAAGACAACCTTATCTTGTTGCTTAAAAATCAATCTCCAAACATTAAACAGCGAGGGTTTGGCCATGGAACAGGAAAAAATCGGATTCGTTTCCAATTACTTTAGCAAAATCTCCGTTGCTGCCGTTGAGATAACGGACGGGAAAGTGGCAGTGGGAGATAAACTCCACTTTTTGGGCCACACGACAGATGTTGAGTCCACCGTACACTCCATGCAGATCCAGCATGTATCCGTGACAGAGGCAAAGAAGGGGGATAGTGTCGGCATCAAGGTACCTGAAAGGGTGAGAGAAGGGGATAAAGTATATAAAATAATTGCGGATTAAGAGGAAGAAGTAAATGAAACTAAATCTAAAAGCACTAACGATTGCCTTTGCCATTTTGTGGGCAGGCGCGGTTTTTATTGTGGGCCTGGCGAATTTAGTTTGGCCGGGATATGGTAAGGCGTTTTTGCTAATGCTTGCTTCGATCTATCCGGGCTACAAAGCTTCCGGTTTATTTGGCGATATGATCGCCGGAAGCCTTTACGCCCTTGTAGATGGGGCAATTATGGGATTAATTTTAGGCTGGCTATACAATTTATTCGCCCGCGAAAGCCGCAGTTAAGCCGCTTTATCATCCGCAGATTTCGCAGATTCACGCTGATTCACGCTGATTATTTTTTTAACACCACAATCCGCTTTTAACTCAATCTGTGCAATCGGTGTAATCTGTGGATTATTTTTTCTATCCTTCCACCCATCGTCTTCCTTATATCTCCGAATCCAATTGACCAAAATTGACTCCTTTTGCCAGCAATTCCGAAAGCCATAGAAAATGCAACTCTAATTTGTTATGCTTGGATAAAGTAAGAGAAACCCTGCAAGGCCATAACATTGAAAATTGATTTCAGAATAATGCGCTCCAAAACAATTGCTTTATTTGCTGTTGTATTGTCCATTCTGGCCTGTAAAGGCAATGGCGGCGGGGGAGGAGGCATCTCCGGGGGTGATACGGACAGCCCCGTCCAGGCCGAGCTTGTACACGGTACTCTTTTTGTCGTAGGCGCCCTGGTAAACGATTCAATCCACCTCGACATGCTCGTCGATACCGGTGCTTCAGGAACATACGTCCCGTCTGAAATGTTCGGGAACGACGGTGGTGAAGTGCCTATCTCGAGTCTTTGCCTCGAAAACGACATATGTTTTACAAATTTCGAAGCGCAGTCCTCTGATTCCGCCTTCACACAGAGCACGCCGGGGTATTTTAGCGGAATCATCGGACTGGACCTTTTAAAGAACTTTGATGTTACCTTTGATTACAAAAACGCATTAATCTACTTTTATGATACCATTGAAAATGCTTCAGGTTCGGTTGTTTCGATACCCTTCAGTTATCAATCGGGTAGACCCTATACACATGTTTCCATAGAGGGCCTCTCGCAGGACGACAACCTCCTCGATACCGGAGCGGCCTTTACCAGGATAACGTCCGCGATGCGTGATTCCCTGATCCAGGAACCGGACGTGATTTTCGAATCGATTGTCTTCAATTTAAACGGCTCCGAGATCGTGGAATATCTGCCCTTAAGCGATTATTGTTTAAACTTGGCTTGTCCGCAAGAGATAATCGCTCAGGTCGGCAACTGGCCGGCTATTGGTGGTACTTTCTTTAGAGAATATCTGACTGTTTTTAAGTTTTCCGAAAAGGTGCTCAAGCTTAACCCGTACGGCGACAGAAACCACATCACCGAAAGCGGCTTACAGCGGATAGGCCTCCAGATTAACATATTCGATGCCAGCGACATCGTTTATGTAAATGACGGCAGCTTCGCGTGGGAAGCAGGGCTCAATGAGGAAGACGAAATTATTTCGATTAATGCAATTCCGATTGAAACCTTAGGCTATTTTGGCGTCTACGCCCTTCTGGGGGATATCGCCATCATGGAATATCAATTCCTTATCAGAACACCTAAAGGCGATGTGGAAGACGTTGTTGTAGTGGCGCATTAAAGCGCGAGATGCCCTGACTTCCGTCCCTCACCGGCACTAAATTTCTTGACCTTATAGGGGATTTTTATTAGGTGTCGGAACAAAAAACGTCCGAGAACAAGTTGGCAATGATGGATATGGATCAATGGGACCGAGATCCCTCGGTACAGAAGATGAGAAAAGTCTTCAAGGGGATGGAGACGTCTCTGGAAGAGATTCTGGGACGACTGGATATTGCTCCATATGACCAGCGAATCAGAGGATGGTTGGAAACGGCCTTGGCGAAATTCGAGACATCATGGGTGGTCGCCAATCAGATGGGAATCGCCATGAATGAAAAAAGGGCTCCGGCGGTATATGCCCATTGCCTGGCGAAGGCCATCGGTTCCGATGGAATCGAGATCCCCGCAGGCCTATTACCGGAGGAAAAAGACACGGCCAGAATTATTCATGAGGTTTTTAAATGATCCGTTTGCGTTTATTCGGCCGTTGCCGCATATATCATGACCCCGTGAGCCCCGTCTTAAAATCACCGGCGCAAATCGGGTGGGATGCCCGCTTCCGCAGCATCGATCTTGTCACACCACGAAAGCTCAAAGGGCGGGAACTGCTTATGCGGACTCGCGGCTGGTGGACAGTCGAACCTTCTGAAGTTCTGGAAACGGTCGAGGCGCACGGCACGCTCGTGCTGGGTAACAGGGGCGAGTTGATGGTGGAATTTGCTGATCAAAAGGCAGCGGACACCCTCTCATCTTCGCTGTTAGAAAGATTTGGGAATCAAGTGCTCCTCGCGCCCTAATCGGTTCGGGGATTGAGCTGTCAGGGCATGGGGGCCCGGGGCCCCCGCTCGAAGCTGAAAGCTAAAAATAATCCACCGATTCGGCAAATTAAACAGATTTAAATAACATCTAAAATACGTCAACCCCAAACTCAGAGGTATTCGTATGGATTTACACCGCATAAGATACAGAGGCGATAAAGAAGATGTTGAATTGCTGTTCAAAGATTACAACCTTGAAGGTATTATTTCCACTTCAGAAGAAAGGCAGAAGATGGAAGAATCCGATTTTCGTAATCAATTGCTAAAAGACGGTGCCTTTTTGTTGAGCAAGCCGATTTCTCCGCGCATCTTTGATATCATTACGGAAACAAAACAAAAACTCAATCAGGAAGGTGATTATGAGGTCTTTTGTATAAATTCAAGCAGTATCAACGCATTTGCCTACGTCCAACCCTCCAAGGGAAGAAGCCATTTTATCATTGGAATTACCTCTGCAGCCCTGGAAGAATTGGAAGATCTGGAGATCCAGTTTATTCTTGGACATGAATTGGGCCATTTTTTATTCGAGCACAACAGAATGAATTATCTCATCAATCCCAACCCGGGCAGCCAGGGTGTTACGCTGTTGCCCAGCATGGGAGAAAGTATTTTTCTAAGGTGGCGCAAAAAATGCGAGATCAGCACGGATCGTGTCGGTCTTTTAGCCTGTGGTGATTTTGAAAATTCCGCACGTGCAATGTTGAAAACAGCATACGGTCTAACCGGAAAAAATTTAAATTTAGACGTTGATTCACTGCTCCAACAAATAGATGCCTTAAAAGAGGAACCCGAGGCGCTTGAAGTTAATTATCGATCCCACCCCCTGATGCCGCTCAGGCTGAAGGTCATGCAGATGTTCGCCGAATCATCTATTTTTGATCGAATCATGAAGGGGGAGACCGACATTTCCGATCAGGAATTGAATGAGCTGGAAGATCGCACCGATCAATGGGTTAACTGGATAAAAAGATACCCCCGCCGCCCGTTAGATTTAGCTGCCATGAAATTGGTAACCGCCGCCGGTCTCAAACTCGTCATGACGGAACCCGATATTATGGATGAAGAGATCAAGGTCGTTATTCAGATCTTACATAAGTATTTTGCCGACGAACCCGGCGAGGTGATTAATGAGATCATGCAGGATATAAAGAATATTGAAAAATTAATTGATAGCGCTGTAAAAGAAATTTCCGCAAAAGGAGATGACCGGCATAAAACGTTTGTTATTTCCCGCCTGGCCGATATCGCAATTGCAGACGGGAAATTGGCAAAACCCGAGGCCGGAATAATTTTTGATATTGCAAAGGACTTCGGCATCCAGGAAAAAGCGGCCTATTCCATTGTGATCGGCGGCATGAGTGCAGTTGGTTTAAATATCGATTGGAAGATGAATTCCCTTGTCAGGGAAATAAAATCACAGTTACTGAAAAGATATTAAGGACAACGCAGTATGTGGCGGAAAATTGGTAAAATCTATTTTTTCTTTGCGGTTTTTACTTTTCTGGTACTTTACAATTCTATAAGCAGTGCAGAAAGCGGCGTAATCTTAGATGAACTTCTTACCGAGGTTCAGAAAACACTCATCCGGGTGCGCGATGCGATCGATGAGGAGGATCTACCGCCGCTAAATAAGGTTGCGCTGAAGCTGAAAAGCGCATTGGTTACAAAAGCGGATGGTAAGGTGTCACTGTACATTGTGCAATTAGGGGCTATGGTGACTCGCGAAGCCGTTCAAGAAATCAATCTTGAACTCAAGCCTCCCAAACCTACCGACGCAGCTCCTGTGTTATCCATAAAAGATACGTTGGCTACCGCTATAATCGAAGCAGCTAAAAGTGCGCATAAAGCTTCAAAACGAAAACCACCGCTACACCTTTCTAAACTAACTGCCAAAATTAGATTTATCGTTAAACAAGACGTTAGCGGCGGTGTGAGTTTCAAACTGCTGCCCGTAACCATAAAACTCGGTGGACAGGTCCGAGATGTAACAACGCAGGAGATCATTGTCGAATTTAAGCGTTAGCCCGCCCATTGGATTATAAGCTTTAAAATTTGCCAGCGCGCCCCATCAAAGACGCAGTTTTCTTTATAAGAATATATCTATACACCTATAATATTTCCGGCTTGAAGACCGCTACCCATTGCCACAATGAAAAATGCTATTAAAATTGAACACTTAAAATTTGATTCAATCCTCAAGGTGGCAAAATTTTTCATATACGTATGCACTCCTTTACATTAACAGCTGATATTATTAAAAATTATTGACATATCGATTTTATGATTCTATATATGTCGGTAATTACTCCCGCCGAATCGTCTATCTCTTTTAAAATCGTTTTTTTGTTGAAGCGACATTGTCACGACCGAAAATTATAGGATTTTGGTAAAGACGTGCTCGATAATCAAGCAAGTGGAGGCACCTTGTAAACCATGTATCGCCAGAACACAAAACCGGTAGCCCGCCTGCATCAAAGCAGAAAATTATCGAAGACCCCCAGACATCCGAAACGACCAGCAGCCGACCGCCGCTCCGGAACCGATAGACGTAAAATATATAGTGCAGCCTATTTCTTAAATGGCGGCGTTGAAAGAAGGAGCTGGAAGGAAAGAAGATTTTTTTGGTATATGACAGATTAAATCAAAGCCTTTGATATATTTTTTTTTAAATTCGGCATTCGCATTTTTTGATGCAGACTCCCGCCTTTTTTCTCTGCCGGTTGAATAAAAAAGAGACTCATAGCTTCACTGAATTAGCAGGTCCATAAGGCTTGGTCTCCGCTGCGCTTGATTCAAACTTTTCTTGCCACCTGCTTTTACTTCAGTGGCCGAATTGTGGACGATTCGATAGTTGAGAGAACTTACCTTATCATTTACGATAACTAGAATCCGTTTCAATCCGCCACCGGTTTACGCAGTATATATGGCCCACCGACATCGATAGAAGTGTCCCCGCCGCTGTCTGTGGTAAAACTTATTCCATCTTTCTGAGATGGGTTCTAGTCATTTTTTTCCTTTAATTGCCGGGCAATTTAACTAACACTTGGGTATTAATTGTCTAGCACTTAAGTATTATGAAGCAGTTACCCCAAAATTAATTACTTCTTTTCACAGATTTGTAGAAAATAGATTCAGTAAAATTTCGCCCATCTTATTGTATTTATAAATAATTTTTTCGTCTGACCGGATTGGCATATGTCTTGCTCTAATTGTTGGGCATTGCCCTTGAGCGCTGCATTTCTCTATTTTACCGATCGCACCTCGATTAATTACGGAACCGTTGCGGTGGGCAGGGGGGGGAGAAAGGATTTGATGAATGATTCGAGATTCTGAAAGAAGAGCTGATATTCGCAGCAATTATAAATCGCCAGCCACAATAGAAGACTCGAAAGGCATTATTTACAAGGCCAGAATCGTCAATTACAGCGAAAATGGATTGTATATCGAAACTGATTGGCCGTTAAAGGCGGGTACGGAAGTCTATATTGAGATGGAAAATTCACCATACGCTTCTTCCACCTTCGATTTCCTCGACCGTCGCCAATCCGTAATATTGTGGCAAACTGTACTGAAAGACTCTTTCTACACCTACGGCTATGGTATAAAATACATCAATGATTTTGAAGAGAAGCCCCCCCAGATCCGCGTATTGAATGAAACAAAAAAGGATGCGGAAATGAGGCGGTTTCCGAGAAAGCATTTTTCTAACTCTGTATATTTCACTTCACAAAATAATTACTTCGAGGGCTTGATCCAAAACATTAGTAAAAACGGGATGTTCATTGAAACCAAGGAAAATTTCGCTCAAGGGCAAATTCTCAGGCTGGTGATCCCGGGAACAAAAATCGACAACGGCACTATGTTAAAAGGTGAAATTAAGCATCTGAACCGTAAAGGAATCGGTGTTCAATTTAAAAAAATATTGAAACAAATGAAAAATAAATCTTCCCGTAGCAAGCGGGAATAAACCGGGGAGCTGTCCTGAAAAAGGATAAGATTTGATGTTGCAAATCCTTAAAATATTTCTTCTGTTTTTGATTTTGCTTCCAGCACAGGCCAATGTAGCTAACAGCAGCGTTTCTCAATTCGATTTCAATCGTTTTACTTCAGAAGCAAAAAAAGCAGGTATGTCTAGCTTGGATTTCCGTATTGATGTGATTGAGCAAGACGGTATCCCGTTAGATGCGGTTACGATCACCAGGCGCATGTTGCAGAGACCGCTCGTACCTGCCGACAACGGCGGTCATTTGCTTTTGACCTCAAAAAACGTTTTCATGACCGTCACCACCGGCATTGTCGCCATGAACCTTATGGCCGGCAATGGAACGTTAATCAGTCTGGTCGCCAGTTCGGGTAACAGCATTGAATTCGAACCTTATTCCTTTACGATCACCCCCTCTGTTACAAACACCGCCGCCGTAACAGCGCTGATTGAAGGCCTCGAGTTTTTTATACCCCCCGGCGAAAGCACCCGATTTGTTGAAATACACACCATCCAAAATGATAAAATTGATTTTTCCGATCACAGCAGTTACGGATTTATACCGATCGCTATACTCGGGAGTGCATACCTGGATGTAAGCAATATTCAAATGGACAGTTTGCTGCTGCAGCATCTTGCTGTTAAGGCAGAAGCCAAACCTCGGGAACCGGCTTCCATTCAATTCGTTAACGCTGATTCATATCCGGATCTTATTGTTAAATTTGAAGCTCATAAGAAATTTTTAAATGACGGCTTCAGTTACACCATTCTCAACGGCCGGCTGACTGATGGTATCATCATTAAAGGCATAACAGGGCCATATCTTCATCGATAGCCCTTTGCCTAGTCATCTTGTGACTCCTGCAGCTGAAATTCAAATGAAAGTCTGTTTTTAAAATTTATTTTGACGGTTAAGCGGCCCGTATTTCCCTTCAATGTTAACGCGACCTTCCTTCTCAGCGACGCTTGCGTGTTTTGCGGTATACGAATCCATTCAAATGCAGCGGCCTCATTAAGGTAATCATCTGAAGAATTCACATTATACACATTTAAACCTTCGAGCCCTTCCAGTCTGTTAACGACATCATCTCCGGTTTCTTCAAATTCTTTATTGGAGAATAAAACCATACAATACACATTGCGGGCCGGAAATTCGGATCTATTCTTAATACTAAAATTTAAAGATATTTCTCTGTGCTTTACGGGTAAAACATTTAACGTCACATACTCATTGATCGGAGTTGGCGCATACCAGTCACCATCTGCAAAAAGCCTGAAGACAAAATCATTAGGATTCATTGTGTTTAGGGTTTGCCGGACGGATTCTTTGTATGCGCTTAACATCTGCCGGGTGGAGGCATCAATTTTCTCAGATGATCTGGCTCCGACAAAATAATTTAGAGAAATACCTACAGATGTAAAAAGTATAATTATTACAATTGCTGCAATCGTCCATCGCTTTGAATATCTGGATACCCTTTTTATCTCATCAACGATCCATTTTTCCTGTTGATGTGCCCGAACCCATTTGCCCCAATTTATTGAGATTCTCTTTTTCATAAACGGCTCTCCCCAAAACAAAACACAGGAGAAAATAAAGGCTCGATAATAGACCTTTCCTGGTTTTGAAGTTATCGACTTCCAGGCGGAATCACTTTTTTCAGTTTCCAAAACAATACCGGATCAACACGGCGCGAGGCGCCCATTCAGGCTCGGGCTATTCACCCGCTCAGAGATACCACTCATGGCTTTTTGAAGTCAAGGTTTGGCTCTGCCAGCACACCAGCGAGACAGATAGAAGTGGTTTCTGCATTTGACAGTTTAAAACAGTGCAAGCTATAATATTTTGAAATCTTGATTGATGCCAATTATTTCTATATGATGGATTGATCGTTTTAACGCCGCGGATTATTAAGTTTTGAAGTAGCGCTTTTCGAAATAGAATCTCAGTTTCTACTTCGGAAAAAGGACAATTTTTAGACTTAAGCAGATGCCCACATTAACGCTAAAATTAAGGCGCGCATTGCATGATTGATGTCTTTAAAAAATTTTTTAACAAAGCCATCAATGAGAATTATTCAAACAAAGAAAAAATAAAAATTGTAGAAACCCTCTGGCAAATCGTCTATGTTGATGGCAAAATGGACCAGCACGAGCACTATCTGATGAACAAGCTTCAAAATTTACTGCGCCTTACGCACGACCAGCTGATAGGTGCCAAGCTAAAAGTCCTTCATTCGTAAAAATAGGAGGCGTCCCTAAAATTATAATTTGCTCAAATTTTAGACACGGAGTCAATTTCTCAATCTCTACCGATGCCGCATAATGAGAAGGATCTATTGAGTCGGTGGAAGACCGGGCCGCACACTTGAAGAGATCATGTTCGGAAGCATCCTTATTTCTGTTTGCACGCTGATGCACATCTATGTTTTCTGGAGAACCGCCTCTGTGCCGTTAGTCCATCGGCATGTCCCGCTCCATTTTCTTATCGCGACAGGTGTGCTTCTCTGGGCCATCTTTTTCATCGGCCGTCTTTTCCATCACAGCGGTACCGGAACCCTGACCGCAACAATCGAATTGTTCGGCATGCTCTGGATGGGCATACTTTTTCTGCTCTTCATCCCGCTAATAACGATGGAGATCATTACCGTATTTGGCTTTCTTTTGCCCCGGCTGGCGCCTTCAATTAGAGGCTGGGCCCTGCTCATTGGCGGCGTGCTTTCCGCAATTGCACTCGTTCAGGGTCTGCGGCCTCCGGTAGTGCAAAGCTACGAGGTACGCCTTCCGGGCCTTTCCGATGAAATGGACGGCAAGGTCCTCGTTGCCATGTCCGACCTTCACCTCGGTTCGTTAATCGGAAAGCGGTGGCTGGCAGCGCGGGTCGAGCAAATCCGGGGAGAGCAGCCCGACCTGATTATTTTGCTCGGCGATCTTTTTGAAGGGCACGGCCAGCCCCAGGAAGGGGTTCTTCCGATTCTGCGCCGCCTCTCCGCCCCCCTTGGCATCTGGGCTGTAACCGGCAACCATGAGTTCCACGGCGGCGACAATAAGAGTATAGATCTGATGAACGCGGCCGGTTTCAGGCTGCTTCGCAATCGTTGGGTTGAAGTGCGGCCTGGCTTTATCCTGGCAGGTGTGGACGATCTGACCGCTAAATACCGTGCCGGCCGTGACGGCGATTTTATTTCACAGGCACTTGCGGATCGACCTCCGGGAGTCACCATCCTGCTCTCTCACACACCATGGCAGGTCGATCAAGCGGCAAGTATCGGTACTAATCTGATGCTCTCTGCCCATACCCATGGCGGCCAAATCTGGCCCTTCGGCTATCTGACCCGCCGGGTCTATCCGCTACTGGGGGGGCGCTACGAGGTGGGTGGCATGCCCGTCATCGTCTGCCGCGGTACGGGCACGTGGGGACCTCGAATGCGCCTCTGGCGTCCCGGTGAAATTCTCCGCGTGACGCTTCGGCAAAAATAATGTGGAGACAAAGGAAACGCTATGACTTCGTCGGCCTCTGAAACATGGTCGCAGGATATTTTTCGGGTGCTGGTTGAAAATCGTGTACGCCAGATCGCTTATATACCGGACATGGGACATGCGTCTCTCATAAAAATGTGTCACAAGAACAAAAGCATGAAAACAGTGGTTTTGACCACCGAGGAGGAAGGTGTGGCACTGCTTGCCGGTGCATGGCTCGGTGGTGATCGCGGCGCCCTTCTGATGCAAAGCAGTGGTGTCGGAAACTGTATCAATATGCTGTCGCTGACGCGCGTCTGCCGGATGCCCTTGCTGATTCTGGTAACCATGCGAGGCCAATGGGGAGAATTCAATCCCTGGCAGGTGCCGATGGGCCAGAATTCAAACCCTATGTTGACAGCGGCAGGGGTATTGACTTTTGAGGTAAATGATAAAGACCGTCTTAAAGAGACTGTCGCGGCTGCGGCCAAGATGGCCTTTGGGGGACCCGCAGCGACAGCCGTTTTAATATCACAGCGTATTCTGGGCGCAAAAACATTTGACAGGTAAGGTATGAATTCCGAACGCAGCAAAAACTATCCGCTTCGCCGCCGCGCAGTTGTCAATGCGTTGCTCGCACAGCGCGGTGATGCACTGGTGGTCGCTGGCCTGGGAGCGCCTGCATGGGATGTGACGGCAGCAGGCGACGTGCCGTTAAACTTTCCTTTATGGGGTGCAATGGGAGGTGCTGTGCCACTTGGCCTCGGTCTGGCCCTGGCCCAGCCGGCTCGGCGTGTTCTGGTCATCACCGGTGATGGTGAGATGCTTATGGGGATCGGTTCGCTTGCAACGGTAGCCTCTCAGCGCCCGCCGAATCTTGCTATCGTTGTGCTGGACAACGAACGCTATGGGGAAACCGGCATGCAGCTCACACACACGGCGGGTCGTGCAGACCTCGGCGCCTTCGCAGCAGCAAGCGGAATTCCTATCTGCGGCACCGTACGTGACAAGAAAAGCGTTGAAGCCGTTATACCGCAAATCCTAAGGGAGGCGGGCCCGCTTTTCTTCAATATCAAAGTCCGTGCCGAAAACCTTCCACTGGTGCTCCCGCCAAAAGAGGGTGCATATCTTAAGGACCGTTTTCGATTCGCATTACTGGGAAAGGATGCGGTTACTTAATATTTGAATTTTAATTCAAAATTAGGGCATCAAGTTATGTCGTTACGCTCGAGATGAACTATCGACCGATTTTTAAAAACACGCGGCTGGAGGCGAATCTTTGGATGGTTCCGTAACCTGGCGGCAACAGGCCCTGGGAGTGATATTTGTCAACCTGGCCACCCTGTGCTGGGCCACCAATGCGGTTCTGGGTCGCTGGCTGCGCGAGGATATCGGCCCTCTGACGCTGACCACAATGCGTTTCACCGTCGCCACGGCTTTTTTCGGCATTCTTCTCAGGGGCAGGCCCGTGCAGGAGCGCCGGTACGGAAAGGATAAGTGGTGGATTGCGGGTATGGGCCTGGCCGGCGTCATTGGTTTCAGCCCACTTCTATATCTGGGGCTACGGTATTCAACCGCAGTCAATAGTTCTTTGATTCAGGGATTTTCGCCGCTGATTACGGCTATGATCGCCGGGTTGATCATCCATGAGCCGGTCACCCGAAGGCAGCTGGCGGGAGCGGTCCTGGGCCTGATCGGTGTGGCGGGATTGCTGTCGAGCGGTTCGCTCACGTTTCTGCTCAGGCTCCAGTTTAACCCGGGGGACCTGATTCTTCTGGCTTCGGCTGTGGTCTGGGCCTTTTACGCTGTTTTCGGCCGGCGGGTCATGCGCAACCGATCTCCGGTGGCGGCGACGGCCCTGTCAAACTTTGTCAGCCTGCCCCTGATTGCGGTCGCCGCCGTTTTTGAACTTCAACACATCTCCCTCAACCTGCGGCCGGAGACGATTGCCGCCATTGCCCATATCTGTGTGGTTCCGACCATCATCGGGTACTGGTCCTGGAACCGGGGGGTCACAACCCTGGGCGCCGGCGGGGCAATGGTGTTCTATAACACCCTGCCCCTTTACGGCGCTATCCTGGGAGCGGCCTTGCTTGGCGAGCCTTTAGGAATAATCCATTTTATCTTTGGCGGCCTGATCATCGCCGGAGGGCTCTGGGCCACCCTTGGCAGCGCGAAAGACCGCAGCTGAGCCCGAACCCGCCTCCATCCGCCTGCGGCGGACGAAGCGCCCAGGGCTGCGATAGGCCCCGTCCGTTCCTTCAGGGGTTACGGTGGCCGAGCAGTGTTTCAATGCCGGTGTACAAACTGCCGTCTCGGCACTTACCATATACAGGTACCCGTCAGGCATCGGATCGCCTATCAAGCGGTGGCCTTGCTGCCCTTCTCCACCGGTTTCAGTAATGCGACAAGTGTTAATCCCAGAGCGGTAACCAGCGTACACATCCAGATGGCCAGGCTATACCGGGCCGTGATATCAAAAATGTAGCCTGCCAGAATCGGACCGAGGGCACCGCCAAAAGTGCCGCTGAACACAACGATGCCGAACAGGGCACCGTGCGCTTTTATCCCGAAAAATTCTGCCACCATGGGGGAGATGGCCGTAAAAAATCCGCCGTGAGCAGTGCCGTAAACCATCGCAAAGAGATAAAGCATCCACAGCTCCGATGCAATTTGCAACCACAAAAGTGCGACCGTCAGGAGGATAAAACAAAAAATCATTACAATCTTACTGCCGATTCGATCAATGGTAAGCCCGGTCACAAATCGACCGGCCATGCTCACACCGCCGATCGTTGAGAGGACACCGGCAGCTCTGGTAGCGGAAACCTTGATGTCCTGTGCAAATGGCACAATGTGAACCATGATAATCATAAGGCAGAAGACAATGGACAGATTGGTGGCGCAAATCGTCCAGAACTGCCATGTGCGCAGTGCTTCACGCCGGCAAAGACCCTCAGGGGCTGAATCCGAACTGTGCCCCGACCCTTCCTCCCCCCAATCGGGTGAAAGACCCATCCTGCCCGGATCACGTCTGAGCAATTGTCCGATTGCAAGAAGGATTATCATCACCGCCACACCGATGATAAGGCAGGAATTCCGCCAGCCGTAACCGGTGATTAAGAGACTTACCACAAAGGGGATCGTCATCTGTCCGGCACCGGTGCCGACTTTCACGATACCGGTCACGATTCCTCTTTTTCTGACAAACCAGCGTGCGATTGTCGTCAGGGCGATAACATCAATGGAGCTAAAGCCGATGCCGAAAATAACCCCGAAGAAAAGGTATAACTGCCAGATCGAATCGAGCCGGGATAAAAGCAAATAGCCCAGGCCGAAAAAAACACCGGTGACCGCCATCAGCTTACGCGGCCCGATTCTGTCGTTTAAGCGACCGACAAAAATGCTGAGAAATCCTCCAAGCAAAAAAGCCATCGAAGAGGCCCCGGCAATAGAGGCCCTTGACCAGCCGAACTCGGTAATTAACGGATTGAACAAAACCCCATATGAAATATAGGTGCCGATACCAATGGCCTGGATGCCAAAACAGACCGCCGCAATCACAAAACCATAAGGGTATTTTCCTTTGCGGGCCTCCTCCATGTAGACACTCCTTAAACCGCTTCTAGTAAAATACAGCAGCAGGCATTATTTAATATCGATGTCTTGTATACCAAAATGATTGTAAATGATATAAAAATGTAATTTGGATGGAAAAACGGCAGGGTAGTGGCGAGGCACTTCCTCATTACAGGGTGTTAAATGCATGTGGAATACCGGCAAATTCATGTCCCGACAGCGCAAAAAGTCAGCCAGCATTAAGGTCAGATTTTGATTTGCGGATATGCCGGGTTCCTGCCCGATTCGGCCGGACTTTATTGCTCACGGCGTGCGCTGGCTGATTTTCATCATAGGCTCAGCGGTAGATGAGGCCTGTATCGACCCAGCCGTATGCTGCCACGTCCAATATTTCTCCCGCAAAAGGCATGCGCTGTCTTCGCAGATAAATGCCATTTATTTTCTCATAAAATCGCCGGTACGGATTATGTTCGAGGACCTTTACCTGCATTGAATAGATGCCGAACCGGTTCAACTGCTTTGCCAAGGCCGAAACCAGCTGTGTTCCGGCACCCTGACGCTGGTAATTTTTCAGCACATATAATGCGTAAATCTCACCATTGTAGATATGGCCACTTTGCCTCTCGTAACCACCGCTGATAAATCCAATCACCCGGCCGGCATCTTCGGCAACATAGCTGATGACGTGCGTGCTTTGCAGTTCTTTTAAAAATCCCTGTTCGAGTTCGGAAACCGACATCGAATACAAGTAACCATATGGCACAATGCCGAGATAGGTGTCCCGCCAGGTTTGAACATAAATATGCGACATGGAATGCGCATCATCTTTTTGGGAAGGACGAATCACCATTGAGTCCACCATCAGTCAAAACCACTTCTATAGAAGTGGCTTCAAAACCAATATAATACCTGTTATCCGATTTGAAAATGAAGGTTCAAATAAGAAGGATAAAAAGGACACCTATATCGAAAATGGAAGTCTGGATGGATCAGGCATGTACCGGGAAAGAAACCCGGCAGATTAAAGAAAGCAACAGACAGGTAAAACAGCAACAGCGCCCCACATTAATCCCTTTCAAGCCCAACCGTCTTTGGGTTGAACAGGGAACCCAGCAGGGGCCGTTGTTGTGAATAATCGTAAGAGACTTTTACCTCCAGGCTTTTACCGGACTGATCTGAAATCATGGAGAAGCCTCGATAATGGAGCAGCCGCCTGCTGGCCAGATCATATTCGGCCTTTATGTGCGGCGTAAAAAGCCGCAGGAACCAGTTGCCGAGTTCAATCAGAATCTGGATGCGCCCGTCTTCAATTTTATGCTTGTATATTCGGATATCAAACTGGTCCATGTGGGCGGGCAAGACAAGTTTCGCCGTAAGTACATCTCCCCGCACCAGGGAGTCAAGATTTGTGGCAATGAAATGGTGAAATCCCTGGCCGACAATCTGTCTGGAATACTTGCGGAGATATTTCTTCTTTGTGCCGCCGCTGGGAGTTTCTTTGCAGTTGATCAGAATTTGATATAGAGGCAGGTGTCGACCGCAGAGTGTCGCCAAAGGGGCTTGGCCGGCTTTATCCTGACATGGCTGCTGCCGGCCTATGTTTCCGGGTATGGAAGGCTCGTATCAGTTTGGTGGCAAATTGAACGTTTTTGTCGTGTCCGCCCTCAAAACGAATTCCGTTTTGAATCATACCGAATCCATTATCTTTTGAATACACAACATCGCCTTTGATTTCTATCAGATTATTATCTAAATCAACTGACATTAAGGATATGTGCTCCGATAGAATCAACCGGCTTGTTTCAAGAAGGATTCCGCCCTGACTGATATTCAGGGCTCTGCCCATCCCCTGGTCTGCAATTTGACCATTTTCCCCGATCAACATATAGGAAACCAGGTTACAGGTTTTAACGCGCGGGTACTTCCGCTGTTCCATTTCGATTTTTCCCTATTTTTGTCTTTATTTTCGAATGCTGCCCCGACAGGGCTTAAGTGAAGATCAGCAATTCTATTTCAAAAAAACCGGGAATAAATAAGCATTTTTCGTGCCATTCAGTCCGAAAGGCGAAAAATTTTAGATTTTATAAAATATAATGTAATATCAAAAAGATACAAAAACTCATGCTGATTTAAGGAACCGATTAAAATAATCCGGTTCTCCTTTTTGACCCGAATTGTGAAATATGGGAAATATTTTCTGGGAAATGGAGTAAACAGGTGCAAATAATCCGGGAAAGAATGCGTGCGTCCCAATCACCCGCAGAGCGGGTGGCCTGGATTAAATAACCCGCCTTCGATGGGAAAGGCGGGTTTATTTGGATGGCGCTTCTTTGCGTTGGACTTCAGCTTTTCTTGGTCGAACAGCAGCTTGCTCCCGACGACTGGCCGCAGCCGCCGCCGGATGACGGGTTCCGGGTTATACGCTTAAGCTCCTGATCATAAATTGTTACCTTTGACAAAACACGCGCCGTATTGAACCATGCCCGATATTGATTTTGTTTATCATAATCGCTGGCCGCAGCACCCAGGACTTTTTCATCCAGGTAGCGGCTCAGAAGCACGCGGTTTTCGAATTTCTTCATAAAATAATCAAAAGGATATCCGTTTTCCCCCAATGTGGCTTTGAGACCTTCCAGGTCGAGTTCCTTTTGGGTCAAAAATTTTTCAAACTCCCGGTCCACCATTTTCGGATCGAGCCGATAACCGGCACGCTGTACTTCCTGCATCTGGATGCCTTCATTGATCAAGCGCGAAACGATCTGGGCCTTGATGCTGTCCAGGACGGTCTTGCCTTTATCACCGCTAAAAACATTTTCACCGTAGGCCTTTTGGTACCCCTTTTTGGCAAAAGCCAGCTCGGTGCTAAAATCCGTACGCGAAATGTCCCATCCACCAACAGAAGCAATGTAGAATTTAGCGCGCGAGGCTGCAAGGGCTTCCTCTTTTCTCATCTGCTCGGCCGTAAGAATTTGGCGGACCCTGGCCGGATACCCGCTGGCTGTGATTGATGATGCCATGGGATTGACGTCTTTGATCTTTCGGCTGTTGTAATAAACTTCAGCCACACCGCCGGAAATATCCACGATGATATCCTGGATGCCCTCATAGCCGGCCAGGCTTGATTTAATCGTGGAAATACACCCGGAACAGGACATGTTGTCAACTTGAAAAACGACTTTGGCTGTATCTGAGGTAATTTCAAACTTCCCGGGAGATGGAGCTGCCTGTGTGGCAGCAACCTGATTTTCAGCCGCCGATTCATCGGCAGTTTCTATTATCGGCGTCGGATCGGGTTGGGTTGCGGACGGGGTTGTTTTTTGGGCCTGAACGCGGTTGTATGCAAAAACAAAAACACTTACGCAAATAAGCACCACCAGCGGCATTATAATGACGATCTTATTGGAAACGATCCATTTTGTTAATTTCATTTCGTAAAACCTCCGAGTTTAAAAGCACAGATCAAAGCGTGCTATTTTAGGTGTCAATCGATTCATAGCGCAAAATTCACAGATATATCTCGTAGAGTGGTTTCTTTATTATATCATACTAAATTAGTCAAGTATATTATTGAACCTCTCGCAAGCGGGTACTTACATAAATTTCATGCTGTTGCCCTTGAAGTGGCGTTCGGACGAGCAGGTATTGCCAAGCGCTGGGCCATACAAAATATGGGGTATTGACTTTTGAAGATAAAAAGCCTGCCGGCGAAGTTCCGGTTTGGAATTCGCCGTCAACCCATTGATGAGAATCGGTTGATGGCTGAATTCTCAGAAGGATTTAAGCCTGTTGAGATTAGGATGGTGTTGGGAATGTGATAATAATTGATTAGAATTTAAGGTGTTGAAGCCATTTCTAGTGGGATTTGGGAAGGTCGTCTGATTTCGTATTGACAGGCATGCGCGCCAGCTTTTCGAGTTCTTCATCATAGCAGTCGATAAGATTCTCCCAGGCAAATCGGGCCATGGCCGTTGAAAGTTCTCGGCGAAGCCTCTGAAACCCGGAATAATTTGTGAGGAGCCGGATGAGCTTTTGTATAAGTTCGCTTTTGTCTCTGTATAGAACGTCAGCATGGAAGGTATTGGGGATAATTTCCGGATAAACCAGCCTGGCCGGCAAGAGCGGAACACATCCGTAGCGAATGGCCTCAACTACTGAAATTCCAAAGTTTTCCTGTCGGGCGGTACTGATGACAATCGATCCACGCTCAAGCCACTTTATATATGCTTCCCGTGATTCGATATACCCGTAATGAACGATCCGATCCCCGTAGCGATTCTGCGCGCCGATAAATGCTTGCGGGATCGTTTGACTGTTTTCACCCAGCAGCGCCAGGCGAAACTCCGTCCCGTTTTCAAGGACCGCATCCAGGGTATCAAAAAATTCATCCGGATTTTTGTCAAACTCCCAGCGATGATTCCAGATAATCAGAGGCGGCAATTTCCGCTCTGCGCCGGCACCCGGCACCTCCTGCGCCGGGAAACGACACCCGGGGTACAGAACATCGGATTTTGAGCGAATTTGGTCCACAACCCACCTGGGCCGGTACTCTGGCATCATCTTTAAAAATCCCGGTAGTCTCGAAAAAAAAGCACTGCTGTGGGTCCGGGAATTAAATAGAACCCTGTCGGCGGCCAACGCTGTTGTAATATCCGTAAAACCGAACTGATAGTCCATGTGCTCGCCCGGTGCCAGCGGGTAGGTGAGCTGATTTTCGTGGAAATAAACGAGGGCCGGTGGACAGCGGCCTTTTGATAATGCCTTGTAATCCGACAGGCTCATCAAATCGGTGGTAATCAGACCGGCATATTTTTCAGGGGAAGGAATTTGATTCACAAAATAAAGGGCAGCGCCCCGCATGCGCCACTTCCAGAAGCGGGCCGGCAAGGTTACCAGGTCAAAGCAGTGTTGTGAATGCGAGATCAGACCCTTGGCGAACTCCCGATGAGATCCGCCAAAAAAGGGTTCCAGGAACAAAAGCTTTAATTTCGTTTTCACTTTTAATTCTGGCAATATCCAGAGCGATATCCGGATCCGTTGCGCTTACCACTCACTGATCAATTGCCTTTCAACTTCACTCCATCTGGCACTAATATTGCTGACGGCATCCAGGGCAAGATCCAGGTGCGGCTCCATGTAATGTAAAAATACCTCGTTCTGTTTTTTCTTGTCCTTTATACCTCTGTGTTGGAGCGGCATGTCGGAAACCAGCATAATTGAACCGATCGGAACCCCATAGTGGTAAGCCACCGAAAAAAGAGTTGCCAATTCCATGTCGATGGCAAGTATCCGTAACGTCCGTAAATAGCCGATAAATTTCTGATCGAACTCCCATAACCGTCGATCGGTGGTATACATAATGCCGCAGCGGGGGACGAGCCCGATTTTACGTACTGCACCAATACAGTATAAATTTACCGAAGAAGCTGGTATGGCCGGAAATTCCGAGGGCAGATAATGGTTGCTGGTGCCTTCGCCCCGTATCGCTGCAGAAGGAACGATAAAATTGCCTTCCTCCAAAACGTCGTCGATGCCCCCGCACATACCCAGCATGATGACCGTCTTGAGGTTCTCCAGGTAAGCCAGACAGTTAATAACCAGCGCGGCCTGGGGTGAGCCGATACCGAAATCGATCATGGTACAATTGATATCTTTGGCATTGGCAATCCGAAAATTTCCCTCCTTGTATTTTGCTTTGGTCTTTTCTTGAAACCGCAGAATATATTTTTTGAAATTCGTAATAAGGATATGATCGCAGATATCTTCTATTCGGCAATTTGTATATCTCTCCAGGGTCTGCTTTATGTACTCATGTTCTTCTATGTGCATATTCGGCTCCTTACGGTTACATAGACGGTGTAATTCGGTGCGAGAAATGCGATGTCGTTGTGCCTGAACTATTTACTATCACAAGCCGGTTCATTAAATCAATGGGGGGATCAACCGGTTTCAAATCCAGGAGACATTCGTTCGGCCTCTGAACATGACATACAATCATGAGGTGTCGGTAATTTGCTGCCGCAGCTGTAAATGAAGTCAAATCTTGCATTGTGCGCTGAAATACTATAGGGTCGGTTTAATATGGTAACATGATTTGCCCAAAAGAAGACTACAACTGAATAATGGATGGAATCAAGAAAATCTAAAATACTTTATAAACCGCTGGGAGGTCAATATGCAAGTTGTTCGAATTAGTGACGCGGCCAAAGAAGCTTACGCCGGTGCTCTATTCACAGGTTCGGATGTGACGCGACAGGTCCTGTTGCCTGATAGCAAAGAATACAACTTCAACGTCATAAATTTCGGCAAGGGAGTTCGCAACAAATTTCACGCACACGACCACGAACAAATCTTGATCGTTACCGCCGGAAAGGGAATTATCGCCACAGAGATGGAGGAAAAGACAATCACAGTGGGTGATATCGTTCTGATCCCGGCCGGCGAGAAGCACTGGCATGGGGCCACCGAGGACTCGGAGTTCGCTCACATTTTTGTTTCGAGATTAGAGAGTCAATTAACGCAATTGGAGGAATAAAAGGGACAACCATCAGGGAGGCAGGACATCATGTCCCAGCAGTTAAATCTATTCCCGGGGAGCGCTCTTGATTCAACTGAAAGCGATATAAATGATAGACTGGCAGACTTAACAGCAGAGCCCAATGCAATCGACGAAATGTTTGCGGCCAGCAGTTACTATCGTCGCAGCCACGAATTTCTGAAACTACTGAATTTTATTGTTCGTTTTCCAAATTATTCGGCCTTCAACTGCTTTTTGCTTTATACCCAAAATCCGTCAATTTCATATGCCGCAACGGCTCGAACCTGGGCCCGTAAATTCGGAAGATGGCTAAAATTTAATGCAAGCCCTTTGATGATACTGGCGCCGATGGCCCCGGTGCGTTTTTTGTACGATATTAAAGACACAGAAGGTGATCCGGTAGCACCGGAGCTATTAAAACCATCCACACCAAAAAAGAGATTTAGCGTCGGCATTTATGATAATACCATCCACAACAGCTTGATTCAGGGAATCACCGTGCAAGAATTGGCTTTAGAAGATCCGTCTGCCGTAACGGCTGCCCGCATGACCCCCTCCGTAAGAAAAAAGTACAAAGACCTCCATCTCAAAAAGGATGCCAATTATTTAATCACACTCGATAAAACCAGTCGCCTGGAGGAAAAATACGAAAATCTTGTCCGGGAACTGGGTCATATCTTCTGCGGGCATCTGGGCATCGACAAAAATGCCTGGTGGTCAGAAAGGCACAGTTTAGCGCCCACGCAAGAAGAAATTGAGGCGCAATCCGTGGCGTATTTAATCTGTCGGCGCAAAGGCTTAATTTCAAACACAGAGGAATATCTTCCGGACTATTTAGCAGAGGCGCAAGAGATACCGGTAGTCAGTTTAAATGCGCTCCTTCAGGCTGTAAATTATATTGAAGAAATGGGAAAATCTCGCTGGAATAAACCCAGGAAACGCAGTCGCTATTGAGAAAATTTTATAAATCGATAAGGCCGAACAGCAACAAAAACTTCGATTGTCCCACCCCATATGTCCGCACCCCAACAATTTTTTATGACGCTTCGCGGACATCGCTGAGCTGCATCTTGCGGTTTTCCACGAGCCGCTCGTTTATATAGGCTGTATCCCCTTTGATCTCCTTTGCCAGATACTGCATCTGCTCAGCACTGATAATGTTTTCCTCAGAAAAGAGGTATATAAGCGCCTTTTCCGCAATAGCGCCCACCTTAAGCGCGTCCATCATAATCGGCTTCGGGTTTGGGACCTTGATGAACTTATTGACGAAATGATGGTGAAGCTCCGACCGTTCGATATCGTGGTTCAACAGGTGGAGCTCCTTGAGTAAGGGTTTGATATTTCCCGCGTAGGCCAGCTCTCCGAGAGGTTTCAGCGTCATAAACGTGTACTCTTTGCCCGGAAGATAATGATGATGATCACAGCGCGTCGAATAGTTTGGAATTTTGGGATCCTCGGTACGCTTGTCCCCGCCCACGATGATAAGGGGATCGAAGTATAGCGCAGGACATTCCGCCCCCCCGACAGCGTAAAACCGGTAGGTGTAATAAGAATCAGCGATACAGTCGGGGTGCTCGCAATAGGCGGTGAGAGGAAACACATCGGTCGACTCCTCCATGATGAGCCTGGCGGTCCGGTTGAACAGGTCCTTACGGAAGTTGAGGATCAGCATTGGAAATATAAAATTGAGGCTCTGCTGCTGGGCGTGCTGTGCGATCACGTAGGCGATGCGCTCATCGAAAAATTCGATCTCGTCGATGATCCAGGTGCCGACGGTCGGATTGCGTTCCAGAATGCCTTCAAGCTCAAATGAATCCTGGATGCTGGCAATATTATCCCCTGGAACCACATAACCGCCCCGGTAAGCGATGGAGTTGGCGGGATACTCCTTGAATCTTTTATCGTCGATTTTCGAGCGGATATAAAACACGTTGCGGCGGTCAACCCCATCGCTGGTCGTAAGCTGCCGAACCTTTTCGGACTTGCGCATGGCCACTTCAGAGTCACGATATATGCGGGCTGAAAACTCGGACTTGCCGGATCCCATGGGACCAATGATGAGGATTCTGCGGTCTGTCTTGGTAAAATCGAAATGATTGATGGAATGATGGATGCGAAGATCGGGAAAACCGAGACTCTTCATGAAACTCTGGGTCTGTTCCATATGGTCGATGAGCGCCAATTTTGTTCCTTATTTATGGTATCTTTTGAAGATGTGAGATCAGACGGTTCATTATATTACATGCTAGCGGGATGTCAATACGGCCACGGATGGGCTTATGGGTTCGGCGTTTGCAGTCGGTGAGTTATAAATAAAATGTATATTGCCGCAAACCGGAGAGTCGATATGAAATGATGATACTAAGACCCCACCGCTCAAACTGAGGGTGAGGGTTTTTTGTAAAGGTTAACCTAGCTTTCATCCGGGCAGACGCTCGACCATTGGCTTACCCTGGTGCAGTTATCCCGACGCTCGCTTTCCTGCCTGCGCTCCACGCCCTGTCTTCTTTCGATACCGCCGTTGTCAAAATAATCCGAATCATAGACAACCCGTCGATCATCTCCGGATCGGCGATCGATATAGGGGTCGCCCTTTCGGTCATTTTGCATGCGTGCTGGTTTTTTCAATTTGCGTTCCTCCCATCTATTTTTCATAATATAATCACGGAAAATCAAAATGCAAAGGGGCGCCGCATCATGGGATGAATACCCAACGGCCGGGTTATACTCTAAAATGTTCTCCGGTTGCTTTGCGCTTCCATCGAACCCGCTGGGTGAGCGGATGATTGAGTTCAATCGCCCCCGGCTCGGGGCAGTGCTCCACACAGCTGCCTTCATACCAACACTCTTCCGGATAAAGGATAATCGGTGGCTGGCCTTTATCAGGGTTCGGAATAAAAAGATCAGCCACGCAAACGTGGACACACATATTGCACCCGCTACAAACTCCGGGATCAATTACGACGGGGTCGGAAGGCGTATTGCGGTTGGGAAACGCGTAAGTCTTTGCCTGAGTCATGCTTGCTCTCCTTTTATGCTTTAAGATTTATGCTTTTCGTAATTTTCGGCCATCGGCGACCAAAAATCGAGGGACAATGTCGCGGTCTTGACGCCGCCCGCCTCCAGCCGGATGGTCACCCATTTTTGCCATTCCGGCGGGTCGATTTCAGGATAATCCTGGCGGAAAAAACCCAGTAGGGGGGTGCTGGCCTTGCGCGCCCTGGATGCATGCATGATCATTTCGCAACAGGTCAGGATATTGAAAACCTCTAAAGTGCGCATCAATTTGTGGGGATTGTCCACCTGCACCCGGGGTGCTTCATTGCGTTTGAGGTCGTCTAACCAGATCAAGCCGATCTTTAAAAGCTCTTCGTTTTTTATTTCACCACAGTAGTTTTGCATGACTTTACAGATAGCGGCATTTAACTCTTTCCACTCGACCTCCTGTCCGTTGTTGAGAGGCGCATAGACCCGGGCCTTTTCTTGCGACACCTGTTGCCGGGACAGCGCAAGCCTTGAAACCTTATCAGCGTATTCGGCAGCTTTGCGGCCTGCATATCTGCCCGTTGCAGCCGCATGATAGTGATAGTTCGCTGCAAAGATGGCGTCTCCGGCGACATACAATCCTTCCAGATTACTCATCAGATTCCAATCTACCAGCAAACCACCGGCATCACCAACTTCTCCGCCGGTTCTCTCCTGAGGGCGCACGCTGCCCCGCATGGGATCGCCACCCAAAAACATATAGCTCTGAAGCAGGTCCTGGTTGGGATCAAATCCGGCCGCACTGTATGTGTTGCGGATGGGAATCTTGGTCTTGCCTTCCTCGCCGACCATCAGACCCCAGATGGCATGTCTTTCAGGCGCAGACATCGAAGGCAAATCCGCATATAAGGGCAAAGCAAATTCTCCGTTGCGCACACGCGCTTCTAAATCCGGGATCAGTTCCGGCCTTTTGTGGGTATAAGCCGTGGTACGCTCACCCAGAAATTTTTGATCCGCTGCCGGTAAAGAGCGCTCGACTTCGGTCTCAAGTATTTGGCCGTCGCGATCGACATACGGAATTTTTTTACCGTGCGCGTCCACCATATTACAGGGAAACCAGGTATTAAGGGCGTTGCCGTGACCATAGACCGGGTAGCCGCTTCCGCTGCCGAATGAAGTCGGCAGGGATCTTTCCATCATGGTAAACTCAGCGCCGGCTCGCCAGGCCATGGCATGCCCATCTCCCACAATGGTCGGGGGTCTGAGAGTAGGCACGCCCTTGAGCTCCAGAGAAAAATTCCAGTTTCGCTGATGCCTGGACAGGCAATCAATAACGGCCTTGGCCCTGAAAACAAAGAATTCACCGGTGCGGGTATGGAAGCCGACGGCCCCCACCACCCGATTGCCAATTTTCCCATCAGCGGTGAGCAGACCGGTGGCCATAATGCGGTCGTAGCGGTTTACCCCCAGCTGCTTGCATGTTTTATACAGCGCCGTCTTGAAGGTGCTGCCCCATACCCTGAAATGCAGGCGGTTTTTATAATCATAGGCAAACAGAAATTTGGTTTTTTCATCTCGAAAGGGCGCCCGGATGAATTCATCTTCGGTGTCTCTGATTTTAGCGCCCATCTGTTCCAGCTCCAACAGGGTCTCATAGCTTTCACGGGCGGCAATATACCTTGAAATCCCGTTGGTATACCCGCCGCTATATTCAAGCTCCCATTCAACAACCTCTTCAGCCGTGATGGGTGAATCCGGGTGGGGCGTATTGATCCAGTGGTCGCAGCCGTTTCCGCCGCCACCGCTGGTAATGGTGGCGCCTTTTTCGACCATAACGACCGCTACCCCCCGGCGGGCTGCGCTGATTGCCGCCCAGCAGCCTGCTATACCACCCCCGAGAACCAGCACATCGGTTTCAACCGTGCTTTCCGCTTCATACCGAATCGGATAGGGCCACTCGGGAACCCCGTTATGTTTAACATATTCATTCCAATTCATGGTGAAATCCCTTTTTTAAGTAGTCCGAGCCAAGGTTTCGGCGACTCGCTACTGGCTTCGGGCTTCTTGCTTCTGGCCAGCGGCCAGAAAGTTATCCATCTGTGGGTAGCTTGGTATGCTTAAAGGGACCGTCGCCCGCTTTCTGGATGGCCAAAAAAACCTTCCAATTCTTATCGTCCTGCTCGGGGTAATCGGCCCGGCGGAACCCGAAAGGAATCGGTCGGCTCTCTTTACGTTCCAAGGAAGACCTTAAAACCAATTCGGCATTATCAACAATCGATTTGACATCCAGACAACGCCCCAGTTCATGCGGATTTTCAGCCTTGAGAGGTGCGGTTTTCGCATCTTGCAGGCGCTCCAGACCACGCTTTAATAGACCTTCACTGCGAATGTTGCCGCAATAAAAATCCATAAGGTTCTGAATGCCGGTCTCTACCTCTCTCCAGTGAAAACCGCGCCGGGAGCCTAAAATTTCAGCACACATGTTTTTGCAAATCTTAACTTTTTCATCGTCTACAGCAGCAAACGCTTTTTGTTTCTCGGCCCTTTTGGCGGCCATTTCTCCAGCATGCCAGCCTTGGGTAAAGGCTCCGGTCGAGGCCTGCCAGGGAAGACCCCCGACTTCATCACCGGCAGCGAACAGATTCTGGATATCTGTTTCCAGGTCTTTGTCGACCCATAAGCCTTTTGCCGCCGTACCTGATATTTCGCGAGGCCAGGAACCGACGTATTCCTGCCTGTTTTTTCTTAAATCCGCCTGTTCCTCACCTTTAAAATAGCGCAGGAATTGAGCCCCCTTGCCCTCGTTTTTAATTGACCATTCGATATATTCGATCTCTGCATCGGTTGCCTCACTGAAATCCAGATAAAAAGGACCCTCACCGGCAGCCGCCCGTTGGACCAGACCCGCCCTACCCCCTCGCCAGGCTTTGCGGTCTTCGAGCCATTGGCGCCGCATGTCGGCGGTCCATTTTTTTTTACCCAGGTTATCCCAGTCGTAAAATTGAGTCCGGGGAACGATAACATTGCCCTGCCCGTCAATAATGCGCGCCGCCGGTTGGACGGTATTGCGCGGATCGCCGTAATTGGGGTTGTAATTACCGCAAGGACCCAGACCGAGAATATTACTGAGAAATTCAATATTTACCACCGGCAACCCCGCACGGATGGCCATCGAGGTTCCATCACCGGTCATGGGTGAAGGCATACGGGTGTTAAAATCAAAGCCGGTTAAGTTGCGGCTTAACCGGTTCGACCTTCCGCTGGATAACACAATCGCTTTGGCCTTAAAAAAATAGATCTCTGCGTTTCGGGTACCGACGCCCACCGCACCGCACACCTGTCCGCTGCGGGTAAGCAAATCGGTCATTTGGACGCGGTTGATGATCGTGACGCCCCTTTTACGCGCCTGCTTGGTTAAAGTCGGTTTTAGAGGAGCACCATCAAAGTTAAAGGAGGTCGGCACGCTGTGAAACTGCTCAACGATTCTGAAGCGGCCCGGAATCGGGCTGTCATCATAGCGAAATTTAATGCCGAAGCGTTCCAGGTCCAGCATGCGGTCGTACATACTGCCGGCCGCCAGATAAAAGAGGTCTTTGCGGAAAAACCCGAAAGCCGTGCCCTGACGATGGTCCTCGGCCATATCGTCCATGCTATATCCCATTTTTTCGTGGATGGGGGGGATGTAGGACCAGACGTGGTCGATTCCGGAGGCGGCACACCCGCTGGCCACCGTATTGGATTTGTCGACCAGGGTAACCTTGAGCCCTTGCCCCTCCGCAGCTTTAATTGCGGCCATGCAGCCGGCCAGGCCTCCGCCGATGATCAACACATCGCTTTCAACCGCATTGACATTTGATTCGCTCATTTTTTGCTCCTCTAGCGGATATGATTTTCGCTCAAAACAGGTCCAATTACCTTTTAAATGAGCCTCGCATCGGAAAGGGTGTGATTATGTGGATCGCCCCTTCATCTTTATGGGGACAATGCGTGATACAGCATCCGCAAAACCAGCATTCGTCAGGGTATTTTAGGATAGGCGCTTTGCCTTTTTGCGGGTTGCGTTCAAAGGCATCACACATGCAGACTTCAACACACTTGCCGCATCCGTCACAGATATCCTCATTAAAATAGATGTGTTTAAATGCCATCAGGTTGCCTCTCCAATTTAAGTTAGGCCTGGCCCGGCTCCGGCAGCGCCTTAGTGCCAAGCATGCTTTTTCGGCGCCATTGTAAAATCGTCACAACTGCGCCCAGCACGATACCAACCAAAAACAGAGTGTAGCTGTTTAGTATAAAAAAAAGAAACAAAGACACCCCGGCGATGCCTGCCAGAAATCTTTCTACAAGCGTACAATCGGTCATATAATATCCGACAAATGCCACCTCCAGTACCAGTAAACAGATGATGCTGGCCGCAATCGCCAATACGGCCCCGAAAGGCTCCTGGGGCTGCAGCAGCAATATCGGGCTGTAAATAAACATAAAAGGTATAATAAAGCCGCCGATTGCAGCCTTGGTGGCTTCAACGGCGGACGGGATGTAGGGGGCTTCCGCCAGTTTGGCGGCAATCAGAGCAACCAGTGCCACCGGCGGTGTCAAAAAGGCGAAGACTGCAAAAAACATGGTAAAAAAATGCGCCTGTTCGAAGCCGATTCCCATTTTCGCCAGGGCCGGAGTGGCAAACATCGAAACGATGAAATATGCCGTTAAGGAAGGCCCCCCGCAGCCCATGATGACGCAAATTGCTGCAATGATGATGAGCCCAAAAAACAGGATGCCCCCGCTCCAAACCTGAATACCCGATGATAACTTGACGCCTAACCCACTCATGGTAACCGTTGCCATAATGAGTCCCACGCAGGCTGCCGAGGCCGCAATGCCGGCACCGGACCAGGCACCGCGCACGAACCCCATGATGATTTGTCCGAAGGATGGCCGATTCTTCCCCATGAAGGAAACCACCAGGGAGCTGACGATCGCCCAAAAGGCCACATACATGACACTGTAGCCTTTGATTAACAGGACCAGGATGACAATAAACGGGACAACAAAGGCCGGCATCGCCAGAAGCAGCTCTTTGGCATTTACTTTTTCACGCTCTAATCCCTTGATATTTAGCTGTCCGGCACGGAAATAGACGTATAGACCCGTAGCCCAGAAATAGAGCAGGGCGGGAACCAGTGCCATGGTGATAATCATTAAATACGGAATCCCGGTTATACCGGCCATCCCGAAGGCAACGATTCCCATAATGGGGGGCATGATTTGACCGCCATTGGAGGCCGCCGCCTCAATGGCAGCTGCGTGTTTCGGCTCGTAGCCCACTTTTTTCATCAGAGGGATGGAAAAAGAGCCGGTTATGGCCACATTGGCGGCGGCGCTGCCGGTTATCGATCCCACCAGGGAACTGCCCACCACCGCCATTATGCCCGGACCCCCTTGAACCCTGCTCGCAACCAGTTTGGCCAGTAGCATGAAAAATTTAGTGCCTCCCAGGGCCTGTAGTAACGCCCCGAATAAGACGAACAGAAAGATATAGTTTGCCGAAGTGGGAAGCACGATACCATAAATGCCGTTTTGAATGCCGATGGAGAGATTGGAGATGGTCTGGTCAAGGTCCATGGCCTGACAACGGAAAGGCTCCGGAAAATACTTACCGACAAACGGATAAAGGACCACAAGCAGGCTCAGCAGCGGTAAAATCGAGCCGAAATTTCGCCGGGTCGCCTCTAAAACCAAGAAGATAATCATGACGCCGATCACCAGATCGAGCGTCGTATTAAAATAGGCGCGATTTTCCAGTTCCTCCCAAAAAATCTGAACATATCCGGTACATGTCAGCGTCAGAAGTGCCAGGATTAGCGATACCACCCGTTGAAGCTTTTCTTTCTTAAACGCAAATTCCCACAGATACACCAGGGTTAAGGCAAATCCGAGATGGGTGTTCAAATGCGGTTTGGCAGCCTGCAGCAAAACCTGGGTGGATACCAGGTGATAGATTGCCATCGCCAGACCGAAGATCATCACAACGACATAGGCTTTGTTTTCGCGAATCGTTTCGCCCAGAGTTTTCATGGCAGATCTCGTTGAGCGTTTTTGAGAAAGAGATTGAGCCCGGCGCTTGGCCGCACGGGCTCAATCATCCTGTTGATCAGACGGATACCCGCCTGCTAGGGCCTCAATTTAGAAAACCAACAACATCTGGTTTAGAACGCAATGGCTATTGATCGAAGCCGGTGATTTTGATGCCTTTCGCATTGTAGAATTTGACCGCCGCCGGATGGTAGCTCGATGCCGGGACGCTCAAAGACGCCATGGTATCTTTGGTCAGAATTGCACCCATGGGGGTATATTCTTTAAACTTATCGACATTCTCATAAACCACTCTAAGAATCTCGGCGACAACTTCATCCGGCATACTGATGTGAGCGGCAAATCCCAGGGGCTTAATTAGAATACCGGTAGGCTGGGTTTGCAGCGGCCCCAGCATTTTCGGAGGCACCTTGACCAGGGCAACCGGATGGCCTGTTTTTTCCTTGAAGGCCTTCACATCTTTCTCATCGAAAGATAGAAAATAAACTTTTTTGGTGGCCACCAGCTCGGCCTGAAAAGGGCTGTTACCGTAAATATCGGGAAGCTTTTTAAGGATATGACCGGTATAGATTACATCGACCAATCCATCGCGGAGGTTATCAGCGGCGGCTTTACCGGAGGCATATTGGAACTTGACCTTGTCGACGGGGACCCCCGCCGCTTCAAGGACACCGTCGTAAGCGATCTGGCGGCCTTTGCCTTTACCGGAATCGAAGATCGCCTTTTTGCCGACCAGATCTTTGCCGGACTTGATGTTGGGATCCAGAGTGCACAGCCCGTTACCGGCAATGCCCAGAAGCGTGACAAAGCGAAACTCATCGTAGTTGAATGGAAACCCGGCATAGGTGCCCAGCTGCTTCTTGGCCTCCCAGATATCCCAGGTGGTATTAAAGAAAAGATAATTGGTTCGCTTCTCCGGTTTTCGAATCAGGGTTTTCATATGCTCGGCCGGCCCGCGACCTTCGGAGGCCGTCGCTTTTAGCCACTTGCTGTTTTTGTTAATCTGTTCTGCCAGAGCCACGCCCATGACATAGGAAGAAAACCCCGCCGGTATCGTGGATATGGTGAGCTCAAAAGGTTTTTGTTCGGCGGCCTGCACCGGAATGCACAAGGCCAGGGTAAAAACGACCACAAAGGTTAACACGCAAATTGAACCCGCTAATGTTAAAAATCCTTTCTTTTTCATGTCGCCTCCTTTTTTGGTTTCGTTCACGATTTGGTGGAGTTATGATAAATGATACGTCCTTTAACTTCTCCCGTTAATCCGGGTGAGATCTTTAAGCCTGGCGGTATAGGAAACATCTTCACTGATGAGCTTTTTCGATAGCTTGATGTCTTTTCTCTCGATCGCATCAATAATACCGAGATGGCGTTGATGTAAGGCTTTGACAAAGTCCGCGGTTTGCCGCGGATTCGGATAGACCACTTTTAATATACTCAGCAAAGCACCCACCACGAGTTTAAGGAGCGGATTTCCGGTTATCTCGGCCAGCTTCAGGTGGAAGGCCATGTTGTGGAAGTGATATTTACCGATATCCTCGATATCCTCTAATAATTTCTGATTTGCTTCTTTAAGCTCGGCCAAATCTTTTGGCGTGATATTCTGTATGACCAGCTCAACATTGAAAGATTCGATAGCCTCCCGGGCTTGATAAAAATGCGCCAGGGTGAGGTCCCCATCCTGCAACAGGTCGTAGATGGAATCAAACAGCGGCTTGTAGAGCTTATTTGAAACAAAAGATCCGCCGGCGTGACCCGGTCGTATTTCGATAAAACCCGCCTGCTCCAGGGACCGCAGGGCTTCTCGGATCACCACACGGCTGACGCTCAATTGAGATGCCAATTCCCGTTCGGTGGGCAGTTTATCTCCTACCTGAATGTTTTTTGAAATGATCAGCTTCTTGATCTGGTTGGATATTTGGTCCGATAACCTAGCTCTTTTGGGCTGTTCGAGAGAATGCAAGGTTTGCGATAACATGGCAGGGCCTTAGATGGAGTTTTGGTTAGTCCAATAGCCCAATAACCCAAACCCAGGTCATCTGTCAAACATTTTAATGCGAAATGGATTGATGGCGCACGCAAGCAAAGTGAACGCGGCTTTTTTACTTGCGTAACAGCCAGTTGTACGCTTTGGTAAAGCCCCTTAGGGAAAAGGTGGGATTTTGAGCGATTTGCGGAAAAGAATCGTATTCAAACTGAATTCGCAAGCCCCTTTTCAGCGTCTTAATAAACTCATCCTTCTTGGGTACATATTCTGTAAGGCATTTGGATTCACACCCTTTTAGGGCAGAACGAATCGTCAGGGTATCGATATTGTCAATCCGGTATGAAAAATATTCCGATGCCATTGTTTTTTTAGATTCCAAGGTGAGTTGGACGGTCTCCGCATCAGAATCCGGATCCGACAACCAGAACGAACTGATACCATCTGCGGCAAAGGTTCCGATTCTTTTGCGCTCTTTATTGGTATCCGGATCGGTCTCTGAAATGCAGACCCAATCTTCATACTTTAACTCTCCGGCATCGCTACTGCCGCAAAAACCCATCATTAAAATAAATCCAATCGCAAACAGATAACGCGGCGATATGTCAATCATAATGCTTCTCATCGTGTAAACCCTGCACTTTTTTATATCCGATCACAAAAAGAACCATAACCCCCTGAAAAGGTTTTGGAAAGATTTCTAAGTACCGTTCACGGAAATTTTAGCTTCATCTGTTAAAACTTTCTCAAGCTGTGCAACGTGGTTTTTCTCCTCGGTGATTATCTTTTCTAAATTGATCAGCGTGCCGTTATCTTCGATAAACGGTTTGAGCGTCTCATAAAACAGTATCGTATCCTGTTCAAATTCTATAAAAACAGCCACCAGGTCATGGGGCCGGTCGATTTTGGAAAAATCCACCTCCCGATGTGAAAAACTCTTTTCACCCAGCATATCAGTGAAAATCTCACGGCCCATCTCTTCGATGAAAGCATTGGTGGAATCCGTCTCAAGTTTGTGCTTCAATTCAGAAAACCAGCGGGCATGTTTAATCTCCTCATCTGCCATCCACACCAGCAAAGAAACCAGATCCGGTTCGGATAATTTCGCTGCTGCGTTTCGGTAAACGGATTCGCCATTTTTCTCCAGCCGAATCGCCAAATCCAGAATCTCTTGAATCGAAAACACCGTTATCCTCTTTTTGTTTTTATTGGACGGGGATTATCATTTCGCGATTAAGTTGCTCAGATAAATTTATCCGCTGTTAAGTCTGCTTGTCAAATTCTTTTTTCCCCGGCAATATACAAAACCCCATTTCGCGGAAAGAGAAATGGGGCTGCAACTTTAATACGGTTAGAAAAGAGAAGGTCCTTAATTAATTTTAATCCGGAGGCTTGCGCCGGGGAACCTTCCAAATATCCACACCGGATTCCCAGCCTCCGGCTCGAACCGTACCGCTATAACTGAAGGAAACCGCAATGATATCGAAATCTGCAGACATTTCAAAATCACCGTCAAAGGACAACTTTCCCATCAACCAGATCTGGCGGCGAAAACCAAAGGTTCTAACCGCTTTGGTCTTTTTAACAATACCTTCCGGTCCCAGCGCATGAATGTAAATGGTCAAATACTCCAAAATGGTGAAATTGCTGGTATGGTGACCTCCAAAATCTACAACACCGGAAATCCGGAGGGTATTATCCTGCTGCACCAGCTCATACTCAATTGTCAGGTCGCGGGTCTGCCAGGTTCCTTCCTGGGGCCCGCTCGTCAGCACGGGTATCCGGCTCTTTTCCTCAACCCACGCCCCGGGGCTCAAGGGATTAACACCGGAACAGGCCAGGAAAAGATTTACCAAAATAAACCCTATTGATAATTGCAATGGTGTCAACATTTTCTGGATCGGACGCATTTTATGCTCCTCAGCATAGGTGGGGCCTTTGACGACCTTAAATGTATATTAATTATTTAAAGACGTAAATACAAGTGCCCATTAAAAAAAGTAAAAATCCCATATTTTCGGAAATGCGCAGGATGATGAAGAAAAAGAATAAATAATCCGACCAATTGACTTCAACACGATCGGCCTTATTTTTCGCTATACGTTGATTGAGATAAAGCATTTTAAATGCCGCACGCAGAGATTCAAATCAGCAGTACTTATTTTCTATTGCTGATAAAAGGAGGTCTAAAAATGTCAGAAGAAAAACTTTTAAACGGCGTGGATGTGACCGCAGTGGAAAACGTGGCCAACGATATAAAAGAAAATCCCGAGCTGGCGAAATGCAAGTTTCGGCTTAAAAATAAATGGATCAAGGGCGGTCACAACCAGGGGACCGTCGGCGATTTTTACGCCGCCAATCAGGAACACCCGCACCTTAAAACCTTTAAGTTGGATGCTGACGAGCCCCCTATTCTCGCAGGAACAGATACTGGCCCCAACCCGGTAGAGTATCTTCTAAACGCGCTATCCGCCTGCCTGACAACAACGCTCGTATACCATGCCGCCCTTCGCGGCATCCGGATTGACGAACTGGAATCGGAATTGGAAGGAGATTTGGACCTGCGTGGCTTTATGGGATTGTCGGATGAGGTCAGAAAAGGATATGAAAACATCCGTGTCAATTTCAAGGTCAAAACCGATGCTGAAAATCTGAAAAGGCTGAAAGCGTTGAGCAAGCTTTCGCCTGTTTACGATGTGACTTCCAGGGGAACAAACGTTGATGTTCAAATAGAGCGCATGTAAGCCCGGCGAAACAGATGGCCGGGCATCCTGCCCTATTCGTTTAGAACCCATAAAAATTAAAAGGGCATCCCCTCCCCTTATGACTGAGACGGAATGCCCAATTTTTGTTTTGATACGGTAATTATACCACGGTTACATTTACGGCAGCAGGACCTTTCTGGCCTTCTTCTATATCAAAGGTAACGCGGTCGCCTTCATACAGGGATTTGAAACCTTCTGAATTGATCCCCGAATAATGAACGAATACATCCGGGCCATCTTCCTGCTCGATAAAACCATAGCCTTTGCTGCTATTAAACCATTTAACAACGCCATTCGCCATCGTGACACCCTCCTTAAAAAAAGTTCTCATAGTTTCATACTTCAGGTTGCCACTTTGACAAATGGATCTTTCCTTTAGAATGAAACTAGCCCGCCAATTAAGAACGGGCCTTTATTGATTGCCGCCATAATAACAATCTATTAAAAAAAATCAAGTTTATTATGGCGTTCTTTATAGGGCAGGCCTTAAAGACGCCCCTAATGCCTCGCTTTTGCCAAGCGCCTCAGCCGGTAAGCCGAATAAAATTAGGGCCACCCCTCAGGTATTGAAAGGCAGCCCCTTTCATTTATATTTCGTAAAATTAAACTACAGTAACATTTACTGCATGCGCACCCTTCGGCCCCTGCTCTATTTCAAACGTAACCTCATCACCCTCATTCAGAGACTTAAATCCAGTCGCATTGATCCCGGTATGATGAACGAATACATCCGGACCATCTTCTTGCTCAATGAAGCCGTAACCTTTACGGTCATTGAACCATTTCACAACACCTTTGGCCACAGTGACACCCTCCTTTCTAACAAGATTTCCATAGTCCCATACTTCAGGATGCCACCCGGACAAACGGATATTTCCTTCAGAATGAAACCGGCCCGCCATCAGAACGGACCTATCATGATTAATTAAATTATAAAATTTTTTTTAAACCAAAATCAAGTAATTTATTCGGTTAAACCCGGATTCAATCTGAGATTACACAACTTGTCACGTTTCGGCTCCCGGACAGGATGCCGCCCTAACCTATTAAGATTTGAATACATCCGCTACGCAGGGGCGCCGGAAGCGCAAATCTCCAATCGCTTTTATCGGGATCAACTTATCAAAAATCAAATAAAATCAGTTGAATATACGTTCTCTTGACAAACCAGAAACGCTACTCTATGGTACCCTGAAACTGCTGATAGAAAAAATATTCACCTAATCGCTGCCGGGAGCAATGCTGCTATGAATGGATTACAGTTAGGCAAGAACTGGAAGCATTGGCGCAAATCTCCGGCATATGTTTCTCTCGATAAAAGCCTTTATGGCAACTTTTTTGAAACTCCCTTTTTCGATTCTGCCTCACCCAACCCGATCCAAACCCAAGCAATCATAATGTCTAAATCAAAAAACGAAAGGAGGACGTGCATGAAAAAAGCATTATGGGTTATCATGATTGTTGTGTTTTCAGTTTTATTCGCCTTCACTGCAGGCCAGGCAAAACCATTTAAAATCGCAGCCATTTTTCAAACGGCAATAGAGGAACCGTGGGATGGTGTTATCCATCAGGCCTGCCTCCGAGCCAAGAAGGAAATCGGCAACATCGAATATGAGTTCACAGAAAAAATTGCCGCAGCCGATTTCGAAAAAGTTCTGAGGGAGTATGCCGAAAGAGGATTTGACCTGATCGTCGGCGATGCTTTCCTGGCAGGCGAGGAACCGGCCAGAAGAGTGGCCAAGGATTATCCGGATATCGCCTTTGCCTTTGGATCAGAGTTCGGTCCGGTCGCTCCGAATTTTTCGGTGTTTGACAACTGGATTCATGAACCATCCTATCTCTGCGGGGTCATTGCCGGCAGACTCACAAAAACCAATACCCTGGGGGTGGTCGCCGCCATACCCATTGGCGAGGTCAACCGGCTGGTAAATGCCTTCAAGGCCGGCGCCCTTAAAGTCAATCCCAAAGTTAAGATCAAGATCGCATATATTGGGGGCTGGTTTGATCCGCCCAAGGCCAAAGAAGCCGCGATTGCTCAGATTGAGGCGGGTGCGGATTTGATCTTCGCCGAAAGGTTCGGAGTATTTGAGGCCGCCAAAGAAAAAGGTGTCCTTGCCTTCGGCAATATGTCGGATCAGAATGCACTGGCGCCGGATGTCGTGATAACCGGACCGGTGTGGGACATGTATCCCACCATCAAGTTCGCTATTGAGATGGTCAAGAAAAAGGCTTGGGTGTCAATGGATCTGGGGGAATGGTCCATGATGGCAAAGGGCGGTGCCCGGCTGGCCCCTTTGCATTCATTTGAAAAGACCCTGCCCGCGGATGTGATCAAGGAAGTAAGGGATCTTGAGCAAAAAATTCTGAACGGAACCTTTCGCGTGCCGGTGGATGAGCAAAAGCCCATGTCCGACTAGAATTGCCTAAAATGATCTAAAATGCCCAAAGTGCCTAAAGTTTTGGAACTCTGTCGATTTTATTGAATAAGACGGCGTGCAACAAGATCTTAACTTTAGGCACTTTAAACTTTATTCACTCACAGGTTAACTGATGGGAAATACGGACCAGCCTGTTGTAAGAATGTCCTCCATTACAAAGCGTTTTCTCGGTGTCACGGCCAACCAGGATATTTCTTTTGATCTATATAAAGGGGAGATTTGCGCGCTGCTGGGTGAAAATGGAGCGGGCAAAACTACGCTGATGAATATCCTCTTTGGCTATTACACCAGCGATGAGGGACAGATTTTCATAAAGGGCGAAAAAGCGGATCTCTCCTCTCCACGGGATGCAATTTTACGCGGAGTGGGTATGATTCATCAACACTTCGCATTGGTCCCCTCCCAGACCGTACTTGAGAACATCGTTGTGGGCACAGATTCAGGCAAGGGCATTTTCCTTGATCTTAAATCGGCACGTCAGGCACTCATCGAACTTCAGGAACGCTTCGGGCTTCAGATTGATCCGGAAGCCCGGGTGTGGACGCTGTCGGTGGGTGAACAGCAGAAAGTTGAAATTCTGAAAGCCTTATATAGAGAAGTCGACATTCTCATTATGGACGAACCCACTGCCGTACTGGGACCCGCTGAAACCGCCGACCTGTTTAAGACCCTGCGGTCACTGGCAAAAGAAGGACGATCGGTTGTTTTTATATCCCACAAATTAAATGAGGTAATGGAAATTTCAGACCGCATTGTGGTCTTGAGGGGCGGCCGGGTGGTGGCGGAACGAAAAGCGACCGAATTAAACACCCGGGAACTCGCCAATCTGATGGTGGGCAGAGATCTTCTGGAGGACATTGAAAAAAAGGAACTGCCCCCCGGTCAGCCCGTCCTTAAAATCGAGAATCTCAACGCTTTAAATGACAAAAAACTACCGGCACTAAGGAATCTTGACCTGGTCGTCAGAGAAAACGAGATTGTCGGGATGGCCGGAATTTCCGGAAACGGCCAGAAAGAGCTCTCGGAGGTGCTTTTCGGCATGCGGCCGCCGGTAGACGGTTTGGTTGAAATCAGCAGCAGACCCCTTAAATTCGGAAACCCGGCAGCGGCGATCAGATCGAATATGGGAAGAATACCGGAGGACCGCATGGACACCGGGCTGCTGATGGATCTTTCCGTTGAGGAAAACCTGATTCTTGAAAACCATTCGTCTGCCGAGTTCCACAGCTATGGTTTGATGAAATCGAAAAGAATCCATCAGTTCAGTGAAGACCTGATAGCAAGGTACGGCATCAAAACCGCCGGTCGCGACGCCGTCACCAAAAGTCTCTCCGGCGGGAACCTGCAAAAATTAATGCTGGCCAGGGAACTGGCCGGGAAACCGGTGCTTATCATCGCCTCACAGCCCACCCGCGGTCTGGATGTCGGCGCTATGGCGTATATCCACCAGAGAATTCTGCAGGAAAGAGAAAGAGGCGCGGGTATCCTCCTGATATCAGAAGACCTGGATGAAATCTTTTCACTCAGTGACCGCATCGTCGTCATATTTGAAGGCGAGATCATGGGAGAAGCCCGGGGGACAGCGGTCTCCCGGGAGCAGATCGGTCTTTGGATGAGCGGGGTGACTGCATGATCCGGTTCAGAATCATAAAACGCGAGCCATTACCGGGGTGGGCCAAAATCGTTATTCCGATTGCAGCCATTGTGGTGACGCTGATCCTTTCGGCGATTCCGATTCTTCTGGCCGGGGGGCATCTATGGAAGTCTTATTTTTACCTGTTTCACGGAGCGCTGGGAACACGCTACAATCTGTTAGAAACCTTTGTAAAATCCAGCCCCCTATTATTGACGGGTCTGGCGGTCGCATTTGCCTTCAGGGCTAAATTCTGGAATATCGGAGCCGAAGGTCAGCTCCTCGCCGGTGCATTAACGGCCACCGCCTTAGGCATTCATCTGGGCAGCATCCCGACGGTGCTGGTTTTGCCGACGATCATTATCTCGGGATTCCTGGCGGGCGGTATCTGGGCTTCGATTCCGGCACTTTTAAAGACCAAACTGAAAGTGGATGATGTGGTTTCAACCTTGCTTTTAAACTATGTCATGATCCACATCATGGGGACCCTGCTTTTTGGACCGCTCCAGCAGCCCGGCTCCAGCTGGCCCCGATCATCGGCCATTATCGAGGCCGCCCAATATCCCATCCTGATGGTAAAATCGCGTTTTCACATGGGCATCATTATCTCGCTTGTGGCCGTATTTGTCATATGGTTCATCAACAAAAAAACCACCTTCGGCTACCAGTCACGGGCGGTCGGCGTGAATGTCAGAGCCGCCCATTTTGGGGGGATTAATACCACCTCGGTGATTCTGTGGACAGCCCTGATATCCGGCGGGCTGGCCGGGCTGGCGGGGGTGGGAGAGCTCTGTGCGCTTCAGTACCGGCTGATCATGGATATTTCTCCCGGTTACGGGTATTCCGGGATTGTGATCGCCATGCTGGGCAACCTGCATCCGGTCGGGGTGCTTTTTTCTTCACTTTTTTTCAGTGTGATTATTGTGGGCGCGCAGACCATGAGCCGCATGACCGGCGTTCCCACCTATATCGCCGAGGTTATCCAGGGAATGGCACTGATGGTGATGCTCATTTTTCTACTTTTTACGGAGTATAAAATCAGGGCGGTGCGCAAGTAATGGGTGAGGTATTTGATATCGCGTTTATCTCCGGGCTCATGGGCGCCACGATGCGGATGGCCACCCCGATTATATTTGCAACCCTGGGAGAAATCCTTTCAGAAAGAGCCGGGGTACTGAATTTGGGAATCGAGGGCATCATGCTGATGGGCGCCATGACCGGATTTCTGTTCACTTTTATCTCGGGCTCCATATGGCTCGGGGTGCTTGCGGCTGCCTGTGTGGGCATGCTTCTGGGGATGCTCATGGCCCTGCTATCCGTGAACCTGGGTTTGAGTCAGCATGTTTCGGGACTCGGCATTACGCTGTTTGCAACCGGTCTGGCCATGTTCATCTATCGACTGCATTTCGGCTCCCCCACCGTACCGCCAATAATAGAGCCCTTCAAGCAAATTGCCCTGCCGGTACTTTCAAAGATTCCGGTGATCGGACCGGGCCTTTTCACACAATATTCAATGACGTATGTTGCCTGGCTGCTGGTGCCGGCCATGTCGATTCTGCTCTATAAAACCAAAATCGGGTTGAAGATCAGAACGGTCGGCGAGAATCCGGTGGTCGCCGACACCGTGGGCGTAAATGTGACCCTGACCCGTACGCTTTGCCTCGTTGCCGGCGGTGCTTTCATGGGTGTCGGCGGCGCTTTTCTGACGCTGGCCCATCAGAACATGTTTTTGATCGATGTGATCGGCGGTCGCGGATGGGTCGCCATTGCCATGGTCATTTTTGGAAACTGGGATCCTGTCAAAGGCACCATCGGGGCCCTTATCTTCGGCTTCCTGGATGGTTTGCAGCTCAGGCTTCAAAGCGTCGGGCTGGTTATCCCCTTTCATATTTTCCTGATGATTCCATACCTGTTGACGATTGTCGCTCTGATCGGTGTCTCCCGACGGGCAGCTGTCCCTGCGGGTTTGTTGAAGCCCTATCGCCGAGAAGAAAAGGGTGGTTAGTCAAAACGAACGTCAGAGCCAATCACAGGCTATTGTCTTATCATCCGTACCAAGCTATCATGCCAAACTTTGGAATGGTGGAATGTTGGGATAAAAGAAGGATATTGTCTATTTTTTTATTAAATCGAAACCAGTTCCGATTAAAGGAACCCATTTATCCATTATTCCACTATTCCATTATTCCAGCAAATAGACTTAACGACACAGATTATCAAGTTATTACCGCCTAAAAAATATAGAGTGCAGGTGACTAATGATAGATCTCATTATTCGAAATGCGAATCTGCCCGATGGACGCAAGGGCATTGATATTGCCATTGGAAAAGGCCGCATCGTAGAGGTGGGCCCGAAACTGGATGTTCGGGCCAACCGGGAGATCGATGCCACCGACCGATTGGCAACACCGCCTTTTGTTGACAGCCATTTTCACATGGATTCAACGCTTTCCTACGGCCAGCCCCGCGTAAATGCAAGCGGCACGCTGTTGGAGGGCATTGAACTTTGGGGCGAGCTGAAACCGCACCTGACGGTTGAAAATATCAAAGCGCGCGCCAGGGAACTCTGCCACTGGGCTATTGCCCGCGGCACCCTGGCAATCCGCAGCCACGTGGACGTCAGTGATGACAGCCTTCTGGCCGTCAATGCGCTTTTAGAGATCCGCGAAGCGTTCAAACCTTATATCGACCTGCAACTGGTCGCTTTTCCCCAGGATGGGTATTTTCGTCACCGTGGAAGTGCCGCGAATCTGGAGCGCGCTTTAGATATGGGCGTCGATGTCGTTGGCGGAATCCCTCATTTTGAAAGAACCATGGAGCAAGGCGCGGCGTCGGTAAAGGCCCTGTGCGAGCTGGCGGCTGAACGCGGTCTGCTGGTAGACATGCATTGTGACGAAAGTGACGATCCCCTTTCCCGCCACATCGAAACATTGAGCTTTCATACACAGCGCCTGGGTCTTCAGAATCGGGTCGCCGGCTCCCATCTGACATCCATGCATTCCATGGATAACTACTATGTAAGCAAGCTGATGCCGCTGATGGCCGAAGCCCGCGTTCACGTGGTTGCCAATCCGCTGATCAACATTACGCTTCAGGGACGCCACGACACCTATCCCAAACGGCGCGGAATGACACGGGTGAAAGAGCTCATGCAGGCCGGAATCAATGTGGCCTTTGGCCACGATGCGCTAATGGATCCCTGGTATAGCTTCGGCTCATACGACATGATCGAAGTTGCCCACATGGGGCTGCATGTGGCCCAGATGACCAGCGTTGATCAAATGCGTCAGGTATTTGCAGCAGTCACCACCAACGGTGCCAAAGCCCTGGGGATTGAAAACTATGGAATCGAGCCGGGGTGCAACGGAGATATCGTTATTTTACAGGCGCGAGACCCGCAGGAAGCGCTAAGATTGAAGCCTGCCAGACTGTACGTGATTCGACGCGGAACCATTATTGCTGAAACCTCGCCGGTTGTCAGTCGCCTGAAGCTGGAAGATGGGACCGTCGAGGCGGATTTTCGATGGCCGAAGGAATCGAATTGAGTTCGGACTCAATTCGATGTTATTCGTTATTGGTTATTCGTTATTTGTTTAAACGCATCGGCTACTCAGACATTTTGCTTTTGATCAACTCATCGAAATTTCAAAAGCAGTCATCCAATTAACAGATAACCCTTAGTCCCTGATCGAGCGTCCGACGCTCGATCAGGGACTAAGGAACGGTCCCACCTGTTTGAAAAGATCGGGATGTTCATTCTGCAGCCGGGCGAAGAATTGTTCCGAACGCACCAACGGGCTCCAGAGTGAGAAGTCTTCCCGCTCGAAGTCCATCCCCACGGCCAGCATGTCCGCAAGGGTCTCAATGAGGTGATCGCCGGGCTTATAAATCGAGTCGCCGATGTCACCCACCCAGCAAAGCGGCGTGCCCTGGTAGCGGTCGTGCAGGTCCTGGTAGAAGTGGCGTGTCATAATAGTGCGCGGCTGAAGCCCCAGATCGGTAAATGGCAGGGAGACACCTTCTTCGGCCACCTCAATGAGCGCCCCGTTGAAAACAGGGATAAGTTCAACCCCGTGGTCACCGCAGATGCGGCAGATCCCCTCCAGACCCTCGAGACTGGCGCAAACCGGAAAAAGAAATATTTTTTTGGGCCGGTGGTGCTGCAATGCCTCTTCGACAAAATAGTTCAACGTCTGGCCCGAGGCAATGCACTCTTCCATGACAATCCAGGTTTCGTCTTGCCACCATTCGCCCACAAAAGAGCTCTCCACAATGTTCCATCCGCGAAACCCCGCGTCATCTTCAACCCGGGTTAACTTTATGTAAGTGGTATCGAGAAGCCCGGATCGCTGCAGAGGCGGATTGGCGTCCAGCAGGTCTAAGGGGCGCCCGCCCCAGAGGATGACAAATTGCGCCAACTTGCCATCGAACATCCTTTCGAAAAGCCGAATCATGTCATGACCCACTTCTTTTATCATCAAGAATTTTTCGGGTCCGCAGGCCTGGCGGCTGAGTAAAAATTCTTCGCCAATCCCCCTGCCGGGAAAATCAACCACGTATATCCGCTCCGGGAGGCACCTGTCGCGAAAAGCCTCGTGCGCGGTAATCCCTTTCACGAGCCATATGTCCTTTCCACCGCGGGACATTACGATCTCCCCGAGGTCTTCAAGGAAGATCCGGTTATTATCCGTCTCCATCTTCAGGGTTCCTTCCTTTTTGGCTGTGTGCTCTAAACATTGAAGGAAATTCTTCTTTTCGCGAGGGAATATAGGATAAAGACAATATCGTGTCAAATTCAAATTGGGTAAACGATTACCTATGTTATAACCATTTTTTTTCACAATAATTTCGGGCGCCTTTGCGAAATCTAAAGTAACCATTTGTATTTATTCATATATTTTTAATTAAATTTTGGGCCATAAATTTTGCACAGATTTTGCAAACCTTCTTAAGCAGGGGCCGAAAGATCTTTACGGGTTCCCTGAAAGATTTAAAATTGTACCCTGGGGAATTTGAAGCAATCGCCAAATGTCCGCCCTAACGCCCGCCTGCCAGTATTGCGTCTTTGGATAAATTTATCGAACATATAAAAGACGAACCCAAAAACCCGTTGCAATGTGTCTCAGATCACACGTGCCAAAGGGGTCAAAAGGAAAGGATGAACATGGTCGAACATATTGTCGCAAGCAATCCGATTGAAAACCAATATCTGCACTTGAGAAAATCCGACAATCACCTCCGAGCTGAGATAAAAATAAGCAGCGATGATCTTGGATACCAGTTTAAACTAAGGCAGATTGATGATCATCAGGGAAGCTTTTTTGTCAATAAAAATTCTACCATTTTAAGTCTTTTAAAAGTTGGTTCGGTACTGGACATGAAATACTGGACGGCTGACAAAATCCGGCGGGTCAAATCTGTCAAAGCGGAGGTAAACAAGATTGCCAAACAGAATCATGAGCCTTTTAAAGGGCACTATAAAGTCAGTCTGTCTATTTTGAAAACAAAAAGCTTAAAAATGATGAATCCGCTGGATACCTTGTTTAAAGGGGGGATCGACTATAATTAAATTATTGCTCATCATTGCGGCAATAGCCGCTGTATGTTGTTTGCTGGCGGCCGTCGTTTGTTTGGTGGCAGCGTCCAGGGAAATTGAGTTACCTGACATTGAGGATGTTGAAATTGTAGAATAATTGGCGTTATTATTGCGTCTATCTCAATGGTGGTTTGTTAGATGATATCTCAGATTTGCGTGCATCTTTTCTAGAACCCATCTCAAAGATGTCTTTTGGCCTCCCGCTTTTTTGGCGGGATTGGTGCCGTGTTTCAAATCCTCAATCCTCCTCAGGCGGACCTCCGGTTTACGACCCACAAAGCGCATGTGATCGGGCGGGAAGTCCCGCACCGCCGGAAAACTCGGCTCCGCCGCGCGTGTCCCGGCGAAGCCATCAGGCGGAGACGGAATCATGAACCAAAATCCTATTTTTGAGACAGGTTCTATCGGGCTGTTCAACCCGAGTCAGCATGGCCGATGGCCGCACCGGTGAAAATATCGGCACTTTGGAGAATTCCCGGGATTCAGGGCAGAGTTGATTTTCGACTCTGCCTTTTTCTTTTGGAGCAAAAAAGTGCTTGAACTGATTTTCGAATGCCTTGACTGCTAAATGAATTTTTTGTTAGAAATTGACGGGTGTTAATTCGGCTATATATCAGGAGGTTCAGATGAGAATATCCCTTTTTTATTTCGCAATTGTGATTGGGATTTTATTTTTTTCCCTTTGCCCTGAAGCGGAAGCCGAGGAGCGCAGGTTCTTTGCCGGTGCCGGTTTGAGCTATGCCGTGGAGGACTTCGATGATGGCGATCTGAAAAAGCTCGCCGGCAGTGACACCATCGATAATGCCTGGGGGTTCAATCTTTTTGCCGGCTACCGCTGGCATAAACATCTTGCCTTTGAAGGCAATTTCAACTGGTATGATGATTTCGAGGCAAAAGTCGCCAATATCAATTTCGACATCAGCCTTTGGACCCTGATGCTTGATCTGAAAGTGATTTCCCCTTCTCTATGGAAAGACAGGCTGTTTCCATATCTAAGGATCGGTGCCGGCTGGATGGAAACCGAGGTCGACATCAGGGGCAGCAACAGAGATGAAGGGGACTTCGCCTATAATGTGGGTCTGGGATTTGACGTGTTTGTCAGGGATCGGATCAGTATCGGCTTCGACGGCAAGCGCGTTTGGGGAACCGGCGATGTCAGTGAGTTCAACCACTTTGTGGGGACGCTGCGGACCGCCTATCACTTCTAATATAACAGCTCTCACCCCTGGATTTTATCGTTAAGTGCAGGAGTTTGATATGAAACTGCTGGTATTCAGTGATATCCACGCCGACTTGCATGCGGCATCAAATCTGGTGAAACGAGCCGTAGACGTTGATGTCGTGGTCGGTGCGGGTGATTATGTCATGCCGCGCCAGGGATTGGGAGAAATGATCACCACTTTAAAGAAGATCGAAAGGCCGGTCGTATTGGTTTCCGGGAATTGCGAAAATACCGATGACCTCAAAAGTGCCTGCCGCGCTTGGCAAAATGTGCATGTGCTGCACGGCGAGCAGATAGCCATAGACGGCATGTCATTTTACGGAATCGGCGGCGGCATCCCCATAACGCCTTTTGGATCATGGAGCTATGACTTCAGCGAAGCGGAAGCCTCTAATTTGCTGGAAGATTGCCCTTCTGGCGGCGTGCTGATCAGCCACTCACCGCCAAAAGGCATTCTGGATATTTCTTCTGACGGCAGGCGCCTGGGCAGCAAGGCCTTAAGAGATACGGTAATGACTAAAAACCCACTGCTGGTAATTTGCGGGCACATTCACGCAAGTGCAGGACAAATAGACCGCCTTGGAAAAACAACGATTATCAATGCAGGCCCGGAAGGCATCATCTGGAATCTAGCGGACGATCTGCAAGTCAGATCTTAATCCATCTGTCCGAAATTTGCCATTGACACCTGGTTTCAATTCACCCTATTCTGCGCCTGCCGAAGCAAAGTTTTTGTCAAACGAACCTGGTGCTGCGACCAACAAGTAATTTACAAAACACGGTTTTTGTAACATTTTTGGAGGATATAATACTAGGACCTATCAGAAAGGACGCTCGCTACAATGAGAGGAATCGTAAATGTCATGTCCGGAATTTGCGGCATGCTCACGGAGATCAGAGCCACATCGGATGAGCAGACACGGAAGGTAAATTTGGAGATCAACACGAGATGTGAAAATATCCAGAAACTGGCGCAGAACTTAAAAGTAGTTGATCCAATGGAAGAAATCAGTTTCCGCGGCAAGGGCCCCAGGACCTTGCGCATGGCCGCAAAACACTGCAAGCATACTGCCTGTCCCGTACCTTCAGGCATTATCAAATCCATAGAGGTCGCGTCAGGGCTGGCCCTGCCAGAGGATGCCAGTATTCAAGTGGTACAAGAAAAAAATTGAAACATGACGTATAATTTCGATCCGGATAGGTGGTTTGAAAGAGAACGTGAAATGCTTGATGCCCGTCGCCGGGCAGGCGAGATCGGCGCGCGGGAATATCAAAAGGCCCTCTCAGCAATTGAGCGCCGATATGATGAAATGCTGGATCGCCTGGATGGGACCTATCAGGTTCCCAAATAAATGGAAGGGGTTTCAAAACCCCATCTAACTTCGATTTGATTCTGCTGGCGGGATCGCTCAAGCCGGACGGTCATTGGAAAGTCCGAGAGGTTCCACGAGCTTCTCGGCAGACACCTCGGCACCGTTAAGCCTTATTTCACTTTCGCCCCCGGCCTCAACATTTAGCTGCTGCTCCAGCCCTTCAGCCAATGTTTTCCAGTCGGCCTTGGCCTCTTTTAGAACGTAAATTAAGCTGGGTTTCAATTGGCTTATTTTGCGTACATGTTCTTCCTGTTCCCTGTCGTTCATACCCCGGACGATAACCACAGACGGAATCTCTGCGGCCATTATATCAGTTAGGCTGTTATAGCCACCATAAATAAGCGCCGCCCGGGAGTTTGCCAGGGCAGCCAGATACCGATCACTCACATTTTCAAGGCTGCAATAGGGAATGTCATCAAACCGAAGCTTGATGCGGTTGGCCTCGGCTTCGATTTTTTTCAGGTCAATGAATATTTTCCATCTCCCGTAATTCTCGCCCAGCCCGGAGAGGGCTTTATGCAGGTTCTCCAGAAAGGTCATTGAGGTCGCACTCAACCAGGGAACCGCAATGGTACCGGCGTATTTTTCGGAATGATACGGCATCCAGTGCTTCAATTCTAAGAATCGGGATACATACCCCGTGAGGAAGGGGTCGGTGTTAAAGTACTTCCCGATCGCATCGGGAATTTCGTTCCCCAGTACCTTTTCATCGCCGTACCACAGTAGAGAATGATAGTGCGCCTCGAAAGCCTGCTTTGACAACGCTGACCAAATTTCGGCAACCTCGCCCACCACTGCGCGAACCCCGAGAATCCAGATGGTGTCCGCTTCTCTGGTTTTTCTTAAAGCGGGCAGTAATTCGTCCCGCTTACCCGGCGGATCATGATCGACCAGCACACAGCGCGGCCTAAAGTTTGTTATTATGGATTCGATGATGTTGGCTCTTGCCGGCCCCAGGTAACAATTTTTGATGTTGGTGTTGCCCAGCCGGCCTTTTGATTTTCCATCGATGATCCGGGTTTCGTATGAAGGCAGCTTCATCCACTCCAACGGACAGGAGCCCACCAATGTGGCTGTCTGCTTGAATCCCGATACGAAAAGAACCTTTAACCGGGGAAACAGTCTTCTCAATGCCATGCCAATCGTTACACCCCGGCTAACATGGCCGAAACCGCGGCCGTCGTGGGAATAAATCAGAACATCCAGTCTGGATTTATCTGCAGAGGGGACAGCTGGCATCAACAAAGTTTCCTTAATACCCCTTTTAAAAGCAGGCATCTGAAATGGATATCAAAAACATATCGAGAAAAGGATAAAGCGGGTTTTTGTCCGCCTTGATCATTCAGGGTTAACGGTTAGCGCTTTGCCAAAACTGATCCACTTGTTGGAGACATAAACGACCTGCCCTGTGGACCACGCGTATTTCTTTTCGGCGATAACCGAAGACAGTTTTTGACTGGAAGCCAGCGTAAATGCACGACCTTCACAGTGTTGCACACAGCTCGGCAGCCAGTCGTTTTCCCGGCGGCTAAAACAGAGGGTGCATTTGACCGCTCCGTATTGTTCTGTCAGTTCAATCGCACCGTAAGGGCATGCCGCTTCACAGGCCGCGCATTGATCACACAGATCCGGGTTAATTTGTATGCTTTTATCTTCAGCCCGGTAAATCGCATCGGTCGGACAGGCTTCGCGGCAGGCTGGCTGATGACAGTGCTGACACAAGACCGGTACAAAATCTTTATGCAGCCTGTCTTCGATTTTCCTTGGCCCGATTTCTTCAACCTGGATGGGCCGTGGACCAATTCCGAGCTCGAGTTCCTGCTTGCAGGCAACTTCGCAGGCCTTACATCCCCAGCACCTGTCCAGATCGATTATCAGACCGACATTATTTTCCATGAAGTTTTTCCCCTTTGATACTCTCATTCTTACGAATTCGACACATAATGCTGTGCATACTGACGGTCCCCATCCCTCTGGCAAATTCATTCCAGGGGATCAGGTTGTTGACATTCTCTTCGCCCGGCCAACCCGGCATGGTCTGGATAACGTCCGGATGAAGTCCCTCGGTTAACTCGGCCACAGCTTTGCATTGGCCCGTCGGTGTTTCGATGACGACCGAATCCCCATCACGGATTTCTAATTTTCCGGCGGTCTCAGGATGAATCCGTACCGGTGAATATGGGCACTGTTCTCGTAATAATGGATTCTGGCGGTTTTCGGTATGCCTGAAAAATGGCCGTCTGGCACTGGTCATAATCAGGGGATATTTTTTGGCCAGCTCCGGCGTTTTTTGCGGGCTTTGAAATGGCTCTGTATATGTCGGTAACGGATCACAACCATTTTTTTCAAAAATAGACGAATATATCTCGACTTTACCGGAAGGCGTTTTAAATCCGTCTTTTTGGTAGCGATAATATTCGAGCGGCGCGTACAGATGTTTTTTCTTGATAAATTCAGACAGGGTGAGGCCGGTGGGTTCCAGTAGCATATCGTACATGGCCGTCTCGTTTTCCCAAAACTTATCCGCAAGACCCAGCCGTTTGGCCAAATCAATGATAATATCCACATCTGAGCGGGCATCAGGTAAGCTTACGGCTTTCTGCTGGGCAATTGTATGGGTGTATGCGGTTTGAAAAGATGAAATAACATTATTTCTTTCCAGCCATGAAGATGCCGGCAGCACAACATCGGCTCTTTCTGCGGTTGGCGTTAGGAACAAATCAGCGACTACAAGAAAATCGAGGCTTTCCAGTGCTTCCTGGACACGTCCTGAATTTGAATAACTGACTGCTGCATTACTCCCGAAAATAATGGCCGCTTTAACCGGATACGGCTCTCCGGTACCAATTGTTTCCCACAAAGTCGGCATGTGGGCTGTGGGTACCGGACATAAATCCGTGCATAAAAATGGAAATTGCCGGTAGCCCCTTCTCAAAGGCACATCCTCTTTGGGAAGAAAGTGGTTTCCAATAAATTCGTGGGTGTTCTGGCTAATTTCACCCCGCCTGGAAACGAGAATATTGCCTCCGGGGATATCGATATTGCCAGTTATCGTTGCCAGTATCGAAAGTACACGGCAAGCCTGCAGGGAATCATGGTCAAGATCCACTGACAGGCAGCGTGCGATACAGGCCGGGCTTGTTCCGGCATAAATTTCGGCTGCTTTTACGATCAGGTCGGCAGGCACCCGGCTAATACGCGCGCCCCATTCAGGCGTACATTCCTTCACATGTTCTTTAAGCCGCCTGAACCCGGTAGTCCAGTTTTCGACAAAGTTTTGATCATACCGGACGCTATTGATGATGACGTGTATCATGGCCAGGCCCAGGGCCGTATCTGTCTCCGGCCGGGGCTGTAACCATAAATCCGCCTTTGCGGCGGTTTCTGAAAGATGAGGATCAACGACTATCAGACAGGCACCCCGTTCGCGTGCATCCATGATCTCCGCAGCTTTGACCGGCCATGTCGCCGGCGGATTAACACCCCAGACCAGCATGCACTTTGTGTTTTCACAGTCGGAAGATTCCAGATAGGGGGCGCCAAAGGTGACGTTGTTTTCAACCAGTCTTGGCCACAAACACTGCGCCCAGCCGGCAGCACCGTTATTTACCGCGCCGAAAGCATTGGCCAGGCGCGAATAACTGCGGCTCCAACCCCTGCGGGTGCCTTCGAGGACGGCCACACTCTGAGGCCCGTACTGCGCTTTATATGCGATCATCTTTTCTGAAACTAGATCCAGGGCATTATCCCACGAGATAGATTCCCACTTGCCCTCACCGCTTTTACCATTTCTTTTAAGGGGCGTCCGTATTCGTTCCGGATTCTCAACCAGATCTTTTGCCGCCAGTCCTTTGGCGCAGAGAACACCTTTCGTAACGGGTGATTCCGGATCGCCTTCCACTTTGAGAACTTTTCCGGTCGTCTCGTCTACAAAGGCCAGCACTTCACAGGCGGTATTACAGGAAAAACAGGCCGAACGGACGACCCGCACACCGGGTGGTATTTGGCCCCGCTTAAAACGCTGTTGCCCATCCGGTGCAGATGTTTTTTGCCCCAGGGGTTTATGTTGATCTGGTTCAGAAAACGACGACAATTTCCGGTATTCCGAATCAATATCGGAACCCAGGAGCTTGGCAGCAAAGGTGTGTCTTGGATTGTTCATTTTTTCTATTTTCATCGCTAGATAAGTTACCGTATCTGTATTTTATGAAACGGTAGCTGTTTTACGCAGGCCGTATTCTTGATACCCGTAGACAGCCAGCAACAGAGCGGCTCCAAGGAAGTCAGTTTTAATACCGGGATAAAGCAGACAAAAACCGGCTATTAGAAGGAGCACCCTCTGCCATAATTGACATTTTTGTTTCAGATAATTCTGCATCCCGGCTGAAAAGGCGATGACGCCGAGACACGCCGTAATAAGACTGCCAATAATCTGAATCGGACCTCCCTGCATTAATAATCCGGGGCCAATGACAATCATGTAAGGAATGATATAGGCCACAATACCGAATTTAAAAGCCGTATTCCCGACTTTCGTCGCGTTTGCCTGCGCCAGTCCGGCGCCGGCATAACTGCTTAATGCAACGGGCGGCGTAATGGTTGAAATACAACCGAAATAAAGAATAAACAAATGGGCGGCAATCACCGGCACGCCAAGTTTGATCAGAACCGGTGCAGCCAGAGCCGCCAGGACAACGTAAGCAGCAGTTGTAGGCATTCCGCATCCGAGAACCAGGCTGGCAACCATTGTGAAAAAGAGCGCCAAAAAAATGTTGCCCCCGGATAATGATATCAGGCTGTCGGAGAATTTCAAACCCAGACCGGTTAAAGAAATCACGCCCACAATGATTCCGGCCGCGGCACAAGCTGTTGCAATGGTGACCGCATTGCGGGCGCCAAGTGCCAAAGCTTCTATCAATTTCCACGGGTGGACCCGGGTCGACTTGCGCAACATTCCCACGACTATGATAAGGACAATGCCCCAGAAAACGCTTTTCATAGGAGAATAAGCCCTTACCAGCATCAGGATCAAAACGATTACGGGAATAAACAGATGGCCGCCCCAGATAATGGTTGCACCGAAACCGGGCAGTTCTTCTTTGGGTAATCCTTTAAGCCCCATTTTTTTGGCCTGATTATCCACCATCAGGTAAACCGCAAAAAAGAAAAGAAGCGCAGGGATCAGGGCCGATTTTGCAATGGTAATATATGGAATTTCAGTAAATTCGGACATGATGAAGGCCGCGGCCCCCATAATCGGCGGCATAATCTGACCTCCTGTGGATGCTACGGCTTCGATGGCACCGGCCACAACCGCAGGGTAACCGGTTCTCTTCATCAGCGGAATGGTAAATGTTCCGGTTGTCACAACGTTGGCAACGGCAGCTCCGGACATGGTACCCATAAAGGCGCTGCTGAGCACCGCCGCTTTGGCCGGCCCTCCCCGCCGGCGGCCGGTCAGCGAAAAGGCAAAATCTATAAAAAATCTGCCGCCGCCGGATTTACTCAAAAAAGCGCCGAAAAGCACAAAAAGAACGATATAGGTAGAAGAAACCGCAATGGGGATTCCAAATATTCCTTCAGTGGAAGTATACATGACGCCGGCAAGTCGCTCAATGCTGTAACCTTTATGGGAAAAGATGCCCGGCATCCAGGGCCCAAAGTAAGCATAAAGCAGAAATGCAAGCGCCGTAACCGCGAGGGCTGCGCCGACGGCCCGCCGGGTGGCTTCGAGCACCACAATGATCATGATGACACCGGCAAAGATGTCCCGCTCAATCGGCAGGCCCATCCGGTCTACAACGGCTTCCCAATTGAAGAAAATGTATAAACCTGCAAAAAGCGCCAAGGTCGCAAAAGCAATATCCAGGGCCGAGGGCGTCTCCCGTCCCGAATTTTTCCGCCCGCGATAGACCAGAAATGCGAGAACACTCATGAAGGTCCAGTGGATTGAGCGCTGGATCATTGAAGAGAAAATACCGAAACCCCCGGTATAAAGTTGAAATATGGAGGCTGCCACACCGATGACTAAAATCGTCCAGGCCCAAAAATTGTTCGGATATATGGGTTTTTCCTTTCCGGCATCCTTAGTATATATCGACGTCGTTTTTTCAGGACGCGTGTTATCGGCCCGTGAACCCTGATTTGAATTCACTATTTCAATTACCTCCGTTAATATTAATTCCGTACAACCATATCCGCTAAACGGTTCACTTTTCAGCAGTTGAAGATCCCTGGGCATTAAGCTTTATTTAAGCACCAGGGATTTCAACTGCTCGGCCCTTATTTTAGAACACCCTTTTCCTTGTAGAAGCGCGCTGCTCCGGGGTGGAGCGGAACCGCTGAATTCGGTGCTGTTTCCAGGCTAATAACTTTTGCTGACGGATGAACTTTTCGAAATTCATCAATGTGCCCAAAAGTGGCGACGGTAATTTTATAGGCCAGTTCCTCATCCATATCTTTGTTCACAATAAGAAGGTTGCCGGCACCCACCGCCGGCACATCAGCAGGTGTTTTATAAAAATCTTTTGGAATCATGACGCCGGTATAAAAGGGATACTTTTCAACAAAAAGATCGATGGTTTTTTGACTGATTTCGATAAAACGGATCGGCCTGTGCATTTTTAGTTCCATAATTGCGGAAGTGGGCGCCCCCGCTAACACAAAAGTCGCATCGAGATTACCATCCTGTACGGCCAGGCTGGCATCTTTATACCCGATATAACTTGGTTTGATATCCTCAATACTCATACCAATCAGGGGAAAAAGCCTTTTCATCATCAGTATCGTTCCGCCGCCGGCCACACCGCAACCGACTCTTTTTCCCTTTAGGTCCTTCAGGGTCTTAATGCCGCTGTCCTGACGGGTCACCATATGCAGGGTGCTGGGATACATGTATCCTAACGATAATATCGGATAGGCCTTGGGGTATGGTTTGTTGCCCTTGTATGCTGCAAATCCGGGCCCGGCATTGGTAATGCCCAGATCAGTTCCACCGCCGCCGACCAATCTCGGATTTTCCACCGCGCCACCGGTCACTTCAACCCTGACATCGGTTCCGGGAACATATTTATTGATCAGGGAAGCGATCCCTGTCCCCACCGGATAATAAGCGCCGCCCATCGATGCGGTTCCAATGGTCATCTTTTTGGTTTCTGCAAGTCCGGCAGCAGGTAAAACAAGTACTGCTATCAGCAGAAAAATAACCGGCGTGATCAATAATACCTTTTTGTTCATTACACACCTCCAGTAGTTTAAGTTGATATAAAGCCGGGGGTTGAGATTTATTTCCCCAGCGACCGTTAAAGTCAAAAACCGTATAACTTAAAATCGGAAATGAACGCAGTGATCCAATAAATTTAGGGCAAAATCTAAATGGGATCATATTAAAATCTGCTTAACCCCAAGGGTATCGTCAACACCGGGCAGTTTGACACTTGATCCCTTACGACCAGTCTTTGGATTTGCCTCCTTGCGTTGCGATCAGTACGAAAGCAATAACGCACGGTTCTATGCCCCGGTTTTCCCAATCGTGTACTGTGGCTCTCTGGATGAGCACGTCACCGGCTTTTAAATGGACTTCCGCTTCATCCAGCAACATATCGATTTCGCCGGAAAGCACAATGGCATAATCGATCGAATCGGTCACATGTCTTCGTCCGGCAACACCCGGCTCAAATTTTATAATGCGAAATACGGATCCGTTGGCGATGGTCGTTCCAACTTCCCATGTAATCGGATCTTCATCGGTGAGTTTTGGAGGTAATTGGTCTGTTGCCCACATTTCGGCACGCGAAAAGCCCGGTCTGCCAGGAACGCTTTCAATTTCGCTATCCCATTTCACAATGGCCTTGCCTTCCTCATTGTGTCCGGTTACAACCCGTCTGATCTTCATGGTAATTTTAACCTCCTTGTGATGATAATATTTCTTTAAAGTATCGTATTCGCCAGTTCCTTGTCGGATAAATCCTCGCCCTATCCCCGATCCTTTTTGCCGGGATGAATAAAGCTGCGGGTTCGGGCAATTGTGGCAGATCTCTTATTTTTGGTTGGGGCTTTTTAAAAAATCCTGTAATATTTTTTCAAGATCTTCTCTTTTCTCACAGTATTGCAAACACATCGGTTCATCAAGATTGACACAGCCATCGCAGGCGTTACTTTTTTCAATGCTGCTTTCAATAAGGCAAACGCGAAAGCCTAATCCGTCTTCCTTGTCCAGTATTTTTATGCTTGAAACTGTCGGTTTGAACTCGCCGGTGTGTTTAAATGAGCATGCTATTTCGCAGGTCCTGCATCCGCCACAGGATGCCATTTTGAAGATCACTATTTTGCTCCTTTAAAAACAATCTCAACCCTGTATTTTAAACGCATCGGTTTAGAAGTGGCTGTGGAGTAAACATTTAAATTGGTTTCAACCCAATTTGCCGATCTTTTCAAGGTCATCGGCGACGGATTTAAGTCCCAAATCTGCTAAAGTTCTTCTTTTGGGGAAGCTCGTTTTCCTGTCCCAACCGTGAAGATCATAATATTCATCGAGCATTTGGTTGTATTTTTCTAAGTCCAACCTCCAGCCCTTTAAAGATCCGGATGGTATGGGTTCACAGATATCCCTCTGAGTGGGAAGGTCGTCTTTGCGGCCAAAATCTGTATGCCGAAGGTTAAAGGCCTTTTCCAGATTGAGCTGCTTCGCGGCCAACCATTTTAGATCCTCTACAGCGGTGTCCCAACCGGTGGCAGCAGTATATAGCTCCGCAAGCTGCGGAAAATCGATCTGTTCGATATCCTGGTGAATTGTATTAAAATGACAGATGCCCAGACAGTTGTTTACCCGATGCAGCGCCTCCATATATGTAACCATCTTGGCCTTGCCTTCGTATTCAAGCGCCGTATAGGGATTATCAACCCCAAAAATCGAGATGGCCTTCTGCTTTGCTTTGCCCTTATTAAAAGGGCGATAATCCATGATAGCCCCTGTTGTGTGGCCGCCACCCCGGGTTGAAGTGGTGGTCCCCAGGGCCCATCCCAGCGAGCCCCGGCAGGGCTCGTAAAGATCCTGGCCCTTAATGTGAAGTGCATAATAGCTGCTGTCTAAGCCGATTATCCCGGCGGCTCGGGCGCAGCCCTCGGCAAGGATATTACCAAAACCCTCCCGGTAGCTAATCTTTCTAATGAGTTCAAGAACCGTTTCCGCATCACCCCATTCCAGCTTAAGGCCATCGGTGATTTTCTCGTCGATGATGCCCCGCTGATAGCACTCCATCGCCCAGCCGATAGGCCCCCCGGCCGCATCAATATCCAGACCCATTTCGTTACAATACGCATTGGCTTTGAACATGAAGGTCGGTTCCCTGACAGCCAACCGGGTTTGTAGCGTAAGCAGTGCCTCAAGCTGGCAAGCTTCTGTCTTGAGGCCGGCATAGGGTCCTTCGGTTATATGCAAAAGCCTGCCGCAGCCAACGGCACAACCCGGGAAACTCTTCCGCGATACCTGATATTTTTCGATTGTGTCACGAGGGTCAATCGCCTTCATCAAATCATCGGGGAGAGAACAATCCTGAAAATTCTTGAAGTTGATGCCGGAAACATCAACTTTTGACTGCAAAGCGGCAAGGGCACCGTACTTTCGCATGCCGTTCAGGGTTGAGGCGTTTTTAAACATTTTGCGGGAAGCTAAGACCGCCGCCATGAACCGTTTCGGGTTGGAAACTTTCACCCCACCCGTGCCCTTAGCGACGATGGCTTTTAGATTCTTTGACCCCATGACCGAGCCAATGCCGCATCTTCCAAAAGCCCTTCCTTTGTCTTGGATCACGCAGGCTCCGCGAACCAGGTTCTCACCCGCAGGTCCGATGGAAGCAGCGTGAAGCAAGGGGTCGTTATGCGCATCCCTTAATACGTCCAAGGTCTGCCAAGTCGTTTTTCCCCACAGGTGAGTGGCTTCACGTATTTCAATACAATCATCACATATCCATAGATAAACAGGACGATGGGCTTTGCCTTCAATAACGATGATATCATATCCGGCATATTTCAGCTCTCCGCCAACATAACTGTCGCTCAGACCACTGGCCCAGCCACCCGTCAGGGGTCCCAGGGTGCTGATACTGCTTTTACAAGCCCCCGGTGCGGTTGTACCCACCAGGGTCCCGGCGCCAAAGATAATCTTGTTGCCCGGTTCGTAAGGGGTTACCCAGGGCTTTAGTTCATCGTAGAGCATCTTAATGGCAATGCCCGTGGAGCCAAGCCAGTCTTTTGCGTAGCGTGAGGTGGGTTCGGTGGAGATCCGGCCATTACTCAGATTTACCCGCAGTATCTTGCCGGCAAAAGCATAAATGGCCTCATTTTTTGCCATAGCAACGCTCCTGTTGGGGCCTAATCCCGCTAACTACCGCGTAAAAAAAACTGATGGTTACGTATTCAGCCAATTCCTTTACCGGCCAAAATTTCCTTAAATTCATCCAGCGTCAACAGGGATCGTTTTTCGGTTCCTTTGGCTTTGACATCCATTAAAATCTCCGCAACGGTCTGGTCACTGACATCCTGGATACCCAGTTTTTCAAGTGTATAAGTGATCGATGCCTTACCGCTTTTCTTTCCCAGCACCACTTCGCCCTCACGACCAAAAAACTGCGGGGCTGTCGCAAACATGGCCAAAGGCGTTTTCATGACAAGATCTACACCGATACCGGATTCGCGGGTGTAATTTCTTACGCCTACAACGGGTTTGTTAACGGCGGGTTTTACGCCCGATAGTTCTTCAGCCAGCTTGCAAAGAGACAGAAGTTTGTCGAACTTATAATTCGTTTCTATCCCCAAAAGCATCTGAAGACCGATCATCAACTCCTCCAAAGCGGCATTGCCGGTTCTTTCTCCAAGCCCATTGATGCAGGAATGCACCACTTCGGCACCAGCAGTGACGGCGGCAAGCTCCGTGGCCACGCCCATTCCAAAATCATTATGCGTGTGAACCTCTATCGGGAGGCCGGTCAGTTCTTTCACTTTGCGAACCATATATTTTATCGCTTCCGGCAGCGCACACCCCATTGTGTCCACAATACCGATCGCATCAGGAGGTGCATCCTGCATAATCCGGGTTAACAGATTCGTTAAATCTTCTTCCCTGGCCCGGGTGGTATCATAAGGAAAGTATAGGGTATGCATTTTCTTTTCTTTTGCGTAACTGATGCAGTCAACGCTTTTACGCAAAACGTCTTCCCAGGTCCAGTCGAACTGGAACTTCAGCTTTGGATAGCCGATGGGAATTTCGATTACGACGCCATCGGCGCCGCAGTCAATCGCCTTGTCGATATCGATCGGCAAGGCGCGGGCAAAGGTGAAAATCTTGGCCTTTAACCCCAGCTTGCTGATTTCTTTGATGGCCTGAAAATCTTCTTCAGAAACGGCGGGCATGCCCGCTTCTATACGCTCTATGCCAACTTCATCCAACATTTGCGCGATATGAATTTTATCTTCTTTTCTGAATACGACCCCCGGCGTCTGTTCCCCGTCTCTTAAAGTGGCATCATGAATTTCAACCTTTTGCGGAAGGTCAAATGTTTCGATTACCTCATCCACAAAATTATAAGGACTCACCCACCATTTATTATCCTGCATGTATTTGTTTTCCACCGACAACCTCCATTTAACGGTTAAAATTTTTATCCACTATCTTTTATATACTGTTGCAATGCTGCCATGGTACGGTTTTTTTGGTCCTTAATCAGCATTTCTGCTGCCACCAGATCTTTTGACCGAAGGGCTTCGATAATTTGGCGATGTTCTCCTACGGAGGCCGCGGCTCTTTCAGGTACATAGGCAAATACACTCTGCGTGCGTTCAACTTTTTCCCACAGGTCGCTGATGAGTTTATAGAGGTAGGGATAAGGAGCGGCCCGGTATATCCTCAAATGAAAATCTTTGTTTAAAGTTCCCAATTGTTCCGGTCTGTTCTGCTTGATGGCGTGTTCCATTTCAAGGTTCTTCTTTTCAAGATAATTGATGTCATCGGAGGTCACACAGGGGACAGCAAGACGGGTTGCCAGGGCCTCGAGCTCAATTCGGATCAGGTAGATCTCAACGACTTCTTTTTCGTCCATTTTACTGACAACAGCGCCAACATGAGGGGTGAATTGAACGAAGCCGTCACTTTCAAGCCGGCGGATAGCCTCACGAACCGGAATATCACTCAATCCAAATCTTTTGGCCACCTCGCTCATGATAATTTTTTGGCCGGATTTGAGTTTGCCGTCGATAATATCTTGCCGGAGCACCTCATATACGGCCACATTTTTCGTCTTAAAAGCAATTGCCATAGAACCTACTTTTATTTTAGTAATAAATTCAGATATTTATAAAATATTCTATATAATAGAACATATAAAACGTGTCTGTCAAGATTTGTTTTAGAGGAGAATAATGCGGCTTGGCGCTGGTCAAACGCAGTCGTTTGGGCGTTTATATTTCCATTTGATAGTTGGGCCGGATGTGTTATAGAAACAGGTTCATCAGAGGATAAAGCGACCCGTGCTTCAGGAGAGACCAAATGATCGAAATCAAATATGGCAGAAAATTTCTTTTAGAGATGATGCCGAAAAATTCAGTGTGCGCAGAGATCGGCGTCAACCAGGGCGCGTTTTCAGAGGAGATCCTGGAAGTCGTTCAGCCGAAAAGGCTCCATTTAATCGATCCCTGGGCCGGAGAGGATCATATCGCCAATTATGAGGCCGTCTGCGAAAAATTCAAAGATCAGATTGATTGCGGCCAGGTTGAAATCCACAGAGAAAAATCGCAATGCGTCTACGACCACTTCCCGGACCAGTATTTCGACTGGATTTATGTTGATGGCAGCCACAACTACAAAAGCGTCAAGCGAGACCTGGATTTTTATTATCCCAAAATAAAAATGTATGGCTTTATCACCGGTGACGACTATCTCTTGATGCCAAAACGCAAAGGCCTGCGGGATGCAGTGGCCGAGATCCACGAAAAATACCTCATGCGTCTGATCCTCATAAAGAATAATCAATATATACTCTGGAAAAAAAAGCCGGGAATGCCGCCGGAAGGACCGCTGCCACCACCACAGGTCGTTTGACTTATCTTATTCCGGTTCGCGGTAAAGGGCCAGGATACCCGAGCGTGCCAGCTTTTTGACGCCCATGGGTTCCAGCAAGCGGATGAGGGCATTTATCTTTTCCTGCCGGCCGGTGACTTCGACGATGAAGTGCGTCGTCCCGGTGTCAACAATCTTGCCCCTGAAGGTCTCGACGATTCTTAAAATTTCAGTACGGTCTTTTGGCCTGGCCTTCACACAGATCAGGGCCATCTCACGCTTGACGGCTTCTTCGCCGGTCATATCCCTGACTTTAATCACATTGACAAGCCTGCGAACCTGCTTCATGATCTGTTCGAGCATTTCCGGATTTGTCTGGGTGGAAATCGTGATGCGAGACATTTTCGGATTGGCTGTCGGTGCGCCGCAGATGGTCTCAATATTGTATCCGCGACTGGCAAAAAGGCCCGATACCCGCGCAGTCACCCCGGGTTCATTGTCAACCAGCATGGTAAGAACGTATGTTTCTTCCTTCATTTCAATCCCTCAATGTTATGTATCATTGGTGCTCGCCCTTCGCCGGGTTAAATCCTTATCAGACGGAACAAAAAAGATCAAATTCAGTGCCCCAATTAAATCTTGAAAATAAATGCAAATTCATACAATAATAGTGCATCAGAAGTAAAATCCGAACCCCAAAAAACGCGAAAGGCTCGATCCGATGCTATCAGAATTTTACAACGAGGTTTTGACCTTCGGCCCTCTATCGGTTTTGCCGCAAAATCTTAATGACAAATGGATCCAGCGGTTGCAGCAAATGGCGGATGACTTCCTGGATAGTAATTTTAACCTTTACGAATGCAGAGATGCCCGCGAAATTGGCGACCCGATCATTGCCGCCTGTGTCTATGAAATTTTACGATACCAACACGGTGAAAAATTCGACCTTACACCCCAGGAAATGGCCGAGAAAATCGTCATATATGCACTTTCGATTACGATGGAAACCGTTAACCGCAAGTCCGATTATGGGTTGGTGCCGCCAAGCCTCGATAATATCCTTTCGATGGAGCGAATCATTTCGTATAAAAAAATAAAACCCAAATTCGTGGAAATACTCAAACAGGCCTGTATTGTGCGTGAGTCCGATAAAGGCTGGTTTCAGAATATTAAAGCCAAGCTCATCTCAGGTTAGGAGCCGAGGAGATTAATACATGGTTGACGTCAAAGACAGCGTTGATTTTTACTGGGATCCGATCTGCCCCTGGTGCTGGATTACCTCACGGTGGATGATCGATGTGGGTCGCCAAAAGCAAATTCACGTAAACTGGAAACTTTTTAGCCTGAGAAAAATCAATCAGGACCGCGACATACCCGAGCATTATAAAATACTGCATCAAATCGGTCTGCGGGCCTTGCGCGTGGCCGCAGCCGTCAGCAATGAATACGGAAATGATGGTCTCGCAAAGCTCTATACGGTTATGGGCACCCGCTACCATCATGACAAGGAAGATATCGACGAGCCCGATATTTTAGAGGAAATCCTGAAATCCTGCGGCTTCCCAACGCAGATGGCCGATGCCGTCGATGCTGAAGCCTGGGATAAAATCATCGCAGCCGATATGGATCGGGCGGTTGCCAAAGTCGGCAAGGATGTCGGCGTCCCGCTTATCGTTCTGGATGGTGGTAAAGGTCCGGGTTTTTTCGGTCCGGTCTTCAGCCCGGCGCCTGCGGGAAAACCGGCTGTTGCGCTTTGGGATGCGATCATCGTTGCCGGCAGAACTCCCGGCTTTTTCGAACTAAAACGCACGCGTGAAACCGGCCCGCTTTTTGGAGAACGCCCCGAAATTTAATAAAAAGCGGCAAACCGGTCCCCCTGTCAAAACCGCTATTGAACACTTTATGCCGATGCCATTCCAAAGAGCTTTTTAACACAGCCCGTCGCTGAATTGAGCAAAACGGCCATTCCGGCCCCCAGCGAAAATGCCGGCGCCGGGAAACCGGCAGGCAATTCTGTTTTTAGATCATGTTGGTCTATCAAAATAAATTTGGATCTTAACCGGGGAAACTGCAAATACATATGCAGGCGTCGATTAAAACCAGCACCGCTGTATTCAGCAATAATTTTGTCATTAATCCCATTCATTTTGATCACCTCCTTTTGGGTTATAGATCCGTTATCTTGTAATTAAAAATATCCCTTGTTTTGTCGGTTTTGAAGTGGCATATATGACATATTAAATGCCAATTACGTCAATTTGGGGGAAACAATGCATAAGGTCACAATTTTGGCCATGTACAATACAATGGCATCAACGGTTATCGGCCCCATGGATGTTTTTTATCAAGCAGGGGTCATGTGGAACTACTTCCACGGGCAAAAACTGACCCCCTACTTCGAGGTAAAAGTGGTTTCAACCCACGGAAAGCCTTTCAAGTGTCTGAGTGGGGCGCGAATTCTGCCGGATGGCTCAATTTATGATGTGCCGGAAAGTGATTTGATTGTGGTTTCATCTATTTTAGACATTGACAAAACCTTAGAGATCCAGGGTGAAGTTATCGATTGGCTCAAAAATCATTATGGCCGGGGCGCCCATATTGCCAGCATTTGTACCGGGGCGTTTGTGCTCGCTGAAACCGGATTACTGGATGGCAAAACCGCAACCACCCACTGGGGTTTTGCGGATCAATTCCGAAAACGGTATCCGCTGATAGATCTCAAGCCGGAGCGGCTGATTACCGACGAGGGAGATCTGTTTTGCTCGGGCGGTTACAACGCCGGCACGGATCTCTCGCTTTATCTAGTGGAAAAATACTGCGGCCATGAGGTGGCCCTGCAATCCTCAAAATCCGTAATTTCCGATATCGGCCGTACGACCCAGGCCCCCTATGCCATTTTTCAATTTCAAAAAGATCACAGCGACAACCGAATTCTAACGGCCCAGGAGTGGATCGAAAACAATTTCAACCAAGCTTTTAATTACGACAAACTGGCCCGCGAACATGGTATGAGCCGGCGCACCTTCGAACGGCGTTTTAAAACCGCCACCGGAGATACGCCGTTGACCTACCAACAACGCCTCCGCGTCGAAGCGGCCAAACGCCTGCTGGAGGATGGAAATCGCTCTTTTGATGAAATCACCTACCAGGTGGGTTATGAAGACAGCAGTTCATTCCGCAAGGTGTTTTTAAAGCAAACCGGCCTGCGCCCGACAGAATATCAGAAAAAATTCCAGCGGATTTAAATATTGTCGGTATTTGCACAATAAAAATCGGATAGGGCATAAAGATGGCCTCACCCAAAGACGCTAAGACGCAGATGCAAAAATTGTCATTGACAAAAACTGTCGGGCCCAATGACCCCGCAACTGTCTGTAATTTTCTGAATGAATATACAGCGCTTTCCAAAAGCCAGGTTAAAGATGCCATGGCCAAAGGCGCAGTCTGGCTGAAGAAACAAAAAGGCAAACAAAACCGCATTCGCCGGGCCACCGCCGGCCTCAGACCGGGCGACACCCTGTCTATTTATTACGATAAGGCCCTGCTTTCGAAATCCCCTCCCCGCCCGGAACGCATCAGCGACCGGGGCCGTTACAGCGTCTGGCTCAAACCGCCCGGTTTAATGTCCCAGGGCACGAAATATGGCGATCATTGCTCCCTGCTCAGGCAGGCGGCGCTTTACTTTAAATCCAAAAGAAAAGTGTACCCCATCCACCGCCTGGACCGGGAGGCCGCCGGCCTGGTCGTGTTGGCCCACGATAAAGCGGCGGCCGGCCGACTATCGCGCCTGTTTCAAAAGCAGCAGATCATTAAACGATATACGGCTAGGGTGCTGGGAAATTTAAACGCCACGCTACCGGGGAATAAAATCGATCTGGCGCTGGACGGCAAGTCCGCATTGACCGAGGTTACCGTCGACCACTACGACCCGAAAACCGGGACGTCCAGGGTATCTCTCGTGATTCGTACGGGAAGGAAACACCAGATTCGCCGCCATTTTGAAATGATCGGCCATCCGATTATGGGTGACCCCCGGTATGGAAAAGGCAATAAAAATAAGGAAGGTATGCAGCTTGCCGCCACCGCCCTCGAATTCGAATGTCCCTTTGATAAAAAGAAAGTGATATTTGAATATACTTCCGGGTTATAAATCTACCGCAGGCAAATCACAGTATCAAAACACATACTAGAGGAGCTGGGAAGATCTAGTATTCGGGATCAAATGTCAGGGTCAGAAAAATGAATTGGATAGGACGCTATAAGGCTGGGATGCGCGAAGGCTAAATTATTTGTACGCACTATTTTGCTCGAGCGCATCTTTGTCCAGAAGCGCAATCAGGCGCTTTTGGTTTAGAACCGGATAACCGTATGCTTGCGCGATTTTTTCATCCCGAGGGCCGGTGTACCCCCAGGAGGCCAGCAGCAGCTGGATCGTCTTATTTCCCAGATTCAAGGACTCCTGGAGTTCCCGAAGGTTTTTAACTGAATCATCAATAAATCCGAATAGTTGATCTCCAAATCGCTTCTGGATGTCTTGCATGTTTTCAACTTTGCTTGCTCCCCGATCCCCGCTGTAAATATCAACCGCATGAATACCCAGGCCAAAGTGCCGGCAGAGCCGCAGGGTGGCGTCACGGTTTTTGTTGGTCAAAATGACAAACGCATATCCCGGGTGCCGTACCAGGTGGCCCCACAGCGGCTGATAGGGTTGATGAAGCGCCAGCCAGGCTTCAGGGTCTTTGGCGATAAACTGTCCGCGCATTTCATAAATCTTCAGGGTTCGATCGGTTAAAGAAACGGTAGCGCCGGATATTATGGTCTCGTATTCATGCGGAGCCAAAAATTGTTCGGATTTGTGGCGGTAATTATTCAGGCACCAGTTCATCAGTAAAATACCATCTCCGATGGATTGCACATGGTAGCGGTTTCGCTGAAACAGCCTCACCAGTGCTGTCGGCAGATCTGCCAGGGAAGTTAGCAGTTCGCCGGTGGTTGCATTGTAGGCTGTTATGACGACTTCATCGAGGGAATTTATCAAGACCCCATCAAAATCAAGAATCAACATTTTTGGGTGACCATTCGGATTTTGGGTTCAGTATTTTTGACGCGGCATCGGCTTCTCGAATCGCAACGTATTTAAGAATAAAAAGCCGGGCGAGTCAATATAACCAACAATTTTACTAAAGTATTGTTTCAAAAATCCGATACAATAAGTAGCGTGCTTCGGGAGGCACGCTGAGTCACCTTCTTTTTACTAACTTTAAAAAAGGGGTGGTCCTTCGGGGCCACCCCTTCTTTATTTGCGGTTGACAATATAAATTCCAAGACTGACGAATATCAGGCTAAGGATTACCGGCAGCGTCAGGGGCTCGTTCAGCAAAACAATACCGGCAATCGTGGCAAAAACAGGTGTCAGAAAGGTAAAAGAAGAAAGCCGGCTGACCGGATAAACATGCACCAGAAAAAACCACATCAGATAGCTGAAAAAAGCCGTGACGATAGCCTGGTAAGCGACCGATAAAATAATGAGACCGCTGACATGTTGGATCGGCGTTTCCCGAAAAAGAAAGCTCAACAGGAACAGGATCGGAATGGAGAACAGGGTCTGATAAAAAAGGGTATGATAGGGGGAAACAACAGCCACCAGCCGGCGTTTGATATAAATGGTGGTCATTGCCCAAATTGCGGCGGCGCCAATTGACATAAGATCCCCGCCGAATTCCTGGATGGATGGCAGCCCCAGGTGCTTGCTCAAGAGAATTAAAATTCCGGTAAAAGACAGAAACAGCCCGCCTGATTTGCGCAGCGTCAGACGATCTGCAGCCAGATAAAAATGAGCGCCCAGGGCATGAAAAAAGGGGGAGGTGTAAAGCAGGATCCAGGCCGATGAGGTAGTGGTATAGATCACCGCCGTATAAATTAGCCCGAACTCGGCTCCGAACATAAACCCGATGAGCATGCCGTCCAGGAGCCTGCCCGCAAACAGCTCCAGCCGCTTCCGGACCATCCAGATCACCAGGCATGCGGTGGCAATAACCGATCGGAGACCCGCACAGAAAATGGGTGCGATACCCTCGGTGCTGAGTTTTATGGCGGTGGCATTCAGCCCCCAGATCAGGCATAAAACGATCAGCAGAAAAATCGCTTTAACGTCGAGCCTATCAACCGTTTGTGATTCAGCCATCATACCTCTCCAAATAACGGTGGGGTGCGTCAAATCATCGCTTTTCATACAATAAATATTGCTATTTGTCACAGGGTAAGCCAAGATACATGGGTCGGCGCCGGAACCAGGGTACAGGTTACCGTATATCCGGAGATATCCGATAGTCGCAAACAGATTCGCTTAGAAGTGGTTTCAAAGCCTCAGATCAGGTTCAAGGGCAAGGCGCAGGCCGATCGAGAAAGCGCACAGCATACATGTGCATTTATCGGAGGCCTGCAACGCAGCCATTGGGCCTAAGATGGGGTTTTGAAACCACTTCTAACCAGGGGGGGATCCGATGAGAATCTATACCGTTTTCATTATGATTTTTCTGCCTGTGATCGCGTTGGCCGCAAACCTCGATGAAACCCGGCATCTTGAATTATCCGCTGCCGGCATCCAAACTCTGAAGATCCAGTGTGGATCCGGCTTTCTGACAATAATCGGGGTTAAGGGGAGTGACCGCATCAGAGCAACCGCGCAAATCGAAGTCAAGGGCATCCAGGAAAATGAATTTCAAGCATATTTGGAAAAACAGATGGTGTTATCTTTGGAAAAGCAGGGCCGGGATGCCGTTTTAAAAGCTGACATTAATAAATCATATCTTAGAAAAATAGAGGCAAGAATAAATTTAACGGTCAAAGTCCCCAAAATGCATCCGGTGGCCATTGACGACGGATCGGGCGCCATTATGGTCACCAGCCTCGCCGGCGGCCTGCAGCTCGAGGATGACTCCGGAAGCATCGATATTATCAATATGGACGGCAAGATAAAAATTGCCGACGGCTCCGGACGCATCGATATAGAAGATGTCCGGGGCGATGTTGAAGTGCAGGATGGTTCAGGTCACATTAAAATCAGTCTTATCAAAGGAAATTTAAGCATCACCGATGGATCCGGCAGCATAACGGTTCAGGATATCGACGGCAATGTCACGCTAACGGACGGCTCCGGAAGTATTGAGATTCAAGATGTGACCCAAAACGTGTATATCAACGCAGCCGGAAGTGGCCTAGTTGACATTGATGGTGTCAAGGGGAAGGTTACCACCAGGGATTAAAGTCCGCCAAAAAGCATGGCGGACAAGTATGAACTAAAGCTGTGGGTCTCACGCAAAGCCGCCAAGACGCCAAGGGTTTTTTTATTTAGATTATTATTCTTTGCGCCTTAGCGCCTTTGCGTGAGCATAAATATTAAAATGGATCAATTCCGCTTTTCAACTTTAGTCACTTTAGCTCACTCTTCCGAATAGGTTCTGAAATCAATTTGTAGAATTAACGTCTTCTCTGATGACATAATTCAGATAGTCCAGAAATTCCGGATCTTCACACATGCCTTTTTCTTCGCTGTCGCTGACCTTGGCAACCGGCTTCCGATTGCATTGCACCATTTTGATCACCACCTGGGGAGCGATAAACCCACAATCATTGGTCAGATCCGTACCGATACCAAAGGATGTCTGGATCTGATTATTAAACCGCTTAAAAATATCCACCGCCGATTCAAACGTTAGACCGTCACTGTAAATGGCACTTTTGGACTTCGGATCAATGCGCATCTTTTTATAGTGGACAATAAGTTTCTCGGTCCACTCGATCGGATCTCCGGAGTCCTGGCGGCACCCGTTAAAAAGCAATGAGAAAAAGCGGTCGAAGTCCTTCAGGAATTTATCAAAACCCATTGTGTCGGAGAGCGCAATGCCCAGCTCTCCCCGGTATTCGTCTGCCCAGCTTTGCAGCGCCACCTTCTGGCTGTCGACCAGACGGGGGCCCAACTGCTGGTGCGCCTGGAAAAATTCATGGGCCATGGTTCCGATCGGCCTGATGCCAAGCTTCATGGCAAAGTGGACATTGCTGGTTCCCACCAGCATGTCGCCGCAGTGCGCAATAAGGTATTGCAGCATTTCTTCCTGCCAGGCATAGGAGGCCCTACGACGGGTTCCAAATTCCGCGAATTTGAAACCTTCCCCGGGCGTGACAGCCTTTTTTAGAAAAGCAACTTTGTCCTTTAGAAGTTTGCGGCCCGCTTTGAGCCAGGTGCGATCATCTACCCCGTGCATATTAGAATAAAGCTCGCTGACGACAGCCAGAACCGGAATTTCAAATAAAATGGTTGTCAGCCAGGGCCCTTCAATATTGATTTTTAAATGACTCTCTTCGATGGATACCTTAATATAATTTCGGTTGAGTTGAAACAGTCTGAGGTACTCAATAAAGTCCGGCTTAAAAAAATGGATGGAAACCAGATACGCCAGCTCATCCTCTTGAAAGCGCAGATCACAAAGCTTGTCGATCTCCTCATCGAGTTTGCGTTTGAAATTTTCCAGTGAACCTTTTAAGTGCATTTCATCCCAATTCCGCCACTTAAAGGCATAGCGCACCCAGGCCCCGGCATACTGGTGAAGCACGACCTGCATCATGGTTAATTTGTAAAAATCGGTATCCAGCAAACTCGGCACCATGCGTCTGTCCTTTCGCAGAAGAAAATAAGCTGGTCTGGAGGGCTTAATCCAAAACCACTTCAAATTTTTATTATAAGATCTAATTGATTAAATCAAATTAATAAATAAAATGATTGGCGTCAAAAATAAACCGCAGCGCATGACAGGCCGAGATCGTTAAAACCGGTCCAAGCCGCACCGGTGTTAAAACTCAGGAAGTAATCCAGAAGAAATTAAACCCTTGATTAACCAAGTTCATGTGCGCATTATAATATAAAAAGCCTTCAATAATAATATGCTTCTAATATTCACTTTTCAAATTTATGCGGAGGTCGACATGGCGGTCAAGGTATTTATCAAAAGACACGTTAAAAAGGGTAAGGCCGAAGATACATTCGCCCTGCTCAACGCGGTTCGCCGTCAGGCACTCAAACAGCCGGGATACATTTCCGGTGAAACCCTGGTGAACCACTATGATCCCTGCAAGATTACGGTAGTCTCAACCTGGCAGACAATTGATGATTGGATCCAGTGGCAGGAAAGTGATGCCAGAGCCTCAAAAGAAGACCAGCTTGAAAGTCTGCAGGAAGGGCCGGCCGATTTTGAGATATATGATCAGGGTCCGGCATCCAAGGAATAGATCGACAGCTTATAATTTTTTAAAGAAAGAATTCTATCATATTAAACCGGCAACCAGCTCGACAGGCGAACAGGGTCAACCCTGTGGTTTCTGTATCCAACTTTAGGCAATTTAGCGCATTTAAGGCATTTTAGGCACGCTACACATGGGCTACATTTTATTGGCAGGCGGCGCCGAATTCCAGGGCAAAATGGCTGTAACGGACCGGCGCGTCATCGAGCTGGCCGGCGGGCTAAACGCACGCCTGAGTATTATCCCGGCGGCGGCCGCACCGGACAACAATCATCAGCGCGCCGCACAAAACGGCGTTGACTGGTTTCAGAAGCTGGGCGCTGTCAATGTTACCGCCCTGCCGCTCACCGACCGCAGATCTGCCGATGACGCTGTTGTGGTCGACGCATTGCGTCAGTCCAAATTGATCTATCTGCTGGGTGGCTTCCCCCGCCACCTGGAGCAGTCGCTGGCGGGCAGCAACAGCTGGCAGGCCATGCTGGCCGCCCATCAATCCGGAGCGGTTATTGCGGGCAGCAGTGCCGGCGCAATGATTCTCTGTGATTATTACTATGATCCGTATAACAACCAAATCTGGAGCGGGCTGGGACTGATTTCCGACGCCTGTATTTTGCCGCACCACAACACCTTCGGCCACAGCTGGGCCCCAAAACTGAAACAGCGTCTGGCGGACATCTCGCTAATCGGTATCGATGAGCAAACCGGCATGTTAAATGATGGCCGCCAGGGCCGCTGGCAGGTGTATGGCGCCGGCGGCGTAACCCTTTACCAAAACGACCGCAAAGCGTGCTTTCACTCCGGAAAATCTTTCGAACTGATGGCTTAAAGTGGGTTGGATTTCGCTATGCGCAACAGACTTACACACCATTGATTTGATTTTTGTTTCCCGGCCTATTCGGCTGTGCCCACCGGCAGTCGGGTGATGGCAATTTTTCGCTCGTCAAAACACACGGCGACATCTTTTCCGGGATTCCGTGGACGCTCGTGGATGGTGCCGGTATAAAGGAATTCGCGGCCGTTTTTTCGGTACACATATTTATGGGGATTGGTATCCAATCCGCAGAATTGACAGAAAAGCGGCGGTTCCATCTCGATCGGATGGGGCAGGTTGACATTCCAGAAATATCCGGGTGCCAGTTCGCGGCCCAGAAGCATTTTTAATGCCGCCCCGGCATGATGCCCGGTTACCGGCCAGTCCACCGCATGGTCTTTGGCAATATATTGCGAAATTGCAATGGCCGGATATCCTAAAATTGCCGCTTCACGGGCTGCTGCAACGGTGCCCGAATTGTAAACATCAGAACCCAGATTGGCCCCCGCGTTGATTCCGGAAATCAACCAGCCCGCATCCGCGGCAATTTCCTTCAGGGCGATGCGGGAACAATCCGCCGGGGTGCCCTCGACACTGTATTGATTTTGCCCGATCTGATTTACCCGGATGGGGGCCCGAGTGGTTACGCGGTGGGCTATGCCGGATTGCGGTTCCTGGGGCGCAACAATGATGATGTCACCCAGCGGTAACACACAGTGAAACAACGCACCAAGGCCGGGCGCCTCGATGCCGTCGTCATTGGTCAGGACAATTTTCAAAACTGTTTTTCCGGCCTCCTTTTAGCCTTCATTGGATAAGCGTCAAAAATTGATTTTTGAAACAATTTAATGGTACGCTGTTGAATAAAGCAACAAACAAATCGAATTTCAAGGCAAGGCTTTACCCGATTTAAAAACTTAATCCGGAGCGCGCCGTTTATGTTTAGAATAACCGATCTGGATGTTCTCGAACTCCGCAAATTTTTTGAAGAGGCACTTTCCCGCGCCCAGAACACCGACAAGAAGCAAAAAATGAGACTGCGAAGAAAGATTCGCGATGAGGTGTACCTCCTGTTGACCTATGAGAAACCGACCCCTAAAGCCATTATGAGCCGGTAGGAAGAAAGACTTCAGGATGCCTTCAAAGTGATGCCGTTTGGTTTCAAAGATGAACTGTTTCGGATGCTGATGGATATAATGCAACTGAAACGAAGTCTGGGCAAGCAAAAAAAAACCGGAACTTATTAAAAACCTTACGCTTTCAGCTTCCCGCCCCCGGCCGATCCAACTCGCCCGTTATTTTATATCCCATTCGCTCAACTGCTCCAACAGCATGCCGTAGGCCAGCTGTGCGCGCGAAAAGCTGCTGAGCCGGAAATATTCATTGGGACCATGCAGATTTTCATCTTTCAATCCAAAACCAAAATTAACCGTATAGGCACCCAGTTCTTTTAAAAAGACACCGCAAACCGGAATGGTGCCCCCCATCCGAACGTAATAAGGTTCTTTGCCGAAAAGCGCTTTGTGGACCTGCAGTGCGATGCGGTTGCCCGGATGATCATATGGAATCAGGTACGGGTATGCGGTGCTGTGATGCGGTTGGACACGGATGCTAACCCCGGGGGGCGCATATTTGTGGATATGGGCCGATATCAGCCCAACAATTTCCTGGGGATCCTGATCCGGCACCAGCCGGCAGCTGATCTTCGCATGGGCGGTGCTCGGCAGCACGGTTTTGAGTCCCTCATCCTGAAAACCGCCCCAGATGCCGTTTACTTCAAGGGTGGGGCGTGTCCAGGCCCGCTCATAAGTTGAATATCCGGGTTCACCGAAAAGTTCATCGACACCCAGCTGCGCCTTGTAATCGGATTCATCGTAGGGGATTTCGGCGATCTGGGCCTGTTCGACATCCGAAAGCAGACGCACGGTATCATAAAAGCCTTCAACCGCGATCCTACCGTCCGTGCTATGCATTGAATCCAGAAGACGCACCAGGGCATGGATCGGATTCATGATGGTTCCGCCGAAGGTTCCGGAGTGGATATCCTGGCTGGCAGCCCGAACGTCCACCTGCAGGGCACAAAGCCCCCTGAGTCCAAGCGTTAACACCGGTTGCTCCTCATCCCATTGGCCTCCGTCTGCACTCACGATCAAGTCACAGGCCAGCAGTTCCCGGTTGGCCGGAATAAATTCAGGCAGCTGCGGACTGCCGATCTCTTCCTGTCCTTCAAAAAAACATTTAACATTGATCGGCAGCTTCTTTTGGCTGTTTAACAGGGCTTCCAGGGTCAAAATCGGTGCCAGCATATTGCCTTTATCGTCGGAAGCACCGCGGGCATAAACGCGCTCTTCTTTTATAACCGGCTCAAACGGCGGCTGGGACCAGAGCTCCAGCGGATCCACCGGCTGGGTATCGAAATGTCCATAGATCATAACGGTCGGTTTATCGGCAGCATGCAGCCAATCCCCGTAAACGACCGGATGCCCGTCGGTAGGCATAACCTGCACATTTTCAAGGCCGGCGGCCTGCAGCCGTGCAGCCACCCATTCAGCCGCTTTCTGAACGTCTTCTTTGTGCGCTTTGAGGCCGGAGATGCTGGGGATGCTTAAAAATTCCAGAAGCTCCTTCAAGTAGCGATCCTGATTTTCGTCCAGGTAGGTTTTCCAGGAAGCCATCGTTACGTGCTCCTTTCTTTAGTCGGTATAAAAACAAAAAAGTCATTCAAGTAAAAAATAAATAAAATATCAAGATTAAAGTGGCTAAATGGGTTGGTTTCAGTTCCGCTTCAGCACGCGTATTTTTCAGCAGGCGTGCTGTGATCGCCTGTTTGGATCCCCGATACACCGGGATTTACGCTTCGCTCCAACCGGCTCGTCCGGGTTAGGCTTCACCCAGATAAAGCCCATCATATTCCCGCGTGGTAAACGGTTCTTGATGTCCAAAAACGCCGGCTGCAACCACCTCTCCGATAAAAAGCGTATGATTTCCCGGTTGGTAATAGATTTTAAGCTCACACTCCAGATAGGCCAGGCAATCGCGTAAAATGGGACAGCCGGTTTCACCGGGAGTCCAATTTATCCCGGTAAATTTGGCGCTTACGTCCGCGCCCTTAAATCGGGACAAAAAATTCGCCTGGGTGTCGGCCACCGCATGCAGCGCAAAGCCGCCGCCGTCCGCAATGAGTTGGTGCGAGAAGCGGTTGGGGTGAACGGCCACCATTATCAGGGGCGGTTCATATGACACCTGGGAAACCCATGATGCAATCATGCCGTTGATTTTTTCTTCATGGTGAGAAGTGAGGACGTAGATACCGTATGTCAGATTACCAAATGCGTTGATCCATTCTGCTTTCATGGCATACGAATTTCCTTTCTGTTGTTTTGGAATGTTACGATCCGATATACGTTTAAGCGCTCCCAAAATCAACCTCGACAATGGTGCACCTGTAGGAAGCCGGTTGACTTTGGGCTCAAATTTCCCTAATTTTAAAAGTCTCAAGCAGTGTTGCCAATAATGAAATATAGGTCGAGTATATCATTATGCCAACCAACCTTCCTCCCGAATATTTTGACGCCGAAAAGCGTTACCGCTCGGCCAAAACACCAGCCGAAAAACTGGCCTGCCTTGAAGAAATGCTCACCATGGTCCCCAAACACAAAGGCACCGATAAACTCAGAGCGGATTTGCGCAAAAGGGTCTCGAAGTCGAAATCAGTGGCCCAGGCGAAAAAGAGTCTGAGTAAGCATGAATCGGTTTTTCACATCAATAAAGAAGGCGCCGGGCAGGTGGTGATCGTCGGCGTCGCCAATGTCGGCAAATCCGCTTTGCTGACCAGGGTAACGAATGCTGCGCCCGAAGTCGCCGATTTCCCGCATACCACCTGGAAACCGACCCCGGGGATGATGCCGATGGAAAACATCCAGATTCAGCTGATTGATACCCCGCCGCTTAGCAGAGACTATATAGAGCCCCAAATGATGGATTTGATCAGGCGATGTGATCTTGTGCTCCTGATGGTAGATTTGCAGACGGACCCGCTGCGGCACCTTGAAGATACTGTTGCTATTCTTGAAGAACAGGGTATCGTACCATTGCGGCTAAAAGATCGCTACCGGGACCGGCGCGGGATCAGCCTGGTTCCGTTTTTGGTGTTTGCAAACAAAAACGACGACGAGCGCACCGATGAAGATTTGGAGATTTTTCGTGAATTGTTAGCGGACAACTGGCCGATGGTATCGGCTTCGGTAACGACCGGCCGTAACCTGGATCTTCTAAAGAAGGCAATCGTCGAACGCTTGAATATTATTCGGGTCTATACGAAGACCCCCGGTAAAAAGGCGGACCTGAACGCCCCTTTTGTTTTGAAAAAAGGCTGCACCATGGCCGATTTTGCCGGTAAGGTTCACAAGGATTTCGCTCAGAAATTGAAATCCGCCAGGGTATGGGGAACGTCGGTTTTTGACGGCCAGCTCGTTCAGCGAGATTATGTGCTGCAGGATGGTGACATCGTCGAATTGCAGATCTGAATGCCCTGGCTTTTTACCGTTTCAAACTGTGAAAAAAAGTATACAATCATTTATATATTTTTCTACACATGTAGTTACAAGGCCGTCTCTAAGATCCATATAACTAACTTATATCAATGCAAATATAAAAATCTTCGGCTGTTTTGCACAGTTTTTGCAGCATCCATAGGGATGGTTGCCTCGAATTTCATACGCATAATGCACAATTCATCGAGAGCACCCGCGCAGCTCACAAGAAGGAGATCTCATGGACAAATATGATGTCATCGGCCTGGTAATAGCCATTCTTGCCGTATCGGTGGTTTTAATGCACTAGCAACATAACGCTAAAATACAAATTTATCCAAAATCAAATACCGCCATTTCGTTTTTATGAAAATACCTGCCTAAAAAGTTGATCCCCTGCCGCCGGATTAGCGCCGCAAATTCCGCCACAGCTTTTTAGAAGTCGTTTCAATAGGGAAGATCTGCGCATTTTTTTCCAATTTCCTGTGATTATTTATTCCCAAATTATTGATTAATGGTTAATATAAGTTCACGCCATTTTATTTCTTCTTGTTTACCATCTGGAAATCACGGCCATGGAAGAAAAAACGAATTTTCGATCGACTGCCTTTGATGCAGTCTGTCAGACGATATTAATCGAGCAGCCGGAAGCGATCGGGGTCGCGTTTAAATTTTTAGATTGCGGTTGCGCGTTGCTTTGCGGGGTCTCGGCCCAGGGAAATCCGCTGGGTGAGTTAATTCACGTTTCCGCTCAGCCGGAGAAAAAGGGAAAAAGGGCGCCGATTTGTTTTCAGTGTAAAAAAGACGGTGGCTTAAAGCGGGTTATCTGGGAAGGGATTCATTGGCCCGGCGATGAAACTGAACTGCCCGACAAGGAATTGAGGCTGGCCATCGGTCGCAACGTTTTTGGTCCCGGGTATATCGAACCTGACGCCTAGAACCCATCTCAAAAACGCGTCTAAGGGCCCATGGCGGCGTTGCAAACCGATTCAAAATAAACGCTCCTCCCGCCCCCGGCGGGACTCCGCTTTCGAATCGATTTGCGCCTTGCCCTGAACCCTGATCCACATTTTTGAGATGGGTTCTAGAATAAAATCGTGTTTTGTAAATTACACAAAGAAAATAAGACCGGAGGAAGCCGGTGATAAACCTACCCTGCTATTGGCAGCCACAGGCCATCACGACACCAAATCCTGGAAAATGGCTCACCGGCGGGCAATAGGGCATTTTCCAGCTTGCGAGCATCGATTTCGATGTCCGGCTGACCGTACTCGGGATCCCAGGGTTCGATCAGAAGCGCTCCTCTGTCGAGGTTAATCAGACGCGGCGAATTGGGGCTTCCCCACATGCGGTCGCGCGCCGCTTTCTTTAAATCTGCCAGTGTCGGGTATTTTACAAGCTCCTGCAGCATCACCATGGTGGGCGGACTCAGCGGAATCTGTCCGGAAATATTGCCCATCAGGCCGTTTTTCGGACTGACCCAGAGTCCATGGGTTATCTCGTGGCTATCCGGGCTGCAGCGTTGCCCGGACGGCATGCATGCCAGAAAAAACCGGGTGTCATAGCGGCGCTTCATCAAGACGGGGGTAACCCAGTGGCTCCACCTGAATAAAGCCGACAGCGCCAGGGTCCAGTCCCCGGATACCACCAGATTTAAAAACCATTCGCGGGGCAGATCTCCGGCAACCCTCAAACTGTCTATGCGTTTCAAATCCGCCGCGCGCTGATTCGCCTCGGACGCCAGGAAAACACCGGCCTCTTCAACGGTCTCGCGTATGGCGGCAACGCCGTAAGCAAGAATTTCTTCGGCACCAAGGTCCCCTCCCAGACGGCTGGCAATATCGGCGGGATCTAAATCCACATGGTCTTTCCATACCGGGTATTCCCGATCTCCAGGGTCCAGAATTCCGCCCGCAAAAACATAGTTGCCGGCCATAAATCCGCTTCTGGCATGTCTTTTTAGCAGGTAAATCTGGAGTTCGTCCTGAAATTCACGCACAAGGATAACCGAGGCGGCAGGTAATGCTCTGGGGGGTTTTACACACGTGCTCTGCATAATTATTGCTGAAATTCTGCGGGGTTGGTGGATTTTTCTCTTTACTCGGTTCAGGCCAGCAATGTTTTGGCCATGGGCTCTAGCCAAGCCTCCTCGCCGAAGGCATCTGCCAGTTCCTGTGACAGGGCTTCCAGCTCCGATTTATCGCGCACTTCAACGACCAGATCGTAACCATCCAAGACCTTGAGGTTCCCGTGACGTTGGATAACATCGATCGCCTGATTCACGTCCACGGTAACCCAGCCTTTCATGTGGCGCAATAAATCTTCACCTTTAATCGCTCGCTGGATCACCAGATCGACCTGGCGCTGTTTTGCTTCCCAGCCGATGACGGCCGGGTTCTTCAGTACGGGTCGAACCGGATCGTGTACGGCAGCGCATTTGAACCACAACATTGCTCTTTCCACGGTTCCTCCTTGTTGACATTTGCCGAAATTTGAGAAAAGTATAATCATCCACGGCAGGTGTCAAGAAAATGCTTACGCTTTGTTATTTGTTATCTGTTATTCGTTATTGGCGGGGCAAAGTGAAACAGGACCATGACCTGCGGATATAAGACGAAAATGGAAACATCAATCTGTCAAAACCACTCACCAATAAGGAATAACCATTAACCAATAACTAATCTTTGAGGAGACCGCTATGGACGTATTTTCTGCCATGACCGATCGCCGAAGTGCACGGGCGTATCTGGATAGACCGGTTTCGCGGGCGGATATCGAAGACATTTTAGAATATGCCGGCAGGGCGCCGTCGGCGATCAATATACAGCCCTGGGAATATGTAGTTGTTTACGGGGAAGAAAAAGATCGGCTGGTGAGGCGGTTGCAAAAAGTGCGGGCGGAACGCAGGATTTCCTGCGGCCCCGGGACCCAAAAACCGTTACCGGATATATTTAAAGCCCGAAGTCGCCGGGCGTCGCGCGCCATGGCGCCGAAAATAGCGGAGATGGGCCTGGAGTTCACCCAGTTTGTCGAAGAGGGTAGCTGTTCCTTTTATGGGGCCCCGATTGCGATTATCGTTACCATCGACCGACTGTTTCCGAAACTCCGCTATCTGGATGTGGGCCTCAGTGTTTCCTATCTGCTGTTGGCCGCCCAGGCCCATGGACTGGCGACATGCCCGATTGGGCTGATTACATCCTATGGCCACGAAGTAGCAGAGGTCCTCGATATCCCCGAAGATAAAGAGATCCTCCTGGGAGTCGCACTGGGTTATGCCGATAATGAATCACCGATCAACAATTTTAGAACGGATCGCGAAAGTCTGGACAAGATTCGATCCTGGTACGAATGAAAACCACCCGACTTTTGTAACATCATTGTGGGAGGTGGGGCTGTCAAAAGAGGCCCGGATTTATGAAAATCGCGCTGATTGCAAACTCGCGCTCAAGCGGCGTATCCCAAAATAATTTAACGCCCGGCCTGGATAATCAACTCAAAGAACACCATATCCGCTATGATCTGTTGCCGACGCAATATCACGATCATGCTACCGAACTGGTAAAGCAGATATCCATCCGCGAATATGACGCGATCGTATCCATGGGTGGAGACGGCACCAATTTTCAGGTGCTCAATGCGGTGTTAAAATATCATGGTGACTCAGACCTGCCTCCATTGGGAATTCTGCCGAGTGGCCGTGGGAACTCTTTTGCCAAAGATTTAAAGATCGACAGCGTTGCAGACGGTATCAACGCCCTGGGCCGGCAGACAACCCGCAAGGTGGATGTCTGCCGGTTTTCCCAGAAGGAAACGGCTCATTATTTTGTCAATCTTATGGGACTCGGGTTTGTAACCGACGTGGCAAAAACCGCCGCCCGCTTTAAATGGGCGGCTGATTTCAGCTATGTGATCGGCGTGTTTCACCGCCTCCTGGGGTTGGCCTTTCACCAGATGGTTCTGGAAATTGACGGGGAGGTCATCTCCGGCCCGAACTGCTTTGTCGAAATCTGCAATTCAAAATATACCGGGGGCAACATGCTCATGGCGCCGGAAGCAAAAATTGACGACGGGTTGTTCGATGCGGTCGTGGCTTCGCCGTTGAGACGAACAAACCTGTTGGCAACATTCCCTAAAATCTTTAAAGGTACCCATGGAGAGAATCCGGCCGTTAGATTTATCAGAGGCAAATCGGCAAGTGTTTACACCGAACCGCAAAAGACGTTACTGCCTGATGGGGAAATTTTCGGAACCACTCCGACAAATATCACGGTGTTGCCCCATCTGGTGAACTATTTTTTTTAATTTACAGACATAGGATCCGGTAAAGGCCAAAACAGCATAAGCATAATGCAGAATTAAAAATGATTGAGATAGATCCGTTTGCCCATCAGGTTCTTAAAAACTGCGAGATTTCGGATGCGCAGCACGCCGGATTGTATTCTATCTGCGGGCTGGCCCTGCGACTGCGTGACCTTTATAAATGGGAAAACGGCTTGAATCCATGGGAAGAGAAAGACTCATCTGAAATTCTCGATTGGATCGCTGCCAAGGAGCAGCGCTGGGAACAACTGGGCGAAAAAAAATACACAGATCTTTTCCTCGGGGGTGAGCACTATAATCCGTTTAACACGGCTGAGATTAATGCGATCCTGGAACCCCACGGCATCTTTTATGGCGCCGGCTATGCCTACAGTCTGAAGCCCACTTTTTTTCTGGCCACGATCAAAAATAAAAGCCAAACCGACGGATACACCGTATACACCCTGGGGCGGGAACTTGCCCGGGACCTGCTGACCCTGCCGGTCCTTTCGCAGGACAATTTAATCCTGCTGCGTACTGATTCTGCCAGGCTTTTTCTATGGGATCAAATCACATTTATAAAAAAATCAGGTCGTCCGGCCCTGCAATTTGCACTCCGGCACTGTGGGCTTACAGAGCAGGGCCCGGGGGCATTGCGGCGTCAAATGCCGACAATTTTGGCCGCTCAAAAAGACAATTTCATATACCATGAAATTGGTGAAATGAAAGATTCCACCTTTGACCCGGATATCTGGCGTGAATTAATCGCCGCCTTTCCGCACTCACCCGTTGAACTGCTTGTCAGGGCCGTCAAGGATCTTCTGGCGGACACAACCCACCACGGAACGCTGCGCCATCTGATACGCAATCGCAAGACGGCCGCCCTGGGTTTCTATGTCGCCTTTCAGGATGGGCTGATAAAGGAACTTTTTCCAGAACTTAGAGCCGCTTTTCAGGACTTTATCAAATCCCGGAATTGGCGCATTATAGAAGAAGCCGTAGCGACAGGCTACCGCAACGCCAGAAATTTCACCGGGAAAATCGTTCAAATTTTCCAGGCCGGCAAGCGAAATCATCAGTTGCAATGGGCGAAAAATGAGATCGAACGGCGCCTGTTGGGAAAAATCAAAAAATAAAGGCAGTGAAAAGAACAAACTGCAATCTTATCCTATTGACTCGCAAAAACTTTCTTCAGCAAATCGGTAACACGTGCCGCCGGTTCGGTACGGATGCGTTTTTCCTCTTCAGCCAGCATCTTAAAAAGTCCCTTTAAAGCACCATCGGTGACATACTGATCGAGATCGAAACTCAGGCTCTTGCCGAACGGTATGCTTTCCGCCCTGGCATTCAAATCCTGAAACGACCGCGTGACGCCGACCTCACCCATGGCGTCCTTCACGATGGGCTTAAACACCTCCTGGAGTCGATCCGAGGTTTTGTTTTCAAAATAAAGCGTGGCCTCGTTATCCCGCCCGTTGAGAATTTTTTTGGCATCATCAAAAGTCACCTGTCTGATGGCATTCCAGAAGATAGATTTCGCCTCGGGAGCGGCGCGCTCGGCCGCCCGGTTCATGCTCAATTCGAAACGGTCTACTGTTTCTCCGTACCCGGTGGCTCTCAAAATCTTTTCGACCTTTTGCACTGATTCCGGAAGTGGGATTTTTATGTCCGGGTTTTGATAATATCCGTCCGTTTTGGATACCACTTTTACGGCGTTTTCGGTTCCGATTTGGAGGGCTTCCTTAAGGCCTTGAATGATTTCATCGTTTGACGGCCCCCCGCTGCCGCCAAACGTTTCCTGAGCGCTCTTAAGAAGGTCGCTCAAACCTGCGGCGAAGCCGAAGTGAACACCGTAGATTAAAAAAACAGACAGGATGGCAAATGCAATAAAGCGATTTGTTTTCACCATATACTCCTTCTAATTGATAGGAAAAAGCTTAGCAGGTTAGATGGAAACCTCCGGCAACCTTGCGGCCTTCTTTATAGAGCTTATTAAAAACCGCGATCGCCCTGGATGTCTTCTTTTCGATTAATGCAATTTTTAGGGTTGCCAATTTTTCGCGCAAGTGGGTACTGGTCTGCATATGCCCCGGAGAACCCTTTCCGATGATCACGGTGTCAGGCCCGGATTCCAAAATATCGTTAATATCCTCCATTTCAACCCGGTGCCCGCTCTTGCGCCACCATTCTGCAATCACCTGCCCGCGAACGATTTTAATGTCATTGGTGTAAGTTTTGCCATTGACAACGATCTTGCCGAATGAGAAATCCGTGATCATGTTTTACCACCCAAGCAAATTTGGCCCTGATTGCACGATAAATGCTCAATCAGGCGTTAATCCGCCGCGGCGGATTGGTTAAATATAATTAGAATTCGATGGCAACCTGATTTGATATTTTGATAACAAGTGAGATATAAAATTTAGATATCATTCCTTTTAAACGATTAACCGATAACGAATAACAAATAACCCCCAATTGGGTTTTACCCAATTGGTGTGTTAGTTTGATTATTGAACTCAAAAAAAAATTGTCAAGGAAAATAACTGTGATAGAGTAACCATCGTAAACGGTTTTGAATCGAACGCGCACCGTTTGAAGAAAAGGAAGCAAAGACCGACGATGAAGAAAAAGCCCAACGAAATAATTATCCCCAAGGACCAGGCCCTATTCTGGCTCGACAAAAACGGACGCTGGCACAACGAACACGGGAAATTTGAACATAAAAAGATCATCGACTATTTCCATTCTTGCATAAAAAGAGACGATAAAGGTTATCACCTTTCCCAGAAGAGAGACAATATTCAGGAAAAAGTTTATTTCCATTACGAAGACACCGCCTTGTTTGCGGTGGATTTAATCAAGGACAAGGATATTACGCTGATACTGAATACCAAAAAGCAGATCAAACTGAAGCCCCGGAACCTGTTTGTGCGCAAGGACGATCTGTACATGCAAATGGGAGCGGAAACCATCAAGTTTACCGAACGCGGATTGATGAAGATCTCGGATCTGATGGAATATGAAAACGATCGGTTTTTTATTAAAATTAAGAATAGAAGGTATAAAATACTTCAAAAATAATTACGTATGCGGGAAGTTTTTTTAGCAAGCTCGCCCAGCCGCTGGAAAGAGTGGGAGGGCTTTTTCTGTCATTTTTCGCCATGAGCGGGCAGAAATATAATAAGGATTGGTTCTGTATAACCTTCTCCGATTTAAACCTAATCTGCAAAATCCACAAAACCCATATAACGTCAACACGTCTGCCAAAATGCCATTCCTCCCGGATTTCACCCTCAGGCACGCTAGACAATACCATCCTCTAAAAAAACTTGCGCGATTCATATGAAACCTGTATTTTTAATGGATCTGAGGTCAGGGTAAAGCCAAGCTTTCTAATTGCACCAAATTTGGATCAGATTAAGGTATCACAACTTTGATTTGACACACTGAATTCATTTCTTTATATCTTTTCATGGTAAACGACGAATAGGTAATTTCAATTCATATCTTTTAGCTACAGGTTACAGTTACGATCATAATTCCGACAATCCTTTCGAGAAGCTTGTATGGCTTTAGAATAATACAAGAATCAGAATATCACCGGCTCAACTGGAACAGATTAAAGTAAATCGAAAAACCAATTAAACAGTTATTGTAATCCACATCCTAAAATTATCGCTGCAATAATAGATTATTAAGGGAGATTTTTTTGTGGAAAATTATTCTGACGACCAAGAGCCGCGAACACGGTGGTGGATCCTAATCACGGTTGCTATCGTCATCACTGTGGTTGCCGGCGTATTTTTCGCCTGGCGAGGATCAAAAGAAACTGTTCCGACCGATCAAACGGCTGGGCAAACCAAACTGCCTCGGATGGCAAATTTGCCCCCCAAGGAAGAGCCGCCCAAACCTGTCCCCCCGCCCTATTCACCCGATGCCCCTTTGCTTGAACAGGTGCGAAAGGTGATGTTAAAGGGGATCGATCCGCATGATGCCGTGGTACTTGCGAAATCGTTACCGCAAAAACCGGAACGGGCCGACGCGGCGTTTATTCTAGTGGAGTACGCTGCAGAAGCCGGACATTCAGAGGCAGCCTTAATCGTGGCACGCTATTTTGATCCGACCTCTGCCGAGGATAGCGGAACGATTATCAAAGATCCTGCGGCTGCATATGAGTGGTACCGGGTGGCTTTGTCGGGAGGACAGCCGGAGGCACAGAATCATCTCTCAGATCTGAAGCAGTGGCTCCAAAAGGAGGCAGCGCAGGGATCTCGTGAGGCGCGTGAGGTATTAACGAATTGGCAATAGTTTTATAAAAAACGGAGGGCCAGCCATGCAAACCAAAAACATAAAATCCATGCGCAGGATCGGGTTCATTGTTATATTGGTGGCATTTTCTATTTGTTTGGCGCTTAAGGGGGAAGATATCTGCGCGGCACAACAAAGTAAGCCGCTGCTCATACCCGGTAAACGCACATTATATCAAAAGGTCATCACCCATCCGGGCACTAAACTGTATGCACGGGCGGGAAACGCTGCGAAAGTTCTGGAAAAATGGGTCAAGCCGTTTACGGTTTTTTATGTTTACCAGCGCGCCTCGGTCGGCGGTGAGCCCTGGCTGGAAGTCGGGCTTTCGAATACCGAAGGGGCCGTCGGATGGATAAAAGGATCGAAAATTTCTGATTGGAATCAAGCATTGACGCTGGTTTTTTCGGAAAGAACCGGCCGTCAGCCGGCTTTATTTCTTAAAGATCTGAAGTCGCTTCAAAAAGTTGCCGGATCACCATCTCCGGGTGAACAGGCAGCTCAACTTGCATCCCAGTTTGAGGAGATTCAATCGAAGAACACCTCCCCGCCCGCGCAATTCCCTGTAGTGGCTGTCGAACCACCAGAGGAAGCCGTCTCAAGAAAGCGCTTTTACCTTATACCGATTTTTCAAGCCCTTGAGCTTTTTGAAGGCGTTAAATTCTTGGAAGTCGCTTCCGTTGATCCCGGCTCAGGCAAATTACCGGAAGATATTGAATTAAAAACAGCAATCGTATTCGTCATCGATACCACGATTTCCATGAAACCATATATTGATAGGACCCGGGAGGCTGTCCGCAAGATTTATGACGCCATCGAAAAAGCCGGCTTATCCGATAAGGTGGCATTTGGATTGGTTGCCTTTCGAAACAGCACTAAAAAAACAAAGGGAATTGATTATGTGGCCAGGGTCTTATCTGATTTGCGGGATGGAAGGGAGCGTGCACAATTTGAACTCGCCCTGGCCCAAGCACAGGAAGCCAAAATTTCCACCCATTCTTTCAACGAAGACGCTTTTGCCGGTCTTAAGACAGCTCTTGAAAAACTGAATTGGTCACCATATTTATCGCGGCTCGCCTTTCTCATTACGGATGCAGGTGCTATTCGCAACGACGATCCCTATTCATCAACCGATATGAACGAGGCCGAAATAGCTGATATGGCTGCAGCCGAGGGTGTAAAAATTTTTACCCTTCATCTCAAAACACCTGCGGGCAGAAAGGTAAACAACCACGCTTATGCAGAGGCTCAATACAGGAATCTGACCGGACATTCCGATCCAATGATCGGGGATCTGTATGTACCCATTGAAGCCGCCCAGCCTGAAACCGGCGTGCGAGGCTTTGGAAATGTGGTTGAGGGCGTTGCCTCCCAGATGGTGGAACTGGTGCGGGCAACCAGTGCGGGTGAGAAATTGACATTGCCCGAAGTGCCCACTGATCGTGCAGGGGATGTGGTGCAGGAAGCGGTGCGCAAAGCGGCCATATTGGGATACGCCATGCAGCTTGAATTTTTAGGCAGCCGCGCTGGTGCTCAAGCCCCAAAGGTTGTCAAAGCCTGGGTTGCAGACATGGATTTAGCGCGTCCCGGCACACCTGCCTTCACGGTGAGCGTTCTGTTAACTAAAAATCAACTTAGCGACCTAAGCCAACGCCTCAAGGTCGTTTTAGATCACGCCCAGCGAACTAAGCGAACGGGGGTCAAAGATTTCTTCCAAAGTATTCTCACCGCGGTTGCCCAAATGTCACGTGATCCTTTAGAATTCAGCCGAAAACCGGACCAAAACTTAGGTGAGATGGGCGTCCTTGCGGAATTCCTGGACGATTTGCCTTACCGCAGCAATATTATGCGATTAACCGAAGAGGATTGGTACAGACTGAGCGTCGGCGAGCAGCAGGCCATCGTCAATAATCTAAAATCAAAGATCAGAAGATATACCCAAATCCATGACGACGTGGCCAACTGGGTAACTTTCGGGGCAGACGAACCGGGAGATGCTGTCTATCGAATACCCTTGAGTCTTATGCCCTAACCAGGGAAGTTTCCATAGTGTTTAGCCATAAAAATCAATCGGACGAAAATGAAGACGACGCTCTAATCTTAAAGGAGAACTCCTCTGAGCATGAAGAAGAGAAGATCTTTGAAAGACGCTGCCAGAGACACTGTGGCGTTAATGAGGGGAGCTCGACCAACTCGGGACAGGCCCAGCGTTAAGGCAACCCGGTTTGACGTAACCGCAAATGAGGTCTTTCATCTTCAAGATGTAACCAAAAGCTGGCCCGGGGAGCAGGGTTTTACCTTGACAGTCCCCCAGCTTGTTATTCATCGGGGAGAGAAGATTGCCCTGGTGGGTTTCAGCGGATGCGGCAAAAGCACCTTGCTCGATCTGCTGGCTATGGTTCTGCGACCTGACCAAGCCGGACGATTTGACTTTTTCCCCCAAAATGGGGAAGCCCTAAATGTGATGGACGCTTGGCAGCACAGGCGGCTGAGCCGCCTGGCTCATACCCGCATGCTGCATATTGGATATGTCCTCCAAACAGGTGGTCTCTTTCCATTTCTATCGGTCCGGGAGAACATTGGAATCAGCCGGCGGGGACTTGGTTTGCCGGTTGACGATGCCGTAGAATCCATCGCGCAACGCCTGCATATCGAGCGACATCTGAACAAGCTTCCCGGTCAATTATCCGTGGGGGAACGTCAACGGGTAGCCATTGCCAGAGGCATGGCGCATCGGCCGTCAGTGGTTATAGCCGATGAGCCGACCGCTTCACTGGATCCGATTAACGCTGAAGAAATCTTGAGTCTATTCAACAAACTGACCGACGAATATGATGTTACCCTGATTATGGCCACGCACGACTGGGGAAAATTGGGGGAACGCGGTTTCCGTCGCGTAGAATTTGGTTTCAAACAGGACCCGAATCGTGGCAACGTGCATGCTATGATTTTGGGGCAGGCAACAGATTGAACGATGAACACCTTTAAAACGGTTATTCATCTGGCATTACGCGATTACTTGCATGAGCGATTGCTATCTGCGTGTGCAGTGATGGGTTTGGCAGCCGTTCTGGCACCTTTGCTGGTCTTATTCGGAGTCAAAAGCGGAATTATCAACACCCTGTCCGATCGCCTGATTCAAGATCCAAGGAACCGTGAAATTTCTCCGGTAGGAAGCGGTCGCTATGGTGCAGACTGGTTTTCTGCTATGCGCGATCACCCTGAAGTGGCTTTTGTTATTCCACAAACCCGCTCCATTGCGGCAAGTATGATCCTGTATAATGAAAATTCAGCAAATCCCCGCACGGTTCTCGTATCCCTTATTCCTACCGCCGAAGGTGACCCGTTGCTGGAGCAATATGGGCGCATCGCGGCCGAGAAAAACGAGGTCGTGTTATCGGAGCCGGCCGCACGAAAGCTCAATCTAAAAGAGGGTCAGCGTGTCTCCGGGCAGGTCGGACGGTCTTTGCGTGGGGTAAAGGAACAGGTTGCGGTCTCATTGAAAATTGTTGCCGTCTTGCCTCTTGAGGCCTTTTCCCGTGAAGCTGCTTTTGTCCGGTTGGAGCTTCTGGAAGCAACCGAAGACTACCGTGACGGCCACCGCGCTGAGACATTCGGATGGCCAGGCAGTGCGCGGCCGACCCGGCCCAAAGTTTATCCCAGTTTTCGGCTTTATGCCCGTTCAATTTATGATGTGGGCAAATTACGCGGCATGCTGATGGATAAGGGCCTGGAAGTTTATACCCAGGCGGAGGACATCGAAACGGTCAAACGCCTGGACCGTTCATTTAATCTTATTTTCAGCCTCATCGCCGTCGTGGCGGTGTTGGGTTATTTTGCCTCTATGGTAAGTAATGTGTTGGCCAATGTGAACCGTAAAAGCCGATATATTGGAATTTCAGGCTTGATTGGCTTTTCAACCGGAACCATCATTTGGTACCCGATCGTCCAATCCATAGCCACAAGCGTTCTTGGTACAGTGATGGCTGTTTTCCTTTACAAAATAACGGAAAAAATGATCAACGGCCTTTTTTCCGAATATCTCACTGCGGGCGAATATGTATGCCGCCTATCCCTCGACCACATGTTGACCGGCTTTGTTTTGACCCTGGGTCTCGCCATACTGGCTTCGGCTTACGGGGCTTTTCGGGTATCACGCATCGAACCATCGGAGGTTATCCGTGAGGTTTAAGCCTGGAACTAATCAACCGGTATCTGTTTTGAATCGGCAGGATTGCGAGCACCCCAGACCGCGCATTCGATTATCCAAACAACTGAGGATTCCCTTCCTTTGTCTATGTGTTTTTTTCGGTTTAGGGATACTGGCCTCAATGCTATTGGCCCAACACTGCCCATCTGAACAAGGTTTATTGGCTTCGCCGGGTCCGGTGGTAGATGCAGTAAATCCCAACCCTTCACCAACCGATTTCTCGCTTCCGATGCCTTGCGAGGGGCAAATGATTCTGCGGCATGTCTGTGTGCCTGCGGAGGGATATTTTGCAGATTTACCCTTTGAGATGGGCTGCAAAGACTGCGGGCGTCTTAAAAATAGCTTCATGGAAGGCAAGCGTTTGAGTGCGGTTTCCGGACCTTTTACGCTGGAGAATTTGCCTGCTGCTTGGCGCGTGAAGCTTGAAAATGCGCGTGTAAACGGTGACGGCCGTTGCCCGCAATCCGACGATACGAATAGCAACGCATTTTACTATCTTATCGGCAAATACGAGGTTACAAATTTCCAGTGGAAAGCGGTGATGAATGATGTTTGTTTTGGAAAAGATTCCTGGTTCTTCGCGGATGATGCCCGCCCCAAAACGGATATTTCTTGGTTTGAGGCCGTGGAATTTACCCGAAAATACACCGAGTGGCTAATTAGAAATGCCCCGGAACATCTACCCAGGTTTTCCAATGACCGCTTTGGATATCTGCGTTTGCCTACTGAAGCTGAGTGGGAGTATGCAGCCCGTGGCGGCCACATGGTGACCGAGTCCCAATTAAACGATACGGAATTTTTCCCATTAAATAATCGTCCGTACACAGATTTCGCTGTTTTTAGCGGCCAGGATGCCGCCAAACCCCAGCAAAAATTGGCCTGGATTGGATCAAAGTGCTCGAATCCGTTAGGGCTTTTCGACACCGCGGGTAATGCTGCCGAGATGGTGTTGGATCCATTCCATTTTTCGATAGGAACTCGTCTGCATGGTGCTGCCGGTGGATTTATCATCAAAGGCGGCAGCTTTCGTAAGAGTCTCGTTGAGATCATGCCCGGAAGGCGTGAAGAACAGCCGTTCTTCCTCGGTGATGGTGCCTTTCGCAGCAGTGATGTTGGCTTCCGTGTCGTGCTTTCCGGGATCCTAACGCCCCAGGACCGTAAGGAACGGTTGACTCAGGAGTGGGCCAATCTGGATGTTCAGCAAAATTCCGGCCAGGATCCTGCAAAATTTTCAGCGTCAAAGATCGAAATGGATCAAAGCAAGGATCCCCTTGCCGAAATTGAGCGATTTGTGACGATGTCCGCTGATGAAACCGAAAAAAAGAATTTACTTTTTTTGCGAGATGTACTCAAACAAAAAAATATTTTACTTAAAGAGAAGGAAGCTGAAACGGTGAACGGCATTATCCACAGCGCTCTTTTTACCGCTGAGTCTTTGCAAAAATATGCGATCCGAAGAAAAATCGTCCTTAATGAGCTGAACAAACTTGAGAAGATGCAAGACGAGACGGTCTCTCGGTCCAGCCTTGATTCATTGGAGCGCAAAATTGCTAAGACAAAAGAGACGATTCACCTGCTCGATTCCGCCACGGATCATTTCGTGAAATTCTATCTCAATCGAATCAGAGAAACCCAGCGATTCCCTGAGGCGCTTTTCGTAAAGCAAATCGACTTTATTTCACAAGAATTGGGTCTCGAGCAAGTTTTCAGCCGAAGTTTGAAAAAAAGGCTGGATCTGTTCAAAAGCCATGTAACCCTTTACAAACGAAAGGCAGGAAACGTAAGCCAGCAGGAAATTCAATCAGATCTTATCGGGCCTTAAAAGCCGTCTCCAAATATAAATTGTGGGAGAATGATTATGCGCGATAAAATATTGGTCTTCAGTTTATGTCTGGCGGGTCTTCTGGTTTCAGCATGTGTTTCCAAGGAAAAATATGAGGAATTAGAAGCAAGGCTTGCCGATACTCAGGCGAAACTTGAACAAAAAGACAAAAAAGTTGAAGAATTAGTGCAAAATCTGGGGAAATTGGAACAAAACTGGAATAAGTGCCAGCAGGATACCAGCGCACTTCAAGCGCGCTATCAAGACTTGGAGAAAAAACAGCAAATGCTTTCCCAAACTTTAGCCCAAAAAGAAGACGCTATACACCAGTTTGATGAAGCCAAGCTTCAATTAGAAACCGATTTGCAGCTGCAGATTGAGGACCGTGAGCAAAAGATTAGGGAACTGGAAGATGCCATTGCAAAACTGGATGAAGCCAGGCGTATGTTGGAAGTCAACCTTCTGGCGCAGCTGGAAAGTCGAGAAAAAAAGATAAAAGAGCAAGAAGAGATCATTTCAGAGCTGGGCAACCAGAAACAGTATGTTGAAACCAATTTAATCGATTTGAAAGAACAGATGGTCAACCAGGAACAGACGATAAACGAGCAAATGAAGGTTATCACTGAGCTGGATGCCGTTCGGCTAAAGATAGAAGGCAGTCTGCAAGATCGGCAGTCGGAAATAGAGCTGCGGGAAAAAAGGATAGAAGCGCTGAAAAATGCCATTGCTCAGCGAGATAAAGCTAAACGCCAGATTGAAACTGATCTGAAAGAACAGATAAAGGCCCAGCAAGTGAAGTTAGAGGAGCTGTTCGGCAAATTAAAAGTTACCTTTATCGACAGGATTCTATTTGATTCCGGAAGTACAAAGATCAATGAGAAAGGTAAGAAATTGCTGTCAACGCTTGCCGAAAGCCTCAAGCATAATAACCAAAACATCATCGTTGAAGGACATACGGATAACGTTAAGATTGGATCTGGATTGCGGGAAAAATATCCTACAAACTGGGAGTTATCCGTAGCCCGATCTGCGGCCGTGGTACGCTATCTCACAGAAAAGGCAAATATTGAAGCTCAAAGGTTTACATCAAGCGGTTACAGTTTTTATAAACCAGTGGCTTCCAATGAAACTGAAGAGGGCAGGCATCAGAACCGCCGAATTGAAATTATTCTGACATCCCAGCGTTAAGGCGGATACGTTTCCGGGATTCATTCTTCAAAGAGTTGTTACTCCAATTTAATCGTTGTGTAAATTGCAAAAGTTATCTTCAAAAATATTGGTTATGATCATGTTCGGGCTTTCTTGGTTTTTGGTCATTTTTTTTATTGGCGACAAATTTGAAATGAGATCGGGATACGCTGGGATAGATGATGTGAACTTTTCTAAAGCGAACTTAAAAAATTTAGAAGAAAAGACGCCGAATTATCAGCTTGCATTGTTAAATAATGCAGACGGAAACGCCTCTAAAAAAAAGTTATCAAAATTTTTGGAACTGAAGAACCCGTATCCCAAAATTTAAGTCCTAAAGAAATTGAGAGACGAATAAATTCATTTTTTTCATATCTCGATCGACAACAACACATCAAATCCTACAAATGCTTCTCGGGGACAAATGAGCAATTTGAGATAGTACTTAAAATGTTAGCATGGCAACCTCCAGTCGTTCCTCGAGAGACAGATTCAATAAGTGACGTGTTAAAAAACGTTTTTTACTTTTATCGCGTTTTAGGCAGGGAAAGAATAGCGCTAATAAAAGATATATTGGAAAATAATTTAGATATAATTGAACCACTAATGTATACCTTTTATTTCTGGTTTACTTCGAGCAATGAATATTACAAAACAGAATTAACACGACCTTCAATTGAACAATTATATACCTATGCTTGCTTTTTTTTGGAAACACTTGGCGGCAGCGTCAGTCACATGGCTTCGCGGTTACCAGCAGCTGAAATATTTTGGAGTGCTGTTTTTCGACCGCCCATTTTGCGGCTGTCTTTCCATTTCGATCGACAGCACGAACATCGGCACAATTTGCCAGAAGCATACGCACCACTTCGGCATGTCCCTGTCTTGCCGCAAAAATCAGGGCCGTGTTGCCGGAATTATCTTTGGCCTTAACATCGGCCCCGGCCGCAACTAACTCCTGAACCACACCTTCATAGCCATCGGCGGCTGCAAACATTAAAGCGGTTTTTCCCTTGTTATCTTTTAAATTAACATCAGCGCCGGCAGCCAATAAATCCTTGATTATGTTTTGATGGCCGTTTAGGGCCCCAAACATCAAGGCCGTGGCGCCGGAATTGTTTTTGATGTTTGCCTTGGCACCGATCGCCAACAATACATCCAGGATGTTACGGTAACCGAATTGGGCCGTCATCATGAGCGAGGTCCAACCTGCATTTTCCTGAGCATCCACATTTGCACCTCTGGCAATCAGTTCCTCTACAAGGAGTGCATGCCCTTCATAGGATGCTCTCATCAGCGCGGTCCAGCCATCGGGGTCTTTGGCATCAACCGGTACGCCCTGATCCAGTAATCCTTTGACTTTATCTATTTCACCTAATTCAGCAGCTTCTAATAACGGATTCGGAAGCTCTGCCGCGCAAATCCGATCTACCGATAGCAAAATACCGGCGGGCAGAAACACAAGAAGGAATGAAAACACAGCCGTGAAACGGGACATATTCATTATTCACTCTGTGGGGATTGCTCGGGGCAATATTCTTCGATTGTATTTTCCAATTTTTTCGAATAATCTTCGAGCTTTTTTTTGGTTTCTTCAAGTTCTTCGATCATCTGTGACTTTTCGAATTCCCGGGCCTCGACTTTGACCAGCATCATGCCAAAAGATTCGGCCAATTCTGCCATTATGGCCGGATATCGACCTTTTTTGGAAAGTTCAAATAATCGTTCCGAATCGGATTTGTCATATTTTCCGGATGCAATTTTTTTGCAGCAGGAATTCAGCATCTCAAATAGATCAAGGTAATAACGTTCAAAATCCATTTTTGTCTTCCTTTCAAATTAAAGTTCCTGCCTCAACGAGCACCCGCAAAGCGGGTGGCTTGGATTTTAACGCCATCGGCGGTAAAAGACAGGGGCACGAAGTGCCCCAATCGTGGCGGGATTCGGAAAACCCACTTACCAGCCACCAAATCTCCGGGCATATATCAAGCGAAAATAAAAACGGCGACTCCCCGATTGAACCATCTAAAATATAACGTGTTTTTCAGCGCCGCGCAACACTGATAGACCTCATGACGGAAAAAGAAAAGACCCCGTTCTGCGAACACGATATTTACAATTTCATTAGATGCGATTATATTAGGCCAAAAGCACCCACATTCGGACTGAATACCGCCTTCTGCCCTGACCGCCCCAAACCTAATGGATTGACAACGGAATTAATTTGGCCGACACGCGACACCCCCAGCGCATCCGGTTAAAGAAATCATTTTCATCCTGCCGGCCTTCCTGATCCAGCAGTCGGAATGGGGAATGGGAGATTTAATATGCCAAAAAAATACCTGCTCATCCCGATTTGTATCATCCTTATTTTCGGCCATCCGGTTCTGGCCGAACAAAAACCTGAAGAAATCCTGAATGCCATTATCAAGATTAAAGCAACCATCCCGCCAGATGCGAGCACGGCACGGGTACTGGGAACCGAGCGCGAAGGAAACGGTGTGGTCATTGATGGCAAAGGCCACATTCTCACCATCGGCTATCTGATACTGGAAGCGGAGGCCATCGAAGTTATCGGCACACAAGGGGAGCCGGTCAAGGCCAGCTTCGTTGCTTACGATTATAAAACCGGTTTCGGCATTTTAAGGGCCAATCCGGCCCTTTCTGTAAAACCGCTGAAACTGGGCCAATCGTCTCGGCTTAAAGAAGGTGATCCGATTCTGATGGTCGGCTCGGGCGGGGCCGAAGCGGTTTTGGGCTCACGCGTTGTCTCCCGCAAGGAATTTGCGGGCTACTGGGAGTACCTTATTGAAAATGCCATCTATACCACGCCCCCTTACCCCGATTATGGCGGCGCTGCCCTGATCGATCGTAATGGACACCTTCTGGGGATCGGATCGATTTTCACCCGGCTCTCCTTGCCGGGGATGGGTGTTCTGCCGTGTAATATGTCGGTCCCGATTGATCTTCTCAAACCGATTCTGGCCGACCTGATCGATACCGGGCGCTCTTCGAAACCGCCCCAACCCTGGCTGGGAGTCCACGCTGACGAGGTCCAAGGACGCGTTCTCATCATCCGTGTAACCCCCGGAGGCCCCGCTGAAAAAGCCGGGATTAAGGCGGGCGACATCATCCTGGCGGTAAACCAGATCCCGGTTAAAAAGCTGGCTGATTTTTTCCGTCAGATCTGGGCTGTGGGACCTGCCGGTGTGAAAGTGCCGCTGAGCATCCTGAAGGAAACACAGGTGCATAACATCAGCGTACAATCTGCTGACCGTTATCAGCTTTTAGACGTATCGCGCCAGCGTTGAACCCATGGCGATAGCCAGCCTGATTATTTGATCGGAAGGTAAAAAGGAACCGGTTCACGCCGGTTGTGTTGACTAATGGCAGGGAAGTCGATATCTTTAATCTGATCATTCGGAGACTTATCTTAGAATAATAAGAGAGTATGGACATGCGCAAAACAATTTTTTCTATCCTGCTGATAACCGTTATGCTTGCGGGCGCCGCCAGGCTGCAGGCTGCCGATTTAAAAGATGGCTTTTTCGATCTTGCCTGGAAGACCGATCTGTCACAGACAGATGGATTTAGAAAAATATCGGAAAATGAGAACGTCAGTTATTTTATCAGTCCCAAACGCGCCTATAAAATTGCCGACGTAGAAATTATGGATGTGCTTTACGGCAGCTATGCCAATCAATTTTTTGCCGTCTACATCAATATTGAAGCCATCGATACCTTTGCTCAGCTTAGAAGATATATCAATCAAAAATACGGCTCGCCCAAGCGAAAGTTTATTCATTTGGGGCAGCCGGACCAGCAAACCATTTATCAGTGGAAATATAAAACAACTAAAATCAAGCTGAAGATTTATCAAAACAAAGAAAATATGAAACTGGCGTTTTATCACACCCCTTTATCGGTGCAGGTAAATGAAGAGCAGCAGGAAGCTTTTCAGGAAACCACCAGAAGACCGCTCTTTCCCCTGGATGAAACCCGAATGCAACAGGCTAAGGAATTAAGGGATCTGATGCGGTTTTAGAACCCGAAATCACCGATTCTTGCAAAATCAAGGCCCCTTCCCCTCCCGGGATACCAATTGCATCTTTTCCGTTATTTCATTTAAGATCAGCTCGACTCTGGCTCGCCGGATTTCAATAAATTCTTCCGGAAACCATTCCGTCGGTGGGGGCAGCAGGGCCTCGCAAATGATCGGTATCATAAAACCGATAACCACCCCGAGAAGAACTGCAGTCGCGATCATTCCGGTGGTATAACCCAAATAATCCCCCTTGTCGAAGAACAGTGTCGGTCTGAGCACCATCAGCAGGTAGGTGACACCCGAAGCCAGCAAAAAAAGAAAAAGGGCCTTTCTGGAAGAGCGTTTCTCCATTTGCTTATTATGTTTGTATTTGAGTTCTTCGATCTGGTTTTTAAATTTTATGCAATCCTGGGCGCGATGCCACCGGAATGCTCTCTCGGTCCACTCCTCGCAAAAGCCGTCCGGCTGATTGATGGTGGGGACAAAGATGGTATCGAAGGCCGCACCCAGCAGATAAAAAATAAAGCCACCGATGAGCAAATAAAACAGAAGGAAAAGCTGCAAATGTTTTTCAAGAAAATTCATGGTAGCTAAATATAACTGTCTTTTCGGTAGATGTCACTCTGGCAGCCTAAATCTTTTTTATCAGAATTGCAACAGACCAAATCCGCGTGCATACGAACCAATGGTCTGAGTTGACACAGCCGCCCCATTTTCATATGGTTCGAACAGATGGGGTTTTGAAACCATTTCTAGCAAAGGGCAGTGCCATGCAATACGGAGCAATGAACTTCCCCATAAAACCGACCTGCCAGGAGCTTGAAGATATCGCTGCTTTGGGATTTGATTACCTGGAGCTGACGATGGACCCGCCCCAGGCGCATTATTCAAGCATTCGGCAGCAAATGAATTCGATTTTGAGTGCTCTAAATTCACATGCAATGAATGTTATCTGCCATCTGCCCACCTTCGTCTCCACCGCTGATCTGACAGACAGCATCCGGGAGGCATCGCTTCAGGAAATACTTAATTCACTGGAGGTTGCAGCTGAGCTCGGTTCTCAAAAGGTTGTTTTGCACCCCGGCCACATCGGCGGATTGGGTGCCTATGTAATGGAAACCGCTATGGCCTATGCGAACGAAAGCCTGGCTGTCGTCATAAGCCGGGCCCAGGATCTGGGGCTTTGTGTCTGCCTTGAAAACATGTTTCCCAGATGTCGTTCATTTTTTAAGCCGGCCGATTTTGTCGAAATTCTGCAGCGCTTTCCGGATCTCAAGCTGACTCTCGACACCGGCCATGCCAATATCGGCAGTCAGGGCGGTCAGCGTATTTTTCGCTTTATCGAAAAATTCGGCCAACGCATCGGCCACCTCCATATCAGTGATAATTTGGGCGACCACGACGATCACATACCGGTGGGGGCCGGTAAAATCGATTTTTTAAAAATTGTTAAGGCCCTGAAAAAATGCGGATACGACGATACCGCCACCCTGGAGATATTTTCAGAAGACCGCCGGGAGTTACGGGCAAGCCGGGACCGGTTTGATCGTCTCCTTAAAACAGAAGACAGATGAAAAAGGATTAAGCGATAGATGTCCGGTCTTATCCGGTTGCCTTCTGTCTTCCGACTTCTGCCCTCTGACATCTGTCTTCTGTTAAAAAAATAAAGGAACACCGAAAATGGCATTTTTAATCATCGCAACGGACATCAAAGTGAGCTCCTGGGTGAAGCATTTCAGCATGCTGGATCCGGACATTGATATCCGCATTTGGCCGGAGGTCGGCAATGCGGATGATATCGTGTTTGCGTTTTCCTGGAATCATCCGCCGGGTGAATTCAAGAAATACAAAAATCTAAAATGCATCGCATCCCTGGGTGCCGGCGTGGATCACATTGTGAACGACCCGGATCTGCCCGACGGTGTGCCGATCACACGCGTGGTAGAGCCTTCCATGGCGCAGTCGATGAGTGAATACGCTGTATTAAGTGTACTGAACTACTGCCGCCAGTTTGATTCCTTCCGTGCCGGTCAGCTTCAAAAAAAGTGGCGGCCCCGCATACCGCTGCTGGCCGCCGATATGCGGATCGGCATCATGGGCCTGGGACAGCTCGGCAAGGACGCCGCTAAAAAACTTGCCTATCTGGGTTTCCCGGTTACGGGCTGGAGTCGAACACCAAAAGACATCGAAGGGGTGCAATGTCTGGCCGGAGAGGAGGCCCTGGATGATTTTTTACCTCAGATCCGTATCCTGATCTGCATGCTGCCCCTGACGCCGAAAACAGAGGGCATATTAAACCAGAAATTATTCGATAAACTGCCTGCCGGCGCCTATGTGATCAATGTGGCCCGGGGGCAGCATCTGATTGAAAAAGACCTGCTCGCCGCCCTGGATTCGGGGCAGCTGGCCGGCGCCTGCCTGGATGTATTTGCGGTCGAGCCCCTGCCCGAAGACCACCCCTTCTGGAGCCATCCCAAAATTATCGTCACGCCTCATATCTCCAGCCTTACCTATCCCAAAGCCGTGGCGCCGCAAATCATCGAAAATTACCACCGCACCAAAACCGGCAAGCCTCTGCTCAATGTCGTTGATATCGAGCGGGGTTATTAGAAATGGTTTCAAAACCCCATCTAGTGTCCGGCGGCTGCGTTGCAAACCGACTCAAAATGCTCACATACTACCGTGTATGCGGCGCTTTTGACTCGGCTTGCGCCTTGCCCTCGAACACAATCTGAGGTCTTGAAACCATTTCCATCCAACATTCTTTGATGTTTCTTTTAATCAGAAATGAACCTGGAGCGGGATATCAGGCTTTCAAAATCCGCCTGGGCAATTTGCACCCAGGGGGTGGCGGGTCGAAAATGAAGCGTGGATTTGGCATCCGGGACAAAGAACTTACCGGATTGAAGCTGGGGCTTTTTGAGGCGGTATTTAAACTCCTCTCCCAGATCCACGATGAGATCCAGATCGTCGTAATCTTCAAGCAGTTCCACCAGTAATGTGTTGCGGATGCGGCCGCTGCCTTTTAGCTGCCGCCGACCGCCGGGACCCTGGAAGACTTCGATAACGGCATCTTCAACTGCCATGGCACGGTCATCCGGCGACACGATGAATGCCTGTTCCACCGCATATTCGCCTTCGAGGAACGGAATCCAGTTGGACATACTTTTTCCCCCTTCTCACCTGTCTTTAGCCGCTGTAAAAAATACGGTATAATTATTCAGTATATAAGGACTTATCCGCCGGGTTTCAAGATCCTATTTTCTCACTGATGCCGCGCGACTGGCATTCAGATGATCTTCTTCCTTCCGTGTCTCGGCGGGGATACAGGGCACTTGCAATCAAGCGTTCATGTCTGCTATGGACCACTCTTACATTTAAAAATTCATGATGATATCAAAAATAGAGTTGAAGAAGCCTGAACGAAAGGCATAATGGTTTCAGACAAGGTAAGCGAAAGGTTTGGTTGCTGTGAATAAGTCATCTGTCAGGCCAAAATACCAAAAGGGTCATGACCCGGTGAAAAGGAATGAATGGTTTTTTTCTATCATTGAATTCCTGGGCCGGATCATGCTGGCACCTTTCTTTCGCATTCAAATTACCGGAGCCGAAAACCTGCCGCTCAACCGGGCGTTTATCCTGTTGGTCAAACATCAACGCTGGGAGGATATCCCTTTGTTGGGTCTCGCCACACCACGGCCGCTATATTATATCGCCAAATATGAGCTGTTTAATAACGCCCTCGGCAACTGGTTTTTCAGTACTCTAGGCGGGATACCCATAAACCGGCAGCGGCCACTTGAAAGCCGGCACTTTCTGCAGGCAACAATTGAATTGCTTGAAAAGGGGGAAGGCGTTGTGATTTTCCCGGAGGGCACCTATTATCGCAATGAAATGGGGCCGGGGCAGACTGGCATGGTGCGGTTTGTACTTTCGCGCTTAACGCTGCCGTTTGTTCCGGTAGGGATCAACTATTCCGCACCCGGCGGGCGAACTTTAGTCCGAATCAACTTTGGCAAACCCGTTTTGGCAGACCCGGCCTTGTCCGCCGACACTTTTGTCAACGCCATGATGAAACAAATCGCCCGGCTATCGGGTATGGACGATCACTAACGATGGAAGTGGATTCAAACCTCCATCTCCCCCCCCCAATGACGCTGAAGCCCTTGAATGTGTTCCAAGGTGTTGGAACCACTTCTAGATTGACATTCACGCCGTTCTAACCACCGTCCCGCTCCAATCAAGAAATTCCGCAAAAAGATGAATGCGAACTAGTAATTGGATCGTCATTTTATTTATTCGAAAGCAATATCAACTATCTAATCTGAATTGAATAAATAAATTAAAAAAACAGTTGATTCGCCTATAATAGTACTATATGAAAACACGTTAGCGGACAAAGGCCTTTGATTAGCCGAACCGGCTAATTGCAGTAATTCCCACCCTGTGTTTCGAAAGTTAAAAACAAAAACCGTCGCTGAACACCCACCGAACGGATGGGGTGGATATGGCCGCCATAGGTGGGGGAAAAATGGCGGGACAGTACCTTAATCGGTGCGCCCGTCACGATCTAACCGCGGATTCATGCAGCCTTATTATATTGTAATCATTAAACTTTTTACATAGCATCCGAATTGAAAGCACCCAATTAAAGAAGCTAACCGCTAGCCCGATGGTGACAAAATGGACGCAAAATTTAAACCATTCTGCAATGCGCCTCCGGCAATGAAGTACTTTCATGACAATTGGGGAACACGGTCAGGCGTGGATCGTCGAAAGAAAAATGGGGTATACTTGGGCCGGGAAAGAAGAATACGAACGGAACGCCGAAGTGGATCCGACCGCAGAAGACTTTCTTTCATTCAAAGACGCACGGTTTTTGATTTAAGAGGGGCTTACAGAGACTTATAAATCTGCCGGTTTAGAAATTTAAAACTGAAAAAGAGGCAGGGTTTAAGATAACCCTGCCTTTTGTTTTTACTTATCTTTACTACATTTTACTGTATTTAACTAAACTTTACAGCATTTTACTGCAGGGATTCATATAAACTGATCAAATGAAATACCGCAGGTTGGTAATTACCAGGAACTCCTGCTCTTTAACATAAATATTTGGGTCTAAGCTCGAATTGTGTTAAATTGAATTGAACCTTGAATGCAGGGCAATTCAAACATATAATAGCAGGCCTGCAAAATTATTTTATTAACGCATAACCCACAGGGTGAATTTGACAGAACCATGGCTGAGATTAGACCTTTCCGGGCCTGGCGGTATAACCCATCCTTATTGGAAAATATCGGTGATTTGACATCACCGCTGTTTGATGTGGCCTCCGAAAAACAACGCCAGGCGCTTTACGCCAATCCGCTGAACAGTATCCATCTTTCGATTCCCCGGGGTCAAGAGCCGGCCAAAAACGCGGCTGCGGTTTTAAAAGAATGGAAGCGGGATAAGCATATTATTCGGGATGAAGTACCCGGTGTTTATGTGTATTATCAATATTTTTCGCTGCCTTCCGACCCGCAACAGTATTGTCGCAAAGGATTTATCTGCAAAATCAGAATCCATGATTGGGAAGAGAACATCATCTTAAGGCATGAAAACACAATGCCCGTCGCCGTGAATGGCCAATGCGAACTGCTTACGGAAACCCGCATGAATGCCAGCCCGACACACGGCTTATACACCGATCCAGCCTTTGAACTTGAACCTTACATGGATGAATGCATCCGCAATCCCGTCTGCGAAACAGAGGATTACCAGGGCGTAAGGGATGTAATGGGCATTATTCAGGATGAAGCCATTATCGCCAAGTTTTTAGAAAAGTTAAAAAGCAAACAGGTTATCATGGCAGACGGTCATCATCGGTATGCCGGCTCACTGACTTATATGAAACAGCAATTAGCCGATAACCCCTCCCACACAGGGGAAGAAGGTTACAATTTCCACTTGATATGGCTAACCAATACGGAGGCTGGCGACCTCAGGATTCTTCCCACCCATCGCCTGATTAGAAATTTGGACAATTTTGATGAAGCGGCCATTTTAAAAAGGCTTGCGAAAAATTTTGAAATAAGGCCTGTGGCAGACGCCAGCGATGTTAGCGACTACATTCTGGGAAAAGAACGCACCTTCGGAATCATTTTTAAAGATGATGCCTATGCGGTCCGGCTAAAGCCCGACGCCTTCCCCAAGTTGAAATGGAATTTTCCGGATGAGATAAAGCGGCTGGATTTAACGGTGGCCCATTATTTCATTATTGAAGACATATTGGGCATACCGGGCAGAGCGCAAAACGCATCGAAATGCATTAAATATGAAAGGAATTTCACCACCTGTGTGACCGAAGTTATCAGTCAAAAGTCTCAAATGGCCGTTATTACCAGAGATGTTTCTATTGATGAGGTCAAACGGGTTTGCAGATGCGGTTACACGATGCCTCAAAAATCCACCTTTTTTTATCCGAAAGCGGTGTGCGGATTCCTCTATTGCTCCTTATAGAACAGGCTGAAAAACGCTCATATTTTGCTCTATGGCTGTGTTGCGATTCGTTTTGAAATGCTCACGTACTCCGTGTAAGCTCCGCTTTAAAACCGAATCGCGCCTTGCCCTAAAACAAAATCTATGCGTTTTTCAGCCTGTTCGGTCTTTTCATAAATAAAACTTTAGCTCACTTTAGGCCCTTTTTGGGGGGGATTTCAATACCGCTTCGATGCGTTCCAGGGCCCAGTCGATTTCGTCTTTGGCGATCACCAGTGGAGGGGCAAAGCGGATTGTATTCTCATGGGTTTCCTTGCATAGCAGCCCCCGGGCCATCAATGCCTCACAGTAGCTGCGGGCCCCCCCCGCATCTGGATCCAGCTCAACTGCAAGCATGAGCCCTTTGCCCCGCACGTCTTTAACATGAGGCGCTTGAATTTGCGAAAGACGCGACAAAAAATAGTCCCCCATCACCGCCGCGTTTTCAATCATATTTTCTTCAACCAGCACCCTCAGTGCCGTTCGGGCAACGGCGCAGGCCAGCGGATTGCCGCCAAAGGTGCTGCCGTGTTCTCCGGGTCTCAGAACGTCCATGACTTCTCTGTTGGAAAGCACTGCCGAAATCGGATAAAACCCCCCGGAAAGCGCCTTGCCGATGAGTGTCAGATCGGCCTCAATACCGTCATGTTCCTCGGCCAGCAATTTACCGGTGCGCCCCAGACCGGTCTGGATCTCGTCCAAAATTAAGACGATGTTGTTTTCCGTACAAATGGACCTGACTTTTTTCAGATAGCCGGCCGGAGGAATAATCACACCGGCTTCGCCCTGAATGGGTTCGGCCATAAAGGCCACTGTGTTGGGTGTGATCGCAGCCTTAAGTGCGTCGGCATCGCCATAGGGGATAATCTTAAACCCCGGGGGGAAAGGACCGAAGCCTTCCCGGGAAGCCACATCGGTGCTGAACCCGACGATGGCGATGGTTCGGCCATGAAAATTGTTCTCGCAAACGATGATTTCAGCCTTATCCCTGGGAAGGCCTTTGATCTGATAACCCCACTTGCGAACGGCTTTGATGACCGTCTCCACCGCTTCGGCCCCGCTATTCATCGGCAATACTTTATGGGAATTGGTCAGTTCGCAAAGCTCTTTATAAAGCAGGCCCAATTGATCGTTGCGAAAAGCCCGGGACGTGAGCGTAAGTGTCTGCGCCTGTTCGATCATGGTGCCCATAATTTTCGGGTGGCAGTGACCCTGGTTGACAGCCGAATAGGCCGACAGGCAGTCCAAATATTTGTTGCCCTCCACATCCCATACCCAGACGCCTTCACCGCGGCTTAAAACGACATCCAGCGGCTTGTAATTATGGGCACCGAATTCGTCTTCCAGCGCGATGTAATCCTGTGGCTTCATGGGTTGTCCTCCTTTAAATTGGCATCGCTTTTGCGGTATATGTATATTATTCCACAACGGGGTTTGCGGGTCAATACAATGGCATGGCTGCAGGCGGTGTCATTGCTTCAAAAGGCGGCAATCGTTTAGATCCCGCCTACAGGGCAGCACCAACTTTTTTATTGTAGATTTCTATCCGGAAGGTTAAATTGGGATGACGCACGCTTGAAATTACCGCTATCAATAGAAAGGAAGTTTCTGACGATGGCCGGCCGATTCGGAAAATACGGTGACGCCAAAAGAAAAGCCCATCTGCGCCGAAAAGGCAAAACGGGAAACAGGATAACAGGAACCGGAAAAGACCGCCGCCGGGACTATCCGAAAAAGAAAAGAAGGGATCAGGTAAGGCCGAAGCCGTAATTAGAAGTGGTTTTGAAACACTTCTAGATATTTTCCTGGCGGCGGCCGTCTATTTCCGGATAGACAAGGCTTCGGTAACAGGAATCGCAGATATTATATTTTTTAGCGCTTATCCGGTCGGTGGGTGATTTTAAATCGCGCCGGCAACAGGCGCATTTATTTTCATCAACCTCCATGGATTCCATTGACAGCTTCCCCTGAAAGTTCGTATGTAAATCCATTCTTGCTCCTTCAGTTCCAGTCCGATATCATTTCGGCAAACGGATATTTTCAATATCTAAAGCAAGGCCAATGCCAAATGGAAGGATGGTGCCCATATTTTATATTTTATATTAATTTCAGCATGTTATAAATAATATAAATGCCCCTTATTGATTCTGAAACGATACATGATATTACATAACTGTAAAAATACCGGCCCGTTTCTGACAAAATCGTAAAAATTGAGCCTATTTAACCCTGGAGGAGAATCGAATGGGAGCCAAGTCCGACATTACGGCAAAAGAGCGTAAGAGACTGGACCTGCTGTTTCAGGAGAAGGGATATACGGATTACAAATGGATCGATCCTCGCAAAATCATCGTCTCGCAATGGGTGCGTATAAAGTGCATGTACGGCTGCGGGGAGTATGGTAGAAATGCGTGCTGTCCGCCAAACGTGCCGTCTGTTTCCGAATGTGAACGATTTTTTAGCGAATATCAGGATGCCGTCATTTTCCGATTTGAAAAAGCAGTGGACAAGCCCGAAAACCGCCACAAGTGGTCAAAGAAAGTAAACGTAAAGCTGTCCAAACTGGAACGCGACGTTTTTCTAGCCGGTTATGAAAGAGCCTTTTTGTTGTTTATGGACAGTTGCTGCATCTGTGCAGACTGTACGGCAACCCGTGAAGGGTGCAAGCAGCCGAGATCCGCCCGCCCCTCGCCGGAATCAATGGCCGTGGATGTCTATTCCACCGTCAGGCAGTTTGGATTTCCCATTGAGGTGCGCACCGACTATTATCAGGAGATGAATCGCTACGCATTTCTGATGATCCGCTAGCCGGCACGCATTGATTTGAACAAAATGCAAGACCTGCATGAGATTAAAGGATTGAACATCCACCCTTTTTAAATTCAGCGGGCTTAAGCTATTGAAAATTTGGTTGCGGTGTTTTACAATAAAAATAAGCCTGTGGCTCATAATTGAGGATCGATTTCGGCAAAAGCGATCCGCCAATTCCAGAGTAACATTTTTTTTATTAAAAATTCTTTATTTTTCTTAAAAGAAAAGGACCCTAAGGAGTCCTTTTCTTTTGGACTTAAATTCTAAGGAGATCGTTCTATGAATTCAAATAAAATTGGACTTGCAGGTAAGGCCGCGGTTGCCTTGACCCTTATGCTGGTGTCCGCTGTCGGTTGGGCGGCAGACAAAAAAGCCCCCGGTGATATGGTTGCCGTGGTCAACGGTACCATCATTACCCAGGGGGAATTTGATCGCGTGCTGGATTATGAACTTCGGCGAGCTGCTCAGAGCGGACAGCAGATTCCCGATGCTCAAATGCCGGCCATTAAAAACAACATCCTGGACAGCCTCATTGTGGGTGAACTGCTTTTTCAGGAAAGCAAGAAACAGGAAATTGAGGTGAAACCCGAGACCGTCACCGAGCAATTAGCGGCCGTCAAAAAACGATTTCCGAGCGAGGCCGAATTTAAAAAGGCGCTTGAAGAAAACAAGTTAACCGAATCAAAAATAAAGGCGGATATCAAGCGCGACTTGGCTATTCAGCAACTGCTTGACAAAGAGGTTGACCAGAAAATAAAAATCACCGATAACGAAAGCAAAACTTTTTACGATTCAAATCCACAACTTTTCCAGCAGCCCGAGCAGGTCAGGGCCAGCCATATCTTAATCAAAGTGGATCAAGACGCATCTGACGAAGAGAAAACCGAAGCCCGCAAAAAAATCAAGGCGATACAGGAAAAATTAGATAAAGGGGAAGACTTTGCGGAACTTGCCAAAACGCATTCCGAAGGCCCCAGTGCCCCGAAAGGCGGTGATCTGAACTTTTTCGGGCGTGGTCAGATGGTCAAGCCTTTTGAAGATGCTGCCTTTGGTTTAAAACCTAATGAAACCAGTGATATTGTCGAAACCAAATTCGGCTATCACCTGATTAAGGTCTCTGATAGGCAACCGGCAAAAAAAATCGCCTATGCAGAAGTCAAAGACAGAATTAATAAACATATAAAAGATCAAAAACTTAGGACCGAACGCCAGCTTTACTTTGATGAGCTCAAAAAGAACGCCAAAATAGAAAAATTCCTGTAATTGCCTTTTAATACGGAAAGGAGGTGTGACGTGGCAATCAAAATCACCTGGCACAGTCATGCGTGCTTTTTAATCGAGACCGAGCAATCCAGGCTGCTGACGGATCCATTTGTCAGTGGCAATCCGCTCTCAACGATAAAAGCGGATGCAATCGAAACAGACTATATCCTCGTATCACACGGACACGGCGACCACCTGGGAGATACGATTGGCATCGCCAGGAGAACCGGTGCAACCGTCATCTCAAATTATGAGATCCAGACCTGGATTGTAAATCAGGGAATCGAAAAAGCGCACCCCCTTCACATCGGCGGCGGTTTTGATTTTCCCTGGGGTCGGGTCAAACTCACAACCGCCCTGCATGGATCGGCGCTTCCGGACGGATCCTATGGCGGCAATCCCGGCGGCTTTCTGTTTTACATCGAGGGCCGTAAAATTTATCACGCCTGTGATACCGGCCTGTTCTATGATATGAAGCTGATCGGGGAGGAGGGTATTGATCTGGCAATCTTGCCCATCGGTGATAATTTCACCATGGGTCCCGATGATGCACTCAGGGCGGTCAAACTGATAGAACCCAAACAGGTGGTTCCGATTCACTACAATACGTTTGATATCATCAAACAGGACCCGCATGCCTGGGCCGAGCGCGTGCAAAAGGAAACCTCCGCAAAAGTAACCGTCATGAATCCCGGAGAATCGCTGGAGCTGTAAAAAACGGATCTGATTTTTTCCGGGGGACTTTTAGTAAAGAAGGAGGGAAAATGAATCACAAATTAGGTGAACGGATTAACAGGGAAATCCGGAGACGCGCCTTTGCGCAATCAGACCGGCAGCAGCAGGAAAGGCAGAATCTGCGGGGCGTGGAACATACCCTGAATGCTTTGCATGAGGTAACGGGACTAGCGCGCCCGGAACTCAAAACAATTGCCGATGAGGCCATGCTTTCCTTTAACTTGCGTAACGAAAAATTCTTTTCTATCAAAAATCAGATTCTGATCGCATCTTCATCATGCAGTTGTGCGATTTTTCTTGGCTGGTTGCTATTCATGATTTGACCAGAAGTGGCTTCAAGTTGGGTCTGATGTCGAGCGTGCAACCCTATCCATTTTTCCATCTATGAACGCAAACTCTCCCAGTTTAGTACTTTGCGGACATAATCATCCGGCATGGTCAGCAGCAGCCAGCGTTTTTGCAAGCGCACATCCGCAAAGCCGATAAACGGAATATCCGCTGCATGCCCGGCAAAACGATCCTGCCACCTTTCAACTTCATGGTTCGATCCGGATACATCGACCAGGACCCCGTCTAACTCCGACAGGGCCTCCAAATCGTCCATTTCCGGAAACTGCCGCCCTTGCCACCAGAATACCTGTCGTTCCATTTCACCTCTAAATTGATGGCTGACGCGCTTTGAGACCAGCGTAAATAAGACCGCCCGATTGCCTTCTTTTGGGAAGAGATAGCGCAAATCCAGGTCCAGGAAATGGGGGCGGCGCAGTCTGGCAGCGGGCAGCAGAGCAGCGGTATCCGGCAGCGACTCCGGCTCAAGAAAGATCAACTCTAAGGGCGTAAACGGATTGATCGCGGTTAAAATTTTCAGGGTTCTCCCGATGAAGCCCGGATCTCTGAGATCGGGATGGATAATGATTTGATAGGGGGTTGTCAGCCGCCCGGCCAGAGATGCCAGTTCATTATTCGGCCGTTCGGAATCCAGCTGGAGTTTGGCGATAAAGCTCTCTTTTCCGATCCTTACGCCGATGTCTGCCAACGGGGCAGACCGGTTCTGGTCATGGAGCCGCCAGGAGACATCCAGATCCGGCATGGGGTATAAAACAACATCAAAGCGAACTTCGGCATGATCAAATGCCAGCAGCAAATCTTCAGCGGAAAATGTGGGATTTTCAATAATCGTATATGGCGGCGCTTCTTCAAAACGCAGGCCCAGCTTATCGCTGTTTAAGCGAAAATCGGTTCCCGGTAGAACCGATAACGGAAAGGCCTGAATATCATCCTGCAGATCTTTTTGAGCCACAAATTCAATGGAGCGGTCAAATCCGATCAGGTCGTCTCCGGGCAATCCCACGATGAGATCGATTGCCGGCACAATACCGTTTTCTTTTAAAAGTTTGGCGCCCCTTGCAAACCGCTGGATGTTGGCGGGCCGGTTCATGATTTGCAGTGCCCGCGGGTTGGTACTTTGCAGACCGATTTCAAACCAGGAAAAACCCGCGGCCGCAAATAAGCCGGCCAATTCCGCATCAACGGCTTCGGCCCGAATTTCACTGACGATGGCCAGTTTGCGGTCTTTGTTGATTCTGCTGATTTTTTTCAACAGGGATTTGAGATCGGGACGCACATTCAGGGACGGATCCAGCAGGTATAACTCCTTGACCTGGTGATCAAGCGCCCATTGGACGCCTTGAAGCAAATGGACTTCATCGACACAGGACAGCCGATCATGCGATTTATTATAGTAGCAGTATCCACACCGATAAGGACAGCCCCGCTGGGTTTCAAGAAGCATCAAATTTTCGATTTCCGGCTCCAGCACATTCAGCAAGTAGGGACTTGGACTTCTTTTAAATATGGCCCCGGCCGTTTGCATTGAACTTCTTTTTTCCCAGACTGCCGGATCCTGAAGCAGTTTAATAAAGACGGCTTCGCCTTCCCCGTAAACAAAAAAATCGACGTAGCGCCGATCGAGAGCCGAATTGTCCGGGGTGATTTCGGGACCGCCAAAGACAATGCGCGGCGAATAGTTTTCTTTTAATTCTTTTGCAAAATAAATTGACCGCCTCAAATTCCAGCAGTAGACCGTAAAACCCACAATATCCGGTTTGCGATCAAAGAGGATTTTAAGCAGGGCCGCATCGCCGAGATAGGAAGCAACACTTTCGGGCAAAATATCGACCTGCACTCCGGGTACGCTTCGGGCTGCCTGCTTAAGGCAGGCAGCACCCAGTGGAATATTAGCGGTCTGCACACCATAGTTTAAACGCGGGACCGGCAGCTGGAGTAACAAAACACGCGTCATCCTAAAAATTCGCCTCTATTAAAATAGCCTCGGCAATAGATAAACGCCCTGGCAGCTGCAGGACATGGGCCAGTTCACCCACAGTGGATTCATTCAGGGTTCTGAGGGTGCGGTTGATGAAATCCAGATCAATGACGGCATCATTTGGAATTGAAGGCATATCTTTGAAGTTCTTTCGGCAATAACCGATCGATGGCCGCCCCTTGTAATACGTCCGAAGCGGAAAACCATGGGTTCTGCAGATGACAGGCCGAAAGGCATATATACAGCAGGCGCGGTCCTCCAGCAGGGGGCAGTCCCAGAACGAAGCGGATGCCGCCCGTTGCCTGATTTTAGCACCTGCCTTCTCGGACAGATCCTGCACGGCCTTGAACACAGATAGGGCTTCAATGGGAAAAACCGATAAATTACGGCAGCCGCAATCGCAACCCCTGTGACATACAATCTGGCCGGAATACCGGCGCCGGATACTTTCCAGAAGCCGATCCACCCTGGTTAACAGGCTGCGATAATTCATTAAACATTTATTGATATGGATGATTTTAAGGAATCTGATGCAAAATTTTTGAAATTCGGATTTAATCGGATTCGTTTTTTTTGCAGGCAAAGAACTTCTGCGTTTGAAAGCATGAATGCGTTTTAAACTGTTAGCGCCTCCAACTGAGGCGCCATTTAAATCGCTCAACCGCCGGGCTTGCAGGCCGGGGCATCAAATCCGCCGGAACCGGTGGCAATACCCCGGGGCCGGACACAACCCGCCGACATGAGTTTTTCGACGTTTCCACACTGACATTTCGGGCATTCGGGAGACGGATCACTGGAGGATAGCACCAGCGCTTCAAAGCAGTGGCAGCAGGCCTTACATTGATATTCGTAAATCGGCATCAAACACTCCTTTTTAAAAATTTTATATATAATAGGCTTTGCTTTTAAAATGTCAAGATACGACAAAAAAGATCAAATAAAGTTCCCACGCAATCACGGAGGTAAAGGCAAGGATGATAAAGGAGAAAATATGCTGGGTGTGCGTAATCGACCGCTTTTGCAAAACATTTCTAAATAGCAACAGAATGATGACACCTGTGCAGGTTAAGAAATACTTTGCCCCCATGAAAATAAAGGGACCGTGTTCGATGAAATAGCACATGACCGGATTAAGCTCTTTTGAACCATTTTCGATCAAATACAGCGTTAACAGGGCGTCGAGCACGCTCAGCATCAGGATAGCGACAATGGCCGCAAAAAGATTGGAACTGTACCGATCAAAATAAAACGTCCGGTGCACATCCTCTTGCCGGCGGGCTCTGGCCCGCCTGCCGGAAAATAACAGGTACTTCCATTTGGGGAACTGATGGGTGCGCCGGTCCTGCCCGCTGCGCTTTTCAGCGTATTCTGGATTATTTGAAACAGAATCTGAATTAGTTTCGGAATCAGATAAACTGGCCATTTTGATCCTTATAAATAAAATTTAAACTTCATAAGTCATGTAAAAATTAACGTCTTTTTGAATTGCGCGAGAACCGCGCGAATTTCCGACGGGATTCCATCGGAATCGACCAGAAAGTCATCCCCCCTAAATCCTGCATACGTCATCTTTATAATAGGTCCGGTGGACCAAGTTGCCTTACAGGTATATATCGGCGGAATTGACACAAAACTTTAGGATTCTATAAGGGCTTAAATGCCAACCTGACAGCGTTTATAATAAATTGTATGATCTTCATGATGGCCTGGCGCTTTGACAGTGCGGCTAATTTAATATAATATAACAGCCCCCGGATCAGCGGTGGGAAGAATTCATAAGCATTTATCCGTAAGCTATCACATGGACAAAACATGCAGGAAATCCGTTTTCATGGCCGTGGCGGTCAGGGCACTGTAGTGGCCTCGATTCTGCTGGCAAAGGCGTTTTTCAAAGCCGGCTACGATGTTCAGACCTTTCCGCTCTTCGGTGTCGAGAGAAGAGGTGCACCGGTTGAAGCGTATTTAAGACTGGATGAACAAAAAATCCTGGCGCGCAACAATGTGTACACACCTGATCATGTGGTCGTACAGGATGCCAAGCTGCTTCAAAGTGTGGACGTGACCAGAGGGCTTAAGCCGGGCGGATGGATTTTGTTGAACACCCCTGACCCTCCGCAAAGGCGGGACGCATTTTCAGGCTATCGGCTGGCTTTTGTAGATGCCACCCAGATTGCGGTCAAATGCGACCTGGGAACCCGCACGCATCCCATCATTAACACGGCGATGATCGGCGCTTTTGCACGGATGATGGGAGTGCCGCCATTGGATATCATTGCGGATGCCATTCAAGCGGAGATCACGACCAAACCTGAAAACAATATCAAGGCCTCCCGAGAAGCCTATGAACAGGTCCGTTTCGTGGAAAGTGATTGACAGATGACCGCATACAAGGATTCGAAAATCAGTTTATTTCTGCCGCATTCATCCGCGTCGACCGAGATCAATAAAACCGGCTCCTGGCGCTATGTCCGACCCTTGTATGATGAAAAGACCTCGCCGTGCGGCGCCGCCTGCCCTGCGGGCGAAGATATCGCGCGCATTGAAATGCTCGTATCCCAGAAACTGATTCCGGAAGCCTGGGAAACGATTTTAGAAGAGAATCCGTTTCCCGCCGTGTGTGGCCGCGTCTGTTTTCATAACTGCGAAGGCGCCTGCAACCGCGGTCAAATGGATGATCCGGTCGCAATCCACCATCTGGAAAGATTTTTAGGCGACGAGGCGATCAGCCGCAAGGAGACCCCGAAAATTGAAACCCGGCCCGGCAATGGTAAGAAAGTGGCCATTGTCGGCTCCGGCCCGGCGGGTCTCGCGGCGGCTTACTTTTTAGCGCGTCTGGGATTCGGCTGCGAGGTATTCGAAGCACAGCCCGAGCCCGGCGGCATTTTGCGCTGGGGCATACCGACCTACCGGCTGCCCCAGGATGTGCTCGATAAAGAAATCGACCGTATTGAAAAACTGGGGGTAGCCATACATCGCCGCTCGCCCGTTACCGGTGAAATGCTGGAAACCTTCAAAGCCCAATACGATGCTGTCTTCATCGGCTGCGGATACGGGCGTGCCATCGATCTGCAAATTGAAGGCGCGCAAAAAACAATCAACGGGTTGCAATTTCTCTATAACATAAGGGCCCGGCAGGCCATGTCGTTAAATGCCAAGAGCACTGCGGCTGTGATCGGCGGAGGGAATACCGCTATTGACGTGGCCCGCACCCTGGTGCGCCTCGAAGTTGATCCCATCATTGTGTACCGCCGGCGGCGGCAGGATATGCCGGCCTTCGATCCTGAATTGCAAATGGCGCTGGATGAGGGCGTCAAGCTAAAAGAGCTTTTAGCCCCGATCCACATCAAGGAGGTCGCCGGCGATTCGGCATCCCGCCTGCCCGCATATGCGGTCACGCTGCAGAAAATGAAGGTCAGCACCACAAAAATAGAAGGCCGGGCCCGGGTGGTACCGGACGGTGACAAAACCGAATCCCTTCAAATCGACCATATTTTTACCGCCATCGGTGCTGAACCTGCAGGTCCGTGGCAGAATAGGCCGCTCACCGAACACCCGGCTCTGAGCCTGAGCCATTGCGAACTCGTTAATGCCGATGTGCCGATCGCCTGCGGCGGCGACCTCACCAACCGTGTTAAAAGCGTCGCCGATGCCATTGCTTCCGGAAAACAGGCCGCCATTGCCCTGGATACTTACTTCAAATCCGGCTGGGATGCCGTTGAAAAAGCCGTCACCGGCTGCCGGGTCGGTCCCGGGCCGGCTGTCTCCATGAGCATGTATCTGAGCAAAAAGCGGCAGGATCGAAATCCGCATATTGTGTCCTATGGCGAAATCAACACGCATTATTTTGAAAGCGCTCCCCGAACGATTGCACCGGCACTATCCCCCCATGATCGCAGGCAATCATTTTTACCGGTTGAATACACGCTTTCAAAGGAAGCGGCCCTGGAGGAATCCCGGCGTTGTTTTAATTGCGGCATCTGCAACGCATGTGATTACTGCCGCCTGTATTGCCCTGATATGTGTGTGATTGTGGAAGATTCCGGGCGAAACATCAACCTGGACTACTGTAAAGGGTGCGGCCTTTGTGTTGCAGAATGCCCCCGCAATGCCATGGCACTGAAGGAGGAGGACCTATGAGACAGGTCGCTGAAGGAAGTCAGGCAGTGTCTGAAGCCGTTCGACTTGCCAAAGTTCAGGTGATCGCTGCCTACCCCATTACACCGCAAACGCATATTGTGGAAGCCCTTTCGGATTTCTGCGCCAAGGGAACGCTGAACGCCCGTTTTATTTGTGTGGAAAGCGAGCATTCGGCCATGGCGGCGATCATCGGTGCCGCCAGCGGCGGCGTCCGCACGTTTACGGCGACTTCCTCTCATGGTCTGGCCTATATGCATGAACTTTTGCACTGGGCCTCGGGCGCGCGCCTGCCCCTTGTCATAGCAGAGGTCAACCGCGCGCTGGGGCCGGGGTGGAACATATGGCTGGATCAAACCGACAGCCTCAGCCAGCGCGATACCGGATGGATTCAGATGTATTGTGAAGACAGCCAGGATGTTCTCGATTCGACCCTGATGGCGTATCGGCTGGCCGAGTCGGTGAACCTGCCGGTCATGGTGGTCTTGGACGCCTTTTTCCTTTCGCATACCTATGAACCTGTTGATGTGCCCGATCAGGGGCCGGTGGATAGGTTTCTTCCGCCATTTTTGCCCCGGTTTCAACTCGATCCCGCCAATCCGGGCGCCTTCAATCAATTTGTAGCTCCGCATGCCTATATGGAGATGCGCTATAATATTCAAACGGCCATGGAAAAGGTCCCGGAAAATTATGCCCGCATTGCCGAAGAATTTGAGATCATCTTCGGGCGGCAGCACACCCCGGCCGAAGCCGTGCAGTGCGGGGATGCTGAAATTATCTTCGTAACCGCCGGAACGACAGTCAGCACCTGTCGCCAGGCGGTAAACCGTTTGCGCTCAAAGGGTGAAAAAGCCGGCCTGCTAAAACTGAAATTGTTTCGCCCCTTTCCGGTGGATTTCGTCCGGCAGATTCTCAGCGGCAAGCAAAAAGTGGCGGTGGTTGATCGCAACTGTTCATTTGGCGCTTCCGGTATATTTGCCCAGGAGCTCAAGGCCGCCCTTTATCAAGCTGAATCGCCGCCCCAGGTCTATGGATATATTGCCGGACTGGGCGGCCGGGATGTAACCCCGGAAACAATCGAAGATATTTACTGGCAAACCAAAAAGGCGGATCGCCCCCGAACCGAAAATATGTGGGTCGGGTTGGATCAGGAGACGGTCGAATCATGGCAACGCTAAACATGACCGATGAAAATTATTTTAAACCGGGCCATCTGGGATGTCCCGGGTGCGGTGCCGCCATTGCAATCAAGTTTGCACTGAAGGCTTTGGGCGAAAACATCATCATGGTTATACCGGCCAGTTGCGCGTCGATAATCATAGGCCCTTACCCGCAGTCCGCGTTAAACATACCGGTACTGCACACGGCGTTTGCAACTGCCGGTGCTGCCGCCAGCGGCGTCCGGGCGGCTTTAGACATGAAAGACGATACCGAAACAACGGTGCTGTCATGGGCGGGTGACGGGGGCACATTTGACATCGGTTTTCAGTCCCTTAGCGGCGCGGTTGAACGCAATGAAGATTGCATTTTCGTATGTTACGACAATGAAGCCTATATGAACACCGGCGTGCAGCGCAGCTCATCCACACCTTACGGCATGCGCACAACCACCACCCCGGGTCAGGACTGGAAAAAAACCCGTAAAAAAAATATAATGGAAACCATGGCTGCCCATCGGATTCCTTACGCAGCGACAGCCAGCATTGCTTTCCCGGAAGACATGATGGCCAAGTTCAAAAAGGCCAAAGGCAAAAAAGGGGGGGCGCGGTTCATCCATGTTTTCGCCTCCTGTGCTACCGGGTGGGGTGCGCCCTCAGAGACGTCCGTTAAAATCGCCCGGCTGGCCGTGCAGACCAATATTTTCCCGCTCTATGAGATCGAAAACGGAACCCGGTACACCTTGAATTATAAGGGTGACCGCCCGGTAGAAGATTATTTGCAAACCCAGGGACGGTTTGCGCATTTAAGCAAAGCGGATGTCACCCAGATCCAAAAAATGGTGACAGAAGAATGGGACAACATATGCCGCAAAACAGAAGCGTTCCAACCCGAATAAGGGTGGTACGGTTGTGGCGAATTTTAAATAGAGGAGAACATGATCACGATAAAGGAATCCAAGAAGCTGACGCATCAAAAGTGGCTAAACCTCTTTGATGTCAAATATGTCGCCAAAACCGGTGAAGAAAAATCGTGGCAATTAGCAACGCGGCAAAAAGAGCCCAAATGCGTGACCGGCCGGTATGATCGACCGGATGCCGTGGTCATCGTCCCGTTTCACAGCGCAACTGATAAAATGGTAATCACCCGCGAATATCGGGTGCCATTGAACGATTATGAATATGGATTCCCGGCCGGCCTGATAGACGAAGGCGAATCTGTTGAGCAGGCCACGCGTCGCGAATTGAAGGAAGAAACCGGCTTAACGGTCAGCCGATTTTTAAAGATCAGTCCCCCCATTTACTCCTCTCCCGGAATGACCGATGAATCCGTAGCGATGGTTTATGTCGAATGTGAAGGTAAGCCTTCCAATAGAGCCAACACCGAATTTGAGGTGATAGACGTCCTGATGATCTCCCCCGCCGAGGCCTTTCGGATGTGCGGCGATTCGACGCTTAAATTTGATGCCAAAGCCTGGTTGGAGATCTCTCAGTTTGCTGAAAACGGCCGGCAAAGGCCTTAAATTATGGTTGCTGATTCCTGCAAAACAGACGACATCAAGGCCATCTCCAGATCCGGAATTATCGTTGTTTCAATTTATATTGCCGCCCAGTTGTTGTCTGATATTGGCAGCCTGAAAATTGCCCTGATTGCCGGTTTCAGTGTTGACGCCGGAACATTTATTTATCCGCTTACCTTTACCATCCGTGACCTGGTCCATAAGCAACTTGGCAAGACGGCCGCACGTGCCGTGATAATTCTGGCGGCAGCCATTAATCTTTTCATGGTGGTTTTCTTTCAATTTGCCGCCTGGCTGCCCCAGGATCCCTCCTGGGGGCTGGGCGAGGAATTTGCGACAATCCTCGGCCCGGTGTGGCGAATTGTTATGGCCAGCATTGTTGCCGAGGTGATCGGTGAGCTGATCGATACCGAAGTATACCACTTCTGGGTCAGCCGCATCACCCGAAAATATCAGTGGGCGCGGGTGCTCAGCAGCAATGCGGTCAGTATTCCGATCGATAGTCTCATTTTTTGCTGGGGGGCATTCGGACTGATGTTGCCGAATTCGGTTGTCTGGTCCATATTTTTTGCCAACGTCATCCTCAAAGGATTGGTAACGGTTGTCAGTCTGCCCGCCATTTACCTGGTAAAAGAGAAAAACCGCTCCGAATGGGACCGGTCGCAGAAAACTTCAGGGCATATTGAGTGAAGACAACAGATAAATTGAGTGTTATATTTCATGCAGGGACTCTTTTGAAAATCCAGCATAATCAAAGGAGATTAAAATGAAATTTATATGCCCGGTGTGCAAGACAGCCGGCGATATTCCTGAAGACGACTCCGATCAGCCGGCATTGCAAGCCACCTGCCAGAAATGCGGTAAGGATCTGTCCGTCGAGCGCAAAACGGGTTTAGCGCAACCGCTACCTTCCAGCAGAAAAACATCAGGCACTCAACCCGAATATGATACATCTTCCGTGCTCTCCATGAGTCCGCGGGATAAGGGAAAAAAGGATTATACGGCCATTGGTATATTCAGCGTCGTATTGATCGTTCTGGTTGCGGCCGGGGTGTATTTTACCGTGAACCTTGAGCGCGGTGTTTTGAACAGACCGCTTGAAACGGTTTCCGAAATGCTTAAAGAGGTTTCCCAGTATGGCAAAATAATCTTCGGCGAATTTACGAAAACGCGCCAGCCTAAAAACCAACAAGCCCAACTCGCAAAAAGGCATTTGCGCAAAGGTTACGACCATTATAAGGAAAACCGGTTTAAAAAAGCCCTGGAGGAACTGAGTCAGGCGATTGAAATTGATCCGGAAAATGCTGAAGCTTATTTCTGGCGTGCCCGAGCATTTATTCGAATGGGGCAATATGATGAGGCCATTGGGGATTTGAGAGCGGTGGTGGATTTGAATCCGCGGTACAGTCCCGCATACGATAACCTGGGCTGGCTGTTTATGCGTCGCAATAAATATGATCAAAGTCTCACGCACCTGGACAAATCGATCGAACTGAAGCCGGATAACGGGTGGGCTCACTATATGCGAAGCCGCATTTTTTTTAAAAAAGGGGACCTGCAAAAAGCCTTGGAAAGTGCCAAAACCGCCTGCAAATTGGGATATAAAGATGCCTGCCGGGATGCCAAGCGTTATGAATCCCAGTTGGAAGACAAGGGTTGAGGTTAATCAGGAAAACACGAATTTTTTTCATTTCTTTTCTTAGTGCCTTCGAACTTTCGTGCTTTTGTGATCTTTTTTTGTTCCATTTTGTCCGGGTTAGGATGAATCATAATGCCCCAAAATGACTATTATCAGATTTTAGATGTCGACCCAAAGGCAAGTCCAAAGCAAATCAAAGCGGCTTACCGCAAACTCGCATTTCAATATCATCCGGATCGAAACAGCGGGAATCCGGAGGCGGCCGATAAAATGAAGCGGGTCAATGAAGCCTATGCGGTTCTGTCGGATGCAGCAAAACGTCGCGAATACGATACCCTCAGGCAGCAGTTCGGCGCTTCGGCCTATAGCCAGTTCAGACAAAACTACTCTGAACAGGATATTTTCAGCGGCTCGGATATTAATCAAATTCTGGAACAGATGGCCCGGGCGTTCGGATTAAGAGGATTTGATGAGATCTTTAAGGAGTTTTACGGCCAGGGTTATCAGCGTTACCAATTTCGAAAACCCGGATTTTTTGCGAAAAGCTATTATTTTTCAGGCCCCCGGCAAGCCGCGGGGATGAATTATTCCGGTTTACCATTGCAGGGAAGCATCGGTAAAATCACCCGTTTTTTTTTAAAGCAATTCAGCGGGTTTGAATTTCCGGAGGACGGTTCCGACATTAACGACACGATCTCACTCAGCCCGGAACTCGCCCGGCAGGGGGGACCCTATGCCTATTATTTGAGGAAAAGGGATAAAAAGCTGGTTGTTAAAATTCCACCGGGGATCAAACACAATCAACCCATTCGCCTAACGGGAATGGGTGAAAAAGGAAAAGGCGGTGGTAAAGCAGGAGATCTGTACCTCAAAGTTCGCATCCGCAAACCGCTGCTCAAATCCATAAAAGATTTTATTCGGAAAAGATGAAAGTACTGGTATGTCATGGGGATAGTGTCACCCAGGCCTCAGAACTGGATGACCCGGCTATCTGGCCGTCATTGGTTGAAGACCGGCTTAAAATAAAGGTAATCAACAGCGGTATCGGCGGGGATACCACCGCCGGCCTGCTGAGCCGGTTTTACCATGACGTGGTTCGGCATCATCCCGACTATGTCATAATTATGGGCGGTACCAACGACCTGTGGTGGGATCTCGACCTCAGGTCGATTCAGGCCAATATTTTTACGATGACCTGTCAGGCCGAGTATCACAATATCGTCCCGCTCGTTGGCCTTCCCATACCCATCCATGTGGAGAAAGCACGCCATCAAGATTTTATGGCACCGCAAGGTGGCTATAAAAGGTGTCACGAAAATTTAGCTGCGCTGGTGGAGCGCTTAACGCTATTGGCGCAACAAAACGATATTGCCTGCCTGGATTTCTACCACCCCTTTTGTGATGATTCCGGCGCCGTTGAGGAAAAATACTTTCTCGAAGATGGCCTGCATCCCAATAAAGCGGGGCATCGGCTGATGGCTCAAAAAGCGGTCGAATTGTTGCAGCGCCTGTTTGATCTTTTCTAAATAGATCTGAGATCTTGAAACCACTTCTAATATTTTAGAAAATATTTCAGATAAGGATCAAATTGACATGAAACGATTGCGTGTTAATATAGGGGCGGTACAAGAAGCGGTTTTGGATCAGGGGGTTTAATCGCCTTCGCCAAATTGACTCTGCCGCCAGAGGCGCACTGTGGGACACTTCGATCAATGGAAAGTTGCCGCAGGGTTCGTCTTAAAATGCCATCTTACCGCAACTTATTTTAAATTCCAGCAGATGAGGGGGAAGGGATCAACCAGATGCAATCTCTGCAAGCCGACCTATTCAGAAAAATGATCATACTGGCATGTATTCTCATTGTTCTGCCCGTATTTTCCAACGCCCTAGAAATTCCAGTTCTAGAATTAAAATACGGCAAGCTGGAACGTAGCCGGGACGTCACCAAAGCTTTTGAAACGTACCAGGTTTTGCCGGATCTTAAGTATTACACCCATGGCTGGGGCTCGGTTCCGTATGCGATTATCGGGGTTAAGAATAAATTTAAACTCCGCAAAGGATTGTGGAAAGAGATTGATATCACAGCCCAGCTGCTGAGAAGCTGGGTCGATCAGATGGATAATATCTACGGATATCCGCCCTATGGATCGCACATATTGGACCATAAAGGCAACCGGATCGGTGTGTGGTACTCGAGCAAACAATGGACAACGGTTGTTATTGAGGAAGAAAATCAGATCGCCATCTTTGCTCCGGAAGCACCCGGATTCCGGGGAGGATTAGATCAATAAAGGATTCGATGACGCTTTGGGTACGTCGATAATCCTCACCTTGCTAGCGCAATGACAATTAGCCGATCCAAAACCGAAAAACGACATCGGTCGTTGTTGCAAAAGGCAGTCAGACGTGGCAATGTCGATCTGGTCTTGACTGCCAGCGCCCTCCTCGAATCACTCGGTTCAAAAGACAGAAACTGGCATCGCATACGAACCGCCATCATCACCTTTGAAGAATGCTGGCCGCTGGGAACCGAATTAATTTTCAATAAAAAGTTCCACAGCAAGGCCGCCACCCTAATCCGCGTAACACGATCGGTCAAGGCCCGGGATGCCACCGGACTCGGGTATTTGGCCTATGCATTGTCCCAAAGAGACACATCGGTTCTGGACAACGCGCCCGACGACAAAACCATCAAGATTGTGGCCAATGCCATCCGGCGCCCCGATGACTTCTGGCAATGGATCGGCTGGCAAAAAACTTCCGCCCATAAAAAAATCCTGATTGAAAATGCCATCCGGTTCAAAAAGGCCGGTATGCCCCATGATAAAGCCGTCATTCAGGCAGCCGCTTATCTGACGGTAACCGGTGATTTGCCGCCGCTAATGGATGGGCGGCCGCCGGATCCCAAATTCCCCTACTGGGTAGCCTTCGACGGGCACACCGTCGAAGGCCGGCGGGCCCTGCGTGATATCGCGCGGGATCTACATATTTCGCCACCCCAGCTGGAATGGACCTTTTTCTATTTTGAAGGCGCGTTAACAAACGGGGAAATTCCTTCAAAATGGTGGGACCGCTACTGCCAATGGCATTTCCAAAAAATCGACCTGCCGGCCGAAGAAGCTCACCTGCTCTGGGAACCTGCCAAAGTTCAGCTGGTCGAGGCTTTGGCCCAGGAAAGTCGCCAGCTGCAAAATGAACTTTACCGCTGGAAATTGTCCAATCAGGAACGCATTGAATCGCTTAAAAGACAAGTTTATCTGTATCTGGATCATAGGGATGAGATCCAGCGGGACCAGAAAGATTTATTTTAAATTATTGACATTCGCAAGGCTGATCTTTAAATGATTACCAAATGTAAAACGGCGCCCCGCAACACGAAACGAAAACGATTCGTATATCCTTAAAATCCTTACATCAGGAGGCCAAATTGGAACGACAGGATCCAGGCAAATATTATAAAACGCTTTTTGATCTTGAAAACCGGGTCGCAGTGATCATTGGCGGAACGGGGGTACTCTGCGGCGAAATGGGGTGGGGACTTCTGCAGGCCGGTGCTCGGGTGGTATTGGTCGGGCGAAACAAAGAAAAAGCAGATCATCATTTTCAGCGCTGGCGGTGTACCGCCGATGATGCCCGCTTCTTAAAAGCAGATGTGACCCGGAGAGACCAAATTGCACAGATTATCCCCCAGGTACTGGATTGGTATGGGCGCATCGACATCTGGATTAACGGGGCAACGGTGGCGCCACCCGCTCCTTATTTTGAAATTACAGATGAGCAATTTAAATCTGTCATAGATGTAAATCTAAAGGCAGTCTACATGGCCTGTCAGATAATCGGAAAGCATTGGGTTGAGCGAAAAGAAAAGGGCTGCATCATCAATATGTCCTCCATGGCAGCCGTGCGGCCTTTAAGCCGGACCTTTATCTACAGCCTTGCCAAGGCCGGTCTGGTGAATCTGACCCAGAATCTGGCACGGGAATGGGCAACTGACGGAATTCGCGTCAACGCACTCTGCCCGGGGTTTTTCCCGGCAGAACAAAATCGCGCAATTCTGGATGCCCAAAGAGTCGAAGCCATTATGCGGCAGACACCCATGGACCGTTTCGGGGAACCGGAGGAACTTATCGGAGCCACTTTATTACTGGCCTCAGAGCAAGCCGGCAGCTTTATCACCGGATCCAATCTGGTGGTCGACGGCGGCTTCTCCGCAATGGCGATCTAGTGTTCAGAGGACAGATGGCAGAAAACAGATTACAGAAGAAAAAGGGCAGACTGTTTCTGTTTTCTGTCATCTGTTTTCTGAAACCACAAACACGGAAAAGGCTTATCAAATGAATCCAAATGTGAACGAACACGAAGTTGCTGAAAAAATTCATAATGCCGCAATGTCCCTGTTGAAAGATCCGGGAATCAAATTGGATCATGATGAGATCTGCAAAGCGCTTCTGGATGCCGGTGCACAAAAAGGAGTTTCCGCAGGCGTCATTCGGTTCCCAAAGGAATTGGTCACTGAAAAACTTGCGCTTTGCCCCCGTGAGTTCGTGTTCGCAGATAAAGAAGGCAACGGCCAACCGGTCAGTGCAAATTGCGATGCCGTTATCTGGTCGGTTCCGGGGCTAAAAATGTACGAAAACGATGCCATTCGCCCCTTCACCAAAGATGATATGGCACGGGTAGCACGTCTACTTGACCAGCTCGAAAATGTGGATGGCGTATTCGGCTTTGCGCTGGATGACGTCCCCCCCGGCGCGCGCGATGTGGTGGGACTTCGCACAATGGCTGAAAATACCAAAAAACATATTCGGGTCCTGTGCTTTACGCCCCAGGGATCGGATATGATGGTTGAAATGAAAAGAGTGGTCGGCAACTATCCATGGTTTAGTGTGGGCTTTACGGCACATGGCCCGTTACGCTGGACAAATCTGGCGCTGGAAATCTTCAAGCGTTCCGCCGGTCACGGCATTCCGACCACCATTAACGGGGAACCCATGGCCGGCGTATCCGGACCGGTAACCCTGGCAGGTTCAACCGCAGTAGGGACGGCAGAGATTTTGGCAGGCATTGTCATCAATCAGATACTTGAGCCGGGCCGTCCCTGTATCTTTAATCTCGGATTGGCCCACACCTTTGACATGCGCAACAGTATTGCAGTTACCGGCGGACCCGAAAACCATCTTTTCGCCCAGATGGCCGCTCTAATGGGTCGGTTTTATAACTTACCTTCGGGCAGTTGGGTTTCAACCGAATCGATGTGCCCGGATGCGCAAACAGCCATCGAAAAGACATGCGGTTTTTTAACCCATTTGCAAAGCAGAGTTTCCAATATCTGGTCTGTCGGCCAGCTGGAGTCCGAACTCACCTTTTCTCCCGCTCAGGCGGTAATAGACGATGAAATTATCGCTTACCTACAACGCTATTTGCAAGGCGTTACCGTAAATGATGAAGCCCTGGCAGTGGAACTGATAAAACAGGTTGGGATCTCGGGATCGTTTCTGGAACAGCCTCATACGGCCGATCATTTTCGAACCGAGCTATTTATGCCCAAACTGCTGTTCCGCCTGCCCCGGGAAGAGTGGGAAAGCCAGGGCAGCAAGGATCTCGCCCACAGAGCAGAAGAAAAGGCACACGCGCTAATGAATAATACGGTTGACCCCAAATTGACCGACGACCAAATAAAGCAGTTAGATACACTGGCCAACCGGTTTTTGAAACAGACTATTGCGCAAAGCTAGTGTTTTGCCCCTTACAATTAGCAAAAATGTCGTGTGGTGTATTTTAGCTCAGTCGAATTTTTAAACGATTATGGTTTCAGGTGCTCCGCTGGACACCTAAATAAAACCGTACTTTTTAAATTACTTGTGGGACGCAACATTTGAAACGCGGGCAGAAAAACTATGGAACCTCATAAAAGATTTAAATTTTCATCCATCGATGATGTGCGAGCAGAATTAGAAAGAATGGGTATTTATTTTCCCCTCTCGGATGATCCCGGCATTCTGCAACAATCTCTTCAGATCGGCAAGAACCCCATACCGAACCGATTGGTTGTTCATCCCATGGAAGGATGCGATGGAAATCCGGACGGTACGCCGGCGGAGCTGACCCGGCGGCGTTATATTCGGTTTGCGGAAGGCGGTGCCGGGCTTGTTTGGTTCGAAGCCACCGCGATTGTTGCAGAAGGACGGGCGAATCCGAGGCAACTGTTGATTACCAAAGATACCCTAAAAGATTTAAGGGCGCTCCTTAAAGAATCAATAAACGCGGCCGTGAATAAAAACGGTTCCAATCGCAAACCCTATACCGTCATTCAGTTAACCCATTCTGGAAGATACAGCAGACCTATCTCAAAACCCCGGCCGATTATTGCAGCCGCCAATCCCTACCTGGATGAAAAGATTGCGGCTCAAAAACTTATCATAACCGATGCACAGTTGGAGGAACTTGAAGATCAATATGTCGAGGCTGCCCTTCTGGCTGCAGAAATTGGATTTGATGCGGTTGATATTAAAAGCTGCCACCGCTACCTGATTTCCGAACTGCTTGGCGCGCATACCCGAGAGGGCCCGTATGGGGGCAGTTTTGAGAATCGAACCCGATTTCTGCTGAACATTATTGCCAAAATTCGAAAAAAATTATCCGATGCAATCGATGTTACCGTACGCATGAATGCCTATGACGGCATCCCCTATCCCTACGGGTGGGGTGTCGATCCGCAAGATGACCGCCGGGTTGACCTCTCCGAGCCCATTCGACTGGTGAAGCTGTTGCGGGACATGGACGTGAAACTAATGAATATCAGCAGCGGCAACCCTTACTATAATCCGCATATCGGTCGCCCATACGACTTCGGTCCCTATATGCCGAAAGAGAACCCGCTGTATGGCGTCGAAAGAATGCTGAAAATCGCCTGCGACATCCAAAAAGCGGTGCCGGAAATTGCGATCGTCGCCACCGGTTTTTCATGGTTAAGAGAATTTGGAGTCGCCTGTGCCGCCGGAGGGATACATGAAGGCTGGTTTCAACTGGCAGGATTTGGCCGGCAGTCATTTGCCTATCCAAATTTTGCGGTGGATATCATCAATACAGGCACGCTGCAACGCAAAAAATGCTGCATCGCCTGCGGCAAATGTTCCGAAATGATGCGCCTGGACGGCGTTACCGGTTGCGTCATACAGGATGCCGAAGTTTATCGGCCGATTTATAAAAAATTGACTGAAGGCAAACCGTCTCTGGTCGGAAAAGAGGTTGCAGATCATGTCTGATTCAACAGCGGTTATTCTCGTTACCGGAGGCAGCCGCGGGTTGGGGCGCGGTATTTGCCTGAAGCTTTCTGAAAATGGCTATTCGGTCATCATTAATTATGTCGGCAATGCTGAAGCCGCCGAACAAACGATGGCCGAATGCCAGGATCGGCAAACCCACAGCGGCCAAAAATTTATTGCGCTGCAGGCGGATATCGGCAAAAAAGACGACCGCCAGAGGCTCGTTGATAATAGTTTAAAACAATTTGGCAGAATCGATGCGCTGATAAATAATGCCGGCATCGCCCCCAGAGATCGTAGGGATATTGTTGAGGCCACCGAAGCGTCGTTTGAAGAGATTATCCGGATCAACCTGCAGGGTCCTTACTTTCTGACTCAGCGGGTTGCGAATTACTGGCTAACCCAAAAGCCGACACCACTTTTGGAAGCTGGGTTCACCGTCATTTTCATCACTTCGATTTCAGCGGAGACGGCTTCTACAAACCGCGGCGAGTACTGCATCTCAAAGGCCGGCCTGTCCATGGCCGGCAAGCTGTGGGCAGCCCGGCTGGCGGACTGCAATATTCAGGTCTTTGAGCTGCGTCCCGGTATTATGCAGACCGACATGACTGCAGGGGCCAAAGAAAAATATGACAGTCTGATTGCAGAAGGTCTTGTCCCTCAATCCCGATGGGGGACGCCACATGATCTGGGCTTGGCCGTGGCCGCCCTCCTAAACGGCAGCTTTCCTTTTTCTACCGGCAGTGTGATTGATATCGATGGTGGTTTTCATATCAAACGTTTGTAAGGAATCCGAGGCGCATGGTTTAAGGGGGATCATGATATGCTAAAGATTAACGAACGCATCTCTCCTCAGGATCTTCGACCCAGGATTCGGACGCTGTTTGAATGTGCGGGTCAAAAAATTCAGGCGATCAAAGCAAGCCGGACGGATGGCGACCCCAGCCCGGTTTTTACCGTTGCAGGCAAATACACATCCCGGGGATGGACCGAGTGGACTCAGGGTTTTCAATTCGGCTGCGCTATTTTGCAATATGATGCCACCGGTGAAAAACAATTTCTGGAATACGGCCGCAGGCAAACGCTTGAGCGCATGGCGCCGCATGTGAGTCATACCGGCGTCCATGACCACGGATTCAACAACATCAGTACTTACGGCAATTTGCGGCGCTTGATGATCGAAGGCCGTATCGCGGGAAATGAATGGCAAAAAAAATATTACGAGCTGGCGCTGAAACTGTCAGGTGCCGTCCAGGCGTCCCGCTGGACAGCACTTGCTGACAAACTGGGGTACATCTATTCGTTTAATGGTCCCCATTCTCTTTTCGCCGATACCATACGATCCCTGCGCGCGCTGGTTGTCAGTCATCAGCTGGGCCACGTGCTGATGGCCGAGCAGGATTGTACAATCAATCTCCTGCAGAGGGCCCTGCAGCATGCCGAGACCACCGCGCGTTACAATGTCTACCTCGGTCAAGACCGCGATGCCTATGATGTCCGTGGACGGGTGGCACATGAATCGATTTTTAACGTAAATAACGGCACTTACCGCTGCCCCAGCACCCAGCAGGGGTATGCCCCTTTTTCTACCTGGACCCGCGGGCATGCATGGATTCTGCTGGGGTACACCGAACAGCTTGAATTCATGCAATCCCTGCCTGCCGAAGAACTCGACGGTATCGCCCCCGGCTTGTTTACCACAAAAGAATCAATTCTCCGGCGATTTCTAGAAGTTGCTACAGCTGTGGCCGATTTTTATCTGGAGCAGACACCAACGGACGGAATTCCATACTGGGATACGGGGGCACCCGGATTAGCCCTTTTGGGGGATTACCTCGAACGACCGGCGGATCCTTTTAACAACCACGAGCCGGTCGACAGTTCGGCTGCCGCAATTTCAGCTCAGGGGTTGCTTCGATTGGGGCGATACCTTGAACTGAAGGGGAAACGTCCGCTTGCCAAGCGCTATTTCCAGGCCGGCTTGACAATAGCCGATCGCTTATTTGATGAACCTTACCTCTCTACCGATCCCAATCATCAAGGACTTTTACTGCATTCCGTTTACCATCGCCCCAATGCCTGGGACCATATTTCCCAGGGGCGGGAAGTGCCTTGCGGTGAATCCTCAATGTGGGGCGATTATCATGCCATGGAGCTGGGTTTGATGATTTTGAGGATGGCAACAGATAAGCCATACTATAAATTCTTTACAGATCTATAGCTCATTATAAGGTTATCCATGATGCGAGCTTTCAACTTCCATCACTTTTTTACAATTGACAGAATTTTTTCATCGGTATAGAAAATCAGAGTGATCACATCTTTGAACATGGATCGTTATCAAAAAAGCGATGCCAACGAAGGAGGTTGATATGAGATATGGCAAGTTTTTATTAGCAGCGGCTTTAGTTTTTTCAATGCTTTTTGGAACCGGTACAGCCATGGCGGCTGAGAAAGTCGAATTCATTTTAAACTGGATTGCCGGCGGAGATCATGCCCCCTATTATTATGGCATCCAACAGGGTTGGTACAAAGAAGCGGGTATTGACCTCATTCCCCAACAGGGTAAAGGCTCGAGCATGTCTGCGAAACGTACCGGTGTCGGTAAAAATCCAATCGGACTAGCTGATCTGGGAACCGCGCTGGTCGCAAAAGGCAAAGGCGCTAACCTGATTGCGGTTATGAATATTTACGCCAATTCACCCTATGGTATATATTGGCTCAAATCTTCAGGTATCAAAGGGCCTAAAGATTTGGCCGGCAAAAAAATCGGTAACCCCTCCTGGGACGCTGCCCGTCAAATGTGGCCTGCCCTGGCAAAGTCAGTCGGCATCGACCCCAAATCGGTAACATGGGTCAATGTGCAGCCCAATGCCAAATTGGGAGCCCTTATGAACGGCGACATTGATGCCACCACAAGCTTTTACAATATCCATCATATTTTCCAGGCCAAACTGGGCGATAACATGGGATTCTTTCCCTGGAAAGACTACGGCGTCAATCCTTACGGCAACTCGATTATCGTCAACGGAGATTACTTGAAGAAGAAACCCGAAGTTGTGAAAGCTTTTGTGCGGGTCAGCCAAAAAGCGTTTAAGACCTGTGTTGACAGCCCGGATCCCTGTATTAATGCTTTGGTGAGTGCCAATACCGGATTGAAATTTGACAATGAAAAAACGAACTGGGGTCTGGTAAACGAGTTGATGCGGGATAAATTCTCCACAGAGGTTGCGCTCGGTTATTTTGATCCGGCACGCATGGATAGTGATTATGAGCTTATCGAAACCTACTTCGACATTGATAAACCCTATGATATAAAAACCACCTTCACAAACGAGATGCTGGATCGCAGCATCAAAATGCCGAAATAAGCCATAAAAATCCCATCCGCCTAAAGGCGGATGGGATTTTTGTCGAACCAGTCTCAAAAATGTGGCTAAGGGTTCAGGGCAAGGCGTCCCGTGAATTTAAAACGGAGCGTACACGCAGTTCGTGAGTATTTCAATTCGCGGGACAACACCGCCCTGGGCCCTTAGACGCTTTTTGGGGACTGGTTCTAATCGATGCGACACTCTTCGACGATATCAGTCCCGCCTGCATCCATTCCGAGATGCTTATAAAGATGGCGGGTATATTTGCCGAATTCTTCGTGCGTTTTCATATCCAGGGTGCGCGGGTAAGGAAGATCGATGGTAATGTTATCGGCCATGCGGGCCGGACCGCAGGTTAATACAATCACCCGGCTGCCCAAAAATACGGCTTCCTGTATCCCATGGGTGACGAACAAAATCGTTTTCCGACTTTCTTTCCAAATACGCAGCAGCTCCAGGTTCATCTTTTCGCGCGTCAGGGCATCCAGGGCACCAAAGGGTTCATCCATCAATACGAGCTTAGGGTCATGAATTAGAGCGCGGGCGATGGCGGTACGCTGCTGCATGCCGCCGGAAAGCTCATGGGGATATTTATTTTCAAAGCCTTGCAAACCGACCATTTCAAGAAGATACTGCGCACGCTCCAAGCTTTCCTTACGCGGCAGTCCTAAAATCTCGGCCGGCAGAAGAACATTCTTCAGGATTTTGCGCCATTTCAACAGCAGTGGTTGTTGAAACACCATCCCGATGTCCTTGGAAGGATCGAAAGGATTGGTCTTGCTTCCGATTCTCACGGTACCGCCTTCATAAGAATGAATTCCGGCGAGAATCTTTAAAATTGTCGTCTTGCCACAGCCGGATGGCCCGACGATCGAAACCAATTCGCCGGCTTTGACGTCAAACGTGACTTCCGAAACCGCCAGAAACTCTTCTTTACGCGTCTTGAAAATTTTACGAACGTCCGAGAGATGAATGAACGATTGACTCATTTTAAATTCCCTTTGTCTTAAATTTCTTTGGGGGCCTGGCCAATGAATAGATATTCCAACAATAACACAAAGCCATAGAGGACAACGCCGATGGCCGTAATAATCAGCACCGCCATGAACATGGCAGCCGTATCCAGGGTGACCTGGACCTGCAGCATGAGATAACCCAATCCCTCCTGGGAAGCGATAAACTCCCCGACAATGGCCCCTGCAACCGCCAGAACCACAGCGACTTTCATGCCCGAAAAGAGGTAAGGCAATGAACCGGGAAGCTGAATCTTTGTGAATATCTGCCAGCGTGAAGCCCGCAGCGTGCGGACGAGATCCAGAAGGTCTGGATCGCTCTCCCTTAAGCCACGTTCCATCGTCAGCAAAATCGGAAGGAAACATATACTAAATGATATCAAAATGTTAGGCCCAACACCGTAGCTCAGCCAGACGATAAACAGAGGCCCCAGCGCCACCTTGGGTATCATGTTCAAACTGACCATGAGCGGCATGAACAGGGTTTCCATTAGCTTGAACCAGTGGAAGATGAGTGCCATGCTCACTCCGGTAATGACGGCCAGGAAATAGCCGCCGAATACTTCGGCTGCCGTAATAAAGGTATTGTGAAGCCAGCCATAGTCTTCGGCCAGCGAAAATAAAGCCGCACCCGGACTCGGCATAACATAATCAGGGATGTTGCTTATGGTAACCCACAGCTGCCAGATAATAACGACCCCCAGATGAATCAGAATGATCAAAGTGTAACGGCGCGCCTGTTTAGCTATGTCCTTCATTTATTTTCACCTTTGCGAAAGCCTAAAATTTGTCGGTTAGCGTCGATTTAAAACCTCGTTTAGGGCTTCTTCAAAAACATCGATCCCTTCCCTCAGCGCCTCTTCCGTAATCGTCAATGGCGGCGCTATCTTAACAGATTCACCCTCAGTACCCACCGGTGCAAACATCAACAGGCCTTTTTGGTAACAGGCCGTATTTATTTTAAGCGCAGTTTCACCATCCGGCTTTCCGGTTTTCGGATCTGCTACTCGAATGCCGGCAACCAGCCCCTTGCCTTTGACCACCGCCAGAATTTTGGTGAATTGATTACGAATTCGCTCCAATTCGGAAATCAGGATTTCACCCAGGCCGGCGGCGTTCGTAATTAGATCCTCTGTTTGCAAAATCTTCAGATTGGCAAGCGCCGCCGTCACACAAAGCGGCGAGGCCGAATGGGTTGAGGTCATCGACCCCGGCGGATATAGATCCATAATGTCCGCTCTGCCGATAACCGCTGCGATCGGCAGTGATGAACTCAGGCCCTTGCCGCAGGCAATCAGATCCGGTTGCACAGCGTAATGCTCGTAGCAAAACATTTTCCCGGTACGCCCGAAACCGGCCTGGACCTCATCGTAAACCATGACAATATCGTTCATCCGGCAGAAAGCTTCCAGATTTTGGGCATATGCGACTGGCAGAAAATCCGCATAGCCGCCCTGATATGATTCTGTCAATACACCGGCGATGTCCGTTTCCTTGATTCCTTTGGCCGCGATGACCTGCCGGAAAAGATCAAACGATGTATCGGTCGTATGATAGCCGTCCGGAAACGGAACCTGAACAAAAGAGGGGTCGGGGGTGCCGATCCATTTTTTCAGCGCCGGGTTGCCGCCCACCAGCTGGGCGCCAAGGGTACGGCCGTGGAAGGCATTTTCAAAAGAAACGATATATCTTTTACCGGGGCCATGTTTTTCAAGCGCATAGGTTTTCGCCAACTTGATACAGTTTTCAATGGCCTCGCTCCCGGTGCTCAACAAAAACACCTCATAAAGGGAAGGATCCGGAGACAGGGCCTGCAGGGCGCTGGTGAGCTCAACGCGCTTTTCATGCACAAACACATAGGTCGCCAGCAGCCCCTGATCAATTTGCGCTTTTAAGGCGGTCTTGATTTCTTCCCTGCCGTGACCGACATTTGCCAGGAGCACACAGGATGACCAATCGATCCAGCGATTGCCCCATTTGTCCTCAACACTAAAATTTTCAGCTCGGTCCCAGACAACCGGCGGCATACCCATCATCGCGCGCGGTTCGGACTTTTTCAAAGACGCAAAGATAGCCAGTGATTCCGGAACCGGCATCTTGGTTTGAATGGTTCGATACCGAGTCGACACTTTCTTTACGTCAACAGGTTCAAGCGAATATTCAGCCATGTGGGGGGTCACTCCCCGTCCATTGAAAATAATATTAAAACTTAAATAATTGTCCGGAGCCAGTAATATCGGCACGGGCGTAAATAAGATTTCGGATTTTATGCCAACGCTCTACCTAATTTCCGCAAAAACTGTTTAATTGAGATATATCCCTAAAGGCTTTTAAGCTCCCATCATTCGTGTTTTAGCCTGACGTGGGGTTCCGGTTCATATGAGATCAGGGCAATATCCCCCTCATTTAAAATCGAAAGTCGCGCCGCCTCATGAACCAGTTCGTTTATATAGGAATTCTCGGGTGTTGCCAGCAAGCCTTTCAGGCTGGCCTCTCTTCTGGCTTTAAGTCTCAGCAAATGGGCTTTGTCGGGCTCCTGATCCACCCGGGCCTCGATTTGGCTCATGTATTTAATATTGGTCATGACGGAATCCGGGCCGTAGCCGACAGGTTTATAGCCCTCTCCTTCCCAGGGTATCAGTTGAAAGAAGTCCGGATTGACATAATGGAAACGCTTGTTGGCTGGACCCCGGCCTTTTATGAAACTGTATTCAACGCCCCTGAACTGATCGTTATGTTTGAATACAGCACCTTTGTCATTACCTTCAAAAAACATGGAGAGGCCCTGCTCATTTGGACCGGCACCATCATCCGGATATCCCAGACCATCTGTCACGGATAATAGCGCTCCGTTTTCAAACCGCACCCGGCCATTGGCCCACATATAGGCCTCGTTACCGTTAGGGAATTTCCCTTTTACGCCGGAAACCGAGACCTCCACAGGCTTGAGCCCGGTGATGAAATAGACCAGATCTACATAATGGCACCCCACGTATACAAAGGGATCGGTGCAATCCATTGTAAACCAGTTCTGAAAGTTGGAAAAGCGATAATAATAGGGTTCGACCATTTTGGCTTCACCGATGACGAATTCACCCAAATCTCCGCTCAGGTAATTTCGCTTGGCGATCAGCGATCGCCGGTCGAACCGCTTGTGGTATTCAACACCGATAAAAAGGCCTTTGGATTCAGCTTTTTTGGCAATTTCAACAGCGTGCCGATGCGTCAGAACCAGCGGTTTAACGCATAAGATGTGCTGATTGCACTCGAGGACATCCATGACCACTTCATAATGAAGCTGGTCCGGCAGTGCAATCACAACAGCCTGATAGGGTGTCATTTGACTCAGAACCGATTTGTATAGCTGCGGATTACCTTCCGTCGGGGAATTCAGCGCCGGGTAAGGCCTAAAATCCCGCCCCGGAAAGGCTTCTTTGATCAGCGTGTTATCCTTAAGCGCCTGGAGAGAACTTACGCGGGTGCCGCAAACCGAAATATCTTTGACGATCCCCAGCCGTTGCAGGTGATAAATTGACGGCAGGAGGAGATCATGAACAATCATACCGGCGCCGATCACCAGAAGATCCAAAGGTTTGTAATCGTTCAACTTATTATTCTCCTGACAAGACTATTTCTGACAAGCCGGGCTCTGTGCATGCACCAAGCCATAGCTCGACCGTTGAAGCAGAAAAAATGGATCCTTAGCGGTCAACCCTGGCAGTGGTGCTTTTCATCACTTTTTCCACTTCGGATAGTGTTGCCATGGTGGTGTCACCCGGCGTGGACATGGCCAGTGCACCGTGGGCAGCACCGTAATTTACGGCCTCAGCAGGCGCTTTGCCGCTAAGGAATCCATAAATCAGACCGGAAGCAAAACTGTCACCACCTCCCACCCGATCGTAAATCTCGAGATTTTCACGCAGCAGGGCATCGTAAAATTCCCCGTCATAATAAAGGATCGCGCCCCAGTCGTTCACACAGGCAGTTTTAGCGTTTCGTAAGGTGGTTGCCACCGCCTTGAAATTCGGGTAGGCCTCAACGACACGTTCAATCATCTTTTTAAACGCAGAAGTATCGAGCTTGGAAATATCCTTGTCCAATCCTTCGACCTTATAGCCTAAGGCGGCCGTAAAATCTTCTTCGTTTCCCAGCATGACATCGACATATCCGGCGATTTCCCGGTTTATTTCAATGGCTTTTTCAGAGCCGCCGATGTCTTTCCATAATGACGGTCGATAATTCAAATCATAGGAAATCATCGTGCCGTTGTCTCTGGCGGCCTGCATAGCTTCGATAATAACCTGCGGCGTTGTTTCCGAAAGACCCGCATAGATGCCGCCGGTGTGAAACCATCGCACACCTTCCTTCGCGAATATTTGATCCCAGTCGATTTCGCCTTTCCGCATTTGCGAAGCAGCCGTATAGCCCCTGTCCGAACAACCCAGCGCGGCTCTAGCGCCGAAACCGCTTTCGGTGAAATTCAAGCCGACCCTTACTTTTCGGCCGACTCCGTCAAAGGGCACCCAGCGAATATGGGTTAAATCCACGCCACCCTGCAGAAGCAGGTCTTCCAGCAGTCGACCAACCGGGTTATCAGCGATGGCCGTTACCAATGCCGCCCGCATTCCAAAGCAGCGCCGCAATCCTCGGGCAACATTGTATTCGCCGCCGCCTTCCCAGACCTGGAATTGTCGTGCACGCGCTACCCGCGTGTTGCCGGGATCAAGACGGATCATGACTTCCCCTAAACTTAAAATATCCCATTTACAATCATCTGCTGGTTTTATGGTTGCTTTTGCCATTTGTCCCCCTTCGTCTCGGAAATAAATCCCGCCGCGACGAGAAAATAAAAAATCTGTAAGCGAATGGAACTAACCTGTACGAAGACACTTTTTAATCCGATTTAGACTTTTCCTTATAGGCTTTGATTATTGCGAGTGCATTGCGCACGTTGGCTTCAATGCCGTTCCAATCGCCGGCCGCCACCAGATCTTTGACGATAAGCTTGGAGCCCATCCCGACACAGACAGCACCAGCCTCAAACCAGGCATTCAAAGACTCTTCCGTCGGGCTAACGCCGCCGGTGGGCATGAGCTTAAACCATGGACAGGGCGCCCTGACAGCCTTAACAAAACCGGGACCGCCGACAAGCCCGCCCGGGAATATCTTGACGATGTCACATCCGATTTCGTTGGCCAGTGATATTTCGCTGGCAGTGCCGCATCCGGGCGAATAGGGAATCTGCCGGCGGTTGCAAATTTTGGCAACTTCCTGATTCAAGATCGGTCCCACGATGAAATTGGCACCGTTGTTAATGTATAGCGCCGCCGTGTAGGGATCAATAACCGAACCCACCCCTAGAATAACGTCCTGACCGCTTTCTGAAAAATGCTGGGACAGCTTTCCGAAGACCTGGTAGGCATAATCTCCCCGATTGGTAAATTCAACAAGTTTAGCACCCCCGCGAATACAAGCATTTACGATTTCCACAGCAATCTCAAAATCCTTATTGTAAAACACCGGTATTAATCCAATCGCCTCCATTGCCGTTAATACGTTTAACTTGCTAAACTGGGCCATTTACACCTCCTTCTTCTGTTTTGCGAGTGTGTCACGCAAGTAATTTATAAAACACCGTCCTGTTTTAGGCCGCTTGCTATGGGCTTCTGACAGATAGTCCTCAGCAGTTGGTCACAGGCTGCCTGTAGCCGGGTCGGCCAGCAGTGAGACGCAACGCTAGTCGATTTTACCGAGTTTATGCATAACAATAGCACTTACGGGGCACACATCGGTGCAGGTACTGCATCCGGTACAGTCATCAACGGCTATTTTAGCCTTTTCATCCTGCATACTGATAGCATAACAATGGCCGATGTCTGCGCAGATACCGCAACCCGTGCAGGTGTCTTCATCGACTTCGGCATGTCCCGCGTAGAGGGTCAACTGGTCGGTGGGGGTGATATGCGGTACGACAACGCCCCTGAAATCCATGTAATTGTTATACCCCTTTTCCTCCATAAACTGCCGAATATTTTTGATTATCTTCGGCAATATTTTTGGGCCTTTGATCATTACCCCGGTGCAAATCTGGATAAAATCCGCCCCGCACATGATCATTTGAACGGCATCGTTCCATCTTTCGATCCCACCGCTGCCCATAACCATGTTGTCCGCATGGCACTGTTTTCGCATTTCATATACATCCCGGAGGGCCAGCGGTTTTATCCAGGGGCCTGAAAAACAGGCAAGCGTGGGTTCATCCTGTAAATGGCAAATGCCCTGCTCGGGGTTATCGATATCAAAATCCGGAATCGCCAGTCGGTTGCCGGTGCTACCCACACTAATGATGCCATTGTCAAAGCAGGCTTTGGCCACCGCTGCGATTTTTCCACCTTCCGGCGTCAGCTTTACAAAGACCGGTATATTAACGGCTTTTTGGACTGCTAAAGCGGTTTTGGATACGACATCCGGATTGGATCCGACACTGGCACCTGAGACAACCCGCGTTTGACCTCCGGAGCTCTCGACATTGAAAGACATGTTCGGACAGCACATATTCAGCTCGATAACATGGGCACCGGCATCCTCATATTTTTTGGCCATCCGGATCCATCCATCATCACCCGCTTCCCCCGCATAGGACATATTGGCGTAAAGGATTAACTCGCTGACTGCTTTGCGGGCTGCCTCCATGAGCCTGAGGCCTTCATCAAAGGTAAGCCGTGTTTCAGCGGTAAAGGCATGGTATTTAAGTTTCTTCAACCAACGGTATCTGGGGGGTTTGCTGATATAGGTCGGATCAATCGCTAATTTGAGACTGGCTCCACCCCAGCCCCAGCGTTCGATTTCCTTTATCATATCCAGCGTTTTGACTGCTGGACCGGAGCCGACAACAAAATTGTTGCGGTATTTCAACCCCGCCACTTGCAACGGCATCAAATATTCGCTTTCCTTAACATGCGGTTTCATTTCGCTTTACTCCGGTTTTAGCTTTAAATGGTTTCAGGTGTCAGGTGCCAGAACGCAGATGACAAGTCAAAGAAGGCAATTTCTGATACATCTCCATGGACCTGACACCTGATTAAGAGGGGTTCTATAGCCATTCACCGTAAATGGTCTTCCCCGTTTCGTTTGACTCGTAAAACGCCTTCACCAGTTCTACGCAGGCAATCCCGGCCCTGCCATCAACACCGTAAAAAGGCGTCTTGGCGCCCAGTACGCAGTCGACGAAATGCTTCAACTCCGGCACATAGCCTAAATTGAGGAATTCATCCACCGCCGGTCGCGTCCAGCCCATGTTGTGATCTGTTTTTTCGATTGAGTAGGCGATACCCTGCCGGGAGTAACAACTAATGGGCGACCCGAAGGTGAGATCCACTTTGATCACGCCATCGGTCCCGTATATTTCAACCTTGTCATCCATTCCGCCAACTGTAATGTAATTGCCTTCGACAAAGGCGAATTGGCCGTTTTTAAAGCGCATCATACCCATACCGAAATCTTCGCCGCCATTATCTTTGTGGACAAAATTAGAGGCGAGCCCGCCGGTCATTTTCCCGGAGACCTCAACCACGGGGTTATTCCCTTTGCCGATCAAATACAGTAACCAGCCAATCGGATGAATTCCCAAATGCATAAAACTGCCGCCACCGCACATATCTTTATCTTTCGCATAGGGCGAATGTGTTCCGTTATGTACTTCTTTGGCTTTAATGAACAGAACCTTACCGATAGCGCCCTCATTGATGATTTCCTCGGCCCGCCTGAGGGCCGGTGAAAAGCACCAATCTTCAGCGTACATTAATAAAACACCGTTTTGGCTACATGCGTTCACGACCTCCCTGGCATCATCGACGGTGGTCGCCAGCGGCTTTTCAACCACAACGTGCTTGCCTGCATCTGCAGCCGCGATCGCAACGTCGTGATGCAAAAAGTTGGGAACACAAACGGAAACCAGATCAATATCATCGCGTTTAAACATCTCTTTGTAATCGTTGTAATAATCCGCAATACGCCATTTATTGATCAACTCGCTGGCATCTGCGATGTCAGCCACGCCAACTACTTCGGCCTGTTCATTTCGGGAATAGGAATCACAGTGAATGTCGGCGGCAAATTTAGCACCAACAATACCGATTCGAACTTTTTCCATAACAACCCTTTCGTTTAGTGCGCCAAATTAAAAAACGGAATCAATTCATTTTAAAACCAATGCTCACGCAAAGACGCTAAGGCGCAAAGAATGATAATATAAATAATAAAACGCTTGGCGTCTTTGCATTAGGCCAAACGTATTGGCTCATTTTGGTTCATTTTACGCACTTTTAACTTTGATAACCCAATTCCCTGGAAATATCCAAAGCTGTTCTGAGCACCTCATTCTTTAGCCTTTGTTGCATCACTTTTTTCGTGATTCTAACGGTGGGTCCGGAGACGCTGATGGCAGCAATCACCTGGTTTTGCTGGTTAAAAATAGGGGCACCCACACAACGGATTCCTTTTTCGTTTTCTTCATTATCAAAAGCATAGCCCTTTTGGCGGATAATTCTAAGGTGAAGCTTTAGTTTCTCGGGGTCGGAGAAGGTGTTCTCGGTTCTTTTTTGCAATCCTTTGGTTTTTATCAGTGTATCCAGCTCCTGATCGGAAAGCTGTGCCAAAAAAACTTTCCCTACAGAAGAACAATGCGCGGGTATACGTGATCCAACCCTGGAAACCATTTGCAGCCCACCTGGCTTTTCATCCGATTCAACCTTATCGATATACAGGGCTTCATTTTGATCCAATACAACCAGATGTGCAGTTTCTCTGGTTCTCTTAGACAGACGGATCAGAAAAGGTCTCGCCTGGGCCCTTAAATCAAGCTGATCCAGGAGGCGATTTCCAAGTTCAACCAGTTTGAAACCGAGTTGGTAATTTTTGCTTTCAGATACCCGCCGCACGTAACCGAAATACGCCAATGAGGCTAAAAGACGATGGGTGGTGCCTTTCGGCAAACCCACTTTGCTACTTAATTCTTTGAGGCTTATACCTTGAGCACTCTGAGCCATAACATCAAAAATAGTTGCCACCCTTTCGATGGTTTGGACTAAATTGCCCGGTTTTTGTTCAGGAAACAACTTGGACCGACCTTTCAGGAAAAAATGCCTTTTATGTAAGCGGCGGCATCAGCAACGTCACTTGCCAGGTCTTTGCGCCCTTTTTCGGCCGTTCCCCGGGATGGGTACCCCCAGACGCCCTGCGGACTCACACCGCCGATGCCAACCAAATCAAATGCAGCAGCGGTGCACATGGGTGAATAGTCCACAACGCGATCCGCTTTGAAACTTTTGGGGTAATAAGCCTGAACAAAGGAAGCTTCAACTTCACAGGCATGCAACTGTTCAACCGGCATTTGCCCCCGGTAAGATAGGATATCACCGGTTGAGATGAGCTTAAATCCTTTATATTTTTCGTTGATTTCGATCATGGTCGGTTTAACGACCCAGTTGCCGCCATGGGTGTTAACAATAACAGCCTTTTTGAAACCGCCCGCAACCAGGCTGGCTGCTATATCCTCAAGTACACGTCGGGCCGTCATGGCCCCGATCGGAATGGAGCCCCGGAAGCGAATGTGTCCCCATGAAGTCACTATCGGAAGCGCGGGCAATAGGTATGCGCAAAGCTCATCCGCCAGCAAGCGTGACAGTTCCAGGGCTCGCAGATAATCCGTGGACAAGGGTTGGGAGGGTGAGTGTTGTTCGGTGGCTGCAGTGGGAATGATGACCAATTCCGGGTCCGCTTCAGCAACGCTCGCGAGGGTATGGTGCCAGTCTAGTCCGCCGCCTTCTACACCGGGGATATTTTCTTGAGGCCACCAGATTTCATCGACTTCATGCCTGCCAATGGAAGCACCTTCCTGAAAAAGTCCGAGCGCATAATCGACAAAAACATGGGTTTTTTCCAGCATCACAGAATAAAAGGTTCTGCCCAGATCTGCGCTGGCCAGCGTGGGTTTGCCCCAGAACCCCTTAGGCGCCACCTTTGCAAACCCTTCATAGTCAATCATTTCCCGCGGCAAGTCTGCATCGAAATTCTCAAGCGGCGGCTGAACCAGTTTTTCATCCAGAGCAAGCGCCAGAGACGTTTCTATGGCGCCACCGCCAAAATCAGGCAAAAGATCGGCCGCGGCTGCTTCTTTGGCAAATTGCTTGGGGTTGACCCAGACGGACTGGATGAGTTCCCGGTTAAGATTGAGCTCACGCACACAATGTTTAGTGATCCAGTTATAATTACTGAAATCCAGTACAATGAAACGTTTGAAATCATGACGGGCAAGAACAGATGCAATATCATTCAATACATCCCATAACGTCTGTTGCCGCAAGGCAATTGCTCCCTTGAAACCCCGGGTCTCCATTGCACTGGAAAATGGAAATACCGGCAAAAGATATACCGCTTTCCCCGAACAAAAATCTTTTGCAAAACGATTGGCTAAAATAAGATCAAGGCCCAACGGCAGATGGGGACCCTTGGGTTCTACCGAGCCCAGAGGTAAAACAGCCGTATCGATATCGGATTGGGCAAGTTCCTCCGATGTGTCGAAAATCGAGAACATCCGCAAACCCCTTTCCAGCCTTGTGTGATTTAAGCGGCACAATAGCTTTTCAATTTTGCGGCCTCGGCGTTAGGATTTTCATCCATAACCCCCATTCCCAAAATTTCGTATTACGAAATTTAATTTTATTATACGATATGCCATTAGTATTCACCAAAGATCTTGTCAAGCAAATTATTACCGCGGGTTTAGGCATTCAGGCGTGGGAGAAGGGATTGGTCTTTTTGAATGATGAAAAATTGAGCGGGCGCGCCTACTTCAGAATTTGCAGGATCCAGGATCTGATTTCCCGGATTTCATTTGCGCAGACGGTATGCTGTATGGGATACGCATGCCATCTGACCGGGTAGCCCAGGCGGGTTAATTCCTGCCGGGTTTCAATTGCTTTGACGATTGGAATAACTGGATCCATTTGCCCGTGGGCCATCATAATGGGAATGTTCCGGTTTGCGGGGCTGAGCTCTGTGGCGATATTGTCAATCGCCGGCAAATGCATGGACATGGCCAAAATGCCGGCCAGCTGTTTTGGGTAAATCAACCCCGTATGCAGGACGATGGCGCCTCCCTGGGAAAATCCCGCCAACAAGATTCGATCCGAAGGCATCCCGGTTTGCAACTCATTATGAATTAAGGCCCTCAGCATATCCCCCGATTCAAGAAATTGATCCATATCGACCGATTCGGCCGTATGCTGGAGATCAAGAACGTCAAACCAGGCCCGCATTCGCAGACCGGCGTTGATGGTAACCGATCTTACGGGCGCATGGGGAAACACGTAACGAAGGGACAGTGACTCCGGCAGGTCCAGCTCGGGAACAATTGCCTCAAAATCATGGCCGTCGGCACCCAGGCCGTGCAGCCATATGATGGTTGCCGTCGGCTCAGCGGTCGGGTTGATTTCAATACGGTCGAGCAGATCTGAATTCAATGCGGTTACCCCTTTCGGCAGCCTGAAATGGCCACCCTGGCGTGGATTATGATTACCTTGACAATTTCCAACGCGAATGTCAAATTGGAAATATGCGTGAGAGCGGAATTCAAATCAACGAATTGCCCGAATTAAGAAACCCGTTGTTGATCGCCGGGTTTGACGGCTGGGGCAATGCCCTGAAAATATCCAGCGGCATGGCTGCCTATCTGATCCGCACCTTTAAAGCGCAGCAATTTGCCGAAATCGACCCCGATGTATTTTTTAGCTACGATGAAATGCGACCGGTGGTGAATATTGAGGATGGGATGTTTAAGCGCCTTTCACCACCGGGGGGCAGCTTTTATGCGGCGCGGACCGCACCCGACGGGCGCGATCTGGTGATTTTAAAGACCGACGAGCCCAACCTCCGATGGCGTGGCTTTGTAGAAGAATTGTTTGATCTTTGCAAACGACTCAATATCGAATCCGTCATCACCCTGGGCAGTATGTATGACCATGTCCTGCATACGGACAAAATCATATCGGCGGTAACAACCAACCCGGCGACGTCATCAATGTTAAGACAAAAAGGCGTAAATTCAATTTCCTATCAGGGCCCCAGTGCCATTCATTCGACGATCCACGCTAAAGCGTTAGAAAGCGCTCTCGCAAGTATGAGTTTATGGTGCCACTGCCCCTATTATCTTCAGGGCACAACGCATTTTGGAATTTTAGCCCATCTGGGGAAATTGCTTGCCTCCTTGGGCGGCTTTGAACTTGACACTACAGATCTGGAAACAAGCTGGGAAAAATTGAAGGCACAGATCGAAAAGCTGGTTGAAAACAATACGGAACTTCAGGCGGTGATCAAGGAGTTACGCAAGGCCAAGGTGCGCGGTTCGGCCGCCGAAATGAAAGGTGCCATTAAATCAGACGAAAAAGTCATTAATATCCAGGACTTTCTAGAGCCCAAATAAATCCCTCGGATCCCAGATCACAAAAAATAAATTTCCAACCGTCACGCACCAGATCTCGACTACAAATCAAGGTATCAAGTGTCAGAGAAAAGGGGACGGAGGTCAGATGACCGACGGGCGTCTTCACTTTGTCATCTGTCGTCTGTCTTCTGACCTCTGTCCTCTGAAATTTGAAATCTGAACCCAAAAACCGCCCCTAATGGCGTCCATGCCTTCCCCTGAATAGTGCCGTGCGCGACTCGTGCGAAAGTCTCCAGCTGGGGACTGTGGCACGACGGTGGTTAACGGTGTGTTTCGGGCTCGTGCGATAATGCGGTTTATACGGGTTCTTCTGCCGGTATTTGTAGGGGTGTTTTTTATCAAAGCGACCAGAGCGGTAATAGTTTTTATGGTAATATCCCGGGTAGCGCGGATAACGATACTCCTGATTGTAACGATAATCCCGGTCGTAACGATAATAAGGATAGTACCCGTAATCGTAAACGTAACCGTTTGAGCGACCGTAATTTGCGTCTTCAGCTGTTGCTTCAGCTTCCTGCAGAATCCGTTGCGCTTCCCACAGGGCCGCGTCGGCTCTGGCATTGGCTTCCGCAATCCGGCGCTCGGCCGCCTGCTGCTCTTGCAGCAGGAACGCCTCCCTCTCGGCCATCTCCTGCCGGTCAACTTCAAGCCTGTCCGCCTCCTGACGCTGGTTATCCGCTTCTTCATCATAGGGAATTTCTGGCGTTTTCATGAGCAGCGTCGCATGTTTCGGCGGCGCATAATTTGTAAAATGGTGTACCCCGTTCTCATCCGTCCAGGCGTAAATGTCTGCACGTGCCGTTAAGGCCGCAGAACCGTAGATCCATACCACCATCAATACCAGAATAATTATGTTAAACCGTTTCATGGGTGCCCCCTTAAATTGCTTTAGGACCGTTGACACGCGTCTATCAGGATTATTACGATCACCTGTTAAACATAACCATTGTTTGACCGCTGTAAATCCGAACATGCCGGTTCAAGCACAGCTCGCCTTTCGTTATACAAACAAACGCGTAGCGCGTCAACCCGGTTTACATCTTTCTGTTCGGTATCCTTGATAACAGTTATATGGGCCCTTAGACGCATTTTTGAGATAGGTTCTTGATAATTTTTTAAATTTTTAGGATGATTGCACACCACACACCGGTAAAAATAGAAAGGGACAGAATCATCATATGAAAATACGAGTTGAAAGCGAAAAAATCATTAAAGCGGTAAAAAAGTTAGAGGGAATTGAGATTGTGCTGGAGAACCTGAATGATGCCAGAGAAGCGGTTAATCTTATACTGGCACGCACGGGCTTATTTGAAAAACATGCGCAGGGAAAGTTTAAACAGGTTAAGGTGACTTCGTCTCAAAAATATGAAACCACCGCTGTGGATTACAAGATGATATTTATGCTTGAATTCATCTTCAATGCAGATGCTTCCCTTGACGACAAAGTCACTGCCATCAAAGAACTGCAGGACTTCTTCAACAAGCCATAAAACATCCAACATCCCGTTTAAACCCTCCAGGGGCCGGGCAGGTTCATCACTTCAAGAGGCTTGGTTTTTAAGACACCGGGCAAGCGAATCGCCTGCCGGCCTGCATTTTGCGGCCCGCTGAAGCGGATTTACGGCGGTTGTGCGCCAGGCGCCATGAATGCTTGTTACGAATATGCATCGAATTCGTTATGGAGACACTTTAAATGCAAAAGAACAGAGGGAAGCTAGACGTTAGGCGCTTTGTATCCGAAAAAGGCAAAAACCAGTATCTACTGATCAGCGGCAGCGAAGCCGCCGTTATTGATGTATCCGAGGCGGTTGATGACGTCGCCAGAATCATAACTGAAATGGGCCTGACCTTGAAATACCTGCTGGTTACCCATGCCCACCCAGCTCATGTCGCCGCCCTGCCCCTGCTGAAAGAAAAATTCGGGTCAACTTTCTGCCTGCACGAGTATGAGTACCAGCATCTTAAAAAAACCGATGTTGACCTGGAGCCGGATCGCATCCTGCAGGATAATGACCGCCTGGGGCTGGGAAACACGGCCTTAAAAGTGCTGCTGACGGCCGGCCACACCAAAGGTTCCGTATGTTATTGGGCCAAGGCGGCCAATGCGCTCTTTAGCGGCAGCACCCTGTTAAAAAAAGGATATGGTCAGATCTGGGGGCCGAGCAGCATGTCCCTGATGCACTTCAGTATGAAACGACTCGGTTCCACCATCCCTGATAAAACAACGATATATACAGGCAGCGGCGAACTGACCAAAATGGCAAATGAAGGGTGGATACACTGCATGCGCAGCGCCTAAATTCTGGCCTCAGGCTTCTGGTCACGACTCGGCTGAGCCCTATGAACGTTGAAACTCTGAGTCCGTAGATTGACAGGTTGGTCGCTTAACACACCGCAATCGCTGAATCATAATATGGAAGGGTTTTTTAATAGAATTGGATCACCGCTTTAAGGGGCGCGCGGCACTTATTGCCGCCTGTGGGACTATATTCTGGCCCGGGGCTTTCATTTTCAGTTTTCCCGGTTTGATGGGCGCCTATTGGCGCGAGACATTTCAAGTCGGCAGCGCTGCCGTGGGTCAGACGCTTTTCTTTGTGCTGGCCACCCTTGGCGTGTTTATGTTTTTTGTCGGACGCTGGCAGGAAAAGTTCGGGCCGGCCCAGCTGGCCGCCATCGGGGCCGTATTTTGCGGCGCCGGCACGCTGCTGCTGGGCTACGCGTCCAGCATCGTGTATGTCTATGTCTGGGCATTCATGATGGGTGTGTCTTCTTCATGCATCTATATCCCAGCACTTACGGTGGCACAGCGCTGGTATCCTCAAAAAAGGGGCCTGGTCTCGGGTCTCGTTAATCTTGTATTCGGGCTTTCGGCTGCTCTTCTCTCTCCTATTTATGCCCAGTTGTTAAATTATCTAACCTATAATCAAATTACCATCATACTGGGTCTGATTGCATTAATTTGCGGCCTGGCTGTGGCACCGTTCGTTCGGTTTCCAGAGACAACAGCACCTCCGGAACCCGAAACGTCGCATACGGCTGGGGCGCCCGACGGGGATCTAACGGTGTCAGAAGGTTTGCGCACTGCAGCCTTCTGGTTTTTATGGCTCACGTGGGCCTTTACCGGAGCAGCCGGAATTGCCATGATCCCGCTTTCGACGTCTTTTGGGTTGTCCAAAGGGTTGAGCGCAGGCCAGGCGGTGATGATACTGACGGCGTTTAATCTGACCAGCGGTCTGAGCCGGCTGGCAAGCGGCTATCTGTCTGATATCATCGGTCGTAATGTCACGATGAGTATGGCATTTCTGGCGGCAGGATGTGCCTATTTTCTGATGCCCCATCTGGAAGGGTTGGCCGTGTGGTGTCTGCTGGCAGCCGCTGTAGGCTGCGCCTTCGGCACCCTTTTTTCCGTCTCGGCACCCTTAGCCAGCGATTGTTTCGGGCTGACCCATTTCGGAGCGATCTTTGGCCTGGTATTTACGGCCTATGGCTTCGTTTCCGGACCTCTGGGGCCCTGGCTGAGCGGGGTAATACTGGATGCATCCGGCGGTAACTTTAAACTCGTCTTTTGCTATTTAGGTTCTCTGTGCGTCATATCGACCATTTTCATCTGGTTTACGCGACCGCCGGCAAGGGCGCCACATAATTCCCCTTTGACGATACCTTAAGAAGTTTAGGCCCCATTGACATCGGAAATAATTTCCCAGGCCTCCTCGGCCGTTTCAACATAACGAAATAGGTCTAAATCTTTGGCTGAAATCGTGCCCTCTTCCACCAGGGCATTGAAATTGATTACCCGTTCCCAGAATTGCCTGCCGAACAACAAAACCGGTATGGCGGTCACCTTCTGCGTTTGGATAAGGGTCAGGGTTTCAAAGAGTTCATCCAGGGTCCCGAAACCACCGGGAAAGGCTGCCATGGCCTTGGCTCGCATCAATAGATGCATCTTGCGAACGGCAAAATAGTGAAACTGAAAGGCCAGCTCGGGTGTGACATAGGGGTTGGGCGTCTGTTCAAACGGCAAAACGATATTCATACCGATACTCGGAATTCCGGCTTCATGGGCACCCCGGTTGGCGGCTTCCATAATGCCGGGACCACCGCCGGTAACCACCACCAGCATATCTTTACCGGTATTGCTGGAAATGAGACTGCCAAGCTTGCGGGCCTCTTCATAATATTTGCTGTTGGCCAGGGCCCGCCGGGCAATATCGACTTTTTGCTTAAAAGCGGCATCATTTTTGTTTTTGCGGTGTTCGGCCTCGGCCGAAACAAGCTGGTCTTCAGCGGTTTCCGGATCCGGAATGCGGGCGCTGCCGAAAATGACCACGGTCGATTCAATATGATTTTCCTGCAGGATCAGCTCGGGTTTCAACAACTCAAGCTGCAACCGTACCGGGCGCAACTCGTCCCTTAAAAGGAATTCTTCATCCTGATACGCCAACCGGTAGGATGACGAGCGGCATTGGGGCGAATCAATAAGCAGACGGGCGGATTGGGCATCATCGTGGGCCGAAATGAAAAAGCGGGTTTTAGGTTTCCGTTGTTTAACAGACATGCATCACACTCCTTATCGAAGAATTGCCGCCAGGCTTTATAAAATGCAGGCGGCATGGGTTAATGAGTTACGCGTTAACACAATTATAACGAATTGAGGGGTCGGGGCGTTGTTCCAGCCGCCTTTTTCGACAGGCCCGCCCCGGGCGGGCCCTCTGACTTTATTTGAAAATGCCCGTACTTGCCGCAAAATGGGTATAAGGGAAAAACGCCCCGACCCCTCAACTCATTTATCAGCACGCAGGCCGGGTAGCAAGACTTTTACCCTTGATGAAAGGATTTTGCGGGTTACGGCGACCAATACCTGATCACCGGGTTCTTTTTTGAAAGTTTCATCCCGCGAAACGCTCGATTTTCTGGAAAATATTATTGATGAAGAGGTCAATCACATCCGGGAATTAAGGGCGTTTATGGAGCGGCATGCCGCGCAGGGTAAGGTAAGGCCTGAAGCCTAAAACAGGTTGGGCCTAATTTTATCCGACGATATCGAGAAGGGATCCCAACATTTCATCCTGGGCTTCAAGTGTTTTTAAATTGGCCTGATAGGCCCGCTTGGTTAACATCAAATCGGGAATTTCTTCGGCCAGATCAACGTTGGATGTCTCCTTTTCAACCACCTCGTTATTTTCTACCGCGTCATAATGGAGTCCGGGGAGGGTATCTCGGCTGATTTCAACGCGAACCGCGCCATTGTGATCTTCATGCAGCGTTGCCCGGCCTTTCTTGAATCCATCGGTGTTGACGTTGGCAATATTATCGGCGGTAACGCCCAGTTTGGTTACAAATGACCTCAGAGCAGATACGGTGCTGTTTAAAGCTGCAATCATTTTTCCCCCCTAAAAGCCGGAAGCGCGGTGGCGTTCTTTAAAAAAATAAAACTTCTCGAAATGCCGTTATTCCAACCGGAACATACTCCATCATGTAGTGTTGTGAGAGCCCGAATAAGAAGATGCACGTGCATCAGAGAAGTTTTAAATATATTCAAATTTGACAGATCATAAATACAATATCCGTGCCAACAATTATCTTTATAAATTTTTATATTAATATCATATAGTTAAAATTCCATTTGAAATAAATAAGAAGCAAAAATGACAAATTTCGTCATTTTTTTTGCCCTAAAATGTCATTTCGGTTATATAAGGCTTTGGAGCGGTTCTTAAAAAATAGATATCTTTCCCGCTAAAAGTGGAGGCGATAGGGAGCCGGTTAAAAATGAGATTCGAATTTGCCACCGCCGGCCGCATTATTTTTGGCCCGGGTACGCTCAGTGAAGTGGCCCCGCTGGCGGCCGAGATGGGCCGCCGGCCGCTGGTTGTTACCGGCCACAGCGGCGATCGCGCAGCACCGTTGATGGACGCCCTGGAAGCGCAGGGACTGGAGATTATCCGGTGTAAAGTATCCGGGGAACCCACAACCGATATGGCCCTTGACATCGTCCAAAAAGCCCGCCGGGCCGCCTGTGACCTGGTCATCGGTATCGGCGGCGGCAGCGTTATCGACGCGGGAAAAGTCGCGGCCGCACTTACCACCAACAGAGGCCCGCTGATAGACTACCTGGAGGTCATCGGCAACGCCCGGCCTCTGGTTAGGGCGGCCGCACCGTACATTGCGATACCGACAACGGCCGGAACAGGATCAGAGGTAACTCGCAACGCCGTACTCGGTTCACCGGCTCACCGTGTCAAAGTCAGCATGCGCAGCCCATCGATGCTGCCGAATTTGGCAGTGGTAGATCCCGAATTAACGCTCTCGCTACCCCCCACCATTACCGCCACAACCGGCCTGGACGCATTCACCCAGCTCATGGAAGCCTTCGTTTCCAGCCATGCCAATGCGATGACTGACGGCATCTGCCGCGAGGGACTGCTGCGCGTGGCACAATCGTTACAGCGGGTCTATGAAAATGGAAGCGACAACAGCGCACGAGAAAATATGTGTCTGGCCAGTCTTTTTAGCGGGCTCGCTCTTGCCAACGCAAAGCTGGGAGCGGTTCATGGCATTGCCGGACCTCTGGGCGGCATGATCTCCGGCGCCCACGGGGCCATCTGCGCCGGGCTGCTGCCCTATGTGGTGGAGACGAATATCAAGGCCCTGCGCACGCGAGCGGGGGATTCGCCGTCGCTGGCACGCTATAACGAGCTCGCTAGCATTCTGACACAAAAGGCTCAAGCCCGGGCCGAAGATGCAATCGCGTGGATGAAAAATATCTGCCAGACACTTCAAATCCAACCACTGGCGCGCCTGGGGTTGAGCAAAAACGATTTTCCGGCAGTGGTGGAGAAGTCCCAACTCGCGAGCAGCATGCAGGGTAACCCAATCCGCCTGACCGACGCGGAATTGCTGGAAATTTTGCACCAAGCGCTCTAATGTTTCCGGCTACTGGCGGCTGAGAACGTGAAGTTCCTTCCACGCGGAGTGATTTAGGCAGAAAAAAGCTGGCGCTTTGTTTTCAGATACGCCTTTACCGGAAGAGAAAAGGCGGTGCGTCGTCATCCATGCCAACATCTTTTTTGGTGCGGTTGGGAGGCTTAAAAGCCCTTTTGACCCTGGAGCGGCCAAGACCTGCAAACAGGCCCGATAGGCTAAAATAGGCAAATCGGTACAACAGCCGTAATAGCCGCAAGACGACATAAAACAGACCCATACCAAGTGCCACCTGCACAAAGGTGGGTTGGGTTGAGGTCCACAGGCTAAATGTGCTCCAAAGTTCTGTCAGCCATTGAATTGTAAGGTCCATCTTTGGGCCTTCCCTGTATGATTTTCTGATATCCCCGGCTTAAAACAATGTCAAGCGAACATTCGGCGGTTCAGCAGGTCAAAATTTTGACGTGCCACGATTCATTCACTCGGTAGCAATCGGCAGGCATCACCGGCCACCCGCGCCACCCGTGGCGCGGGTGGCCTGGATTTTTTTGCCGGCGGCCGGGAAAACAAAGGCACACCGGTGCCCTAATCGACACGCGTGTTTCGATGGGTCCGTACGACCATGCAATCGTATAATCGTGCATCCGCCTGCAAAGTCCCAGCGCAGCGGGATTTGAAAACGCCCCATTAAGTTGGCATGAAAGTTGAATAAAATTATAGCAGCTTGCATGCAGGGTTTGCAGTAATACCCCATGCAGCAATCCCTGGGGTTTAGCCTCCCCCGGCAGTTAACAAGATTTTTGGTGTCATTAAGATCTGAAACCAAATGGCTGAAAGGTTCGACGGATCATGGTTTGCGTAATAGAATGCGGCGAAAACATCGGGACCCTCCGAAACCTCTTTACCGATATGCAGCAGGCCCGTGTTTTTGCGAAACGGATTATCGCTTTATCCGAAAAGAAATACGAGCGCATCGGACCGAATCAATGGTATTGTCAGGATAAAAATGAATATGTCAAAATCGAAGGGATTGCAAATTAAAATTATATGCGATCATGTAATCCCAATGATTTGTGAATTTTTCGGGTAAAGTTTTATCTAAAAAGTGCCGATAAATCCTAACAACAGTGTGCAGGCGGGCACGCTGTTTGATATAATTCCTTAGGGAGGGGGTGGCTCATCACGGGCCACCCCTAAATTTTTGACGCGAATTTTCACAGCCTGCCGATCAAATCTTTCAGGAACCCATCTCAATTCGCCGCCGGACTGAGTTTCCAGGGTCCGCCGGAAGGCGTGGCGGATTGCCCCTCCGGGGTAGACGGCAAATCCCAAAACACCGATAAACCCCATCAAACCGTTGACCCGTCCCAATTATGGTCCTATAGTTGTTTTAAATTGAGCCCATTCTCAAGGCCCGCGGAGAAGATTATCAAAAAGAGACATCCACACATCCATTTCCGGGTTCTTTCCGGAGTTGCCGGTTTTATCATCGCGTCCCTGGCAGTCCATGCCTCTTGCTTTAAGGTGGCTGACGCCGCGTCAATCGAAGTGCCCCGTATTACTGTTGAACAAACCAAAAACCTGCTTGACAATCCGGAAGTGGTTATCATCGATGTTCGCACTGCCAGAACCTGGTGGAGCAGTCGCACCAAAATTTTAAATGCAGTACGTGAAGAACCTGGCTCCGTAAATAAGTGGGCCGCAAAGTATCCCAAAGATAAGACGTTGATTTTTTATTGAACCTGAAGAAAGGAAAGAACCAGTGCCCGGGCGGCACGGTATTTCATTCAAAAAGGGTATGCGAATGTGTTTGCCCTCAAAGGCGGTTGGCAGGCATGGAAAAAGGCAGGGTATCCGGTGGAAAAAAAGTGACTAAAGTGAACTAAACACGGACGAAAAACTTGCTGCCAGGACCGCCAATCTAAAAAAAAGGGGGAGATACTTGCAAAAGGGCGATTTTGTATGTATGGTCATGCTGAAGCATTGCAAATTACCCCCCTTATCATAATCCAGTAGAATCCGGTCTATTTTGCTTTATGTGATACTACATCGGGAGTGTAAACTATGAGCGGCTTGGATAATTTGATTGCTTTCATTGACAACGGCGGTTCGCGCTCAGGTTCTGAAAGGCGACGCTCCGCCAAAAAGGATGGTGCCCCCGAGCGACGAACACGATATGATCGCAGAAGTGGTGCCGATCGCAGAAGAATCCTCAACAGGAAAAGAAAGAAAGGCAAAGAGCGACGAAACGTATTTGTGGATTAACGCCCTTATCCGCCAGTCAATCATTCGGTTGGCATTGACCTTTAAACGGCAGCCTGCCGACTTTGTCAGATCCTGCAATTTGTAACTTCACCCTTCAATTTGGCTCTTCACATTTACCTTCATTGGCGTCAGCGCGCGTTTACAGCGATTAAACACCAGCCCTCAATTATTCTAATCAAAGGCCATTGACGGCCACTGTGACTGCGCCGAGGCCCAAAGAGAGCTCAGAAACCCTGTAAAAATCAAAGCGGATAAACCTTAGCGCTGCGTACCGAAACCATAAAAAACCCCCGGGCAGCCCTCACACCACCCGGGGGAGTTTTAATTGCGGTCATAATGAAACATTATCACAAACGGATTCAACAATAATCGGTTTTACAACGCCCACTAGCTGCTCACTATGACCATTTCGGGCAAATCGCTTCACTGGATTTGCCCTGCCTGCCCTCAAATGATTATCACCATGGCCAGCAACAATCATCTTTGTATATTATTTATATCGCAATATATAGCTAAATGTCAAGAAAAAAACCTATATATTGTATATTCCGCTGATTTAGGGGCAGCTTTTATTGCGCTATCCATCAGAAAATACGCATTCCTGGCGGGAGTCTATTGACGAAACATCAAAAAATAAGGCAATATGCCTTTATCATGGAAATTTTATGCTTATCATAGAATTTCTGCCCGTTTTTTTGGGGAATTGCATTGGTTTTTGGGATACAGACGCATACCCAGCCTCTTTTCATCAACAAGGAAACACAAATGAAAGCAAAAACAATTATGATTCTGTTCGGTCTCTGGACAGTTATATTTTCCGGGCCACTTAAAGCCGAAACCGATCTGACCCAACTGGTAAAGGTCGTCCAGCCCTCGGTGGTTACCGTTGTTGCCTACGATGTGGACGGCAATGTGGCCAATATCGGCACCGGATTTTTTGTAGATAACAAGTGCCATTTAATTACGAATCATCATGTGCTGGTCGGCAAATTCAGCGCTGAAATCAAATTCGCAAATGGCGGCACCTACCAGATCAAAACCGTCATCGCTGAAAATCAAGCAACAGATCTGATAAAGGTTTTGGTGGATATCCCCCCCGAAAAGGTGTATTGGCTCGAAGTGAGCGGGGAGGTGCCGCCGGTGGCACAACGCGTGATGGTCGTGGGCAGCCCAATGGGGCTTGAACAATCTGTCAGCGATGGGATCGTATCTTCCGTACGCGAAATACCGGGAATCGGAACCTTTTTCCAGATGTCCGCCCCGATATCTCCGGGCTCAAGCGGCAGTCCGGTGGTCAATATGGAAGGCAAGGTGGTGGGGGTGGCCACCTTTCAATTTTTGCAAGGTCAGAATCTTAATTTTGCTATATCGGGCCAATCCATTCTGGCCCTGCAAACACATAAATCCGGCCAAACCCTCTCGGAGTGGACCTTTGGCACCAGCAATAAAAAACCATTGCTCGCAGGAGAATTATGCCGCAAAGGATTTAGTTTTTCGGTAGACGGGCAAGACCAGAAGGCCCTTCAGTATTTTAAAAAGGCAACCGAGAATGATCCGGAAAGTACAACGGCCTGGTATGGCCTCGGATATTGCTACGCCGGCAAGGACAGTCATAACGATGCCATCGAGGCCTATAAACAGGCCATCCGGACAGATCCTGCAAACGAGATGTCTCATTTCCATCTGGGAAATTACTACCAGAAAATCGGCCGCAATGTAGAAGCGATCGAATCATACAAGAGGGTCATCCGTATTAATCCGGATTTTGAAGCGGCGTATTTTAATATGGGAATCATCTACACCGAAATTGGCCAATTAATCGATAGCCGAGAGGCATTTCAAAATGTTGTACGCATCAATCCGGCGTCAACCAAAGCCTATTATAATATTGGACTTAGCCACACCAAACTCGGCCAGTATCCGGAAGCCATCGTTGCCTATAAAAAGGCCATCGAGCTCAATCCTGAATTTGTTGAAGCCCATTTTAATCTGGGTCTCATTTTCGGCGAACTCGGCCAAACCAGTGACCAACTGGAGGCGTTTAAACAGGCCATTCGAATTAATCCGGACTACGCACCCGCCCATTATGCCATCGGACATGTGTATTTAACCCAGGGTGACAAAGCCGCGGCACTGGATCAATATAAAATACTTAAGAAGCTCGATACGGATTTCGCAAATCAATTATTTGAAGAAATTTACCAATAAGACACAGCTTATGAGACAAAAAACCGAAGCGTACATCCAACTGCCCAATCGGAGCGACCACAATTGTTTCGGCTGCAGCTCGGCGAATGCCGCCGGCCTTCAAATGACATTCTACGCAAATGAAGCGGCTGTATATTCAAAAATAACCGTGCCCGACCATCTCTGCGGCTGGAATAACCTGGTTCACGGTGGCGTCCTCACAACGATTATGGATGAAATCATGAGCTGGTCCGCGATCTATTTGCTAAAACGCGTGGCGATGACAAAATCAATCAGTGTGGATTTCCTGAAGCCGGTTCAGGTCGGCAATCCCTTGAAAGCTGAAGGCACGGTTTTGGATAAGAACGGTAAACACGAGGCGATAATGCGAGGCCGGATTTATAACAAAGAGGAGATTTGCTGTGCCAAGGCCACCGCAACATTTGCCGTATTTTCACCAGCCGTGGCCAAAAGAATGAACATCACCGACGGCAAGCAATTGGAATGGTTCGAAAAAATATTTGAGCTTAAATAAATTGCCTGGAGTGTTGGCGTATTGGAGTGATGGAGTAATGCAAAATACGGGATAATATCCCACATTCGAGCCAATACACCAACACTCCAGTACTCCAGTATTGACAAAATCGCACAGATCTTGCCAACAATTTCGTCCTGACTTTCACGGGCCAGCGTAAAAAGCTGCGCGTCCGATCTTTTTTCAGGTGAGATAGAACTCCGGTTCGCCCATCCAGACTGCGAAGGTTAAATCCTTTAAGCACCCCACCCTTTCGGATTTCGGCCGAATAAAATCCGACCGGATTCAGATGCCGCAGTTTATCGACAAGTCGCCTAAAAACCGTGATCTGGCCCGAACCGGGCATGCCGGTGATCACTAAGTTTGTCGCGCTAAGCACCGTATTTTTCAATTCTTTCGATATTCTTCTCGCCGCAGGAAAAAAGAGAACAGAGCACAGATAACAGATGACAAGGTGTTGACTGTTCTCTGCCATCTGACTTCTGTCATCTGTTATCTGACATCCGAAACATCCATTCAAACGAGTAGATGCACATTTCCGGTGCGCACATTATTCAGGCCTGCGTCCCGCGCCGCCCGGCGGCATTGATTCGCCAGCGTTTTTGATGTCGTGGGCATATCGGACATGAAAAATTGGGGATGAAAAGCCAGCAGGCTGTAGGGGATATCCGGTTTCAGCTCCGCAGCGATAGGCGAATTTGGGATAACCGGCACCGGTTCCGGCAGGGCAGACCCAATCGGCAACACAATTGGTGGGCAGCGAATCATGATACCATGAGAGCTTACCGCTGGTTGAAGACACGCCCACAAGGCAGCCGTTATGGTTGTGGCGCAACCCACAAAAGCCGATCTCATTTTCAGCCATGCGACAGCTGTTGACACAGATATTGCAAGGCAAACCATCGGCACTGTCCGACCGTTTATTTATTCAGGATGTGATTCGGTCAGGACCGCCAGGCCCAGAACGATTTCGAGCTGAGACTTTAACGGGTTATGATTCAATTCACCCAGATGCCCGAGCTCGCTTTTCAGCTTTTCAAACGCCCTGGCGGTAATGCGCCCGGCACCCGCGGCGGCCCGGATGCACAGCTGCAAAATAAAGAAGCTCAAAAACAGGATTATGCCGATGGCCCAGAAGGCGTGCATAAAAAAATCACCGGAAAGATAGCTGCCGCTGAAAAAGGTTTGCAGGGTTAGCCAGCCGCAGTAACCCAGAATGCCAACGGCCGGTATATTGAAAAGGATTTGCAGCAACAAACCGCTCAGTTTGCCGGTTAAGCGTTCGATTTCCGCGTCCAAGGCATCGGCCCATAAGAGAGCGAGCCTGTCCTTGAAACCATCTGTTCCGGCCAGCGCATCCTCCACCTTGCGAATCGAGCTGTCAAAGCCGCCTTGAATCAGGGACTGGGCGATTGCGGGCCAGCGCTCCAACACAGCCAGCCGATAGTTTCTTAAGGCCGCTGCCGTACGTTGATCTTTATCAGGGTCTTCGATGGCGGATTTGGCGTCTTTGGAATGCCTTAAAGCCGATAACGTGCCGAACACCTGGCGCAAAGGGCGGCCGAATCGAAAAACAGCCATGATTCCGCTGCCAAAAATCAACAGCCGGGCCCAGATGGCGATCATCCAGCCCATGGGGCCCAACCACCGCTGGGCCAGCTTCTGGTAAATCACGACATTGAGTCCGAAAAACTGTCGGGTTGCGTTTTCCCGCATGCCGGAAACGGCATTGTCCAGTGCTTTTTTTTCAGCCCTTGCGATCCGGTCGGCGGCATCGGCCAAAACGGCTTTATTCCTGATAACTTCTCGGCCGGCCTCCTCATACACAAAATTCCGCAGGCGTTCGGCGTTTCCAAGTCGACGATCGACGATAAACCCGGCTCGATTGATGGTATGCAGCACCAGTTGTTTCAGATCTTCAAACTCGTCAAAATCATGCCGGGGGCCGGCACTTTCATCCCAGTCCGGCGCTTTGAGGTTACGCCGGGCGGATATACAAAAAACACGGTCCGCGGGCATCTGCCAGCCCGATCGAATATACTCCAGAAAATCCGGCACAATCTGATTTTTAAGCTCGAGTTCGTCCAGCCGATCGCATTTATTTAAAACACACACCAAAGATTCTCCGCTGAACTTGGGGATATAGGATGCCAAAAAATCGACATGATCCCGTCGTTTGGGATTTTCCGCATCAAACACGCAGATGAGCATATCTGACTTGGCAATGGCCTTTTCGACAATGGGGATATGCTTTTTAAAAGCGGTGCTGTCCGTATCGGGGGTGTCGATCAAGAGCACGTTCTCGAAGCGATCGGCAGCGGGGTTTGGGCGCGTTTCGACAATTTCACTGTCAAGCGCTTCGGCCAGCTGGCCGATATCATTTTGATCGCTGCGGTCTGCGCCAAAAATAATTAAATGATCTGTGGTCGGACGCCGATGACCGACCTTCGATAGATCATCAACGCCGGCCAGTGCATTCAGCAGGGTCGATTTGCCCGACCCGCTGGGGCCTACAAGGGTGACCACCAGCTTGCGCTCAAAGCGCTCGGCAATGTCTTCGATCATCTGAACGGCCTGGCCGCACTGGGCCTCAAGCCCGCGACCCGGAAGCCACAGGGGGGCCTGGCTGAGCTCGGCAGTCAGCCGGCGCAGGTCATTTTTAAACCCCTCGATTCTGCCCAGCGCTTTTAAGACGGCAGTATCGCGATCCAGATTCATCTTCTACTTTATTTCCTTTGCACAGATTTCCGTGCTGTTTCTAATATCATCGATCCTGGCGGTTGCCTGCGCAATGACATCATTAACCGTACGGATCGTGCCGGCGGTGATATTTTGCTCAAAAAGCTGCTGCACTTTTTTTAACTTGTGATTAAACCAGGCTTCGGCAATCGGCCCTAACATGCTTTGAAGCTGCTGTTGATCGGCCTTTTTTAGCTGGGTCGTTACCGGTATGGCCACCAGGGCATAAAGATCTTTGGCACCGAAAAGCCCGGTCAATTTGACCTTAATCCCGGCGGCGCCGACCGGATCTCCGGTGGAAAGCACGTAGGTAACAGCCGCAGTTGCCGGCAGGACGTTTAAGGAAGCCCAAAAGGTCTGGCTGATTTTGGCCCACACCCCCATTTTACTGCGAAAATATTCGGCAAGGTCCTTGAGGTCCGCGACCATATCCTGCGGAATCTCCACCAGTTCCTCTTTGCGGGAAAGGATGGATTGCAAAATGGATCTAAAATCCTGATCCCGTAAGCGTTCCTGCTCGGGAAAAACCGTCGGGTGGGTGTCGATAAAAAAACGCAGAACCTGATTTTGATCGGTAGATTCGATCCGGGGATTTTGGACCACGCCTTTACCCTGCTGGGCTTGCAGACGATTAACCAGATCCGACATGCGTTTGACAACCGGATCGTTTAATGATCCGGAAACCGTAATCTGGGGGCCGATCGCCTGGGCGTGCAGGCTGGTTACCGCGGTTACCAGATCCTCCTCGATTTTCTTCTGAAAATCTCCGGAATCAGCCGCTACAGTTTTATTTGAGGTTACGCGATCTTTGGCCCAACCGGCCGCGCCCAACAGCACCTTTAAGGGAAGCTCGATCACACTGCCGGTTTTGCGCATAAATTTAATATGGGCCGGATCGGTTTTGGCCCAAATTTTGGCAAAACGTTTCATGACACGATCCATCGGGAAATGCTTGAGCGCTTCATGCACATATTGGCTCTGGAGGGCTTGAAACGCATCGAGATAAAGGCGCAGCGCGTCAAGGGAGCGCCCGGCATCGCCGAGAAAGATCTCTGCCTTTTTCAGGACGTCGGTTAAAATTGACCCGTGCAGTTCCAGTCGCAAGCCCGGCGCATCGATGGATGCCAGCGCAGAAATAAAGTCGGGTCCGCTGGCCGGTACGGGCCGCAGCTTTAACGCCTGCTCTGCAGCCGCCACCCGGTTGTCTTCATCGGCACGGTAGATGCCCAGAAGATAGGTCTCGGCATCATCGCCGTAAATACCCTCGGCAACGGTCATGGCATGCTCGCGCACCTCCTTGTCGTTAAAGCTGGGGTAGACGCGATAGATCAGAAAACATTTGCGTCTGCCGATACCGGTGAGCATCCGGGACATAAAGTCGGTGTTGTCCCGGTTGTTGTAGTTGGAGTTTGTAAAAATATAAATAAAAATATCCGAAGCTTCCAGAGCCATGCGGGTCACATCCCGGTTGACGTACTGGCCCCTGGCGCCGGTATCAAAGTCGGGCGTATCCAGCAGTACAAGGTCTTTCGGCCCCGAACGGTTAATGACAAATAGCGGATTACCGGGAGTGGTCAGTTCATCGCTGCCCTTTAAGGGTTGTAGATCCGCTTTAAACGGTTCGACCAGATCGGCAACCAGCTCGTTTTGTTCCACCAGGGTTTCAGGAACCGAAAACAACACCCGGCGATTCATGCCGGCCCGGCCGCCGGTCGGCGCAAACTGCGCTCCCGACAAGGTATTAAACAGCGTCGACTTCCCCGAAGAACCACCGCCGCAGATGGCCGCAACCACAGGAAAATCCGATGAAAACCGGGGAATCAATTTGGCCTCAACGATGTTGATCCAGGAAGCGATATCCGCGCTGTCATCGAATTTGAGCAATCTCGCCAGCCCGGGGATATCGTCCTTGAGATCATTTAAGGCATCGTAAAATGCAGGTTCCATTAGCCTTCTACAACTTCAGTTCGTCTCAGATATTCAATTACTGACCCAAAAAGTCTCTTTTGGTTTATTACATTTGGGGCGAAGCCCCTGATACCTTTTAACATATTGACATCATTAAAACAAAAATAAAATCAATTAATTCAAATGCAACAAACAACTTTGACAGGGTTCCGACTTTACGGTAGGTTATCAAACAGTTTTATGCCCGATGTACGTTGTATGCGGTCAGTCGTCGGTGTAATTATGTATGATTTAGTTCTCTCCCAACAACTGAAAACGGACGACGGACCTGTAAATGGTAGTTTTAGTTTAGCCTATCTTTGGAAAATGAAAATTCCCCTGAAGGAACTGCAGGTTTTAGCGCTGGATTGTCAGGCCACCGGTGCCAACCCCAAAAAAGGACACCTCCTTGAAATCGGTTGGGTAAAGACCCGTGCCGGTGCAACCGTTCGTCCGGAAGCCCTGCCCGTAACGTCCTACCTCGCCGGTTTGCCGCAGGATGTCGAAATCCCTCCGGCGGTGAAACGCATAACCGGTATATCAATGGAAGCGTTGGAAAAAGCGCTCCCGCCAGGGGACATCTGGCAAAAAGTTGCCGCAACCGCAAAGGAGATTGCCGCGGCCGATGATATGAATACGTGCCCGGCAATTATTCATTATTCCCGTTTCGAGAAGCCCTTTCTGCGAGACCTGCATGCGAAAAGTAGGCACCCGGAGGATTTTCCGCTCCGAATCATCTGCACCCACGAAATTGCAAAACGCCTGCTGCCCGGCCTGCCGCGCAGAGGATTGCGTGCGGTAGCCGGTTACTTCGGGCATTCTGTACCCCCCTCACGGCGAAGTGCGGATCATGCGGTTGCCACAGCCGTGATCTGGCAAAATTTGATTCTGCAACTCAAAGCGGAGCAGGGCATCCGGAATTTAGATCAACTCATGGACTGGCTGAGTCGCCCCGCTTCACAGGGTCGAAACGACCGCGTCTATCCGATGAAGCCGGAAATCCGTCTCGGCCTGCCTGAAAAACCCGGCATATATCGAATGCTGCGCTCCAACATGGATTTGCTTTACATCGGCAAGGCCACCTCGTTGAAGCAGCGCGTCAACAGCTATTTCCGAAAAAAGGGCGCCCAGGCGGAACATACATTGGAAATGCTCAGTCAGGCCGCCGACCTGGATGTGACGCTGACCGGTTCTGCGTTAGAAGCCGCCGTGCTTGAATCTGATGAAATCAAACGGTATGCTCCGCCTTATAATGTTGCGCTGCAAAAAAATCAGCGCAAACTTGTGTTCCATTCCCGTAATCTCCGAAAGCGCGCCGCAAAACCCGATGACATCCACTGCATCGGTCCGCTTCCCGAAGGAAGCATAACTGAAGCCATGGCTGCGTTCGGGACCTGGTATGCAACCCGTCAACACATAACCCGTGATGAAATTATTGAGATCGGATACACCATCCTGGGGATGCCGGAAGCCCATGCCCCGGAACCGGATTGCCTGGCAGAGGGGTTGGACTTATTTCGCCAAAATCATCTAACGTGGTTAGAGCACCCGTCTGCCTTACGGGTCATATCCAGGCTGGGCCATGGACTCTGGCGTAAATGGCTCGCGGAACTCGAAACGGCTCAAACCGAAGACATGCAACAAACCGCTGAGGAGGAATCTGTTGATCCGGAAAAGGAAAACGGAGAAGCGCCGAGCTGGACGCCTGAAACGGTTGCCCGCAGCATCGAAAAATTTAGCATGCGCAGCGCGCTTCTGATTCGCCGCTCCCGCTGGCTGTGCCTGCTGAGCGAATCATCGCTGGCCTGGGAGACCCGTGGCTCAAAGGGCCGCCGCAAAATTGTCCTGTTGTTTAAAAACGGCGCCGTCGGCGATCGTCTGGAAATGCCCATCGGGGAAAAAGCGCCCTTTTCAGCGGGATATGCGAAACGCAGCGCAAATCGACGGGAAATATTTGATCTAACGACCTACGAGCGTCTGCGGGTGGTCACAACCGAATTAAGGCGGTTGGTCACCGAAGGCCGCAAGGTCGAAATCCGGCTGGGCCCGAATGCAATTCTACGCAGCCGACAACTGGCAAAATTGTTACCATGGGTATAATCCGCATCCTGCTGATTGCCGACACCCACCTGGGGTTTGACCTGCCCTTTCGTCCGCGCATCAAGCGGCGCAGGCGGGGGCCGGATTTTTTTGCCAATTTTAAACAGGCCCTGGCCCCGGCTTTAGAGGGGAAGGTGCATGCCGTCGTCCACGGCGGGGATATTTTATACCGCAGCAAAGTCCCGCCCCGGCTGGTTGAAATGGCGTTTGAACCCCTCAAGCAGGTGGCCGGCACGGGCACCCCCGTATATCTTGTGCCCGGCAATCATGAACGCGCGGCCATCCCCCATGCCCATCTGGCCGAACACCCCGACATTCATCTTTTCGAGTATCCCCGAACCTTCCTTCTGCAAACCACCGGCGGGTCTCTGGCCCTGGCGGGCTTCCCGTTTGTACGCGTCGGAATCCGCAAGGATTTTTCAAACATCCTGGCGCAAACCGGCTGGCAGCAGGTAAAGGCAGACGGTTATGTTCTTTGTATTCACCAATCGGTGGACGGCGCCAGCGTCGGTCCCCGCGGTTACACCTTCCGCTATGCCCACGACGTCATCCGCACCGCGGATATCCCCCCCGGGTTCAGTGCCGTTCTGGCCGGACACATTCACCGTTTTCAGGTATTAACCCAAGACCTGAGGGGAAGAATGCTCGGCGCACCGGTATTTTATCCCGGTTCGATCGAGCGCACCTCATTTGCCGAAAAAAATGAACGCAAAGGCTATCTGATACTGGAGTTTGAAACCGAAAACCCCACCGCCGGCGCCTTAAAGCGATGGACCTTTCATGAACTGCCCGCGCGTCCCATGATCCAGCTGGAGCTGCACGCCGCAGGAATGAGCGGTGCCGAGATCCAGGCCTGGATCCAATCCCGCCTGTTTGAAATTCCGCAGGACAGCGTTGTAAAAATAAGGGTGCACGGCAAAATTTCAGAAGCCGCCATGACCGCGTTCAGCGCTCCGGCTCTGCGCGCGCTGGCACCGCAAACCATGAACATCGATGCAACCCTGGTTGATTACAGGTACTAAAAATCCGCTGTTGAAAAAATGGTTGCTTTTTGATCTGTGATTATGCAAAAAAACAATACAATGACGGATCGGCCGAACCTGTATGAGCGTATCCGCTATTCCATTTTTCCCGGCACACTGGAAAGACCGGCGTATCGTGAGCGTTACAGGCGCTTTTTCAACAGCCTGGTGCTTCACTTCCGCCCCCGCAGCGTTCAGGAAGGCACCCTCCGATTTACATTGACATGGGGACTTGGCGGGATGGCCGTGGTGCTGGCGGGCATGCTGTTTGCTACCGGATTGATGCTGAAATTCGTCTACCAGCCGGTACCCGACCGCGCCTACGAGTCCATTGTTCATCTGCAAAACAACGTGCTCTTCGGGCAGCTGATCCGCAATATTCATCACTGGAGCGGCTATACGCTGCTGATCATCGTTTTTCTGCATTTTCTGCGCGTATTTTTTACCGGCGCATTCCACCCCCCGCGACAGTTCAACTGGATCATCGGCCTGGCAATGTTTCTGGCGGTGCTGGTTTCAAACATTACCGGCTACTTGCTGCCCTGGGACCAGCTGGCCTTCTGGGCCATTACGATTTGCACCGGGATGCTGGAGTATATCCCGGGAATCGGCGCTTGGCTGCAGGGCCTGGTTCGCGGCGGCAGCGATATTGGACCGGCCACGTTATCCATTTTCTTTGCCATCCACACGGCCGTCATTCCCGCCTGTCTTCTTATTTTGATGCCCTTTCACTTCTGGCGGGTGCGTAAAGCCGGCGGTTTGGTGATTCCGCGCAGACCGGGTGAAGAAGAAAGCAGCAAAGATGAGAAGGCGCCCACCATTCCAGACCTGATCTTAAGAGAGATTGTCGTGGCCCTGGTGTTGATTGCCGCTATTATGGTGATTTCGGTCCTGTTTAATGCCTCTCTGGGAGCGAGGGCAAATCCGGGGCTCAGCCCGAATCCGACGAAGGCGCCCTGGTATTTTGCCGGCATCCAGGAACTGCTGCTGCACTTTCACCCGTTGTTTGCGTTGTTTATCATACCGGTCCTGATGATAATCGCTCTGCTCAGCATCCCCTACTTTAATTATCAGACCAATCCGGCCGGCGTGTGGTTTGCCTCGCGCAAGGGGCGCCGCATGGCGGCCACAGCTGCGCTGGTTGCCGTCATCGTCACACCGCTGGGCATTGTGGCCGATGAATTTATAATCGATTTTGCCGCCTGGCTGCCGAATATCCCCGGTGAAATCAGCAATGGTTTGATTCCATTTGCTTTAATGCTCACCGTAACGGTTTTATTTCACAGGGTAATGAAGACTAAATTTTCATCCAATAATAACGAGGCCCTTCAATCTGTTTTTGTTTTAGTGGTGGTTGCCTTTATCATCCTGACTCTTACGGGCATCTGGTTTCGCGGAAAAGGAATGGCATTGATGTGGCCGTAATTCAGAAGTCAGAGGTCAGAAGACAGAAGTCCGTTTTAAGAAAAAAACTGGACAGGATAACAAGATTAACGGGATTTTTTATTACAACAAAAGACAAATATGTCAAAGAAAGCACAAGAAAAGAAATCCGAACCTGAACCTGCCCGAAGGTCATTTTTAACTACCCTCTGGATAATTCTGGGCGGCGTTGCCCTGGCAGAATTTATTGCCGTGGCTTTTGCTTTTCTGCGGCCGCCCAAATCGAAAGCCCGGGCGGGAAACACGGATTCAATAATCACCGCAGGAGCCGTCGAAAGCTTTGCGCCCAATTCGATCACCGCATTCGTGAGAGGGAAGTTTTATCTGGCGCGGTTAGAAGACGGCGGGTTTTTAGCCTTATCCCGCACATGCACCCACCTGGGGTGCACGGTACCATGGGTGGAAGCAGAAATGAAGTTTGCCTGTCCGTGCCATGGTTCAGCATTTGATATCACTGGAAATGTGATTGAAGCACCGGCACCCCGGGCGCTGGATTATTATCCGATAACCATTGAAAACAAAATAATAAAAGTGAACACGCGTGAACCGATAAAGCGGAGCACCTATAAAGTCGAACAAGTGACGTATCTTAAAAAAAAGGTATAAGGGAAAGGGTACACGGTATAAGGAATGGATTTAAATAATCCCTTTCTCTGTGAACGCTGTGCTCTCTGTGGTAAATTATATGACTAGCTGGAAAATAACCGGACTGATTGCAACACTCGTTATCATTCTCTCCATTCCGGCATACATGCTGAAGGTAAAATATTTCCGCCGTCCACCCGCATTCCAGATGGTCGCCGCTTTTGCCGGCAGCAAAAAATGCCTGGATTGCCACAAGGCCGAATACGACAAGTGGCAAGATTCCCATCACGACCGCGCCATGGAGGTTGCCAATGATGCCACTGTGCTGGGTGATTTTAAAAATGCGACTGTCGAATTTCACGGCGTCACCAGCCGTTTCTATCGCAAGGCGGATAAATTTTTTGTGCACACCCAGGGCCCCGATGGTATAATGGGCGAGTTTGAAATCACCCACACCTTCGGATGGCATCCATTGCAACAGTACCTGGTCCCTTTCCCCGGCGGCCGCCTGCAGTGTCTGCCCATTGCCTGGGATGTAAGAGAAAAAAAGTGGTATCACCTGTATCCGGCTGCGCCCATCGAGCCCGGGGGCTGGCTGTACTGGACCAACGCCGGCCAGAACTGGAACGGCATGTGTGCCGAGTGCCATTCCACCAATCTGGAAAAGAATTACCGCATCGAAGACAATTCCTATGATACGACCTGGTCGGAGATCGATGTCAGCTGCGAAGCCTGTCATGGGCCCGGTTCCCGGCACGTGGAATGGGCCGAGATGCCGGATATGGCCCGGCCGCAAACCGCCAATTACGAGCTGGTGGTCAGCGCAAAAAGCATGGATTCCCGTGAACAGGTGGAGCTGTGTGCGCCCTGCCATTCCCGGCGCGCGATTCTGGGAGATTACACCCACGCCGAGCCGGACCTGCTGGACAGCATGCTGCCCAGCCTGCTGACGCCGGAGCTGTATTATGCCGACGGCCAGATTTTAGAGGAGGTTTACGTTTACGGTTCCTTCACCCAGAGCAAGATGTACCGCCGCAATGTGCGCTGCAGTGATTGCCATGACGTACACAGCACTAAAAAAGTCAGGGAAGGCAACGCACTATGTCTGCAGTGCCATCGGGCCGGTGTCTATGACACCAAAGCGCACCACTTCCACAAGATGAAAGGCGAAAAAGGGGAGCCGATTAAATCGGCGCAGGGCCAGGTTCTGTTTGAAGTGGGCACCGGGGCCGAATGTGTCCAATGCCACATGCCGGAACGACCTTACATGATCATTGATTACCGTGCCGACCATAGTTTTCGGTTGCCGCGCCCGGATCTGAGTATCAAAGTAAGCACGCCCAACGCCTGCAACCGCTGTCATGTTGATAAAACCGATCAATGGTCTGACGAATACATCACCAAATGGTATGGCCCCGGCCGCAGGGCCCATTACGGCACGATCATTGATCAAGGACGCAAAAGATCACCCGCCGCGCATCAGAATCTCATCAAATTGGCCTCGGATCCGCTTTATCCGGTAATCGTGCGCGCCACGGCCCTGTCGCTTCTGGCAGCATACCCGGGCAAAGAAACCAGCCGCGCATATGAACTGGCATTGATGGATGATGAAGCCCTGGTCCGACGCACGGCTGTCGATCACTTAAATGATTCCGATCCGAAACGTCAGGCTGAGCTTCTGACAGCCATGCTCTACGATCCGGTCAAAGCCGTGCGCATCGAAGCGGCCCGGCGGATGACTGAAATTGCCGATCCGCAGCTATCGGATGCCCAGCAAAAGATCTTCCGGACTTCCGTAACGGACTATCAAAAATCCATGGAATATTCGGCTGATTTTGCATTTGGCCGCTATAATCTGGGAAATCTTTATGCTGCCCTCCGACAGTCCCCAAAGGCGGTCGAAAACTATCAGGCCGCTATTGAAATCGATAATTTATTTTATCCAGCCAAAGTCAACCTGGCCATGCTGTATAACCAGATGGGTAAAAACAATGAGGCCGAGATTCTGCTGCGGGAAGTGGTTCGCAACCATCCTGAAATATACGAGGTGCAGTATTCACTGGGATTGCTGCTGGCAGAAAAAAAACAATATGAAGAAGCTGCGGCCTATTTAAAGATGGCGGCTACCGGCATGCCCAACCGGGCTCGGATACATTACAACCTTGGTTTATTACTGCAGTATTTAAAAAAGGATTCAGATGCGGAATCGTCTTTGCTCAGAGCAAAAGCGCTCGAACCGGACAGCCTCGATTTTCTTTATGCGCTGGCCGATTTTTATTTAAAGAGAAGGAAATTTCAGCAGGCCAGAAGCATTGCAGAAGAAATGGTAGCGCGACATCCCACCCAGCAAATCGGACACGATATTTTAGGCCTTATCGAGAAGAATCCGGAAGGAGATTCGAATTAATATCGCAAGTCAAATGGTTGATAGGAGTAAATCCTGCCGGCTGGAGCATCAGTTGAAAAAATAATTGCATTTCTCATTAATATGTCCATGTTTATAGAACTACTTCAAAGCACCATCCAACCATGTGAACCGGTGGGATACACCGCTACAAATCCATTTGTTAATGTCCTAAAAAGAGAGGAGATCAAAATGAACAGAACCCGTAGCCAAAATGTATTGATGACAATGATTATCATTTCGGTTATTGTTTGCTTTGCTTCATTATCATCGGCACAGAGCAAACCCAATATCCTGGTGATCTGGGGCGATGACATCGGCCAGAGCAACATCAGCGCCTACACCCGCGGCCTGGTGGGCTACAAGACGCCCAACATCGACCGCATTGCAAAAGAAGGCATCCTCTTCAGCGACTATTACGGCGAACAGTCCTGCACCGCGGGCCGCGCATCCTTTATGCTGGGCCAGAGCGTGTTCCGGACCGGGCTTTCGAAGGTGGGGCTTCCCGGCGCCAAAGAAGGCATCAATGTCCTGGATCCCACGATCGCCGTCCTGCTAAAAGACCAGGGGTACGCCACCGGCCAGTTCGGCAAGAATCACTTCGGTGACCGCGACGAGCACCTGCCCACCAATCACGGTTTCGATGAATTTTTCGGCAACCTCTACCACCTCAATGCCGAAGAAGAGCCCGAGAACGAGGACTACCCGGGCGACATGGTGACGGCCGACGGCAAAACGTTTCGCGAAAAATTCGGCCCCCGGGGGGTGATTCATTCCTGGGCCAATAAGGACGGAACACAGAAGATTGAGGATACCGGGCCGCTGACCAAAAAGCGCATGGAAACCGTTGATGACGAGACCTCGGACCGCGCGATTGCCTTCATCAAAGAGCAGCATGCGGCCGGCAAGCCCTGGTTTGTGTGGTGGAACGGCACCCGCATGCACTTTCGCACCCACGTCAAAAAAGAGCTGCGCGGCATCTCCGGCCAGGACGAATACGCCGACGGCATGGTCGAGCACGACATGCACATCGGCAAGTTCCTCAAGCTGCTCGACGAGCTGGGCATTGCCGACAACACCATTGTGCATTATTCGACCGACAACGGCCCGCACTACAACACCTGGCCCGATGCGGCCGCCACTCCGTTCCGCGGCGAGAAAAACACCAACTGGGAAGGCGGCTGGCGCGTTCCCTGCGCGGTACGCTGGCCCGATGTGGTCAAGCCGGGATCGGTCAGCAACGGCGTCGTGCATCACATGGACTGGATGCCCACCTTTCTGGCTGCGGCCGGCAAGAAGGACCTCAAGGAGGACCTGCTCGACGGTTACAGCTCCAAGGCCCTCAAGCGTAAATACAAGATCCACCTGGACGGCTACGATCTCACCGAACACCTCAAGGACCCGGACAACGTCGCCAGTCCGCGCAAGGAAGTCTTCTACTTTTCCGATGACGGCGACCTGACCGCGCTGCGCTACGAAGACTGGAAGCTGATCTTCATGGAGCAGAAGTCGCCGGGCACGTTCCGCGTCTGGATGGAGCCCTTCGTGCCACTGCGGGTGCCCCTGATTTTTAATCTGCGTCGCGATCCCTACGAGCGGGCCACCATCACCTCCAACACCTATTTCGATTGGCTGCTGGATCGCGTTTTTCTGCTGGTTCCGGCCCAGGCCTATGTAGGGAATTTCCTGGCAACCTTTAAGGAGTACCCGCCGCGCATGAAACCCGCCAGCTTCAGCCTGGACCAGGTGATGGAACAGATAACGAATACTGCGGGAACCCGATAATCCTTTTGAAGGGATCGCGACCGCGCAGGGTCGGCCTTAACGGGCCGCGACCTGCGCCGCATTTTCGATAATCGCTGAAACTAAAGAAGGGGAAAAGATATGCCACGTCATCTGTTGAGGGTCATCGCGCTGACCGCCGCTTTAGCGCTGGCGTCGTTTGCGGCAGCGGCTGATCCGCTGCCTTTTTGGAACGAGGGGCAGACCAAGCGCGCTATCGTCAATTTCGTGCAGCGCGTCACCACAGTCGGCAACGCTGGTTTCGTGCCGCTGGCCGAGCAAAGGGAGACCGGTGTTGGTGCGACTGCCGGAAATTAATTTTATCGACGACAAAGCCCTTGATGAAGACAGGGCAAAGGGCTGGACCTTGGTGGATATGATGAAAGATTGGAAGGTCATCTATCCTTTCCAGCTAAAATAGCCGCTTGCTTAGGATTCGCTTTCATCTTTTTATTAATGATCAATTTGACTGACATTAAATTGTAATTACCTTAAATAAGTAAGGTGTGTTTGACCTGAGTCACAAGCTGGATTCATCCAGCAACCCAAACGGGGTCGATGAATCCTGTAATGGGTCAACATACCAGGAGCCTGCCTGCATCACACTGAAAGCCAGCTGGAAAAAGATGCGGCATAATCAGGAGGTGAAAGCATGAACAAAAAAGACAAAAAGAAAACAAGCGCTGAGTCTGCAGCAAAATCGTGCTGTTATCACGTCGTAGACGGTTGCGGCTGTATTGTCGGAACATACTGCTGCGACGGTCCGGGTTTTTCGAATTGCCGATTTGAAAGCCGCTGCTGACATATAATGCTTTTGACGATAGCTACAGCAAAAGACCGGATGTAATATCCGGTCTTTTTGTTTAGAAATGGTTTCAAAATGGGGTCAACCAAAAATTGATTTTGCCATTTTTAGCATAGTTCGGTAATATCCTGCCACAAATGGAAAACGCCCGATGCCGATTAAAAGAGCAGGGTTTTTCACCCGGAAAATGCGGGGTGGAAGCCGACGGCAAGCAGGAGCTTGCCTGCCGGGCCACTTTGAAATATGAAAATGAACAGATCGAGCGCCTGATCACCTCCATTCACCTCTCACGCCCGGAAAACTATCTTTCCATTTACCAGTCCGGGTGCAATTTCGCATGCCGCAAATGCCATTCCTGGCACTTCAGCAAGGTAAAAGACGGCCGCTGGTATTCACCCCTTGACATTCTGGATGCAGCCCTGGAATACGAAAAATCCGTCACCCAGTACGAACCCCGCTCCCGGGCGACTTCCTGGCACGCCCATGATTCCTGCCGCTGCTGCGGCCGTTGTGTGACCCAACAAAAGCCCTCGGCATTTTGTCCCGGCATACTGGCGCCCGATCAGATCGTCTTAAGCCCTCAGGGATTTGGGCCTGCCCGCAATATCGTCGCTTTTACCGGCGGTGATATCACCTGCTGCCCCGAGTTTTACGGAGAATGTGCCCGCCTCATAAAGGCCAAAACACAACTGTGGGTTCTGATTGAAACCAATGGCTACGGGCTGACGTCACAGAATCTGGATTATTTGAAAGCAAGCGGCGTGGATTCATTCTGGCTGGATATCAAGGCTTATGATAATGAAAAGCACAAATGGCTGACCGGCTGTACCAACGCGCGTATCTTGAAGCTCCCGGAGGAAATTATCCGACGGGATTTTGTGCTGGAAGTTTTATCACTTTATATCCCCGGTCTGGTTGAGGCCCATGATCTGGAAAATATCGCCCGGATTTTATATCGTGTTGACAGCGACATCCCGTTTACCATATTAGCCTTCTTCCCGGAATATAGGATGAAAGATCATGCCAGCCCCACGGTCGTCGAGATGGTCGACGCCTATCAGCGCATCAAGGCTGTGGGACTAAAGAATATTCGCCTGGGCAACCTGGGGGTGTTTGCCCGCACCGAGGCGGATCAGGCCTATTTGATGGAAAATGTAGATCCGGGGGCTTATTAATTCGCCATCATTCTTCTATTTGCCGGAACAGGTGATCAATTGCAGGATCAACTATCAAGCGCCTGCCGAAGACTTGAAAGGGATAAGGGGATAACGGCTTTCATCAGAGCAGCGGAAGCCAAAGATCAGGAGAAACAAGGACCGCATTATACAAAGACCATAAACGTGGAAGGTATTGACCAGGCCGGAATTGTTTTCAAGATTAGCAGATTCCTGGCAGACAGAGATATCAATATTGTGAGCCTGACCGCACAGAGGGTCAACTCTCCCGGGTCCGGGACGGCAATCTATTTTATGGAAATCAAAGCTCAGGTTCCCGAGAAGGTCTCTTTGGAGCACCCAGAAAAAGGACTTTCCAGTGTGGGAGAAGAATTAAATTTAGATATAACCTTCCGCTAAAAAGAAAAAAATTACAGCCGGCCTTGTAAAATAGCCGGCAATCTCGCATGACATCCCAATGCGCATATATTCAGGGTTACCCCATGAAGGAAAATCGTTACGATCCGCTGAAGCGCACAGATCTGACTGAAAACGAACAGCTTGCGCTTCGGTTTATGGCCGCGCGTTTACACGGCTACAATTTCGACTTGATCGACGAATGTGTTGCCGAAGACTACATTGGTATTAGAAATCAAGAATTTAATAAGATTTCGTATAGAGGCACGAAGTCCAACAAAAATATTAGCTGAAAAAAGTGTGTATCTTTCCTGGCCAATCTGCAAACTCATTAGCACGATGGAAGCATGGTTTTTCCACTGTATCGGACCATACTTTAGTATTGTCCAGAAGCACTTGCGATATCACTTTGAAACATGTACTTTCGACAGGGTTGAATATATGGTAAAATTTTGCTTACAAAGTTCACCAAAATTAATTCTTTCTAAGATGATATCACAACAATAGCCGAACCTATGATTATCTCAATGTATCTTTAATTTGCGATATTGAATATTTTAGATTTTACCCGATGCATTAAAGTTGAATAAAAATGGAAAAGAAAAAACCATATAGAATACTTATATTCGATGATTCAGAAGAAATTCGATATTTATTATATGAATTTTTTAATAAACGAGGATATGAAGTTTTTTCTTTCCCGAATCCCGGGGTTTGCCCGATATCTCACGAAAAAATATGTCCCTGTCCAACTGGAGAAGCTTGTTCTGATTTTATTTTATCGGACTTAAACATGCCGGTTCAACAAGGGATAGATTTCCTAGAAGGGCAAATACGTAAAGGTTGTCAGTGTAAAAATATGACCTTGATGTCTGGGGATTTTACCGAAAACGATGTTTTAAGAGCAAAATCTATTGGATTAAGGCTTTTAAGGAAGCCTTTTGATATTGAAGAAATTTTAGAGTGGATAGAAAGCATAGAAAAGACGATTGACCCTGGTAGAAAATTATCAGATTGGTTTATCGAAAAATAGATATGATATCCCAAGCTACGATGTTTCTTTGATACTCCCAATGTATCTGGAATCAGCTGATATTCGGTCTCTGAGAAGAAGTTTTGAATTGCAAAAATTTTTCTAAAGTTAATTTTAAAAATGCCGATATATGTAAGGGACGCTTACTTGTAAATTAATTCATCATCATCTAAAAAACAATTTATTCCACGACAAAGCCAAACCCTTTGTGAGAAGGGGACGGAAAGCCACGGGTCTCAAAGAGAAAGCCGGGTTGCCTAGATTCGGACGGAAAGCCGGGTAGCCTTGGATACAGGGTGGCCTGGCTTTTTTGATTATGGAAGAGGGTTACCTTAACAATGAGAGAAAGCTACAATTAGGGGGCTTGAATGGGATTCCAAGATTTATTGGTTCTTATTGTCATTGTAGGGATTGTAGGCATTATTTATAAAATTTTTATGAAGAAGATTGACAAGTGGGAGGCTAAATAAGGCGGGCTACTTATTTCATCAACGCTATCAATCAAATTATGATGGAAAAAAGACATAGTTTGGGAAATCAAAAAGGCTTTACCCTGATTGAATTAATCTCAATCATGATAATACTGGGCGTGCTGGCCTCGGTAGCTGTTAGAAAATATGATAATTTGACCAAAACGGCCACTGAAAGGGTATTAGCTGTAGCGGTGAAAGAGCTCAATGTCAGAGAAAGTTTAATTTGGTCAAACATGAAAATTTCCAGCGATGGGTATACGAATGATACGGATGTTTATAAAGCGTTAAGTGCAGATCTTGGGTCAAGAGTGAAATGGGATCCAGGTCCTACAATTGATGGTGGAACTCTTCACATTGAATCGCAGTCGATTGTTCTTAATAGAACTCACTCTACAAATTCAGCTCCAGGTAAATGGCAATAATTCTTCATTTTACAAAGAATGTCCTATTCAGGCTAACGTTTTGAATCGAGGCGGCTCGTCAAAACAAGTTTCTAATCACTGCTATTATACAAATATTTTAAGATTTCAAACCGGCGATTACTCCAACATCTATGCTAAATTAACCGGCCCTAAAAATTTGTAATATCAGATTACGATATCTGGAACTTTGCGATTTTCAACATATTCTCAATAAATCGCAGATTCGGTGAGAATTAGTCTTCTGGTAGGGAATTTAAACTTTCTCTCTAAACTGGCCAATCGCTACATGTTGTGTTTTACTCTAATTTTTCTGAAATTACATAAATGCATAAGTGCAATAGAATATTTGCACTCAGACTACTACATTAATCATTTGATTTATTTTTGAGCTTTCGGTTTTTGGTAATTCGAACCATCTCAAATATTCGCCATAACCAAATGGTAATTTGTGGGTTTTTCTATCAAAAGAATTTAAGTCAGGGTTTAAATCAAGATATTTAAATTGCATACTTTTTGTTCCCCTGATAGAGCCAAAAACAAAAGCTGATGCGTTGTTATGGTTATTATCTTTTAAACTATCAAAGTTTCTGGTTATATGGCCTATTTTCGATTTCAGGCGATTTACTGCCTTTTCGGCTGTTTCAATTGTTGTTCTCTCCATCAAGATGAGGTAATTTTTATTTTTTTTAAAAATTAAATCTTTATCACTTCTGAAGTTGCCCTCAACAATTTCATCTATTTCCTTTCTACTGGTATTTTGCATGCATATATTTAGCTTGACTGCTGCAAACGGAATTTGACAACTTTCAAAATTATTATAAGCCTTTGTGGCTTTGGTCAAAATGTTGTTATTGGTAACTGAGATATCCATTGTCTGAGTTATTCTAAAGTATTTTTAAAGAAATAGAGCAAATACAATGCCAATTTGCTATTAAAAAAAAGAGTCGGTATTTATCCAGACGTATGTATTTAAACTATTGAATATTTTTAAGATATACTTTTAAGAAGCAAATCAATATCTATTTATCGGCTTTCTTAATTGCGAAATAATATTCACACTTTTAAGCAATAATTTTCATAAAAACGAATGATAACTAAATTGTTTTAGCGCTGTAACTGACTATGATTTTAGTTGATATTGCGTTTGATAATTTTTGGCACAATGTGTGCAGCATACTTTAATTAAATTCGGAGAAGTGCATCTGAAATATTATATAGAAAAATAAGACATAACGGAATTTCATGTCACCCAACTTCAACACATATTGAAAAACCATGTGATAGCCAAAGGCTGCCAGAGGTTATAATTTAAAAAGGGGGTTTTGAGGTGGCATTAAATAGGCTTCTTGGTTGACCGTGCATCTTTTCCGCTGTCCCGTTCACCTTAACCAGGATAGGCGGCTACAGTGAAAATAACGACAATTAGGGGAGTCTTGGAGGCAGAGTCAGAATTGGCTCTGCCTTTTAATTTGGATATTTCCAGTATCCAGCTCAAAAAATAAAGCATTGTGATATCGTTTTTATATCTCAACTGAAAAAATCAGCGACCTACATTAAGGCCCGAGATTATATATTTGGTATACGAAACCCACATTTTGGCTGGAGTTTAGATGGCGGTTATGAAGAGCTAATACGACGTGGAGCTAAATTTTTTTGATTTCGCTGGCTAACCTATACTTAGAACTCCCGTGTTTCGGGTGCCGTGTGAAAAGGATTGATCACTTGTAAATTTCCGAATATCTGCGCATCCTGGAGGTCTTCGGTGAGTAAATAGCGACAATCGGCCACCTGTGCTGCGGATACAATTAGTGCATCCACCAGGAAAGCCCGCAACGATCCTGAATGTGCAGGCCCCATCAAAAACCCGGTTGTCCAGCCTTATGGGTCGCCACGGAAGCAGAGAACGAATATCTTTGCGGGCGCTTTCCCGATCCAGCCCGGGATCAAGCTTTTCTGTAACCGTAAGTGTAACACGAATTTCGTGTCAACAAGAAAAAAATCGCTTTGGCAATATTCTACTCTAAAGTGATTCTTTTCCTTTTTTGTTTTTAGACAGGATTATGCAGGATTATTTTTTTTAATCTTTCTCACTTCCCGGATGGAAGTGAGAAAACTCAATCCGCTTTCAATGGCACCAAACAGCTTATTTATGATCAGATAGGAAGAAAATCAGCAGGCTTTGAACCAGCTCGGCCATAAATTCAAAATCGAGTTTGTCCATGGTATCGGCGGCGGTGTGGTAATAGGGGTTGCGGTAAAAGGCCGAATCGGTCACCATGACCGCTTTATATCCCTGATTCCAGAATGAGGCGTGGTCGCTGAGCCTTACCGCAGGCATCACCCATCCGTTGAAAGGGACGGTTAACTTGACCACCGGAAGGTGATTGTTTTTTCGAAATTGTTCAACGAGTCGCCCTGCAAAATCCCGACTTTTAAAATCATTGACAATGCCGATAAAATTACCCTGTTTGGGGTAATCCATAAACATCAGCGGAAAGGGGTAATCCTGGCAGCCCGGTTCATGACAGGTATAACCGACCATTTCTAGGCAGATCATGCCGTCAATTTGCGCTTTATCCTGGCGGGCCTTTCTGGCATACATCCGGCTGCCCATATAACGGGTATTGTATGCCGGCGGCTCTTCCAGCGCAAAGGACACAAAATTAACCGCCAGATCGCATTTGGCGTTACCGATCAGCGCGGCCAGATGTCTGGCCGTCTCCAGCTGGACGGCGATGGCACTGGCATTATCATCCGCACCGACGGTACCGGCCACCGAGTCATAATGGGCCCCCAAAAGAAAGCGGTATTCCGGATGCGGGCGGGATGATACTTCCGCAGTGATATTTTCGACTGCAAAATCCGCATACGAATAGGGTTGGCTGTTTGCCGTCACGCCAATGGCATGGTAAAAGGATTTAATGTATGCGGCGGTTTCCTCGAGTTTCGCGGGCAAAGCCACACTGCGTTCCCCGATGGTCACGGTCAGAATTTTTACGTGTTCCCGAAGCTGCTGTATGGTTTGCCGGATGTCAATCATCGGAAATTCCCTGTTGTCGGCATGAAGGCCACCCTCAAAAAAAAATCCAACGATCAAGGTAAAGATGATGGTACATCTTTTCATCGCAAGTTACAGAAACAACGCCGCAAGCGGGCTGGCGTTATCTGTTATATGTTATTTGTTATTCGTTTAAGAGGGATTTTATCTAATTTAATATCTCACCCGTGAACGTCTGATTGAGCCTTTAGCGCCCGAGTAGAATTCTACCGCTTTTGCGCCGGTATAAGTGATGTTGAAAAAGGGTATCCCAAAAATTTCCCATCCATGGGATTTGAAACCTGAGGCGGCCATGGCGCTTCAAACCAAGCTTGCCCCCCGGGTGATTCGAAAATCGCGCATCAGGCCGGCCGATATTGCGACGGTGGCCGGCGTGGATGCCGGGTACTGCCAGGACAGGGCCTATGCAGCAGTTGTTGTGTTAAACCTGACGGACCTGAAGGTCCTGGAAAAAGCAGTGGCCTCAAAAACGGTTACATTTCCCTATGTTCCCGGGATGCTTTCATTTCGAGAAGGACCGGTGATTCTGGAAGCGCTGGGCAAATTGAGATCAATGCCCGATCTTCTAATGGTTGATGGGCAGGGAATCGCTCATCCGCGCCGATTCGGTATTGCCAGCCATATCGGCCTGTTGACCGATATCCCATCCATCGGCTGCGCCAAGACAATACTATCGGGAGAATATCAAGAGCCACAACGCACCCGCGGCAGCATCTCGTATCTGATCGACAGAGGTGAAACGATCGGCGCGGTGGTGCGCACCCGCACGGCGGTGAAGCCCGTATTTGCATCTATCGGGCATTTAATCGATCTAAACGACAGCATCCGGATCATTTTAAAATCATGCCGCGGCTACCGTCTTCCCGAACCCATCCGTCGAGCCGACCATCTGTCACGAAAACAGATTTTGCATTTAAAGAACCCGAGCGCCCTCGGTAAAAAATTCATCACGAAAGCACGAAAGGATGAAAACACGAAAAGAATATAAAATTTCGTGCTTTCGTGATAAAAAAGTCATTGATTCATTAATTCTTCCAGCTCTTCGGCTTCTCGCGGGATGGCTTCGGTCAAATCAACGGGGCCGTCTCTGGTGATTAAAATATCATTTTCAATTCGAACCCCGATGGCCTCATCCCGGATATAAATTCCCGGCTCGCAGGTAAAGACCATTCCAGCTTCAAATTTGCGGTACTTGTCACCGTAATCGTGCACGTCCAGACCGAGATGATGGGATGCACCGTGTGGAAAAAATTTTTTGTAAAGGGGTGAATCCTCGGATTGTTTTTTGACCTCTGCTTTTTTCAATACCCCCAGGCGAATCAGTTCCGCCTCCGTTAATTTGGCCACATCCTCCTGATATTTTTCAAGCGTGTTGCCCGGTGTGAGCATTTGAATAGCGGCTTTTTGGATTTTTAAAACAGCATTGTATACCTCTTTTTGTCTTTTGGAAAACGTGCCGCTTACCGGAAGCGTTCGGGTCACATCAGAGGCATAATTGGCATATTCAGCGCCGAAATCTATAAGTACCAGATCTCCGTCACGGCATTGTTTATCATTTTGGACGTAGTGCAGGGTGCAGGAGTCGATGCCTGAGGCCACGATGGTTTCAAAGACCGGGCCCCGCGATCGATTGCGCATAAACGCGTAGACGATCTCGGCTTCGATCTCATATTCCCACACGCCGGGCCGCACAAAATCGAGCAGACGCCGGAATGCTTTCTCTGTTATGCCGCAGGCTTCTTTAATCAGTTCGACTTCCAGAGGCGATTTAACTGCACGCAAATGACTCATGATGGGTGCCAGGCGCTCATAATTATGCAGGGGAAAAACCTGCCGGCACCATTTGAGAAAGCGCATGTCGCGCGTCTCCACGGTAGCGGCTGCCCGCAGATGTTCATTGGTGTTTAAATAGATATTATCAGACTGAAGAATCAGCGGCCGCAATATCGTATTTAACTCTGAAGTCCAGCGGACTGTCTTTATTCCGGAAATTTTCCGGGCCTGCTCCTTGGTGTATTTTTGCCCCTCCCAGGTGGCAATCTGCTCGTTGGTTTCCTTAATAAACAGGATTTCTCTTTGCTTCGCTTCGGGGGTATCCGGACAAATAACCAATATGGTTTCTTCCTGATCGATGCCGCTTAAATAAAGGACATCTGTCTGCTGGACGAAGGGGTGCGTTCCATCGGCGCTGGTCGGCATGAAGTCATTGGAATTAAACACCGCAATCGAATTCGGTTTCAGCTGCTTACAAAAACGCTTCCTGTTGCGGACAAACAATTTGGAATTAATCATGGAATATCTCATACGCATCCACCAGAATGTTTAAAAGGGGTTGTTGAAAAAAATATCGCCCTAAGGGATTATAGACGAAATGAGAAATAAGGCGCCCGTAAATGTGGCGCATTCGAACTGCATTTAGATTTACATAAAAAGATAAGAAAATCAATCGGGGCAGGAGATACAGGCGGAGGCAAATAAAAAAGCGCCTAAAGCGGAAAAGCGTATTATCTATTTCCCGACCTCAGGCGCTTTTGCGAATTTCAGGCGGCAATTATACGAGGGAATATACCTTGATGATGGCATCAAATTTTGATTTCTTGTCAGCCTGGCCGGTTTCAACACCTTCCTGCCCCTCGATGATCGTCAAAATACTTTTTAACGGATAACTGTACTGCAGCTTTTTATCTTTGACCATTACGCTGAAAAATTCCTCATTGGCCTCGATCAACTCTGCTTCCTTAATTTCGGTAGAATTATCGTAGTTGATCCCGATTGCCTTGCCTTTGTATCTTTTGAGCAAGCCCAATAATTTTTCATGCGTCTTCATACCTTCGGCGGTGGTTTGTGAACCCGTTTCCTGAACACCGTCGCTGGCGATCTGTATTTGCCGGGCGGACGCTTCGGCTTTCGCCTGGGCTTCTTTCTGCTTTTGCAGCACCTCTGCCCTGGCCTTGGCGGCTATCTGTGCTTTGAAGGATTGGGCTTTCGCCTGGGCTTCCTTCCGCTTTTTCAGTGCTTCGGCCTTGGCTTGAGCCGCTTTTTGCTTAACTAACGCCTCCACTTTGGCCCGGTCCAACTTTTTCCTTTTTAAAGCCGCTGCTTTGGCCTGGGCCGCTTTTTCTTTTTTTAAGGCTTCGGCCTTGGCCTGGCTTTCCCGCTGTTTTTTCAGGGCTTCCAGCACCTGGATCTGCTGTTGTTTTTTCTGTTCCGCTTCCCGGGCCGTGACCGCCTCCTGTTTTTTGACGGATTCTTCCGGAGTCTGGGCTTTATTTTCAGCCGGCATCTTTTCGGCCACCATCGATTCCGGTTTTTCCTCGACCGATAATTTTTGACCATCAGTCTTGGCCCTGTCTGCGGTAGATTTCTCGGTATCTTCCGGTTCATCCGCTTCGTCGGCAACGCCTTCCGCTTTGGCCGGCTCGGCGACCTCAGGCGCCTCTTCCTTGCGGTCTTTTTGCGGTTTCGTATCGGCCGCCGGTTCCGCTTCGAGCTGCTTTACAGCCGCATCGTCTTGGTTTTTATCTTGGCCTTCCGGCTCAACGGTATCCGCTTTTGCCGTTTTATCATTCGGTGCCGCAGTGCCTGGCGTATCGGTGGCCAGGTCAACAGACTTTATGATGGTTTCCGAATCTGGCCGCTGTTCGGGCGAGTCATTCTTAACCTCTGATAAAAAAAGCGCTTCCGCAGCCGACGGCTCTGTTACCATCTCGATTGAAGTCTCAAGGGCCTCCATCTCCATTTCCGGATTTTCAGTCTCCTGAGTTTCTTCTGATTTCATCTCATCTGCAGATGCGTCCTCCGAATTCATTTGGGGAGCCTCGGGTTCGACCGGGATCTCCATTTCGATGGTATCTTCAGCCGGATCGGGCATGTTAATCGTCGCGTTCTTGGGCGCACCATTTTCAGTTGGAGGATCACTTGGCCCCAATATCGCCTCGGCCTCTTCCAGGGCGTTTCTTTTTTGTTCGTCCTGTTCGGCCTGGATCTGCATGTCCGGTTCATTTTGCGCGGCCTGCCTGGCAGAATTTTTGACAAAAATAATCCCGCACTGAGCGCAGGCTTCTGCAAGATAATTATTAACAAGACCACATTGCGGACACGTTTGATTGTTTAGTTCCATTTTGGGAAACTCCTTTCGCTTAGCGAATGAAATTTGGATCTATCCGGCTGTACTTGATGTAAAATAAGTCGAAAACCGACGCATATTGGCGGATTATAATGAGATTATCGGCCCAAGGTTGTTTTTTCTTAAATAATATCTTATTCGACCAAATTTTTATGCCGGGAAAAACAGATAGGCAGGATGTGATTATTATAATATTCTTTATTATTACAGCAGATTGGAAACAATCCAGTCATAATTATGTCACACCAAAGGATGATTGAAAGCAGCGATGTTTTATGGTATCTGCTGGCATCTTCATATAATCGAATTTCGAGGAACGTCTTCATACTGAATTTAATCTCTGTGCCCTCTGTGTTCACTGTGGTCAATAAAAGAGACTGGATCGAGGACAGCCAACAAATAATTTGATGCTAACACACTATTTTGGAAGGAGATACACCCATGGCAATGGAAATCAGTTTTCCGGGCGGGAAAAAGGTCGATGCACACTTCAAAGGATTTACCATCAAAACCGATCAAAGTGAAAAAGACGGCGGCGAGAGTTCAGCGCCAACGCCTACTTTTTTGTTTTTGGCCTCACTGGGCACCTGTGCGGGTTTATATGCGCTGGGATTTTGTGAAAAGCGCAAGCTCGATACCGAAAAATTAAAACTCGAACTTGAGTTTAAAAACCATGAAAAAACCCATATGGTCGAAAAAATCAGGATAAAAATCACGCTGCCGCCGGACTTTCCGGAAAAATACATACCGGCAATCATTAAAGCGGTAAATCTTTGCTATGTTAAAAAACACCTTCATGAACCGCCCGAGTTTGAGACGATTACGCAAAGCGCTGATTAATCCCTTTACATATAACAAGCCATGCCAAATGCCGCGGTTTCTGATAAAGCCTCCGCCTCTGTTACTCAGCTAACCCTGACAATAGTGGTGACCACCCTGTGTCGCCTTGTGCTCAATACAGCACGCCGATTTGTCTACCCTTTTGCCCCGGCTTTAAGCCGGGGCCTAAATGTTCCCCTTACGGCAATTACTTCATTAATTGCCGTAAATCAGGCGACTTCGGTTTTAGGTCTATTCTTCGGACCGGTGGCGGACCGTTGGGGATATCGCATAATGATGCTGACAGCGATGGCACTGCTCGTGGTGGGCATGTTTGCAGGGGGCCTCTTTCCCTTTTACGGTGTGATTTTAATGGCTTTATTTTTAGCCGGATTGGGGAAAAGCATTTTTGATCCGGCCCTGCAAGCCTATGTTGGTGAGCGTGTTCCCTTTCACCGCAGGGGCCTGGTAATCGGGTTTCTTGAATTCAGCTGGGCCGGAAGCACATTGCTGGGGATACCGGCGATTGCAATCCTGATTGACCGACTGGGATGGCGATCGCCTTTTTTCGTTATGGGTGGTTTCGGCCTCCTGGGAATCTTGATTTTACGAATTCTAATTGAAAAAGGCCGGCAAAAAGATCCACAGGAACATTCCCTGTTGCTGTTCAAGGATGCCTGGCGCCCTTTGATGGGGGAAAGAGCAGCTCTGGGAGCGCTCGGGTATTCATTTTTGGTCAGCACGGCCAATGACAACCTATTTGTCGTCTATGGGGCTTGGCTGGAAGACCGATTTACGCTAAGTATTGTGGCATTGGGCTTGGGGACAGCGGTTATCGGCATTGCCGAATTGGCCGGCGAGATCATGACGGCGACACTGGCCGATCGACTGGGATTAAAGCGATCGCTAATGGGGGGTCTTGCAGTTTGCGTTATCTGCTACGCCATCCTGCCCTATATGGGTCAAACCATTGGCCTGGCATTGGTGGGTTTATTTCTGATTTTTTTGTCATTTGAATTTATGATTGTTACCGGTCTGTCTCTTTTCACGGAATTATTGCCCTCTGCACGGGCAACCATGATGGCAAGTTACCTGGCAACCGGTGGCATCGGTCGCGTCGTGGGCGCCTTAATCGGCGGCCCGATCTGGTTGGTCGGCGGCATATATGCCACGTCGCTTGTTTCGGCAGTCATCAGCGCTTTAGCCCTGATGTCACTATGGTGGGGGCTGCGTGGCTGGCAAAGGCCATGAAATTTTTAAGTTCAACACAATTTGGCATAGAAAACGTCTTTATACATTCCCTATCATATAAATCTGAGTTATATTATTAAATCCAAAGCACTAAATCCGAAATCCGAAACAATATCGAAATCCTAAATTCTAATTTTCAAAACTTTTGAATTTGGGTCATTTGATATTCGTATTTCGAATTTATTTTTGTGGAATGCATGCTAAAAAAGATTATAAAATACGCCTTGCTTGTTTCTGTCTTAATTATTTTTAGCCTGACAGTGTATGCCTGGTACCTTTCAAGCCAGGTTGAAAAGCGTTTCTCGGCCCGACGCTGGCACCTCCCTTCCACGGTTTATGCGGATACCACCCTCCTCTATCCGGGCCAGCGCTTCAACCCATCTATTTTTACCAAAAAACTCCTAAACTTAGGCTACCACCGAAAAAGTCACCTGCCATCTAAAAAGGGCGAAATCCAGATTACGCCCACGGAAATAAACATTTACCTCAATGATCTGAAAACACCCTGGCGCACACGGGAAGGCTTTCCGGTCCAGGTGCTGGCCGGTGGCAATCGCATCGAAGCCATAACCCGAATTGACACTGCCGATCAGGTTCCGATCCTTGAATTGGAACCCGAGGAAATCATGCAGTTTTTTGGTGAGGAGCGCGAACGCCGGCACTTGATCTCTATCGAGAAGGTTCCCGAGCGTCTTATACGGGCCGTGCTGGCCGCTGAGGACCACCGTTTTTTTGAGCATTCCGGTATCGATTTCCGCGGTATCATCAGGGCGCTGATTACCAACCTGCGCCACGGCGCCATCCGTCAGGGCGGCTCAACGTTAACCCAGCAGCTCGCTAAAAATTATTTTTTGACACCTGCCCGAACCTTCAGCCGTAAGTTCAAAGAAGTCCTCCTGGCGGTTGTTATCGAATTAAAATACGATAAGAATGAAATTTTGGAAATCTATTTGAATGAAATCTATCTGGGACAAAAAGGTTCGGTCGCCATCAATGGATTCGGGGAAGCCGCTTATTTTTACTTCGGCAAGCCGGTAAAGGAATTAACGCTTTCGGAGGCAGCCATCCTGGCGGGCTTAATCAAAGCACCCAATCATTATTCACCCTACGTCGACCCGGCGCGCTGCCGCAGCCGCCGGGATGCGGTTTTGCAATCGATGCACCGCAACGAATGGCTTTCGGAGACCGAACTTCAAGCCGGGCTAAACGAGCCGGTCAGAGCCGTGGGATTTACCGTTTCCGGGGCAAAAGCACCCTATTTTATCGATTACCTGACCGAGCAGCTCAAGCGTCTTTATCGCCCCGAAGACCTTTCCAGCCTGGGGCTGTCTGTATACACCACCCTGGACACCCAGCTCCAACTGGCAGCCCAAAGGGCCCTGACAAAAGGTCTCGAACGGCTGGAAAGGACCAACCCGGACCTGCAGCGTGAAGCGCCGGAACAAAAGCTTCAGGGGGCCATCGTCGTCATGCAGCCCAAAACGGGACACATTCTTGCCATGGTGGGCGGCCGCGATTACAGCGTCAGCCAGTTCAATCGGATTACCCAGGCCCGACGCCAGCCCGGCAGTGCCTTCAAACCATTCGTCTACCTGAGCGGTCTGGCCAAATTCACACCGACGACCCTGCTGTCGAACGACGCTAAATCTTATACCGTGGACGGAAAGTTATGGGAGCCCCGGAACTTTGAGCCGGTGACCGAATACACCGTCAGTCTGAAGAATGCCCTTAAAAAATCGTATAACCTGGCCACCGTCGATCTGGCCATGAAGATCGGCCTTGAAGAGATCGTGGATATGGCCGCCAGATTTAATCTATCAACACCCTTAAAGCCCTACCCCTCGCTGGCCTTAGGCGCTTTTGAAGTCATCCCCCTTGAGCTGGCACGGGCATATTGCGTTTTTGCAGCGGAAGGGGTGCAGCCGTTTCCGCTGTCTTTAAAGGGTGTTTTAGATGAACATGACAGCATTCTCGAGCAAAAGCATTTAACTATCGAACGGTTAATTCCGCCGGCCGAGGCCTTCATCATGACCGCCATGCTGCAAAGTGTGGTCACCGAGGGCACGGCGCGTTCGTTAAGGTGGCGGGGCGTATCCTGGCCGGTTGCGGGCAAGACCGGAACGACCAACGACTTTAGGGATGCCTGGTTTGTGGGATATACGCCGGATATTCTGGCGCTGGTCTGGGTGGGCTTTGACAATGGGGATACGATTGCAGCCACCGGGGCGGCGGCGGCCTTGCCGATCTGGGCCGACCTGATGAACGCCATCCCTCAATACCGGTCCGAAACAGAATTTAAAGCCCCCCGGGGTGTTGCCAGGATATTGGTTTGCCCGGTCACCGGCCTGTTATCCGTCGCGGACTGCCCTGCGCCGACTGAAGTGTATTTTCTGGAAGGCCGCACGCCGACCGGGCACTGCACATTGCACGCCAAAGATGGCATCGCCGGAAAAATCAAAGAAAGCCTGAAAGGCGTGAGCGAAGAGGATGATCGATGAAAACCAGCCCCATTCAAGTTGTCTTCCTGGTCCTGCTGCCGGCATTGCTGATCGGATGCCCCCAACCGATTTTACAGGTAACGCCTTCTGAAATCGAAGAACCCGCACCGGCTGAAAAGGCGGCTGATGAGAATCCGCGCGTTGTCGCCGCGCTGCAATTGACCGACCAGGGGCGGCGCCTCCTTGAGGACGGCCAACCGGACAGAGCGATCCGGGCATTGGAACAGGCCGTCGGCCTGGATCCCACCAATGGACAAAATTACTATTATCTGTCAGAAGCCTGGCTGATGAAAGAATCTGCCGCCCAGGCCAAAGAATTCAATCACCTGGCGGAAATCCACCTCAAAGAAGACCGCGCCTGGATGATTCGCGTGGCACAGCAGGCCGACCGCATTGCGGAATTGGAAAAATAAAGCAGGAGACAGGCCCTGCTTTTGAGACAGAACCCGCCCCCTTTTGCGACTTAGGCCTTTTCGATCGTCAGCGACACCGGCGTTCCATGGGTGACGACGTCGAGAACCGGCGAAAACTCCGCGCACGCCTTCAGCGCCTCGGCCGAGGCATCTGATTTAACCTTGAAGGTTGCCCGGATGCGCTGGTATCCTTTACGGACGTCATCGCTCAGCTCGAGAAACGCGCGCGCGTCAAGGTCCCCTTCCAGTTTTGATTCCAATGATTCGATGGTGATACCCCCGGCGGCCGCTTTATAAACGATGCTGCTGGTCAGGCAGGCCGCCAGGGCGTGCAACAGATATTCGACCGGATTGGCCGTGCGATCCGCTCCCAGTAGAACCGGCGGCTCATCCGCCTCGAGCACAAAGGTTCGATCTTCGGTTCCGTGTTCTTCACCGGCACCGTAAAATCCTTTGATTGTTGTGCGGTTGTAACCGCCCCAATCCCAGCGGTTCCGGGCCCGGAACCGGAATTTTCCCAGCTCCGGCTGGTCTTTGACCGCTTCAACGGTCTTTTCAAACTCGCTTACGTCGATTCCATTGATGATTATCGATTTGGCTGTTTGTGTTTGGGTTGTCATGATATTTCTCCTTTTTTTTGGGTATTTACTGCCTTGATGGTCAGAGATTAAGGGTTGCGCCGGGCAAGCACAAGAGGTAGAATGGCCAAAATCGGTTCATTTATGCCAAAGGAGGGCCTCATGTCCCCTGCCAAGAAACCCATCCACGTGAGTCTGGTGGCGATTCCCGACGTCATGCTCTCGTCCTTGATCGGCATCTATGATGTGTTAAACTGCTTCGAACTTCTGGCAACCTTTGATAGAGCCCTGCCGATAGAGAACCCATTTCGCGCCGAAATCATCGCTCAGACACATGATCTCAAAGGCACAGCAAGCGGGCTGCCGGTGGCCATCCATCGTAACATCGAAGAAATGGACCATAGCGATATCGTTATCATTCCATCGATGATGGTTGCAGATGGTAAATGGAAAAAAGGACGGTACCCGGCAATCGTCCGCTGGCTGGCGGATATGCAGGCTCATGGAGCCCTGCTGTGTTCAGCCTGCTCCGGGGTCCTGCTGCTGGCCGAAACCGGCCTTCTCGACGGGAAAGAAGCCACGATCCACTGGGCCTATGCCCGCACCTTCCGCCAAAACTTCCCGGATGTGCATCTTCGCCTCGAGAAGGTCCTGGTCACCGCGGGTGAACGTCAGCAATTCGTTATGTCCGGTGCTTCGGCATCGTGGCATGACCTGATACTTTACCTGGTAGCCAGACATGTGGGACCGGCAGCGGCGCAGGCCATCGCCAAGTTCATGCTGTTGCAATGGCATGTGGACGGTCAGGCACCCTACGTAGTGTTCGAGGCACCCACCGATCATCAGGATGCTGTTGTTCTGGAAGTTCAGAAATGGCTGGAAGAATACTTCGCGGTGGCCGCTCCGGTGGAGGAGATGGTCAGGCGGTCCGGCCTGGCCGAGAGAAGCTTTAAACGCCGCTTCAAGAAAGCAACCGGTTATTCGCCGATTGCATATGTCCAGCATGTGCGCATCGAGGAGGCCAAACGTCGGCTTGAGCGAACCGACGCGCCGATTGACGAAATCAGTTGGGCTGTCGGCTATGAGGATCCGGCGTTTTTCAGACGCCTGTTCAAGCGCATCACCCGGATCACACCGGGCGCTTACCGGCATAAATTCCGATTACCCGATTTCGTCAGTACAGAACGCCAAAACCGGACTTAACGGTATCTATTTCGGCAGACAAAGGCACTCCATATCGCTCATCGAAACTTTTTTGGGAAGATCGCTTGTCGCACCTCAGGATGCGTCCACCTGAGAGCGAATATGGATGTCCCGCTGGGGAAACGGAATCTCGATGCCGGCTTTGGCAAGCTCTTCGAATATGACAAAATAAAGCTTGCTGCGAACCTGTCGCCGCGGTGTTTTGCGAACGTTGATCCAAGAAAGCAATTCGAAATTAATGGAACTGTCGCCATATTCAACAAAGCGTGCGGCCGGCATATGGGTTTTGTCTACTAGCGGTTCATTCTCGGCAGCTGCCAGCAGGATTTTTTCAACCTGGCGCGGATCAGCACGGTATGAAACGCCAACGGGCAACTCTATGCGGATCAGCGGTGAAGACAGCGAATAATTCACCATGGTGTTGGAAATAATATTGGAATTGGGAATCAGGTATTCGATATTGTCCCGGGTTCTTACTTTGGTAGCGCGCAGGTAGATATCGGTCACTTCTCCCAGCATCGGCCCGACCTCGATCCAGTCGCCTTTGCGGATTTTCCCGCCGAAAATAATGGTAAAGCCGCTGATCACATTGGCGGCCATGTTCTGAAGCCCGAGGCCGACCCCGATGCCGATGGCCCCGGCAAATACCAGCAAAAATCTGAGGTTGATCCCCAGGATGTTCAAGGCAATGAGAAATCCGACCCCAAAAGCGGTGAATTTGAATACGGTGCTGAGTGCATATCCCAGACCCGGATCGATGCCGAAAGTAGGATACAGCTTATAATCAAAATAGGATTGGGCCAGACGCGAAACAGAAACAACAGCCAGCAGGACCAGAATCGCCACCACAATGAGCCAGAAGGTAACCGTGGTTTCGCCGAGTTGAAACATCGGAAAGGACATGATGCGCTGCAGAGGATTCAATAAGCCGAGCATGTTAAGACCGATGATCAGGGTCGCTGCAATGGTGGCATACTTGAGAATTGACCGCAAAGTGCCGACGAACATTCGGGCGTTCTCGTCGGTTGGGTCCAGTTTCTGAAACCAGTTGTTCAGAAAGCGCCCTAAAGAATGATAGAGCAGCATAATCAGAACAAAGAAGGCACCGGTGAACCAGATCTTGGTCAATAACAGCTGACCTAAGTCTTGATATCCGAAGCACCATAGCAGGGCGGCCAGAAACAACACAAATATCAGCGGAAAATAATATCGCTCTATAAACCTTCGAAACTGCATATAGCTTCGAATCGGAAGTTGCGGCAACAGCGATATAAAGGCTTTCTTGTTGAGATGCAGTATCAACAGAACCACTGTGACGGAAATCGCTATCGCAGAACGCAGAAGCGCCAGAACATCTTCACGGATCTCGAAAACTTCCGCCGTCCAGTACGCCGCCACGCCGAAAATTGCATACCGCAATGCCAGCCGTGCCCAGGGATAAATTGCCCGGCCCTACTGCGCGGTTACCTTGAACAGATCGCGCGTGAGTGACTCCTTCAACAACCGCAATAAGAGGGCCCCGATCGCCCAGAATTTGAGCAGGCGCCCGATGAGTTGAAACCAGACCGCTTCATAGTCGATCATGGCGTTGATCAGCGCAAATGCACCCAGCAGCAACAGCGGAATCAACGCGGAAACGACCACTTTGATACCGGAGATAAAGAACGGATAGGTGGCTTCCGGAATGAACCGGGAAAGCGGTTCGACCCGCTTTCCCACCCAGCCCATGACGCGCCGCTGGCCCAGCAGACTGTATAGGACAGCGGCAATAAATACGAACACAAGAAGAGATCCGATCACGCCCAGCACCCGGCTTTGCTCGATCACAAAACGCGTAAAAGCCGGGATTTTCCGCGGCAGTAAAAGCACCTGACGGTTTAAATAGTTAAGGGTACTCAAATCCCAACCGAGAGGACGGCGGTCGAAAAGGGAGCGCATTTTCTGCTGAAACTCCTCCTTGACCTTGGCGGCCTCCCGAATCATAACATTGTCCATTTCCTCGGATATGGCGATTGATCGTTTATCCTTATTTTCGTCCGGTTCCGTTTTTTCCTGGGCATTGGCGCCCGGGACGGCTGTCAAATAACCGGCCAACAGGAAAATAAAAATGATTCGAATATATTTCTGCATGATCGGGAATTTATCCATTAAATCGATTCAACCTTTACCTTTTTCATATCATCAATCAGGAAATCCATCCCGAGTTTCCGAAGGCTTTCTTCAGTGGGTACGGTCGTATTTTTATCCCAGCCCAGTTCCTGGAGAAATTCGCCGGTCATTGTTTTATAATCGACAGTTATATCCTTGACATTGCCTTCTTTCAGCGGCGGCTCCCCGACGATCCTGCCCGGCATACTGCGTTTCATCGGATTTATGCCCTCTCGCAAATTAAAGGCGTGGCGCATGGTGAAAATTCTCATACCCGTCTGTTTGATTCTTTCCATATCGTATTGTTGACCGGTGGCGGCGGCGAGTTGATCGGGAATCGCCTGCCAGGGATAGCTGAGATATCCGAACATACATAGCCCGGCCGCATTGCAAACTTCCATGGCCGCCACAAGGATAAGATGACTTTGGGCTTTGCCGGCATAAGTGTACTTGTCTGTTTTAGGGATTTTCAATCCGGGGGCAGGGCTAAGTTCACCACCTTGGGTATGCCGGCCAGGTGTTGCTGCCAGGAGATAAGTGGTTGCCAGGCCGGGAACAAATTTCGGATCGTGGGCCGGTACTTCTTCGCCATCAATATGAACGGCATAGTCCGTACCGATTTTACCAAGTTTTTTCCAGGCTTGCCTTATGCCATCGGCAAGGATTTCTCCGAATCCCTCGCGTTTACCGATCTTCTCTGTCAATTCAATGATTGCTTCCGCATTGCCCCACTTCAGCTCAAGACCATCGGTTTGGTCTTGCGTGAGAAGACCGTTTTCGTAACATTCAATGGCATAGGCGATGGTGGCACCTACTGAGATCGTATCCATTCCAAGATTGTTACAGATTTCATTGGCTTTAACGATGGCGGGCAAATTATCATTCAACAAATTCGACCCGAACATCGCCAGGGTTTCGTACTCCGGTTTGTGCCCTGTCCCGTCGTTGAGTTCAAGCGCAAATTTTCCGTTGCGCTGAACAACCTTGCCTCCGCAGGCAATCGGGCAGCGCCAGCATCCATAGGGCTTGTAATTTTCGAGACCGACAACAGCATCATCGCTGATTTTTTGGGCCATCTCCGGAGGAAAATCCGTTGTACCGGCACCACTCCAGTTTTTCACCGGCGCATCACCTGCCAAAATGAGTCCCTGGGTAATGCCGGCGGTTCCATATTGATTGAGCACTTCATAAGCACCGGTTGCTTCCTTCAGGTATTTTTTTCTCAAATCCTTCATCTTGTCTTCATCATGGAGGGGAACTTTCATTTTTCCTTTAACGACGATTGCTTTTAGATTTTTGGACCCCATCACTGCGCCCAATCCGGAACGGCCGGCAGCCCGCTCTTTATCGTTCATGATACAGGCGGTTAAGGACAGCTTTTCACCTGCAGGTCCAATTGAACATATCTGAACATCTTTCCCGTGGCGGGCCATTAACACATCCTCCAGTTGGCTAACGCCCATTCCCCACAGATCAGATGCTTCCAAAAGCGCTGCCGAGCCCTCATTGATAAAAAGGTAAACCGGCTTTGCAGATATGCCGCTAAATAATACGCCGTCAACACCGGCAAACTTAAGATGAGGACCAAAAAAACCGCCACAATTTGCGTCTCCCCATCCTCCGGCGGTTTTGGGAGACTTGGCAACGACAACAAAACGCGACCCGATAAGCGCCGGGGTGCCCGTTAACGAACCTGTCAGAAAGCCCAATATATTGTCAGGTCCTAATGGATCAGCTCCGGCCGGTATGCGTTCATATAACAATCTGGCGCCAATGCCGTAACCCCCAATATAATCGCGACATAGGTCTTCACCTAAAGCCTCTTCTACAATAGTGCCTTCATTGAGGTTTACATTCATAATTTTACCCATATAACCGTTTGCCATAGCTATCCTCCTTAATCAGGTTAATAATTTTGAATTGTGAATATTAGAATATGTAGCCTAACTTAACAACCTTCTAAAGCATCCAACTGGCGTTTAATGCAGGATAGTTAATCAAAACTATAGCTGGAAAATAAAGTCAAGGTTAATAGGCAAGTTGCAGGCTTATGAAATGCCGAGTTGATGAGCACCCCTGCAGAAGGTCCACCGGAAATCTGGCCTCCGAGAATTATGCCCGAGCGGTCGGCAAATACCAGCTTGACCTTCAACTCGCTGGCCTCAGTAATCATTCCCATTAGCCAAATATTTTTAAGGCTGAACGCCTTCAGATGTTAAACTGCCTCGTCATCAATTTTTCTGAAATCGATACTCAATTCATACTCAGGGATACCCTGCTCTTTTTTAATGTTGAAACCTAATTTTCGTCCTAACGCCAGCATCTGGACATTTTCAGCCAGAACAGTTCCCGTTACTCTTTGAATTCCGCGTTCTTTCGCCAAAGAAATACAACGTTGCAGCAGTGCGGCGCCGATACCTTTTCCCTGCCATGGATCGCTGACAACGACAGAAAATTCTGCTTCCCGGAGATTTCTGCCAAGAATGACACGGGCAACCCCCAGCATTTTTTCATTCGATTCCGACTCCACTATTGCCACAAGCGCAATATGACGATCGTAATCAATCTGAGTAAACCTGGCGAGCATGTTATGAGGTAAACGCTTCATAGGGGCGAAGAATCGCAGATATACACTTCGCGGTGAAAGAGATTCGAAAAGACCAACCAGAAGGGGGGCATCCTCGGGCCGAATCGGCCGGATGAAAATATCGACTCCGGTATTGGTTGTGATATGTTCTTCGTATTGGTCCGGATAAGGGCTGATCACCAAATGCAGGGGGGCTGGTGTTTCAGATGATTTTAAAAGAACCCGGGCATCAATCGCACTGAATCCGTTTTCTGTTACGACTACCGGATTCATGTCTAATTCTTGTATCTCTGAAAAATCGGTTACCAGATGGGCTAACCGGATAAGTATTTCTTCCAGCGATTCCAGATTAGCAGGTAGGATATTTCGATATCCGTGTAACAACTTATAAACCCGAGTTTTCTCCATGAGTCTTCTGGCCAGCAAGCGGTTTAGTGGTGGAAGGGCAATCGCTTGATCTTTAAGGATTTCGGTGAAGACCCCGCCCATTCCAAAAAGAATCACTGGCCCAAAATCCCGATCTTTTTTTGCCCCTAAGATCAATTCGAAATTTATGGGCTTAATCATAGGTTGAATGGTTACCCCCTCCAGCCTGGCTTTTGGATTATATGATTTAGCATTCTGGATAATCTGTTCAAAGCCATCGGAGACTTCCTGTGAATTTTTCAAATCAAGCAGCACCCCGCCGGCGTCGGATTTATGGGTGATGTCACGGGAATTGATTTTTAAAACAACCGGAAATCCCATGTCTTTTGCTATTTTTACCGCTTCCGTTCCGGTGGCAGCTGTTTCCTCTCTGTTTGTAGGGACTCCATAAGCAGACAATAGCTTTTTTGATTCCATCTCTGTGAGAAGGTGATTTTCGTTTTTAAGTCCTGTTTGAATAATTGCTTCCGCTTTTTCGCGGTCAAATGCCAATCGCTTTGAAAGTTTGGAGGGAATCTGGTGAAGCATTTCGATATTTTGAGAGAAACGATATATGTCCATGAAAGCGCGCACAGCACGTTCAGGTGTATCAAAAGTCGGAATTCCGGCCTGATTAAAAATTTCGCGGCCTTTTTGCATATCTGCTCCGCCGACCCAGGAAGTGAAAATCGGAATCGCCTTATTTTTAACGACATCAGCAAGGGATGCTGCCACTTCAGCGGTATCGGTTAGCGCCTGGGGGGCAGATATGATTAATATTCCATTAACTTCCTTTACTTCTAAACAAATTTCTACAACCTTCCGATAGCTCTCCGGCGTCGAATCCCCCAACATGTCAATCGGATTTCGCCTGCTCCAGTATGAGGGAAGAATCGCATCTAGTCGCTTAATTGTCTCATCACTCAACGTTACGGGATCATAGCCATAATCAGACAATGTGTCAGCTGCCATTACGCCTAGTCCACCCGCATTGGTGATAATTGCCAGACCAAGTCCTTTTGGCTTGGGTTGCTTGGCCAGTAGTTCAGCGCAATCAAAAAGCTCTTCAAATGTTTTCACCCGTAAAATCCCTGCACGCTGGAATGCCGCATCATATACAGAATCTTCTCCAGCTAATGCGCCGGTATGAGATGCTGCAGCTAAAGCGCCTGCCCGGGTTCTGCCTGCTTTTAATGCGACAATTGGTTTTACGCAGGAAACTGAGCGTGCCGCACTCATAAATTTTCTAAAATGCGTCAGGCTTTCCACATACATTACAATGCTGCTGACTTCCGGATCTCCCCCGAGATAATCGATCATATCGCCAAAGTCGACATCCAGCATATCACCCAGACTTACGAAATAACTGAATCCGATGTTTTCCTTGATAGAGAGGTCGAGAATCGCCGTGCAAATTGCACCGCTCTGAGAGATGAATGCCATTTTTCCCGGTAGCGGCATTTGATTGGCAAAGCTGGCGTTTAGCCTGGACCGACTGGCAACTATCCCTACACAATTTGGTCCGATAACGCGCAAACCTGATTGGTCTGCTTCTTTTCGTATAGCCGCCTCCACTTTTTGACCTTCTTCACCGATTTCTTTTCCGCCGGCAGAGATTATCACCACTCCCCCGACTCCTACATCAGCGGACTCTTTAATAATTTGCGGGGTCAAAGCAATTTGAGTGCATATAACTGCAAGATCGACTGCGGTGTCAAGCTCTCCAACCGAAGGCAAGGCTGGGAGGCCCCATATTTTCCGGTGATTCGGGTTGATCGGGTGGATTCTGCCTGGAAAGCCCCGCTCAATCAAATTGCGCATGAGGGCCGCACCCACACTGCCCGGTCTTTCACTGGCGCCGATAATGGCAATTGAATTGGGCTGAAAGATCTTGTCTAAATTTTCAATGCTCATATCTAAAACTAATCTTGTAGTTGTATGTGGTTTATTGTTTCAGCAACTTCTGATTTTTCATCCGCAAAGAAACTTTGATTTAACAATTGGTAAGGATTTATCACCAAGACCGGAACAGGAGAAGTTTTAATCACCCGTTCAGCGACAGAGCCAAAAATAATTTTGTCAAAGCATTTTCGACCATGGGTTCCCATGATAAGCAGATCGATACGATTTAAATGTATGTAGTAAATAATTTCTTCCCAGGTTTCACCTGGGACAACGGAAATTACCGCACCGGGAAAGGCGCTGAAATAATCGTTTTTGAATTCTAATAATCTCCTTTTGGCTTCTGCGATGATTTCTTTGTCAGGCTGACGAATAGATAAATGTTCCCAGACCGGTACCACCGATAAAAGATGAATTTGTGATTTAAATTGTTTGGCAACAATGTGCACAAAGGGAACGATCGCTTCTGATGACTTTGAAAAAATTACAGGATATAATATTTTTTTAAAAGCTTTCATTTTGAGCATTCCCCCATCAAAACCACTCTCGTTTATTTTCATTGTAATCCACAATATAGAGTGATTTTGCTCTCTTTTTGAATACTTCTTTGAGATGCTCTAAGCTGGGTTGATCAATATCAAAGACACGGATATATAATCTGCGATTTCCTTTATCAGCCCGTTCACGGGTAGAAAGGATACTGGAAATACGTCCACCATAATCCCGCATGATATCTGTGATCTCTTTCAGGCACCCCGGCCGATCGACCACCTCTATTCCAAATTGAAGCCCCTTTTTCCCATAGCCGGTAAGGATGAGAATCAATTGGAAAAGATCGGATTTGGTAATAACCCCAATCACTGTTTGCTGCTGATTAACCACCGGCAAACCCGAAATCTTGTGCACCAATAGCTTCTCGACGGCTTCTTCTAAAGTACAATCATGGGAAACGGTGACGGGATCAGGGGTCATGATTTCTTTGATGGTAATAGCGGCAAGAAGATCGTTGTCGCCTTTGCGATTTTCCGGAACAGCATCCGAAGGGGAGGCTCTTTTAATATCCCGGTCGCTAACAATACCGACAAGCTTGCCTTTCTGCATGACCGGCAGCATGTGGATTTCATGCTTTTGCAACAGCTTGGCTGCATCTGCCACAACATCATCGGCGTTAATGGTAATCGCCGGCTGATGCATCCAATTCATGACCAGCATGACACAAACTTCCTTGATTATGTTAGCCGTTAAAGGATGATCTCAAAAAAAATTATCCTAGCGTATGATCCACACGGTTCGATCCCGAGCCAGGTAAATGACCTTGTTGGTCACTCGGCCGATTAAAAAGTCACGCACCCGCGAGCGCCCCCTTCTTCCCATCACAATGGTTCCGTATCCATTTTGTCTGGCTTCCTCAGCAATGGCGCCCGCTCGACTGCTCACGCCGGTGACGAGTTTGGTTCCAACTTTATCCGGCTTGAATCCCATGCCGATAAGTTTCTTTCTGGCCTCGACCAGCTTGGCGGTCATCTCTTTGCGGGCAGATTCCGTATATTTCTTCGGGGAATATAACCGCTGAATTTCCGGATGCCCGTTTTCTTCACCCCGGATGACGTGTATCAATTTAACCGCGAAATCATATCCCCCCACTGTCATGCCGACAAAATCAACAGCGCGCCAGGCCCCTTCGGACCCGTCAAAAGCCAGCAGGATCTTGTCACCGGGCGGCACTCTACCGGCCAATATAAGGGGCAAAAACAGCAGTTTTTCGATTAGCTTGGTGGCCACACTCCCGAGAACGATGCCTCTCAATCCGGTCATTCCGCGTCGCCGCGAAATAACTGCGAGATAGCCTTTTTGGGCCTCTCGAATGATATCTCTTGCAAATCCTGTTTTCCGGTCCTGAATTTTGACCTCAATGCAATTGGAAGGAACACCGGCTTTTAATAGGAGCTGGCGCGCGATTTCCATATACTGATTGATATTTTTCTTTTGTTGCGCCTCCCAGGCACGAACCTCCCTGACGGTCGAGGTGCTCCGCGGATCCGTTTCCATGTCCCAGAATCCATCGGGCACCCTACTGAATACATGAAATAAAATAATCCGCATGCGACGAAAAGGATCGATCTTGGATACGTATCTGACGGTATTCATCGAGCGATCCGAGCCGTCAACGGGAACCAAAAGTTTCGATTGAGGTTGTTTTTCCATCACGGTTTCTCCTGCTTAATTTATCTTCTCTGAATAAATTTCTCTTTTATTCTCCTGATGATCGACCACCGGTGCGCCGGATATTTTGGCGTCCAGGAGCACCCGGGCTGTTTCCTCCGCGGTATAATCCGGCGGCACTGTAATCGGATCTTTGGTCATGATTTCTTTTATCTTTATTGTGGACAGAGGGTAGAGCAGCTCATCAATCTCCAACGAGGTGGCATCGGATGCGGATGCCTTTTTAAGATCTCGATCTGTTACGATGCCGACGAGCTTATTTTTTTTCATTACCGGCAGCATACGGATATCATGTTCTTTTAAGAGCCTGGTGGCATCCTGCATCGAATCATTGGCATCTATAGTGACTACATTTTTACTCATCCAATTTTTGACCAGCATTTTTTGTTTCCTCCTCAAAATGAATAAAATTACGGGAGCCTGGTCTATTTATGCCGAACACTGAAACTAGAAGCATAAGCCATGCCAATTTAAGGGTAAAAAAATATTGAATAATTTCAGTTGATTTTGCTTATAGTCAAAACGGTATTTTTTAAATATTGAAAATTTTAAATATTGCGAACAATTATTCGCAATATTTCGAAATTAATCTTAGGAAAAATGGGTGCTACTAAGCCAAATTTTAAGCGCGATAGAGGGCCGATGGGTGCCTCAAAAAGGTTGCCGCAGACCTCTCGCGAAACTTGGATAGAGGCCTGCTGCGGCTTATGTTGACGGATTATAACCTTTCGGTTTTGGGGGATGTGCTCAGATGCATCATGTTATCGGCCGCTTCAAACACTTTATAGTGAATCCTATTTTTGCCATTTTTCTTGGCGTTATACATTTGCAAATCAGCGGCATTTATCAACAGTTCGACGCTTTCTGGTAGGCTTTCAAATGTGACGGCACCGATACTAAAAGTTACAGGCCAATTATTATTCCTCGTCAACTCTGAAAGCTTGTCTTTGACTTTCCGCGCAACCAGGGCAACAGAACCTGCACCGGTCTCTGCCAATAGAATAACGAATTCATCACCGCCGAATCGTCCTATAATGTCAACTGCACGGAGATTGCTTTTCATAATTTTGGCAGCAGCGCACAAAAGCGCGTCGCCGATATGGTGCCCCAAACGGTCGTTGATCTTTTTAAAATTATCAATATCGACATATAAAACCGATAGCGGTTTTTGGTAGCGGCGGGCTTTATTTAGCTCCATCTTCGCCAGATCGTAAAAGGCGCGCCTGTTGGGTATGGCAGTCAGGGGATCGGTTCCGGCGAGACCCTTATGGTTATCCATGGCACTTTTTAATTTTGAGAGGATAACTGTGATGATGAGAAATACAGTCAGCCGTAAAGTCTCGTTAAAACAGGGAACAAAAGCGCTTGAAAAGGTCGTCAGCATGGTCAAATCGGCGATCAACCATGAAATGGCGCTAGTCAGCGAAACCGCAACGCCAGCCCACCTGCCGACATACCAGGTTGCCAGCGCAATCGGCAATATATAGAAAAGCGATAGGGCAAATTCAGGTCCGGTCAGATAGCAAATCACGCCGATAAGCGCGGCCACCAGCAGGCAACATAGCGTCAACAGGCACTTGCGGTAATGCTTGCTTTTGTCAGCCGCCGTCATATCCATTTATTTTTCACATGATCGCAAACCATTGCGGAATTGAGAATTCATCCGCATTTATTTGGCTCTTGTCTGGCGTCCGTACCCAATTGGATGAATGCATCAATCACATTGATTTGACCCGCGCGATTTTTTTCGCGCCCAACTCTTCAGCAAATTTTTCCCAGTACGCCGTGGCGACGATTTCCGCCGCGCTCATGGGCTTATCGATAAAATCGCGGTTAATCACCAGATCGAACTCGTATGGCGAGGCTTCTTTTTTGCCAAAGGCTTTTTTAAAAAATTCACTTTGCTCCCTGTCAACCCGTCGGATTATTTTGAGGGCGTCTTTTTCTTCCACACCCAGAATTTCGGTCAGACGGCTGATGCGTTTTTTGTCGGAGCAAATTACGCGCACTCCCAGCACTCTGTCTCTGGGCAGAAAAAGATGGATTCCCCGGCCCAGAAAAATCGTCGACCCTATATCCGCAAATGCATAGACAGCGCTGATAAAATTCTGAATATAGTCGCTCATAATAAAGGACTTTTCGCCAAACAGCATGGAAGCCAGTTCTGATAGCTTACCGGGATAACGTTCATCAAAGAACTCGATTGTTTGCTTGCTGATTTTCTTATTTTTGGCCATGTAGTCGAGGAGTCCTCTGTCGGCAACAGAATAGTTCAGTTTTTCGGCAAGAAGATCGGCGACCTCCAGAGCCCCCGACCCAATTTTACGGGAGAAACAGACAGCCGGCTCAATTTCTGCCCGTTCAATCTTGGTGGGTCTTGTCTTCAGCTGTCTTTTTACCCAGCCGTGAATTTGCTGCTCGGCCAGCTGCGCTGCATCCGGCCTTTTGTATGCATACATTCCTGGCATATATTTGATCTTGTTCCTGTCAACTGACACCTCGCACCTCCTTATCTGTCTTCAATGACACCCCAGTTGGCTTTAAAGGTATTGTCATGAAGTGTATAGGCATATCCTAACATTTTACCGATAAGCATCGTGTTGTATTAAATTAAGATAGCAGGAAATATGCCATTTTAGAGAAAATAGGATAATTATTGGAATTACAGTGGGTTAGATTTGTAATTGCTTAAACAGACAATCATTTTGCCCGGCTGGATTTAATAAAATTTCGAAATTTGAGAAAAGAAAACAGGCGGATGTATTGCAGAAAAATCGAAGCCATCCGCTTATGAATCTACGAAACAACCCCGCAATTGAAATTGGATTAAACGGCTTGGGGTATTAAAAGTTGCGCGCCGGCATGATCCTTTTTGTCGGTATTATCTGATTTGATATCGGCAGGCATAGATTCATCGATGAATTTTGATTTTTTTACCTTTGTTTTTGTGACCCGCCGTTTGAGCAGCCTTTCGTAAAGATCGATAGTGTGCACTCTGGCCGCAAGGTAGTCTGTGGCCGCATGACAGCCGACCGCCAATTTCTCAGATAACAGCTTCCCCAACGGTGCCTTGGGGAACCGGACTAGATTTTCGCCGATTTTTACGAGCAGGTTATGACCGGCTATACCCGCGTAATCAGCGGCAAGGATGCCACTTAGCAGAAAATCTGCCGGATTGGTCTCCCGGGTTTCCTCGTAATTGGCCGGGAAACTAGCAAAATACAGGTGCTGCCAAAACGCGGCGGCATCGATCCCCATGTCCTCGATTTCCGATAGAGGGATTTTACCGGTTTCAAGGTTCTGAAAGGTAAAAATACAGGGAATCTCCAGTCTCCTGGCCATTGCCGGAATCAAACCAGTCATCCAACCATGACAATGGATCAAATCCGGCTGCACCTGGGGCAAGATGTGATTGATCACCTCGCGTTGAAAAGCCAGAGAGATTCTGATATTTTGCCACTGGCAGTTTGATTCCGGACAACTGGTGTAAAAAAACACCCTATCCTCGGTCAGATGCACCCGGCTTCCCTGAATTTTTCGAAAGGCTATATTGGGCGTGTTACGGGAAATATCTGAAAAGACAGTGCGATAATCCGGCTGGGTGACATGCACATCCGCACCCTGTTTAAGCAGGTCGATGATCAGATCGGCTGAGAACTCGGTAACGCCATTTGATTTTACGGGCATATAATCCGCATTCTTCCCGGAACCGGCAGGGGAAAAAAAGACCTCCGGCGTAACGATCAGAATAAGGGAGTGGGCAGAAACACAGGACAATATCGAATCCTTTCGATACCGTTTCACCCGAAGTGAGACATCGGTGTAAGTTTAATGGTATTTTTTATTTTCTCCAGACCTGCGGTGGCGACGCCTTTGGGGTGTATGGCGCCTTGGCCTGATTTCGGGCCCTCAGCGCTAAGGTGTCAGTCGTTCGTCAATGTGTTTCTTGATTTTTATGAGTAAATCGACCACACAATAGGGCCCTCTCTGAGGTAATGATTAAGGGGTAAGCGGCCGCATCAATAATCAGGCCAATAATATCGGACACCGACACCATAGTAGGTCTTACCTTCTGAGATGAATTCTTTGCACCATTTAACTTCCCCCAGCGCCATCGATCTGAATCCTTCACTGATTTCAGGCACAGTATCCGCATCCAGGTTCTTAAGGACACGGATTAAAATACTCGTTCCCGCCTGAATCGCTGAACCGGCTTCAAAATACAATCCATTCTGACTGTAATTCAACATCTTGCCCCGAAAAAATTGTGTGCTGTTAAACCGCGAACAGGCGATGGAAAAACAGCAGTCGTAGCGACCACAGACTCTGTTTGAATAAAGCGTCTCAGTTGAATTCATTTCATCCGGCTTTCATGTTTGGCGTAACTTAAGGATGCACGAGCGGATTGCGGAAATCTCTGAAAATCCTGACCTAATATCGGCTGTCCAGCTGTTCGTGGTCTTGCCAATCCGGTATGTAACAGGTGATATTCTGAAATCGTACCTGTGCGCCGCATTCCGGACAGGTTTCGGGAGCAGCTGCAGAGATGAGCGTGCAGGCACAGTAAATACATTTCCAGAAAGTCATATGGCATTTCGGGCAAATATCCGCCTCAAAGGGTTTCGATGCGGAATATCCGCAGTTTGTGCAGATCCAAATCTGCTCTTTTATTTCCATTTTGCGAAACCTCGTATCGGTTATGAACTTCGGTTCAAATTTATCAAGATCTTAAGATTCTTGGGGTGTGTGTCCATTTTTTCCCTCCGATGACCGGCACAAAATTAATGATTCGCAGTTAGCCGGGTCAAAGATGCTTCAATTGTATCGGAGGTAAACGGTTTTGCAATTAAATGCTGAACACCCGCCTTCCTGGCCTCATCGACGACTACTTCGCTTTTATAGGCCGTGATCAGTATCTTTATGGTATCCGGATGAGAGCTTTGAATGCGCCTGAAAAACTCAACACCGTCCATGCCGGGCAATTTGTAATCGGTGATGATAATGTCGTAATTCTGGCAATTCAGTTCTTCCATGGCCTCTTCAGCCGTCTCAAGTGCAAGGATGTGACATCCCTCGGCCTCAAAGAATAATCTTAAAGAATCTCTTATCCACTCGTCATCGTCTACGAGCAGGATTTTCATGCTTTTTAGCCTGGCAAACAGATTCATGACTTGACTTTCAGCAAAAATTTTGCGTCTATTCTTTACAAATTAAAAAGCTTCTCGAGATGTCGTTATTTTCTAAAAATGACTCTCCCGAAATCAGAAAATTTATATTCGTTTTGAGAAGATCTCTGGTAGAAAAGATGCACGCACACCCGAGAAGCTTCCATATTCATTGATAGCATTAACTGTGCCATAAGACAGTCGAATAAAAAAACAATGAATTCAATTATTTAGGAGTGAGACTGTTGTACCATTGAGAAAAAAAGGTCGTTTATGTAGAAGTATTTCGAACCTTTTTTCGGAAAATTTCGAAATCTGAAAAATATTAAAATAACCCTATATGTTGAATTGAATACAGATTCACTCATCACGCATTGTTATATTTGTCTCGCCTTTGGGCAGGGGTATAATAAATACCGGTTTGCGCGTTCGGCGCAGAACGCGCTTAGTAACACTCCCCCAAAATGTATTTGCGACGATCCCCTTTCCATGGGTTCCCATAAAAATGGCGTCACATTCTTGTTCATTGGCCTTTTCAATTAGTTCCGGCGGGCAGTATCGACCTGTTGAATTCCTGTGCAATGGGGAGCCCCTCGTTATCAAGAAGGCTGATATCGCCTGCATCGCCCTCCTTTACCGCTTCAAGCTCAAGGGGAAGGGTTGCCAACAGTCTTAAATTCTCTTTCGCGGCCGTTTCCTGTCCGCCGCAGGTTTTAAATACATCAATTATTTTGCCGCAGTAAGGACGCTTTAAGCCGCTCATATTTTCCACCATTCCCAGAATCTCCATTTTGGTCTGGCGGCAGAAGTTAAGAGATTTTCTTACATCCGCCAGCGAAATCTCCTGGGGAGTGGTGACAATCAGGGCCTTGGCATCTGAAATGGTCTGAGCAACGGTCAAAGGTTCATCGCCTGTGCCCGGTGGCGAGTCGATCACCAGATAATCCAAATCCGCCCAATCAATTTCGGAAATAAATTGTTTGATGGCACTGATCTTTAACGGTCCTCTCCAGATTGTGGCTGTGTCCTTGTTCTCACCCAAAAGGGTTTCAATCGAGATCACTTCCATATTCGGAAGATATTTAGCAGGCCGTATTTTTCCCTCTCGTCCGCCAAAACCAAGACTGCCGCTCAGGCCCAGGATACGCGGGATACTGGGACCATGAAGGTCAATATCCATAAGACCGACCCGGTATCCCCTTTTCGCCAGGACCACGGCGAGATAAGCGGCAACGCTGCTTTTCCCCACCCCGCCCTTGCCGCTCATCACCAGTATTTTGTGCTTAATATGACGCAACGTTTCTGCAATTTTTCTGCTTTGCTCTTCCATCTGTGCCCGACGGTTTTCAGTGTCGAAATTTTCGCCTTTTTTTTTAGCATCGGAGATGTTCTCCTTCGTATAATTGAATTTTCATCTCATGTGACTATCCAGTATCTTAAGATTTAAGCGCCTGGACCACGACAAATCCCCCTTCTCCGTGACCATCGCAAAGCGGCTCGATCTCCTGAATCTCATTTAGCGGCTTTGTCAGGGTTTGTCCCCAGGCGGGATCCACAAATCCCCGCTCAAGGAGCAGCCTTTCCACTTCTGGAGCAGAATAAAACCGTGCTCCACGATAAAATACGCTTTCATCCTGATGTGCGAGATACTGCTGCCCGAGCCTGCTGTTTCGATCGACGAAGCCAATGACAAGCGAAGCTCCGGATTTCAGCACCCGATACGCCTCCTTCAACATTGTTTTAGGATCAGTTACAAAGCATATGGTGGCAACGACAAGACCGCAGTCAAATACCGCATCCTTGAAGGGCAATGCCTCGGCAATCCCCTGGATGCCTGTGATCCCTCTTTCGACTGCATAGGCAAGCATCGCTCTGGAGGGATCGAGGCCGACACTGATACCGAGGGGCGCAGCAAAACGGCCGGTTCCGACACCGATCTCGAGCCCCAGACCCTGACAGGACAACAGAGCGCGGACGGCCAGCAATTCGGAATGGTAGGCCGCCTCGTGGTGCTGAAACCATGCTTCATAACGACGATGATAGGCATTAAAGGGAGCTATTTTATTTCTTGTCATCATCGCTCTTATTTGCGCGCCGGACAATTTAGATACGTGAACTATGTATTAGAAATGCCGTGCCTTCAACGCAAACGCTTTCTTTTCAGTGCGAGTCCCCTTTCGGATCCTATCATTTTTCGCATCCACACCTGCCAGTGAAAACCCAAATTCATCCAGATCCTGACGGACCATTTTTCCAATGAATTCTCGATCGACCAGTGTTCCGTTTGGGGTAGTCCCTACCTTGCAGCCCGTATCTTTGGCGATCGGGCTGATCGCAGCCCGATCGCCAAAATATTTATCGGCTGCGCCAGCGCTTATTTATCTAACTCCTGCTCGCTTTCCAAATCCTTAATCCGCGCCTGTATAGCATCTAGATTTTCTTTGAGAGCTTCAGCCTCATCATTGAGCATGGCAATCTCACTTTTTCTAGGAACCGGAAATCCTGAATATTGATCCCACATGCCCGGGCCCCTTCTTGCCCAACGGGGCAATCCGGTTTCCCAAAAAATATGGCGGTATCCTCTGCCGCGTCCATAGCGATAGCCGGTCTCATATCTAAACCGGGGTCTTCCAACATTATATGAAGCTGCAGAACTGCAATACCCACGACCTCCGCCGGTCATAGGGCCGCTGCCGGCCGGTCCTGTTCCATCAAATCCTGGCATGGCATTCACCTCCTTTCTATTAATTTGAAAAAAATTTCTCAATTTTCTATGCTCTTCGACAGGTGCCTTCAGAGGAGCAGGGCGGGATTTCACAGCGCTCAGCACTGCCACAGCAGGTCCGGACCGCTTCCTGTTTCCCCGCCGCATTGAGAAAGGCAGGTGCTGAAATCAGTCTTTGCACCTCCGGACTTCCGCATGTTTGACAGGCCACGCCCTGCTCCGCCTCAACCCTGATTAAAAATTCAGAAACAGCGCCGCATTTTTTACACTGATATTCATAAATTGGCATTTCAATCCTTTCAGATAAGACTTTATTTGCTCTCTTCGCTGTTTTTTGCTTTTGGTGTGAGGACGCGTCAACGACTTCGTCATAACCTAACACAAGCAGATCTTCCTCAAACCTCCGGGAACAGAACCTTGGTCCCGAACGAATCGGCCAGATTCTCAACAGGGTCCAGAATTTCCCCTGCTCGCTGCGATCCATTCAAAGGGACGCGTATCTTTTTATAAATTGGACCTCCTATAAAGATCTATTCCCAATCTTTTTGAAAATTTCTCATGTAAAATCTCTTTCCGCCGTAAACCGTTTCGATAATTGCATTGCTGGCCTTCATAGCGTTAATAACTGACCAGTCTTTGCCGGCCTTTTTAAGGAACGCGCTCACCGCTTGCTCTCGCATCGGGTGCACCGCCGTTATGCTCAGTAGATCCTTTTGGACATCACCCGTAAACGCGAAAGCATTGCCCTCGTAACCGATCAAATACTCCACCTCCAATGGCATTTCATTTAAAATCTGAAAAGCTTCGTTGATGGCATCCTCATCTGGCACTCGCACCCACTTTTCAGCGGGAGGCCTGATCGGGATTGCTAAAAACGCTTTAACCGGTTGCAGGTGGTTCAAAAAGCCGGTAATTTTTCTAACGTTTTTGGCGCTTTCATTAAGGCCTTTAACCAGCAAGGTCTCCGTCACCAGTGTTCCTGAAAAGGCCGCCGCAAATTCAAGCATTCCGCCCAAAATCGCCGGGAGCCTGAGGGTACCCTGTGGCCGATTGATTCGACGCCATGTTTGTTCGCGGATCGAATCAATTTTAAAAGAGACCCAATCAGCCTTTGCCAAATCTCCTCTGACACCCTCCCGCGTGATAAGGGCGCCATTGGTTATAACAGCGATCTTATATCCCAGCGGTCTGAGAAGCTCGATGGCCCGTCCAAGATTGACATCCAGGGTGGGTTCGCCATCTGCAACGAAGGTGAGATAATCAAACGATTCGCCTCTTCTCTGTGCTTCTTCAACTTTCTTTTTGACATCCAGAAAAATTTCTTCGGGATCATAAAAATTCGTCCGTTTGACCTGCATCTTAGTGGTTTTGCCGACCTGGCAATACACGCACGAATAGGTGCATTTTTTGGGTGGAATATTGTTAATTCCCATGCTGCGACCCAAACGCCTCGAAGGTACAGGTCCAAAGCTGATCATAATGTCTTATGCCTTATTCTGTTGGGAGGTTTAAAAATTATTATGAGAAAGAATCTGCCTTATACTTTCATGGATTGGCATATTCATATCAATTCTAATAAAATTTTTTTTCTCTACCTGCGCTGTTATATTTCTTCTTCAAGGTCTACTGTAAACTTATTAGAAGTATTTTCATCAATTATAAATGTATAAGTTCTTTTCTTGTGTCCTCCTTTCTCATATACTTCTAGTATATAGTCTCCACACGGTATTAATAAATTCAAAGCATAATCTGTACACTGAGTTGGATCAGTTTCAGAACATCTAAATGTCTTACATCCTTGTTGATCTGTAAACCACTTTGGAGCAATGATCTTCTTACATCCCTGCCACATATATTTGTCATGGGTAACACAAAATAATTTCAACTCATAAAATTTTTCGGTATGGTTTACAATCCATCCTCTTCTAAATTCTTCTCCATTGGATTCTCCGGAAAGCATCACAACGGCCAATACTATGCATAGTCTAAACCACATTTCTTTTTTCATTTTTTTATATGTCTCTTTAATAGATTTGTTTTTTAGTAATCTGTAAATCCTTCCAAAATATCATGTAATTTTCCGCTTTTTTGCTGAGCAAGCAGAACTGTTTGCCCTTCCTTCCTTTAAAAAATTTTTTGCTATTAAAAATGATAAAAAAATTATCCAGCGTTTATTTTTGGAAATTTTCTCAGTTAATGCCTAGATACATCCTTCAATTCAAATTCCCTAACAGCCACCATAATCCCTGCCAGCATCGCTTTTCTTAATGAGACTGTCTCCTGAGTTCTTACCTTTGTAAGTACAATCTTCTTTCCTTTTTTTGAACGGACAATATTATCAAGAATCGAATCGGCTTCAGTGTGCTGGTTTAACTTATCTAATCTCTTACTTGGCATCCTTTCTAAACCTCTTTTATTCCACTCGTCAAAATATAGGCCAAAATGCTGCATTAAATAATCCTTGCTCTGCTTTTTTGCCCACTCATAAGCGGTCTTGTAACCCTCCGATTCAGTTAGGGCTTCGTCATAACGAACAGCATTTATTTCTTCTGCAAATCCCCAACGCACCAATAAATCTTCTATGTCCTTGTCACAAAATTTAGTTTCTGTTTCCATTTTGCTTAAAACATATCTTGCTATTTCATGGGCGATTGTATGAATGAGTTGGTGTTCGGGTTCCGTGAGGAGCTTCGAACTAAAATAAACCAAAGCATTGACCGGATTTTTGAAGTCATATCGCAGCACACATGCATTGAGCATATCCTCATCCGTCAGTATTTGAAGGCTCGTGTCGTTTAAAACCTTTTCTCGCACCTCTTCCGGTAAACGTTCAAATACCCTTGCCAAATAAGGATAAAACCGGAAATCACAAATTTTGAACCTATGTATCCTTTTGTCCATGATGCCCCCTTTCTTTTGCAAATGGAGCAATGCAAATAACACATCAGGCGGATTCGAGCTCCCGGCGCGCGGCCATGTCCACCAGTATTCTCTCTCTGGCCTTGTCGATGCCAAGTTCTTTGCGCTTCTTGTCGATGTGGGCGATCATCTTGTGAGCGTGTTTGATCGGATCGACTTCCAGATCCCACATACCGCCGAATATTTTTTCAAATTCCTTGAACAGGTAGTTTTTAAATACCGGGGCACCGGATACCGGAAGGGTGACGCCAAACACCGTATAAACACCGGAGGCCACAAAATAATGCCCGATACTGATGGCTTTTTCACTCATCCATTCCGGTGCGCTGCCGGCTGCCGGCAGATCGCTGATGTCGTCGCCCAGACCGCCGGCTTTCAGCACCTCGGTGGCCGCGAGCAGTATGCGGCTGTTGTCCACACATGATCCCAGGTGCAACACGGGTGGAATACCGACGGTTTCGCACACTTCGGCCAAACCCGGTCCACAGTACACCGCGGCGGACTCCGGCGTCAGCAAACCCTCCATAGCGCATGCAATTGCATTGCAACCGGTCGTCAGAACAATCACGTCGTTTTTGATAAGCTCTTTTACGATCTGGATATGACTTTCATTATGCCGGGTCCTGACATTATTGCATCCCACCACTCCCCCAATGCCGCGGATTCGGCCGTTTATAATGTTGTCATTCAGCGTATAGTATGACCCGCGGAACATTCCGCCCAGATGGTATTCGATAGATTCCACGCCAAAACCGGCCACGATGGGAGATTTCTGCTTGGGAATCATGACCTCGGTTTTTCGGTTTTCAAAATTGTCGATTGCCAGTTTGACTATTTTTTCGGCATCTTTCATGGCATGATGCTCATCAAATTCGATATGAATGACGTTGTCCTGCTCCATCCGGGCGATGGGATGGGTGGTAATCAGTTTGGTGTGATAGCATTTGGCGACATTGGCCAGATTCTGGAATATGCACTGGATATCGACCACCATGGCATCACAGGCGCCGGTGATGATGGCCAGTTCCTGCTGGAGAAATGTGCCGCACAGCGGTACGCCGTGACGTTGTAATATTTCATTGGCCGTGCAGCAGATGCCGGAGAGCTGGATCCCCTTGGCACCTTTGGATTTGGCGTATACTTCCATCTCCTTGGTCTGGGCGATCGCGACGATCATCTCGGACAACACCGGCTCATGGCCGTGAATGACGATGTTGACCATATCTTCCTTCATCACCCCCAGGTTGGCTTCTGAGGCCAGCGGAAATGGCGTGCCAAACAGAATGTCCTGCAGATCGGTGGCCAGCATTGAGCCGCCCCACCCGTCGGCAATCGCCGCCCGGGTGCCCTGTTTCATTAAATTCTTGTAATCCTGATCCACACCAATATGGGTGCGGTGCATGATTTCAACAATTTCTCTGTCGATGTTACGGGGAACAACCCCCTGCTTTTTCCAGAGTTCATAACGGGGTCCGGGGGCGCGCCTGGCAAAAAGAAGCTCACCTTCAGCCTTGCCCCATTCATTGAGTGCTTTTTCACCGACTTCTACCGCGATTTCATCCGTATCCCGATCAAGTTTTTCACCATCGACCTCCAGGGTGGTATCGACTCCCAGAACCTGGGCCACGTTCAGAAGTTTTTTTATATCTTTGATTTTATAGGCATCGGTTTCTTTTCGGGCGGCCGCCATAAAGACTTCTGCCACAGACCGTCCATGATCCGAATGAGCGGCAGCACCGCCGGCAATCATGCGGATAAAATTGCGGGCCGCAATGGTATTCGGTGTTGCCCCGCAAATCCCTTTACGGGTATCTTCGCCTTCGATGCCGCTTTTGGGAAGCGGTAGGCGACATGGGCCCATGCCGCAGTTTTTGCAACAGATGCCCTGGGTTCCGATATTGCAGGGTTTCAATGTTATTGCCCTATCAAAAGCCGTCTCCACGCCTAAGTCATGGGCGCGCTGAATCATCTGCTGGCTGGCCGGGTCAATGGTAGCTGCAACAGGATCAGCTAATTTCTTCGCTTTGGGTGCTTTGCTTTCTTTTTCTTCCGCCATGGAGATCCTCCTTGTGGTTTGTTTTATTCCTCGAATAATTGAACGGCCCACCTATGCAAGGTTTCAGCGGTTTCGCATAACAAAAATCAGCGACTTGTCATAATGGCGCAATCACGATTCGAGAAACTTCAAGATGATTCGGAGATTTACAAAGAACACCTGTGCATCAAGTATGCCATTAATTGCTGATTTTTATATTGGCGTTTATTACAGCTAGTTACTTTGGTTTCTGATTGGAATTGTCCTGTGGAGAGGTCCTAAATTAGAAAAAGTTCTAAATTACTGTTCGTAAAATTTCGAAAATAAAGGCAGGCTAGAAAGAAGCGCGAATAGCTGGTTGCAGAGGGGACAATTTCAAAGGACTAGACATTAATGACCTTATCGCACAGCTGCATGGCGGTTACAATATCCAGCATATTGGTGGTTTCCCCGACCTGTTTGTGTTCGAGGAGATCGAAGTGGTTCAGGCAGGTTCCGCATACCAGAATTTGAAGCCCGTTGTCTTCCAGTTCTTTGAGGTCCGCAATGACTTCTGAATCCCGGACGGCAAGTTTTACACCGTTGTTGACAAAGACCAGCCGCCAAAGCTCCGGACCCATCTCGCTTAAGGTCCGGATAAAATTGACCATGAGCTTTAAACCCAGCTCGTCATCGCCGTATCCGATCCGATCCGTGGCAATCATGACCATGATTTTCGTAATATTGGCATCAGCTGCCGGTGCTGTTTCCCCTTTTGATTGCGCTGCCGCATCGCATTTGCCGATCACGTGATAGCCGCGGTTATCCTTTTCGAGCGCGATTTCAAATCCCCGGGATTCGAGAAAGCGCCCTACATTTTGCTGGGCGGCCTCATTGTCCACAACAACCGAAACGGCATTTAACTGTTCTGCTTCTATTGCGCTTTTGGCCTGCAGCACCGGGGCCGGACAGGCTAATCCTCTTGCATCGATCTCTTTCAAGGAAACCCCCTATCTTATAATTTCTGTATCTCTTAGCGTTGAAACGGCAGGTAAATTCGACCGCCATCAAACAGAAACACTTAGTTTACCAGAATTTTTCCCGGCGGCGCTGAAATCACTTCTCCAATAACTGCAGATCCGTCGATGCCTTTTTGATGCAGTTCATCGACCAGTTTGTTGGTGTCTTCCCGATCAATGCAGATCAGCAACCCCCCTGAAGTCTGAGGATCGAACAACAAATCCTGTATCAGCGGGTTCACGGAAGAAGAAAATTCAACCATCGACTCCCGAAATGTCTTGTTTTTATTGGCACCCCCCGGCAGCATCCCCATAGCCGCATAATCCGCAGCCTCAGGCAGGATGGGAATGCTTTCGGCATTAAGCGAAATACCAAGTCCCGAATCGACCACCATTTCGGCCAGGTGCCCCAACAGGCCGAAACCGGTGATGTCTGTACAGGCGTTTACCTGGTATCTAACCATCAACTCGGCCGCATCCCGGTTGAGCGCGGCCATCAATTGCGTCACCTTTTCAATAACTTCCCTTGAGGCCACACCGCCTTTAATGGCGGTATTGATAACACCGGTGCCGAGGGGTTTGGTTAACACAAGGTAATTGCCGGCGCTTAAATTCCTCTTTGTCAGAATGCGGTCTGGATGGACGAACCCGGTTACAGAGAGGCCGTATTTCAGTTCGCTGTCTTCCACGCTATGACCGCCGATCAGCACCACATCGGCTTCCTTCATTTTATCCAGGCCGCCCTGAATGATTTGTCGCAAAATGGAGATATCCATTAGTTTCAGCGGAAACCCGACCAGATTCATGGCTGTTTTGGGTATCCCGCCCATGGCATAGATGTCGCTTAACGCATTGGCGGCAGCAATCTGACCGAACCAATAAGGGTCATCCACGATTGGCGTGAAGAAATCCACGCTTTGAATGATAGCAAGCTCATCCGAAATTTGATACACCCCGGCATCGTCCAGGCTGCCCATGCCGACAATCACACGATCATCGGCTGGAATCTCCAATCCGCACAATGCGCGCTCCAGGTCCCCCGGAGCCAGTTTGGACGCTCAGCCGGCCCCCGTTACCGTCTTGGTCAAACGTATACGATGCGTATCTCCCATGAGTTTGCTCCTGAAGTTATTTTTCCAGCAGGTTTGACAATGCTTATGGATACATAAAATTCATTGATAAGCCAAATCGGAAATCTCAATAATTTTGATTCGATCTATTGAGTTTATAAATAGGATAGACGGTACAACTTCGGCCTTCTAGCAGGTTGTGACAGTTTGGAGGGGGTTACCCCGCATAAACATGCTTATCGAATAAATCTCAGTACCACACGACTGCTGTATAAGGAATTTGATGGCAATCTTGGATTAGATATCCCGGAAAGTGATATCAATGTTACCTTTTGGCATGGGGATAATAAAAACCGGTTTTCTGGTTCGACGTAGAACTCTTTTTGCAGTGCTTCCTAAAAAAGCATTCTGAATGATGCCTTTACCGTGTGTTCCCATGATGATCAGATCACAATTTAACTCATCAGCCTTGCTAAGGATCACCTCTGCCGGAAAGCCTTGACGTATTTCGATAGATTCGATCCGTTCTTTACAATCCGGATCATCTTTAAGCTCCTTTTGACAAAAAATCTCAAGCCGTTTTTCGATACGATCCTTGGTAAAGGCTATTTTTTCTTTGAAAATCTCGCGTTCCTTCTCCTCAGCAAGGTCGACCATCGCGAAACCTGGCATGGTATCGAGCACATGCAAAATAATGATTCTGGCATCATGCTTTTGGGCGGAATTTATGGCATAGCGCAACACATAAGCCGAGTTATCGGACAGATCGGTGGCATAGAGAATTTTTTTTATTTGGGGTATCATCAGTTTTCTCCTTTTACGCATTTGATGAAGTTTGGGAGCCAGTTGCGGTACTCCCATACGGTTATTTTTGGTAAAGCTTCTTCCAGGGATCTCTTTTATTTTCCAGATAATTGGATAGGGCCGGATAAAAAGCACCCACAGCCAATTCCGAACAATGATCGCTCCAAAAATTAAATTTTTCTTTTTCCATTTTTTCGAGCTAAATCCTTAACTCATTGAGGTAAACTTTTTGATAGCATATAATATGCCAATAAAAAGCGATGATAATAATTTGTATTATTCGAGTATGTTACTCTCTTTTATCTTTCCGGTCAATTGGATCTGAGAAGCAAAATTAGAAAAATTTCGAAAAAAAGCAATTATTCGGCCAACAGTTTTTTTCGGCGGTAGCGGAAGGTGTGATGGTTCATATTCAGCAGTTTCGCCGCTTTACTTTCATTTCCCTTGGCAATTTTAAAGGCCTGCTCAATATAGTGTCGCTCAAAAGATTGAAGCCGCTCGGACAAATCTAGACCTTCAGGAGGCAGGGGAGAAAATCCCCCCTCATTTTTGACTGCAACCGATTTAGGATGCTGACTTTGGGAGCCCAATCTCAGCTCATTCAGTTTAATCTCCGGTCCTTTACCCGTGAGCACTGCTCCTTCAATGAGGTTTTTTAACTCCCGCACATTGCCGGTCCAGTCGTGAGCCCTTAAAGCATTCTTGGCCCTGGAAGAAATTTCGGTATATTTTTTACCAAACTTTGTGCTGAATTCCTGGAGAAAATATTTTGCCAGGGGTATAATATCTTCCGGGCGTTCGTTAAGAGACGGTACCTGGACCTTGATCACCCCCAGCCGAAAATAAAGGTCTTTTCTAAATAAGCCGTCTTCGATCATTTTATTGATGTCTTTATTGGTGGCCGAAATGACACGCGTTTGAATTTTTAGTTTATGTGTACTACCGACTCTATAGAATTCGCCGAGTTCTAGGAAACGGAGCAGCTTGGCCTGGGCTTCCAGGCTCAGATCGCCCACCTCATCTAAAAACAAGGTGCCATTTGCCGATTCTTCGATTAACCCTTTTTTTCCGGATGCCCCGGCACCGCTGAAAGCACCTTTTTCGTAACCAAAAAGTTCGCTTTCGATAAGGTCCTTGGGAATGGCAGCGCAATTCACGGTGGCGAAAGGCGCTTTGAAATTCGGGCTGTTATAGTGAATGGCGCTGGCAATTAATTCCTTGCCTGTCCCGGTTTCACCCATGATGAGTACCGGCGTGTCCGGGCTTTTCGCCACCATCTTAACAAAATCCATCACGTCCTGAATGGCATTGCTTTCACTAATAAAACACGGAATGTTCTCTTTCAGATGCTTTTCCTGGAGCTGTTGAATTTCCTTTTTCAATCGTATTGAATCCAGGGCATTGCGTATCGTTACCGCCAAGCCGTCCATGTGAAGCGGCTTGATGACATAATCGTAGGCACCGAGTTTCATGGCAGAAATCACGATGTCGACATCCTCATAAGCCGTTATCATGATGACCAGAATCTCCGGATTTGAGGATTTGATCTGGCGAAGTGCCTCAATGCCATTCATTCCCGGCAAACCCACATCAAGCAAAATTAAATCGGGAGGGTCTTCCTCCAGAGCATCAAGGGCCGGTTCTGCCTTGGAAAAAGATATTACGCGATAGTCTTCGGCAAGGGCCATTGTAATCCCATCCCGTATGGTTTTTTCGTCATCGATGATGTATATGCTGTAACTAATCATAACAACCTCCCGGCTTCTGGAAACCGGTCATAAATTAGATTTTTTCTTATGCACTGGAATTTCGATTAGAAATTCAGCCCCGCCCAATTCACCGGCCGATACGGTCAATGTCCCGCCGTGATCGGTGATAATTCTATGACTGAGACTGAGACCGATCCCGGAACTGCCATCCTTCGTCGTATAGAAAGGATCAAAAATCATTTGTCGCAAATTCATTGAAACGCCCGGGCCCGAGTCGGATACTTTCACCTGAATTCGATCATTTTCGATCGCCGATGTCACCGCGATAATTTTAGTGTCGGCGGTATTCTTCATGGCTTCGGCCGCATTGGTGATCAGATTCAACATCACCTGCTCGATCAATTGCGCATCCAGATGACAGGACGGTAGATCTTCGTCTAATTTTTTTTCGATCCTGATGCCCCGCTTTCGAAGAGAAACTTCGGATAGATTAATGGCTTCCTCTATGGGCATATTGATATTGACCGGCAATAGTTTCGGTTCACTGGGTTTGGAAAAATCCATCACTCTGCGAATAACGGATTCGATTTTGATCGATGCGGACTGGAGATTTTGGAGTATCTGTTCGACCCTTTCTTCGCTTCCCTCCTGGTGGTGAAGCTTTTTGAGGGTATTTAAATAGATATTGATTCCCGACAGCGGGTTGCGTATTTCATGCGCAATACCGGCTGCCACCCGGCCCAAAGAGGCCATCTTATCCTGGATGGTTAAAAGATGTTCCATTTCCTTGGCTTTGGTCATATCCATCATATTTACCAATATGGCATCTTTGCCCTGATATTCTATCCGGCTCGTCTGGCAGTAGACCCATTTCATATTGACACGATCGGCTTTTTCGCCCGGCGGATAAAATCTGAATTCAATGGCGCCGATGGGCAATTTTTCAGCACCGATACTTTCATAAAATGCATCTACCTTGGCAATATCGTCCGGGTGAATGGACTCGGTGTCCGTAAATTTAATCGGACGCGGCAATGGACCCAACAGCCTTTCCTGCTCCGGATTCTGATAAACGATCTGACCATTTTGAATGATGGAGATGCCCGTTAAAGAATGCTCTACTAAATCCCGAAAGCGTTTTTCGCTTTCGACTAAAGCTGTTTGGGCTCTATAGCGCTCTATGATTCTTCCAATGTGCTCGGCAATGGCATTGATCAGATTTCTTTCTTCTTTTAAAAAAGGCCCCTCATCGCTTTGCGGTCGTTCTTCGAGATAATAAACCGATAAAGCACCTTCTGCTTTTGCATGCACAACGATAGTCTGGGCAAGCTTCCATTGGGTTTCTTCAAAGTTTGCTGTGCTGAATTCCCGACCTTCTATGATGATCCTGGCGCACGTGATATCTGGATAGCGCCAGGCAGGCGGGATGAGTTCGACGATTCCCTGAAGTACCTCATTTAAAGTAAGTCTGCGTCGTTCCACCAGACGCGATATCTCAAAAAGGCAGTTAAGCTCTTTGATCCGCTCACTTACCTCATTCATGCTTTTTTGCAGCTCTTTCTCAACCTTTTTGCGCTCCCTTATCTCTGCGTCCAGTTCGTTTCTCGAGGCTGTCACGACCTTCAGCTGCTCGGTCATTTGATCGAATGCCCGTCCGAGCTGTCCGATTTCATCTTTCGCATCGGTGGCGACTTTATGATCCAGATTACCCTTACCAATTTCTTCCACACCCTGCTGCAACGCTTGGATCGGACCGGAAATGGATTTCGAAACAATAAATGCGGCGAATATGCTGAGCACAATAACGGCAAATACGAGCACGAGGACAAAATCTCTTAGAGCGGTTACAGGTTCAAAGGCTTCAGCGAGGTCTATCTTGGCCACCATCCCCCAGTCCAGTGAAGGAATGTATCGCCAGGCTGCGATGACTTTCTGGCCGCGGTAGTCTACAGAAAGGCCATATCCATTGTTGCCTTTAAGGGCCTGCGAAATGGCGATGGCCTTCGCTTTTCTGAAGTCGATCTTTCGCTTTAATGCTGCCTCCGGATCATGGCGAAGTGGGTTGAGAAACAGCACCTGTTCTCCATCCTTTTTCGCGATTAAGGTCTCACCTGTTTCGCCCAGTCCGGTGGTATCCTGGATGAGTTCATAGATAGGATCCATGTCGATTTCAAAAGCGGCCAATCCTATCAGCTGCCCCTCGAGGGAGCGTACAGGGCCCCTGAGAAAAATGGAAAATTTTCCGGCGGCAGCTGTATTTTTGAAAACACTTGAATATTGGAGCCTTGTTTTATTCTCGTTAAAGGATTCGCCCCAGAAATCCGCTAAGGAAGACCCAAATCGACCCAGGGCAGAAGATCGATTTAACGCATAGACGATTCTGCCTTCCGAATTTGTCAAAATAACATTCATAAAGTTATAAACCGGAAGGTAGATTTTGAGTGCCCGGTCCAGTTCATCTCTGATTTCCGCATAAATTGGGTTGGAAGGGTCGCCTGAAAAGTCGGCCAGAATAGCGGTGTATTTTATGAGTGTCGGTCGTCGCTGTGCGATGGAAAGGTGTTTTTGATGTTCGGCAAAAAAGTCTTCGATCCTTTTTGCCTTGAGATCGGCAATGCTTCTCAATTCTTCCATTCGCAGGGATTCGAGGGTCTTCCTGGCATGGACATATCCCAGCAGACCGACCAAAAACATAGGTATGGTGGTACACACCAGAAGAATCAGGATCATTTTCTTTCGAATTGTCATATGAATATCCGACCCTGAAAGGCATCAGCAGTTAATTCTTGACCCGGTTGCTTAACCAGAACTCAAGTTCATATTCACACCGGGTTTTCGGGCTTACCATATCAAATATTTTCGAAATTTTGCGAAAAAAATTTCGAAATTTTTCTAAATTCTTATCCAATTCAATCCCGCGCGCGAATTTGAATAAAGATAACTGTCTAATTTCATGCAACTTTTCTCCATGAACGCTGCTGGCATACCCCATGCTTTAGTGTTTTAATGAAAAAACCGTACCATTTCGTTTAATCGATCAAAAAGCCAGCCATGGAGAATCAAATTTCAACATATATGCAAAGTGTTGCTTCAATCTCTATTCCCTACTATAAATAAGCACATAAGGCATTACCATTTTGCAAATAAACCGATATGAATTGCGCTAACATGACCACAAGAATCATTGAGGACCACAAATGGCTGCATCTTCCTCTTGGCAAATCGTCCTGATCGACGATGAAGAAGATATCCGAGAGGTAATGAACATTGCCCTTCAGGACGCCGGCTACGAAGTCTATACGGCAGCTGACGGAGCGACCGGGCTCCAGATCTGTGAAGATATTTCGCCCCAGATCGTGATCACCGATATCCGCATGCCGGGTATGGATGGGCTCCAGGTACTGGAAACGGTCAAGAAGAAATATCCGGATGTCGAAGTTATTGTCGCCACCGCCTTTGGTGAGATGAACCTTGCCATCCGTGCCCTCCAGTTGGACGCTTCAGATTTTATTACCAAACCGATCAGCGATGAGGCTCTGTATCTTGCTTTGAAGCGGGCCAGGGAGCGATTTAATTCCCGAAAGCAACTGAGGGATTACACGGCGCTGCTGGAAAAGGAAAAAGCCGAAACCCTCCAGGAACTTCTAAAAAGCATTGCGTTTCAACGAAATCTTATTGAGAGCTCGATGGACGGTATCATGGGATGCGATGACCGCCATACAGTCGTTATCTACAACCTATGCATGCAAGAGATGCTTGGTTTTCCAAAAGAAGAAGTTCTTCATAAGATGACCTTTGATCAATTCTTGCCGGCCGGGGAGCTTGCACGCTTTAAAGAAGAGTTGCCCGGTAATGGGTACGGCGGGAAAAACCGCTTGATTCTTTATGAAACGAGCTTGTTGGACCATTCCGGGCGTGCAATACCGGTTCAGGTTTCGGCCACCCTGCTGTTCAACCAAGATCGCCAAAACGGGCTGGTTTGCTTTTTCAGAGATCTGCGCGAAATCCGCAAACTCGAACGCGAAGTTTCCGACCAGGCCCGCATTCTGCACCAGGACAAAATGATGTCCTTGGGCAGACTCGCCGCCAGCGTCGTCCATGAAATTAATAATCCGTTGTCCGGAATTCTAAATTATTTACGCCTGATGAGCCGAATTTTACGACAAGGCGATTTATCGCAAGATCGTAAAGAAAAATTCCAACGCTACTTGGATCTGGTGGAAAACGAAACCAACCGCTGCTCCCAGATCGTATCCGGCCTGCTAAGTTTTTCGCGCATGTCTCCGCCCTCTTTTGGGCACGTCCAAATTGATGCGCTTTTACAACGCTGCACCCTCTTGAGCCAGCATAAGCTGGAGTTGAGCAACATCCGGCTTGAATCCAGTATCCAGCCGGATTTGCCGCCCGTCGACGGCGATTTCAACCAATTGCAGCAGTGCGTGATCAATCTTATTTTTAATGCCATCGATGCCATGCCCGAAGGCGGAAAATTATGGCTCAATAGCCGCCTGGATGGGAACAGCGGCAAGGTGATTATCACCGTGCGGGATTCGGGCCGGGGAATTTCCCCTGAAGATCTGCCGCATATTTTCGAGCCTTTTTTTACGACTAAAAACGAAGGCTATGGCGTCGGGCTCGGTCTCTCCACTGTTTACGGAATCATGGAGCGGCACAACGGCAGCGTTAATGTTGAAAGCCAGCCCGGAGCGGGGACTGCTTTTATGCTCGAGTTGCCCGTTTCCGGCCCGGTTAAAAAAGAATGAGGACAGCTTTGGTTAGGGAGAAGATAAACAATAAACCCGGAAACAATATCTCATCCGATGACTGGCTGCATATCATGGATGAATTAAATATCGGGGCATTTACCGTCGACGTGCAACGGCAGGTATCCTCGATGAATCTTAGCGCCCAGGCACTTATCGGTCTAAAGGACACAGAGGCCATCGGGAAAGACTGCCGCGAAGTTTTTGTCGGTGTTCCTTGTCTGGCCGAATGCCCGTTCAAAAGCGCCGGCATGCCGAGCACCGACGAACCGGTCATCCAGATTCGGGATGAGGACCAAACCGCCCATTTTGTAACCCGCATGGCCTCCGCGGTTTACGGACCCGACCATCAGGTTGTTGGATGCATGACTATTTTACAGGACCATTCCCCCATTGCCGAGCTTGTTGATCGAATCCATTATGAAGAACAGAGTTTCAAGATTATTCTCGATAACCTGGACGTCGGCATATTCACCGTTGATCGGGGTGGTCACATTACGTTCTTTAATACCGAAGCTGAAAAGATCTCCGGTTACAGTCGCCGAGAAATTTTAGGAGAATCCTGCACCGTCATATTCGAAAATGAAGGCACCCAGGAAGTAGCCCTCCTCAAAGATACGATTATTGATGGCCGCTCCCGCAATAGCGCCATGGGAAAAATGAAGACCCGGGACGGAGGGAGCATTCCAATTAGAGCTAACATCATGGCGCTTCGAAATGAAAAGGGAACAGTGGTCGGCGGCTTGATGATTTTTCATGATCTCACGCTGGTCCTCCAGCTCAAGCAGGCCATGAAGGATCGCTATACGTTTCATGATATGATCGGCAAGTCGTCACGAATGCAACACATTTTTGAAATGATCAATGTGGTGGCGGGCACCGATGCGACCATCCTGATTGAAGGCGCCACGGGTACGGGGAAGGATTTGCTGGCAAAAGTCATCCATTCCGCCAGTCAAAGATCCGACAAACCATTTGTGAAGGTGAACTGTGCCGCAATTCCCGACAATCTGCTTGAATCGGAAATATTCGGATATGTCAAAGGTGCATTTACCGGGGCCGAAAGAGACAAAACCGGACGGTTCCAGGAGGCAAACGCGGGCACCATTTTTTTAGACGAGATCGGAGATCTTCCGCTCGCCCTGCAAGCCAAGCTTTTGCGGGTCTTGGAGGACAAGGAATTTTATCGTTTAGGCAGTCGTCACACGATCAAAGTCGACGTACGCATTATTTCCGCTTCAAATCGCAACCTGGCGAAGCTGGTCCAGAAAAGACTTTTCAGAGAAGATCTCTTTTATCGCTTGAATGTATTTCGAATCGCACTTCCCGAACTTAAAAATCGAAAAGTCGATCTGCCGATTCTGATCGGACATATTTTAAGGCGTCTATCTGCATCCAGAGCCATTCGGCAACCGGAGGTTTCTGAAAAAGTGATGGAAATTTTGCTCAATTATGCTTATCCCGGCAATGTGAGAGAGCTCGAGAATATTCTGGAACATGCCCTTATCATTTGCCAGGAAGAAACCATCCAACCAAGACATCTGCCTGAGTACTTGCAACCCCGCCACGCAACGCGTAAACCCCCACTACCGGAAAAACAAAAGCATATCGATGTTTCGGATAAAGCGGAACGAGGTACCATTATAAACATGCTTGAGCAATACAACTGGCACCGCTCCAAGACCGCAAAGGCTCTGGGTATGGACCGCTCCACGCTCTGGCGCAAGATGAAAAAATATGGAATCGTGAATTAACTTGAGCGGTCGTCTAACTTGCTTTTGTGAAACCGGAATCGTAAAAAACGGCTACAAATGATGTTGCAATTGGCTACAAAGGCATAACCATCTGAGTTTAATTGATTAACGCTCAACTTTCGATCTCTTTTGCTTCAACCTGTAGCTGATTTAATCAGTTTGGTGTTTACCGCAAAAAACATCCTACCCCCCATCCGCTGCGAAGAATTAAAAATTACTTATAAATCTAATTGATTACAGGCGATGAGAATTGATCGCACGAAATGGTATCGACCTTGCAGAGAGGAATAAATCGGAAGGGTTAAGGTGAAAGACCGTATCGCATCATCTCATTCTACCAAAAAAATACGGATAAAGGGGGACGGTAAAGTGAAAACACACCGGAAAAATCAGCAGAATCAAAATAGATCCGCCACACGGACATGCCACCATGCTCTGTCGCAGGGGATCCATGCATTCAAGCACTGCATCCTCAACTATGAATGTTACCATTGTGCCTATGATCAATGGTTGGATGAAATCGATTTTGAAGCACCCCCAAAAAAAATGCGGACCGGAACATGTCAGGCATCTCTATCGGTGGCCGCCTAGCAACCGGAGTAAAGCATCTGTAAAACAATTTAATCAAGGGAGTATCTAAAATGAAAAAAGAGTCGGCAAAAAGCAAAGCCAAAGCTAAAACACGCATCATCGGATTCCAAGTCGTAGAGGATGAATGTATCTGGATGAAAGCAGGGGTCGTTAACTTGAGGATTTGCGATAATGCCTATGATTGCAACACTTGCCCTTTTGACAAGGGCATCAGACGTGCGATGGGTGTCGGTAAAGATTTCGAGACCCCAAGACATGCACCCGAATGGGTTGAATTTCTGAAAAAGCGATATCGGGGCGCGTCGCGACCCTGTCGACACGCGCTAACCGGCCGCATCGAGGCGCCAAAGATCTGTACCCAGAACTATGAATGCTATCATTGTCCCTTTGATCAAATGCTCGATGAAGCCGATCTCGAACGGGATTCCGGGGCACCTCATTATCAACTGGCGGCCGGCTATAAATTGGCGGACGGCTATTATTATCATATGGGGCACAGCTGGGCGCGCTTCGAGCATGGCGGCCGGGTCAAGGTTGGATTTGACGATTTTGCCGTCAGACTTTTCGGTCCGATGCAGTCTCTGCTCCTTCCACCGCTGGGTGAGACTCTGAAACAAAGCCAGGTGGGTTGGACATTTGGACGGAATGAACACCGCGCAGGCGTCTTATCCCCGGTGACCGGTACGGTTTTATCTGTGAACCACAGGGTCCAGGAACACCCGGAGATTACGCATGCAGATCCATATCATCAGGGGTGGTTGTTCATTCTTGAGCCGGATATGCCCAAAAAAAACCTCAAGGGGCTTTATTTCGGCAAAGAAAGTTTTAAATGGATGGAGATGGAAGGGCAGAAGCTGCTGGGCCTCATCGGACCGGAGTACGAACAGCTGGCAGCGACCGGTGGTGAGCCCATTCGCGATGTGTTCCGCAATTTCCCAGATATCGGATGGGGCGTGTTGAGCAAAGAATTTCTGCGGACCGAGACCGTATAGTTACTCATGTCAACGTTGTCTGTGCGCCTGCCAGGAGTTAAGTGCGGGAATGGGCATCCTTATAATAAACGGAACAATACCTGCAAAAATAAAGCGGTGTGTGATCCAGGTCTTCAAGGTTTCCTGAAAAATGCATCAGACATTTATTATCTTCGCAATGAAAAAGATTGAAGAGATGGCCTAATTCATGAAGCGCAACCTTTGCGGCTCTTTCCAAAAGAAGGGCCGAAGTTGATGTCCCTCCTTGTTTTCCCTCAGCAAGCCGGTATAATGAAACAAGGGCGTATTTCCCACTTTGTCGGGCCTCTCCAAAAACGTGGGTAAAGATGGGAACAAATAGATCCACATTTAGAACGCCGATGACTTTATCATATTCGTTAAAAGGAGCGGATTCAAAGAAATTGATGATCGCGCCGGCGTTGTATTGGAGACGGCTCTCATCAAAAGCATAGGCCGGGTGCGCCAAAGGATTAAGAACCTTTGCGGAAAGTTTTAGGTAACCCGTAATATGGGCCGCTATAACTTTGGGCGCGAGTTCAGGAACCTCTCCAACAGGTACAACGCCGATGATTCTTTTTCTGGAATCCATGGGCTGAGCATTCCCGCACGAATATTAAGCGTTCCTTTGCATATCGAAGCGTTTAATCTTTTTATGGAGGGTTACCCGATTGATATCCAGCAGCTTAGCGGCCCTGGTAATATTCCAGCCGCATTCCTCAAGCACGCGCTGAATATGCTGCTTTTCCATCTCGCGTAGCGACATGGGATGCGCAAGGGCCGCAGAAGGCTCTCGGAGAAACGAGAAGTCCTCCATTTCGAGGGTTCGCGATTTGGAAAGCACCACCGCTCTTTCAATGGCATTTTCCAACTCCCTGACATTTCCCGGCCAGTTGTAGCGTATCAAATGGTCCATCGTGCCACGGTTGATATGATCGACCCGCTTGGTCGTTTCTTGGCTGTATTTTTCGAGGAAGTGCTGTGTTATTAAAGGAATGTCTTCTTTTCGTTCCCGAAGGGGCGGAATTTGAATCGAAATAACATTGATGCGATAGAAAAAATCTTCCCGGAAATTACCCGCCCCAATCTCTTTTTCAAGGTCCCTGCGTGTGGCCGAAATCAGCCTGAAGTCCACATCAATCGAACTGCTGTTTCCGATTCGGGTAATTTTCTTTTCTTCCAGAACCCGCAAAAGATCTATTTGCATTTTTGTACTAATTTCGCCAACTTCATCAAGAAACAGCGTTCCGCCGGAGACGACTTCCAAAAAGCCTTTGCGGGAATGCGTCGCACCGGTAAAAGCGCCTTTTTGATGCCCAAAAAGTTCACTTTCAAGGAGGGAATCGGGAACGGCCCCGCAGTTGATGGCAATAAAGGGCAAATAGTTTTGTTTGCTCTTTGCGTGGATGGCTTTCGCAACCAGTTCTTTTCCTGTGCCGGTTTCACCGACCAAAAGGATTGACGCATCGCTTTGCGCCACCTCTGGAATGAGGTCGAATATTTTTTCCATTGCCGGGCTCTGCCCGATGATGTTATCGAAGCGGGTGATTTTCTCCATCCGCCCTTTAAGATAATGATATTCCGACTCAAGTTTAATCTGCTGCGTGATTTTTTCCATCACCAGGGAGAGATAATCTGGCTTGAACGGTTTTAGCAAATAATCGCTGGCACCCAGTTTCATGGCTTTCACGGCCGTTTCAATGGATCCGTAGGCGGTGATAATGATGACGATGGTATCCGGATACTCCGTCTTTACTTTTTCCAGCAGCTCAATGCCACTCATTTCGGGCATTTTGATGTCAACAAATAAAAGCTCAAAAGGATTCTCTTCTAACTTTTCTAAAGCCTCAAAACCTGAAGATGCCCTCTCAACCGTATGGCCCTCTTTCGTGAACCAATGGAAAAGGGATTCCCGAACGATCTTTTCATCATCGACAATCATGATATTCATTTTATCGTCCATGGTTTTCCTCCATACCATTATGTTGGAGAGAAAGATGCGGAAATGTCAGCACAAATGAACTCCCTTTGCCCACCTCACTTGTAACTCGGGTATGTCCACCATGATTTTTTACAATGCCATAAACAATGGATAATCCAAGGCCCGTCCCCTCTCCTGCTTCTTTGGTGGTAAAAAAGGGGTCAAAAATGTGGTTCAGGTTTTCCTCATAAATCCCGGATCCGGTGTCCTGGATTTCTACCCGCACTTGTTTTTGGGCGCCGTCCAGATCAGACACCATGGTCAAATCTCCACCTTCAGGCATGGCTTCCATGGCATTGAAAATCAGGTTAAGCAGGCATTGCTCCAGCTGATTTGCGTTTCCGTGGACCCATAAAAGCCCGGGGTGGAGATGGGTAGCTAATCTGATGCCCTGGAGTTTAAGCTTGTGGTGGGTCAGGGCGACAACGGCTTCCAGAATTTCATTGAGATTGATGCGCTTGTATTCCGGAGACATTTCGCGGGAGAATGAAAGCAGCCCGGAAACGATGTTTCCGCAACGTTCCAATTCCGGGGTCATCAGTGACAAATATTCCTTAAATTCTTCCAAGTCTCGGGATGTGGGTTGATCTTTTGCGAGTGTATCCTCCATCAATCGGGCAAATGTCAATAATCCCTGGATCGGATTGTTGATTTCATGGACACAGCTGGCAACGAGTTTCCCCAGTGAAATCATGCGATCTTCCTGAATCAAATAATTAAAATCCTGCTTTAGTTTCTGCTCCTTTTCCTCCCAGCGGGACGACAATTCCTTGGTAATGTCCCGGCATATCTCTATGATCTTTATGATCTCTCCGTTGGCGCTTTTGACCGGATAGGTAACCATGTCGCAATAGCTTTTGACACCCGTTGAACCGGGATTCTCTATGATAATATGCGCGGATTCACCAGTTCTCACGGTCTCCACCATGGGGCAGTCGAATCCAAATTTTGAACTGGAACAGGGTAAGTCGAAACCATAGAAAACTTCGTAACAATGGGCCCCAACCACTTCCTCTTTGGATTTCCGGACAAAATTCAAATAAGGCTGATTGGCTTCCGAAATTGTGAAATCCTGGTTCAGGACCACGACCCGTTCGTTGGTCTGCTGGATGAGGAATTCAGAAATCATTTTTTCGGTATCTATCTGCTGCTTGGCTGATCTGAGCTGCTCATCAATCAAGAATAGAGACCTTAACAATCTACCGATATTGTGTTCGACGATGCCGACCGTCTTGGGGCGGAGTTTTATGAGCTCCAGAAGGACTTCTTTACTATTGGTCAGCTCGATAATGCCATCCAGGTTTTTGATGTTAAAAAAATCCCTAAAGTTATCCGTTGTATAAATGCCCATTTGCTTGGCCATCAGAAGGCCTTCGGCATCGGGCTTGATGTCGCAAACCCCGATGAGGTTGATATTTAAATAGGGAAAGGATTCATTTTGCAGAAGTTGCAGGAAAAACTTACATGTACGGCCGCCGCCAACGATCGCTATATTTAACGGCATTTTATTAGGGGAATACTTTTTTGATTCAAACTGCATGATTCCACACTCCCAATACATTTAATATCATTGAGAGATTTAAATCGGGAACTCGGTTCTTATTTATCAATAAATAATTAATAAAAAAAGAATTAATTAGAATTTTGCACAGATATTTTAACTCGATGAACCGATGCGTTGGGCAGAGAGGCGCTTCGGGCGCTTGCTTTGAGCGGGGGTGAGGCCCGTGCTGAAATGTTGCAAATATTGTGGCACAACACATGCGATTTTTTTTATTTACATATTTTTAAAGGGGTTATTGAAGATCTTGTCGTGAAATATGTTGCATGTGTTGTAAATCTCGGCTGCATATATAGGTCGACCTGGGGGCGGTTTGATGAATAATTACTGTAATTACAAATAGATATCAAAAAATATGAATGAATGGCACGGTCTATGCTGTCTATGCTTGACCGAAAGATTTTAAAAAATCCCAGTGCATTCCGAATTTACGCTAACCCTCCATCTCGGAGGCATCCGTGTTCCCGGGAACTGAAAGAAAAAAAATATTGATCGTCGAAGACGAATTGGATCTGCGAATTTTCCTGTGCAATCTTTTGGGCAACTGTGGCTACGAAACGGTTGATGCTCCCAACAGAACAGAGGGCTTACAAAAAGCAAAGCGAGAAAAACCGGCCCTGATTATCCTCGACGTCATGATCCCCAAAGAAGACGGAATTCAGATGTATCGGGAGATCCAAGCGGACCAGGAGCTTAAAAATATTCCGGTTATCATGGTGTCAACCATCGACCGGAAAACATTTTCATTTTACCAAAAATTCCAACACTCGCCCGAGGGAAAGGGTGTTCCGGAACCCGGCGCTTATTTGGAGAAACCGCTGGAAGCAGAAGAACTTATCGCGCTGGTTGACCGATTGACGACAACCACAGAGTGCCCGCTGGATAATGATAAAGGAAAATAATTTTTGTGTGCCCGAGGAGGGGAAGGCGTCATGATTGTTCGAATCGGAATTAACACCAAAGAAATGGGTCTAATTTGATGAACAACAAAGTGGATCGTGAACTGTATCAAGAGGTGGCAAAATTCGGCGCCAGGGACATGGAAATCTGCATGCAATGTGGCACCTGCAGTGCCTCGTGTCCGCTGTCCAGCGGAACAAATGCGTTCCCGCGTAAGATATATCGTTATCTTCAGCTGGGGCTGAAGGACAAACTGCTCAGGTCGCCCGTGCCCTGGTTGTGCTATTACTGCGGTGATTGCAATACGGACTGTCCCCGGGGGGCCGAGCCGGCAGAGACGATGATGGCAACCCGCCGCTGGTTGACCGCCCAGTACGACTGGACCGGGCTGGCCCGGCGGTTCTATCTCTCCGAGGCCTGGGAAATCGGTGCATTAATCGTCGTTGCCCTGGCAGTGGTTGTGCTCTTCTGTATCGGCCACGGGCCGGTGGTCACCGATCGGGTTTCGGTCAATTCTTTCGCACCGGTCCTGTGGATCGAGCTCGGCGACTTGATAATGGCCGCAATCCTGTCGGCTTTCCTGCTGTCAAACGCGTTCAGGATGTACCGCTTCATCATGAGTGATACAAAAGTGCCGTTTTGGCGCTACATTACCGAAGCAAAAGCCTTTGTTCTGCATTTCGCGACCCAGAAGCGCTGGCGGCAATGCGGGGAGGACCGCGGCCGCTGGCGGAAGCATTTTCTGCTGGTCACCGGCTATATGACCATGATGACGCTGGTCATTGTTTTCATCCGCTGGTTCCAGGTCGATGATAGCAGCTGGCATTTCACCAGCCTCTTCGGCTATTATGCCACCGGTGTTTTACTCGTCATTACGGTGGAGATGTTCCGCAGCCGACTTAAAAAAGAGGAAACCATCCACCGCTTCTCCGAGTTTTCCGACTGGCTTTTTTTGATCCTGCTTTTTTTTACGACGTTCACCGGCATTATCATGCACGCCGTTCGCCTGGCCGGTTGGCCGATGGGAACATATGTCATGTACGTCATCCACCTGGCAGTCGCTGTGCCGATGTTAATCATCGAGGTCCCTTTCGGGAAGTGGTCGCATCTCTTTTATAGACCGCTGGCGATTTTCTTAGCCACCGTCAAAGAGAAGGCCTTAAAAGAGTCCCATGTCGATGTTGAAGATGTAATGGCTGAAGTCGGCGAAACCTTTATGAGCTGCCTGCAATGCGGCATCTGCACGAGCATATGCCCACAGAACCTGATTTCGTCCTACAGTCCGCGCCGGATTTTGCGCCAGCTTGCTTTGGATTCGGGCACCGAACAGTCCATCGATCAAGCGGTCTGGAGTTGTGTGACCTGTAACGCCTGCGGGGTGAATTGCCCGCGCGGCATAGAGATCATCGACGTCATGAAGACGGTGCGCGAGCTCAACGTCACCGGCGGAAGAATCCCCGGATCTTTCGCGGCGCCTCTGGCCAGTCTCAAAAGCGACGGCAATCCGTGGGGCGCACCACGTGAGAAGCGCATGGACTGGTCACGGAATCTGGATATTCAGGACTTCCAGCCGGACCATGATTACGGCCTGTTCACCTGCTGTACAACGGCCTATGATCCAAGCAGCAAAGAGGCCGGCCGGGCGCTGCCCCGGCTGCTGGACAGGGCTGGCGTTTCTTTTGGCACACTCGGTGCCGCCGAGAGCTGCTGCGGTGACCCGGCTCATAGAATAGGAGCGCGTGATATCTTTTCGCAGCTTGCCCTTAAAAACAGCGATCTTTTTTTGCGAGCCGGCGTAAAGAAGATACTGACCATGTCGCCCCATTGCCTCAATGCTTTCAAGCATAACTATCCTGAACTGAAAGGCGCTGTTGAAAGTGAGCATTACACAATGCTTTTGGACCGCCTCGTGGCGGAGGGCCGCTTGAAGCCCACCCTGGAAGTGGCATACACGGCCACCTATCACGATCCCTGCTACCTGGGACGTCACAACGGCATCTACGAAGCACCGCGTCGGCTGCTGCAAAGCATTCCAGGACTTACGCTGATCGAGATGGCGAGCAACCGAGAAAATAGCCTGTGCTGCGGCGGGGGCGGCGGGGGTGCGTGGAGCGATGTTCCTCCCCGACAACGTCTGGGGGTGCTGCGCGTCGAAGAGGCGCTGAGCACCGGTGCGGAGGTAATTGCGACAGCGTGTCCCTATTGCATCCGCATGCTGAGTGAGGCTGTAAAGGAACTCGGTGTTGAGAATCAAATCGTCGTACGGGACCTGGCCGAATTGCTATGGCAGTCGGTAAGGATGGGCGATGAAGCCACTATGACTGAGCGCGTTGATTTGAGCGTTGATCAGGAGGTCTACCATGTCTGAACGAATCGGGTTTTATATCTGCCACTGCGGCATCAACATCGCTTACCGGGTTCGGGTCAAAGAAGTCGCTGAGTACGTCGCGACCTTACCGAATGTGGCGATCTCACGTGATTATCTGTTCATGTGTTCCGATCCCGGACAGGAACTTATCGAAAATGATATTCGGGCGCATCACCTCTCCCGCGTGGTTGTGGCCTCGTGTTCCCCGCGGATGCACGAAAAGACCTTTCGGGCTGCCTGCCAGCGGGCCGGTCTCAATCCATATCGGGCGTTCCACATGGTCAGTGTACGTGAGCAAGTTTCGTGGGTCACCGAAGATGAAGATGAGGCCACCCAAAAAGCCAAGACGCTGGTCGCAGCCGGCATTTTGCGGGTTGCCCACCAATATGACTTGACGCCGGCCACGTTTCCAGTATGCACCAACACCCTGGTCGTGGGCGGGGGCATTGCCGGCATGCAGGCATCTCTCGATATCGCCAAGGCCGGCTTCAAAGCCTACCTGGTAGAGCGGCAGCCCACGGTCGGCGGGCACATGCTCCAATACGACAAGACCTTCCCCACGCTGGACTGTGCGGCCTGCATCGGCACGCCCAAGATGGTGTCCGTCGGCCAGGAACCCAACATCGAATTGCTCTCATACAGCCAGGTAGAGGATGTCAGCGGCTTTATCGGCAACTTCAAGGTAAAGGTGCGCCGGACGTCCCGCTATGTAAAAGATAATTGTACCGGGTGCGGCGAGTGTGAGAAGGTCTGCCCGGTTGAATTTCCCAATGAATGGGATGTGAAGACCAAAACCCGAAAGGCGATTTACCGGCCCTTTCCCCAGGCCGTGCCGATCACTTACTGTATCGATCCAAAGTACGACCGCGCCCCCTGTGTTCAGACATGCCCGGCCGGAACCAACGTGCAGGGCTACGTCGCACTTATCAAAGCCGGCAGGTATCCGGAGGCCGTGAAGCTCATCATGGAAAAATTGCCCCTGCCGGGAACCTTGGGACGTATTTGCCCGGCCCCCTGTGAAAAAGAATGTCGCCGAGCCGATGTGGACGCCGCGCTTGCCATCCGCGATCTGAAGCGGTTTGCCGCGGACCAGGTGAACCTTTCCGAGTTCCCGCTGCCCCAGATCCAGGACCGGCCTGAGAAGGTGGCGGTCATCGGTTCAGGGCCTGCCGGGCTTACGGTGGCGTATGACTTGCGGTTAAAAGGCTTTCAGATCACCATTTTCGAGGCGCTTGATCAACTGGGCGGCATGCTCCGGGTCGGGATTCCAGATTACCGCCTGCCGCTCGAAGTACTGGACAATGAAATTAATCATATTCTCAGACACGGCATTCAAGTCAGAACCGGAATTCGATTCGGACCGGACCTGTCCTTGGAAGACCTCAGGAAAGAAGGGTTTTCCGCCGTGTTTTTGGGAATCGGCGCCCATGATTCCATCCACATGCAAATCCCCGGAGAAGACCAGACCGAAAATGTCATCGATGCCATCGGTTTTTTAAGAGATGTAAACCTGGGAAAGGCAGCGGCCCCCGGCAACCGGGTCATTGTCATCGGCGGTGGGAATGTGGCCATAGATGCTGCCCGTGTGGCCAGGCGTCTCGGGGCTGACAAGGTGACGGTGGTTTACCGGCGTTCCGAACGCGAAATGCCGGCCTACCCCGAAGAAATTCAGGGCGCCAAGGAGGAAGGCATCGAATTTACGTATCTTACGGCTCCGGTAGGTATCCATAGCGAGGACGGCAGGGTGACCGGTTTTGAATGCATTCGCACAGAACTCGGCCCACCGGATGCCAGCGGGCGAAGGCGGCCGGTGCCGGTTGTGGGATCCGAATTCGTCATTCCCTGCGATGCGGTGATCCCGGGCATCGGCCAGCAAATCGATATGTCCTGGGCTGCCGGAGCACCCGATATGGAACTGACACCCAGAAACACCTTCAGGGTTAACCCCCATACGTTTCAAACCAGCGTGCCCGACGTATTTGCCGCTGGTGATGCCGTGACCGGGCCGGCAACGGTAATTGAAGCCGTGGCAGCCGGTCACAAGGTGGCGGCGGCCATGCACCGTTTTATCAACAAGGAAGATCTGGATCAGTATGCCCAGGAATTGGCTGTCGAACAACCCCCCGGATCAAAATGGCAGGAGATTTCACCAGAGATCGAAACTGTCTCCAGAGTGGCACCTGCGCATCTGGATCCCGTTCAACGCGCTGGAAATTTTGATGAGGTCGTCAGGAATTTTTCCGAGGAAGAGGCCAAAAAGGAGGCGGCCCGTTGTGTGGATTGCGGTGGGTGCTGTGAATGCAAGCTCTGCGTAAGTGCCTGTGAGGCCGAAGCAATCAACCACGCCATGGAGGATAAAGTCGAAGAAATCGAGGTGGGTTCGATCATTGTCGCCACCGGTTTCGATCCGCTCGATCCAACGCCAATGCACCAATACGGATATGGAAAGTACGCCAATGTCTTCACCAATCTGGAGTTCGAGCGGCTTTCGAACGCAACAGGACCGACGGCCGGAAAGCTCCTTAAACGCGATCCCAACGATCGCTTCAAGTTCACCGAGCCTCCCAAAAGCGTGGCCATCCTGCATTGTATCGGCAGCCGCGATATAAACTATCACGAGTACTGCTCGCGCACTTGCTGCATGTATGCCCTTAAATATGCGCATCTTCTCAAAGACAAGTGTGGTCATGATACGGAAGTTTACAATTTCTATATCGACATGCGTTGCTTTGGCAAAGGCTATGAGGAGTTTTACAAGCGCGTACAGACTGAGGGCGTGCGCATGGTTCGCGGTAAAGCTTCGCGGGTGGAAGAAAAGAACGGTATTCTAACGGTAACGGCTGAGGATACGCTTTCGGACAGAATGATAGAAGTACCTGTCGAGATGGTGATCCTGTGTACCGCCATGGAAGCGCGTTCGGATGCAAATGCGGTGTCGCGCACTTTCGGGATTAGCATCGGAAGTGACGGTTTCTTTCAAGAAGAGCATCCCAAGCTAGAACCGGTTTCGACACCTTCAAGCGGTGTTTTTCTGGCCGGCGCCTGCCAGGGACCCAAGGATATTCCCGATACGGTTGCGCAGGCTAAGGGAGCCGCTGCCGAAGCGCTGGCCCTCAGCGCCTCCGGGCAGGTATCGGTGGCCCCTATGATTTCATCCATCGACCCGGACATATGTATCGGTTGCCAGGCATGTATCGGGCTATGCGCATACTCGGCAATCGAATTCAATGAGTTGAAAGGTGTTAGCGAGGTAAATGAAGCCGTGTGTAAAGGCTGCGGGAGTTGCTCCGCCCACTGCCCCAGCGGGGCTGCCAAAGTTCGGCACTTTACGGACAAACAGATTTTTGCGGAAATCGATGGTTTATTAGCTGGTTAGATAGTGACCATCCGGTCCGCCCGGGGCGGCTTCCGCTGAATCTTGCAGAAGGTTAGCCGTGAATTTGTATAGAAGTGGTTTCAAGTGAAAAATTGACCGGTTTTTGAATTTAAAATCCAATCGGTGCCCATTGTTTGCATATTTATTTTTTGATGGGCAGGCGCTGGAAAGGAGTTATCAGATGAGCGAGTTTGAACCGACTATCATCGCGTTTGTTTGTAACTGGTGCACTTATACCGCTGCCGATTTGGCGGGAACTTCCAGATTGAGTTACCCGCAGAATGTGCGCATGATTCGTGTGATGTGCACCGGCATGGTGGACCCTCAATATGTGATCAAGGCCTTTTTGGAAGGTGCGGATGGCGTGCTGGTCAGCGGCTGCCATCCCGGTGATTGCCATTATATCAACGGCAATTATAAGGCGCGCCGGCGGATTAAATTGCTCAAAGAGATTATGCCCCAGTTTGGTTTTGACCCGCAACGGCTGCGATTGACCTGGATTGGTGCCAGTGATGGCGTCCGCTTCGCTGAAATTATGTGCGAATTGGTAACCCAAATCAAGGAGCTGGGACCCAGTCAGGCAAAATTGAAGATGGTCATTTAAGCTGGCGGTTTCTCGATTGCGGATTTCGGATAGAAAGGATTTGCTGGCAGGATATGGAAAAAAAAGTGTCCCGTTATGCGTTAATGATTATCAGCAAGATCTCAGAGCAAGTTCGCCATCAAGCTGATAGCGATTAACAGATAACGAATAACGAATAACAAATACCGGAGGATCTTATGGCGATTACGGCAAAAATTGATGTGAAAGAAAGCGACATTTTAGGAGCGTTGCAGAAATTTTTTGAAGATATCCTTAATACCGAAGAAATTAAAGCGATTCTGGTTCCGCAGCATCTGCCGATGAAAAACATGGTCATGCCGGCGCTGGTAACTGATCCTGATTACTTAAAGGGCGTAGATCCATTGGCCCCGGCCTTTCCCATGAATGCCGCCAAGATTGTTTCGCGTCTGACACGCAAATCAATGGGAACCAGGGTTGCGGCAGTCTTGCGTCCGTGCGAAATTCGTGCCTTTGTCGAACTGGTGAAACTCAAACAGGCACGTCCGGATGAGGTCGTATTAATCTGTATTGACTGCCTTGGCGCCTACCCGAACAAAGATTACGCCCGGTTTATCGAGCAGAACGGGGAGAATTCAACTGCAAAGTTCTACCAAAATATCTTGAGCGGCAGGGAAGGAGAAATTGACGGGGTAAGCTTGGCCCCGGCATGCAAAGCCTGCGAAAATCCGGTGGCGGCCAATGCCGATATTTCTATCGGGCTTTATGGAATTGATATTAAGGATCAATTATTGATTCAGTCTCAAACCGAATCGGGGATGAATCTTTTAAATCAACTCAAGCTCTCTAAAATGGTTGAACCGGCTTCTCGCAAGAATACGGTGGCTGACGTGATTCAAAAGCGCACCGCTTACCGCGATGACTTGTTCATCAAAACCCATGAGGCCACCGACAGCCTCGAAAAAATGGCGACTTACTTTGCCAGCTGCGTCAATTGTTACAATTGCCGGGTCGCCTGCCCGGTGTGCTATTGCAAGGAATGTGTTTTTGTTACCGATGTGTTCAACCATGACCCTGAGCAATACCTGCGGTGGGCCAGCCGTAAAGGCGTCATCAAAATGCCCACCGATACGCTCTTTTACCACATTACCCGTCTTGCGCATATGAGTACAGCCTGCGTGGGTTGTGGCCAATGCTCAAATGCCTGTCCCAATGATATTCCCGTCATGGAGCTGTTCCGCACGATCGCCCAGGATACTCAGAAGGCATTTGACTATGAGGCCGGGAAAAGTATCGATGAAGATCCCCCGCTGTCGGTTTTTCGAGAGGATGAGTTTACCGAGGTGGTGGGCATAAGCTGATCGGGATCAATGGGCCTGGCCCCAATTGATTCAAATCACCAAACGCAAGACTAGCCAAGGAGGAACCCATGTCAGAAGCGGTTATCAAACTGGGTGCGAAAAAGACAAGCTCGTTTATGGATAGGGTCATGGAGATCCTACCTGACGGCGGCAATTTAAATCTATGCCTAACCTGTGGGGCGTGCGCTTCAGGGTGTCCGGCCACCGGGCTGGCTGGAATGGATCCCAGAAAATTTCTGCGCATGGCGGCCCTCGGAATGGATGAAGAAATTATCAAATCCGATTGGGCCTGGATGTGTACCATGTGCCAGCGCTGCATTTATGTCTGCCCGATGAAAATCGACATCCCCCAGCTGATTTACCACGCACGCAACAGCTGGCCGCGCGAAGAGCGACCAAAGGGCATCCTCGGTTCATGCGACATGGCCTTAAGAAATAACAGCTGCAGTGCCATGGGCGCATCTCCGGAAGATTTTGCTTTCGTCGTCGAGGATGTGCTGGAAGAATACCGCGAGGCCCAACCCGAATTTAAAGACATGCAGGCACCCGTTGATAAAAAAGGCGCTTATTTCTTTTTAAACCAGAATTCCCGGGAGCCGGTCACCGAACCGGATGAACTGGTGCCCCTATGGAAGATTCTGCATCTGGTGGGGGCCGACTGGACATACGGCAGCAAAGGCTGGGGAGGAGAAAACTACTGTATGTTCTTAGCCGACGATGCGTCCTGGGAACACATCACCCGCACGAGTGCCAAACAGGCCGATGACCTGGGCTGTAAAATATTTCTCAATACCGAATGAGGGCATGTGACCTTCTCAGTCCTGGCAGGACTGAAAAAATTCGATATTGCCCACAACTTTGAGGTCAAAAATATCTATGAATATTACGCCCAGTGGATCCGTGAGGGCAAACTGAAGGTGAATTCGGACTGGAACAAGGACTTAAAGATCAAGTTTACGGTTCAAGACCCATGTCAGATTGTACGCAAAAGCTATGGCGATCCCATCGCCGAAGATCTGCGTTTTGTGGTCAAAAGCGTTGTCGGCGAGGAAAACTTCATCGATATGATACCCAACCGCTCCAATAATTATTGCTGCGGCGGCGGGGGCGGCTTTCTGCAATCCGGATATAAGGAGGCCCGTCTAGAATATGGGCGCTTGAAAGACAATCAAATTAAGGCAACCGGGGCAGACTATTGCATTGCCGGCTGCCACAATTGTCATGCCCAGATTCATGAGCTCAGTGAGCACTACGGTGGCGGTTATAGTGTGGTTCATCTGTGGACCATGATTTGCCTGGCGCTGGGCATACTGGGTGAAAACGAACGCGAATATCTCGGACCGGATTTAAAGGATCTGGCCGTATACGGGGCAGAATAAAATGAAATCCCTGAATGATATTCTGGGCTTATTAACGGATCAACCGGAAACGCACGAACCAGCGAATCGATAGCGGAGGTATATATGGCTAGAAAAATCGGCAAGGCTCTGGTGATGGGAGCTGGAATCAGTGGCATCCGTGCTGCGCTTGACTTGGCGGAGTATGGCTACGGTGTGACGCTCATCGATCGGTCACCGCATATCGGCGGCATCCTCAGCCAACTCGACTACCAGTTTCCCACCGATCGCTGCGGCATGTGTAAAATGCTTCCTTTGGTCAATCGGGACGCCAGCTCGCAATATTGTCTGCGCAAAGGGCTGTTTCACGAAAACATCGATATCCTTCTGTCAACGGATCTTGCCGCCATTGAAGGCGAGGCCGGACAATTTACGGTAACGCTCAGGCAGCATCCGAACTGGATCGATTCGGAAAGATGCACGGGATGCGGTGATTGCGTGGACGTCTGTCCGGTAGCGGTGCCGGATGATTTTAATGCCGGCCTCAGCACGCACAAAGCGATCTATTTGCCGGTTCCGCATGCCATACCCAATCCATATGTTATTGATTTTGCGGCCTGTACGCGCTGCGGTGCCTGTGTAGAGGCCTGTCCAACCGCGGCAATTCAATTGCCTGAAGAAGAACGCCGAAAATTTCATATTCTCGTGGTCGACGACGAGCTCGTCGTCCGCGATTCTCTCAAAGAATGGCTTGAAGAAGAGGGCTTTTCGGTGGACATGGCGGCATCCGGTCCGGAAGCACTCGAGCAGCTGAACCAGCAAACCTATCAATTGATGCTGCTGGATATAAAGATGCCGGAAATGGATGGCGTTGAAGTCCTTCAAAATGCCAAGGAGCATTTTCCGGATTTGAATGTCATTATGATGACCGCCTACGCTACGGTAGAGACTGCCGTTGAAGCTATGAAAATCGGTGCTTTAGATTATCTGATAAAGCCGTTTGATCCCGAAACCTTAGTACCGATGGTTTTGCGAATATATCACGATTTTGCGGTGGTCGAAGGACGACAGCTTGAAGTCGGAGCGCTGGTGCTCTGCGGTGGTACAAGCTATTTTGACCCGACCACCGGAAAAAACACCTTCGGCTACAAAATTTATCCAAACGTGGTCACCAGCCTGGAGTTTGAGCGCATGTTAAGCGGCACCGGGCCCCGGGCGGGACGGTTGGTGCGCCCGTTGGATGGAAAACCGGTTCATCGAATTGCATGGATCCAATGTGCGGGGTCCCGTGATATTCAAATGGCGGCCGACTTTTGCTCCAATATATGCTGCATGTATGCCATTAAGGAAGCACTGCTGGCCAAAGAAAAGATTGATCCGGATTTGGAGGCCACCATTTTCTATATGGACATGCGGACCTTCGACAAATCCTTTCAGCGATATCGCGACCAAGCCGAAAGCATTCATGGTATCCGTTTTGAAAGAGGGCGGGTCCACTCGGTGGTGCCAGATGCAAAAAGCGGGGACCTCATCTTGCGGAGTGTGGATATCTCCGGCAAGTCCCAAGAGGCGCCCTTTGACATGGTGGTTCTCAGCGTTGGCCAGCGGCCGGCCGAAGGCATTTCGGAACTGGCCGAGAAGTTGGGCATTGAACAAAATTCATGGGGATTCGGGCAAATCGAGCCTTTTTCTCTGACGCGCACCAATCAGCCCGGAATTCTACTGGGTGGATCTTTTACCGGCCTTAAAGACATCGGTGATTCCGTCACCCAGGCATCGGCGGCCGCCTTAAACGCCTCGCGGGTCATCCACTCTGCTGGCGGAAGCCTGGCTTTGGAGCCGTCACCTGCCGCGCCAACAACTGAGGTTATGCGCGAGCAGCCAAAAGTTCTGGTGGTTGTGTGTAACTGCGGAGAGCGGCTTACACAATCGGTCGACGCTCAAGAAGTTGCTGATCAGCTCACAACCGATCCCGTAGTAGGTCGCGTAGAATTTCTGGAGCAGATCTGTACCGCCACCGAATGGGAGCGCCTTGTGGAGTTGGTGAAAAAAAGCAATCCGAATCGTCTTTTGATTGGTGCCTGTCTTCCCTATATCTACAAACGCAAACTCCAGGAGCTGGGTCGACAGGTGGGGCTGGATCCCGCGCTTATGGAAGTGATTGATATCAATGTGGCAGGCGGAGGGCAGAAAGCGGAACTGCAAGAAAAAAATTTAATTCTGCCAAATATCGTTGCGGCATTAGAAACCGGTATTGCCAAACTGAAGTGGACCAATCCGGAACCCGTTGCGAAAATTCCAGTTTTCCAGCGCGCCTTGATTGTCGGGGGGGGAATTGCCGGCATGACGGCTGCCCTGGCTATTGCCGACCATGGCTTTGATGTGGATCTTGTGGAACAAACCGAAAATTTAGGTGGAAACCTTACCTGGTTACAAAAATCCCTGGAAGGATACCAGACAAAACCGTTGCTTGAGGAAAATTGTGCTTTGGTTGAGAAACACCCCAAGATTCATGTGCGCACACAATCTCGCGTGATTCATACCAGCGGTGAAGTCGGAAATTTTCATACGACACTGGAAGGACCCGAGAACACAGCGCACACCCTGAAACATGGTGTCACCATTTTAGCGACCGGCGGCACAGAGGCGGTTACCGCTTCCTACGGATATGAAACCAGCCCGGCGATTATCACGCAGAAAGAGTTTGAACAGAAGCTCGCAGATGGCAGTATTGATCCCCACCAGCTCAATTCGGTGGTCATGATACAATGTGTCGATTCCCGAGAGGAACCGCGCAATTATTGTAGCCGCGTTTGCTGCGCCAATGCACTGAAACAGGCCCTCTATCTCAAAGAAAACAACCCTTCGATCGCAATTTATATTCTTTACCGGGATCTGATGGCCTATGGATTCAGTGAGACCCATTACACTCAGGCCCGCAAAGCCAATGTGATCTTCATTCAGTATCATGTGGATCAAAAACCATCGGTTCAAGCTGCAAAAGACGGATTGGAAGTGACGGTGTTTGAGCCGATCATCGGGCAAAATCTTCAAATTAAATCAGATCTTTTAGTGCTCGCCACCGGCATCATCCCAAATCTGCCGCAAGATTTGGTGGAAATGTTTGGCGCGGGGATTGATCAGGACGGATTTTTCCAGGAGGCCGAATCCAAATGGAGACCGGTGGATTCACTGAAGGAGGGGGTGTTTGCCTGCGGTTTGGCCCATTCGCCCCGCAATATTGCCGAAAGTATAACCACAGCTGAGGCAGCGGCACAGCGCGCATTGAGAATTCTTGCCCACCAGCGCATACCGGCAGGTAAAGTGGTCGCGTCCGTCCGTCACAGTCTCTGCAGTCTATGTGAGCGCTGCATTGACGCCTGCCCCTATGGTGCCCGTACAATCGATAAGGACAATGAAATGGTGCAGGTTAATCCGGTCATGTGCCAGGGGTGCGGTGCCTGTGCAGCGGTCTGCCCTAACAGTGCCTCAATTTTGGAGGGTTTTAAAGGCCAGCAGATGTTTGAAATTATCGATGCTGTAATTGGATAAACATATCGGTGGGATTTTAAATACAATGCGGTTTAAACTGTTTATATATCTTCGCCGAAGGCTGGCATCCAAACTGATCTTTGCGGTCGGATTGACCCTGCTCGTCATGATATCCACCTGGGCTTATTTTAATATCAACTATCAGAAAAAAAAACTCATGGAAAATATTATCGCGGGAACCGACCGCTTAACCAATACCATTAAACTCGGCACTCATTACGCCATGATGTTGAATTCACGGGATGATATCAACCAAATCATCAATAACATTGGCCGACAAAAAGAGATCGAAACCATTCGCATTTACAATAAACAGGGCCAAATTAAATTTTCAAACCAGCCCTTAGAGATAGAAACGACAACCCAAATCAAGGACGAGGCCTGCTACGTCTGCCACCGCACGGATCCGCCCCTGTCTGAGCTCGGATTGGCGGGACGCACCCGCATATTTGCTTCGGCCCAAGGTTATCATCTGCTGGGCATCATCAGTCCCATCTACAACGAGCCGGGATGTTCTACAGATACATGTCATGTCCATCCTCAGGACAAAAAAATACTTGGCACGCTGGATGTGGTTGTTTCGCTGGCAGATACGGATAAAGAAATCATTATGGCTGAAAAAGGCGCTATTGGCTTAGCCGGGGGCATATTCCTGGTAACATCCGCAATCATCATTCTTTTCCAGCTGAGGTTTGTCAATCAACCGATCCGTAAATTGATAGACGGAACGCGGCGGATCGCAAGGGGGATGTATCCCAGCAGAGTGGATTTTGACCGGAACGATGAAATCGGGGAGCTGGCGCTTGCCATCAACCAGATGAGTGAAAAGATCGCCGAGAAGCAAGCCGAACTGAATGAACAGAGAGATGAATACCAGACGCTTTTTGAAAGGGCACCCTGTCTTATCACTGTTCAGGATCGAAATTATAAGTTGTTAAGATATAATCATGAATTCGCCAAAAGGTTTGATCCCCAACCCGGGGAATACTGCTATCATGCCTATAAGGGACGCGATGAGAAATGTGTAAATTGCCCGGTGGAGCGAACATTTAACGATGGCCAAACGCATTATGGCGAAGAGACCGGAATAAATAAGGATGGCACGCCGGTTTATTGGATTCTGCGAACATCTCCGATTCGAAATTCGAAGGGAGATATTGTTGCCGCCATAGAGATGAGCCTGGACATAACGCATCCGAAACAACTCGAAGATGAACTGGAAAAGTCCGAAAAAAAATACCATGAAATCTTTAACAATATTCCGAATCCGGTGTTTGTTTTAGATATCGAAACCCTCGAAATCATCGATTGCAATGAAAGCGTTAAAGCCGTTTATGGCTATCCCAGGGATGAAATCCTGAATAAATCATTTATGGATTTGTTTCTTGAAGAAGAAAAAGATCAATATGCTTCCAAGATTAGGTCCTCGGCCATCTTGACCCAGGTTAAACATATAAACCATAAGGGAATGCCTCTTTTTGTAAATATCAGGGTCTCGCCGGCGGAGTACCCGGGCAAAAAGGTGCTTCTGGTTACCACCAGCGATATTACCAAACGGCTCGAAGCCGAACAGCAGCTGATTCAGGCCAGCAAAATGGCAACCCTGGGTGAGATGGCCACCGGAATTGCCCACGAGCTCAACCAGCCCCTTTCGGTCATTAAAACCGCAAGTAGCTTTTGTATGAAAAAAATAGGTGAAAAAGCGAAAATCGATGACGATATCATGGCGACAATGATTGTCAAGGTGGACAGTAATGTGGACCGGGCGACACGAATTATCAACCATATGCGCGAATTTGCCCGCAAGCCTGACATGGATCTGGGGAAGGTCCAGGTGAACGAAGTCCTGAAGAAATCCTTTGAAATATTCAGCCAGCAGCTAAAGCTCAGGGGGATTGAGGTCGTATGGAATACGGAAAAGGAATTACCCAAGATCAAAGCCGATCCCAGCCGATTGGAGCAGGTCTTTATCAACCTTCTGTTAAATGCCAGAGATGCCATCGAAGAAAAATGGGGCTCTCGGGGTATCGAAAAAGCAGATAAACAAATTATTCTCAAAACCAGGCGAGAAGCGGAAACAGTTATTTGTCAGGTCTGCGATACGGGTACCGGCGTTCCGAAGGCGATAAGAGACAAGATATTTGAACCCTTTTTCACAACCAAAGAAGTCGGCAAGGGAACCGGTTTGGGTCTTTCCATCAGCTATGGGATTGTGAAAGACTGCGGCGGAAGTATCCAGGTGGTCCCCAACAAACCCAACGGGGTCTGCTTTATTCTAAAATTTCCCGTCCCGGTAAAGCAAAATGGAAAATAAAATACTGCTTGTTGATGACGAAAAAGATGTCCGCGACGTGCTTAACTTGTCTCTAGCGGATATGGGATATGACGTGTTTGAAGCAGAGAATGGCGATGAAGCGCTGCACATTTTTAAACAAGTTAATCCGTCCATGGTACTTACTGATATAAAAATGCCAGGCATGGACGGCATTGAGCTTCTTCGCAAGATTAAACACGAAAATCCTGAGGCCGAAGTCATCATGATCACCGGCCACGGCGATATGGATTTGGCCATCATGAGTCTTAAGTACGCAGCAGCAGATTTTATTACCAAACCGATCAATGTTGATGTCCTCGAGGTTGCTCTGAGAAATGTTAGTGAAAAAATTATAATGAAGCAGAAATTAAGGGAGTATACCGAAAATCTTGAAAGGCTTGTACGTGAAAAAACAGAGATGCAGAGCCACTTGTCTTCATTGGGTTTGATGATCGGGTCGATATCTCACGGCCTTAAAGGATTGTTAACCGGTCTCGACGGTGGGATATATCTGCTAAATTCAGGCTTTAAAAAAGACAACCAGGATCAAATCAAAGAGGGCTGGGATATTGTAAGGAGAAGGGCCTCGGAAATTCGTAAGATGGTCATGGACATCTTGTTTTATGCCAAAGAAAGAGACCTTAAATTGGAGCGCATCGATATCTTGAATTTTGTCGAAGAGGTCGCAAAAGAACTTGAACCTAAAATGAAAAGTCAAAAAATTGAATTTATAAAAGATTCTACTTCTGATCTCGGAGATTTCAATGTGGATGCGGTCTATGTTCATTCCGCCCTGATCAACATCATGGAAAATGCGATAGAAGCCTGCACTAAAAACAAAACAAAAAAATTACCTAAAATTGTGTTCGGCGTCAGAGAACATAAAGATAAAATCATATTTGAAATATCTGATAATGGCATCGGTATGGATAGCGAGACTCAAGAAAAATTATTCACACCGTTTTTTTCTACAAAGGAAAGAAAAGGAACAGGCCTCGGTCTTTTTATCTCTAACGCCATCATTGAACAACATGGTGGTGAAATTCGTGTGAAGTCCACCCCCGGTCAAGGGAGCTTGTTTAGAATTGAAATTCCCAGACTGCAGCCCGATTCCACTCCGAGGCCTAAGGCGAACTCGCCACTGAAACTCAAATGACCACTGCATTTAACAGATTAACGGGGGTTCGATATCCTGATAAACCGCTCAGGTAATGCAAATTATGTGTCTTGCATCTTTGATGATCATATTGGGAGCAGGCATATCCCCTTGGATCTAAAAAGGGTTCAAGGCTAGATATTGCCAATCATCGTCTAACATTTAAACGTAAAAGGAGGTAAAAGATGAGAAGACCAACTGTAATTCTTATCGCAATCATGCTGGCAGCATCTTTTATGTTTGCCGGGGGTCAGCGTGAAGCTCTGGCGGAAACTTACGTATTCAAATATGCCAACACCCAGTCCGAACATCATCCCCGCAGTAAATCAATGGTGTTCTTTAAAAATACCCTCGAAAAAGCGACCCAGGGAAGAATTAAAGTAGAATTATATTTTTCGGGCGTTCTGGGCAAAGAAGCCGAAGTGCTGGATATGGTAAAACTGGGTAATGTACAGGCCTGTCGCGGCGGTCTGTTTGAAAGAGCCAACAAAAAATACCTGATGTATACGCTGCCCTTCCTGTTTGAAGACGCGGATAAAGTTGTGGCGGTGATGCGCAGCGATCTGGGCCGGAGCATAAACAAAGGCGCCATGGCCAATGGCTTTTACATTCCGGCCACAGGGGTTGCCGGCGGTATGCGCAACCTAACCTGCAGCAAACGAGCCATAAATACGGTTGATGACCTCAAAGGTTTGAAGATGCGCACGCCTCCCATTGATGTTACGATTCGCACCTTCAAGGCCCTGGGAGCCAATCCACAACAGGTCGCCTATACGGAAACGTATATGGCATTGAAAACCAAGGTCGTCGACGGGCAAGAGAATCCGTTTTCCAATGTCGTCGACATGAAATTCTATGAGGCCCAGAAATATCTGTCCGTCTTAAACTGGCAGGTGCATCCGGATCCTCTATACGTGAATCCCGTATGGTACAACGGCCTGCCGGATGATCTCAAGGCAATATTTGATGCGGTCGCCGAAGCGACAATGATTTATAGCGATACGATCTGGCTGAACTCCGAGCAAGGTTACTACAATATTTTAAAGGACAAACTTGAGGTCAACTCCTGTGACCCGAAATTCCGTAAGGGATTTGTTGATGGTGTAAAAGGCGTCTGGCAGTATTATATCGATCAAGGCTATTTTACCTGGGATGAAATCAACCAGGCACTGGCAATTGCCGCCAAACAATAATGGCGAGCGCATCTGCTGGCGGACAGTGCTTAAAAGCGCCGGACCGAGGCCGGTCGGTCCGGCGCCGCAACGGATTCATCAAAGGGACAGCCGTGTGGATAAATTTTATCGTATAGAACAGTTCGTAACGCGATTGCTCGAAGTGATCGTTACGTTTTTCTTTTTCATTATACTGAGCATTACGATTACGCTGGTTGTTATGCGCTACGGATTCAACTCAGCAATTATCGGCGGAAACGAGGCCATTAACTACCTCTTTATTTATACAACCGCGCTGGGAGTTGCTGTATCGATCGGCAAGGTTGAGCACATACGGATTTCATTTTTTATAGACAAACTAAAGCAAAAGCATCGGAGATACATCAACATTCTTAATTATACCCTGATTGCATTTATTAACGCTGTGATGATCCACTACAGCCTGCCCTGGATTAAGTCGGCCGGATATTTTGAATCACCGGTTTTGCGAATTCCCAACTGGACCGTCCAGATCAGTGTGCCGATCGGTTGTAGCCTTGTGATTTTATACTGTGTGAACCACATCATCCTTGAAGGCTTAAAAGGTAAACCGCCAGAGTCCCAGAGGTAACCTATGATCGTACTGTTAACCAGTTTGGCCGTGTGTCTGGTGCTCGGTATTCCAATTGGCTATTCACTGGGTTTGTCCGGTTTTTTTTATTTTCTTTTTGAGCGTCCCGAAATATTGCCGATTCTGCCCCAGCGTTTTCTGGCTGGAATGGATTCCTATGCGATGATTGCCCTGCCGCTTTTCGTTTTGATGGGGCTTTTGATGAATGCCGGTGGAATTACGTCACGCTTGATTGATTTCAGCCTGTTGTTTGTGGGACGGTTTCGGGGCGGGCTGGGTGCCGTAAATGTGTTCGCCAGCATGGTGTTTGGCGGAATTTCAGGATCGTCAGTGTCCGACACCGCATCGGTTGGCGCTGTGCTTATCCCCGAAATGAAGAAAAAAGGATATTCAGCCGAATTTGCCAGCGGCATCACAGTCGCATCTTCAACCATGGGGATGATTATACCCCCCAGCGTTCCCATGATAATCTATGCCCTGGTCTCAGAAGAGTCCGTCGGCAAACTTTTCCTGGGCAGCCTGATTCCAGGGGTTATGATCGGCATCCTGATGCTGGCCATAACCCTGGTTATATCCTACTGGAAAAAGTATCCCCGTGAAGAAGTCGTGATGACCGGCAAAGAAAAGGTCGATAGAATAAAGCAGTCCTTGCTGGCTTTAATTATGCCGGTTTTCGTTGTGGGTGCGGTGGTTTTCGGAATTGCTACGGCAACGGAATCGGCGGGAGTCGGTGTCCTCTATGCGTTAATCATCGGTGCATTTGTCTTGCGCCAGCTCAAATTTAAAGCCATCCCGCCGTTGATGCGGGATTCAATTATAACCAGCGCCAACGTGATGATCATCATTGCGCTCTCAAAGCTGTACATCTGGATTCTTGCTCTCGAGCGCATCCCACAAATTGTGGTAACCGTTGTCTCCGGATTGGAGCTGCCGGCCTTTCTGATTTTGCTGATTATCGATATTATTATTTTACTTACGGGGACCTTTGTTGATGTGAGCCCGGCGATCCTTTTGCTGACCCCTGTCTTTTTACCTGCGATGAACGTTCTGGGGGTTTCACGCATTCAGTTCGGTGTAATTCTGATTTCAGGACTGGCGGTGGGTCTGGTAACGCCACCGGTAGGGATGTGTTTGAATGTCGCCTCGGCAATTTCCAAACTGGGCATCGGCACCATATTTCGCGCGGCCATGCCGTTTCTTTTAGCCAACATTATTACGTTAATACTCATCACGTATGTTCCACAGTTAAGCCTGTGGCTTCCGGCCGTTTTTTTCGAGTGACATGAAAATAAAAAGGAATATCTTATGGAAATTAGAAATGCCATTCATCCCGAACATGCCGCATCATTTGATACCGGACATATACGCGAGCATTTCTTAATCCAAAATCTTTTTAATCCGGATGAGATTAAACTTGTGTATAGCTGCTTTGACAGGTTGATTGTCGGCGGCGTTTGCCCGCTGAATCCTTTACGACTTATGGACAAACCGCTCAAGTTATGCACGTTCCGCTCCCAGCATATCCGCCAGGGATGCTGGGAGCAGCCATTCGCCTCTTGAAACTGGTAAAGCAGGAAAGCTTCAGCGTCCGCCGTGAATTTTTGCTTGGAGAAAAATTCATTGGATAACCAGAAAAGGAGTAATAAAAATGAATAAAATGCTGAAATATATGGTGGTCCATGTTGACCCCAACATTCCATGGGAGAAAGTGGAGGAGAATTGGGCCAAGCTTGCCAATGTCGGACAGGCAACCTGGGTTCGAACCTGCTATAATAAGGCAAAAGGCATCCGCTACTGCGTTTGGTTGGCTCCGGGCGAAAAGGTGTTGGCAAGCATATTTGAAGAGCTTCATATCTCCTATGACTCAATTGTTGAAGTGGAAGAGACCGTTCCCGATCTGTGGGGCAAGAAATGGCAAGAGCACCTAAAGGCAGAAGCAACCGCAGACACCCTCGGTTTTTAAATTGAATGACTAAAATTCCCTATTTTACGCTAAATTAAATTCATGGACGCACATAAACCTAGATACTGCCCGGCATGAATTGCCGGGCAGATCACCAATTGAGCACAGCTTCGGGATAACCGAAGTTGATCAAATAATTAAAGTTTCAGCCATGCTGAGTTTCGAAAATTTTCAAAAAATAATTTCGCAATTTTTCTAACCTTAAACCATCACTCCAATAATTTTTCTTCTCCAATAAGCCTAACTGCCTGAATCTAAATTACTTATTTAATTCCCAGCAAATGGCACGCATCATGCACAACAAAGAAGACAAAACAAAAGTATATTTGGCAAATGCTAGCTAAAAAAGGAGAAGAAATAATGAAACTAGCCATTAGTTCTTCGGGAAAAGATTTAAACTCCCAGCTCGACCCCCGGTTTGGCAGATGCGCGTATTTTTTGGTCATTAATCCGGATGATATGCGCTTTGAAGTTTTTGATAATGAAAGTTCTGCTTTGGGAGGTGGTGCCGGCATCCAATCGGCTCAGTTCCTGGCGTCAAAAGGGGTGGATGCCGTTATCACAGGCAATTGCGGTCCAAACGCCGTACAAACCCTTTCAGCAGCAGGAGTCGAATTGTTCACAGGCCAGAGCGGAACCGCCAGAGAGGTCGTTGAGAGATTTAAAAAGGCTCAACTCAGACCGACAAGCGAAGCGACCGTTGACAGCCATTTTGGCATGGCTCCTGGAACCGGCTCCGGTGGCGGTATGGGTAGTGGTGGCGGCGGTATGAGGCCAGGCACGGGTCGTGGCCGCGGCAGAGGGCGAGACATGGGTGGTGGCCGAACCATGGATGGAGGCAATGGGGTATCCGGACAGCGCATGCCCATGAAAAAAGGATTCGGTTCGGTCTCAAGAGATTCGGAACTGGAAAGCCTTAAGAAAAAGGCCGATGAGATAAATAACGAGCTAGAAGACATCATTACCCGCATTAATGATTTACATACAAGTGATTAGCAGAAATCAATATTTCATATGATTATCAGTATTGCCAGTGGAAAAGGCGGAACAGGTAAAACAACGGTTGCAACAAACCTGGCTCGATCAATCGGTTCTAATGTTCAGTTGCTGGACTGTGATGTTGAAGAACCCAACGCCCACCTTTTCATAAATCCTTCCTTTGAGGAAACGGAAACTGTTTTTATGCCGGTTCCTGAAGTCGACGAAGAAAAGTGCACCTGGTGCGGAAAATGTGGAGAAATCTGTCAGTTTAAAGCCATTGCCGTTGTCAATGAAAATATATTGGTTTTTGAAGAACTCTGTCACAGCTGCGGTGGGTGCTGGGAAGTCTGCCCGGAAGGCGCCGTCACGCAAAGTGGTCGCGAATTGGGAGTCATTCAAAAGGGACACAGCATCGGCATTGAATTCATTCACGGCAAATTGCGGGTCGGTGAAGCCATGTCGCCGCCGTTGATTAAAAAAGTACGCTCCTATCAAAATCCTGAAAAACTCAGTATCATTGATGCCCCGCCAGGGGCCGCATGCCCGGTTATTGCATCCATGAAAGATGCCGACTTTGTCCTGCTGGTCACCGAACCTACGCCTTTCGGCCTTTTTGATTTAAAACTGGCGGTCGGCGCCGCTCAGATGATGAACATACCACTTGGGCTGGTCATCAATCGCAGTGATCTGGGAGATGACAATGTGCGACAATATGCTCATCAAATGGGACTTCCGATACTTATGGAAATCCCTTTTGATCGAAAAATTGCCGAGGCCTATTCACAGGGAGAAATGCTTGTCGATGTTATGCCCGAGTGGAATGACCGCTTTCAGGGGCTTTATTATAACATCGAAAAATTAGTCAAACAACCGGGAACAATTTTAGATGCAGGAATTGATTGTCATAAGCGGTAAAGGCGGTACTGGCAAAACCAGTTTACTAGCGGCATTTGCCTCATTGGCTGAAAACAAGGTTCTATGTGATGCCGATGTAGACGCAGCCGATCTTCATTTGATTATGAATCCACAGGTATTAAAGCGTGCTGATTTTAAATCAGGGCATACCGCAAATATTAATAAAAACAAATGTACCGATTGCGGGCTATGTTTAGACCTTTGCACGTTTGGCGCTATCAGTGATGATTATAAAGTCAATCCCATTGACTGCGAGGGGTGCGGTGTGTGTGTCTATTTTTGCCCGGAAAAAGCGATCGATTTTCCTGAAAATACATGCGGCGAATGGTTTTATTCGGACACCCGATTCGGTCCCATGGTTCATGCCCAGCTGGGAATTGCCGAGGAAAATACCGGCAAATTGGTGACCCTGGTACGGCAAGAATCCAAAAGACTGGCAGATGAAAAAAATCTTGATCTTATTCTTACAGACGGCCCTCCCGGCGTTGGCTGCCCGGTAATTGCTTCCATCGGAGGTGCTAACGCAGTGCTCATCGTGGCCGAACCCACACTTTCGGGCATTCACGATATGGAGCGGGTCGTGCAGCTGGCAAACCATTTCAAGGTACCGGCCATGGTGTGTGTCAATAAATTTGACCTCAATTCAGACCTGACCCGGGATATTGAAAATTTTGCCAGAGATGAAGGTCTAGCCTGCCTGGGGAGAATTCCCTTCGATCCGATTTTTATAAAAGCGATGGTACAGGGCCAAACCATTTTTGAATATAACAGTGACGCTAAAGCCGGAGTAGCAGTTAACAAAATTTGGACCACCTTATCAAATATATTGAATTTATAAATTTTTAAAGAACGATAGGAGGAATGTAAACATGAAATTTGCCATACCTTTAGCAAACGGAAAATTAACTGCACATTTTGGACACTGTCATGAGTTCGCGCTAATTGAAGTTGCGGAAAATGAAATTACGAATAAAGAAATGCTGATACCCCCGCCCCATGAGCCCGGTGTCCTCCCAGACTGGCTTCACCATTTGGGAGCCGATGTCGTTATAGCCGGCGGCATGGGACAGCGCGCGATTGGTTTGTTCAATGAAAAAGGCATCAAAGTGATAACCGGAGCCCCTGAGCTGGAACCTGAAAAACTCGTCACTAGCTATTTAGATAATACGCTGATGACCGGCACGAACGTGTGTGACCATTAAGAAAATATCCTGTGAAGCTAGTGAAGTAACAATTTTCAATATTGTGCGCCTTAAACCATTTTCGTGTCCTGTATTGTCGATGCAACTCGCTCTGCAGGAGGGGGGATACTGTGATAGAAACCGATAAATTGATGGACGATGTGACGTTTGCCGGGGCAATGCTTGAAAAAGGAGATCTGAGCAATGCGGATATCGTATTTTCGCTGCGCAATCTTTTAAAAATGAAATATTACCCGGTGGCGGTCAAATTTTTTTATTCAAACGCCAAACTGGAAGAATTTAAAAATAATACGGATTACAAAGTCGGTCTGCATCCCTATACCGTCTGTCACGCCGTTGCCGTTTCGAGACAGCGGGGGGATACGGTACTGGTTACGCCGGAAAAGACCGGCTGTACCAATGCAAAATATGTTTTTAACTGGAAGGACCTTGATGAGTCGGAGATCAAGAGTCACCTGAAGTACACCAAAGACCGCGACCAGGCGGTACGGTTCATCAAGACCAAAAAGCGAATGCCAGAAGGGCTGCTGGCATATGCCACCGCAGCGCTTCACAAAACGACGTTTGAACCGGATGTCATCCACGGCATGTCGGACGTACTGCAAGCCTACCATCTGGGCAACGATTGGTGTGCGGCCTTTGACACCCACCCATTTCAGATGGTCATGACCATGAATTCCTCGGTTTGCCACGGTCTGGCCCAATGCTATGTCACCAAAGCGCCGAACATTACCCCCATGTGCAGCAGCAGCTACACAGCCGGAAAGACCGAACAGGGTGAAATCAACTGGATTTTGCCGGGAGACCATTTGAAACCGACGGTCCAGTGGATGCTGGAAAGAACCGTCCGGGACGGCGGGGCGTCTTTCCCGCGGACCGGAGAAACGTATCCGGGTTTCGATATCTGTAAGCTCTGTTCGTTTTTGGTCTACAAAACACCGAAAGAATGAAGCGTCAACCACCTATACGTGTTTGGAGATTCTTTCAAAATATTTTCATAGGTCATTGCGGAAGTGGCGGACTTTCCACAACAGCGTTGTTGCGAGATCTACTTTTATCTTCGCGGAAGGAGGCGGAAATGAAACACAATTTAAAAATTGTTTGTTTATTTGCCTTTCTGGCTGCTTTTATGACGACCCCGATGCTGACAGCCGCTCATGCGGTGACACTCGAAGAGGCCATTGCCGGAGCCCCGCAAGGAATTGGGAACGGCCAAATTGATCCCAAGGCCGCACCCGGTTTTCTCGGGATTCCCGGCGCACCCGATGTCAACCTGATCATCGGATTTTTATGGGCAATCTGGGTGGGTTGGATATTTTCGACTGTCGGCGCTTTCGGCGGGATTATGGCCGGTGTCGGGCACATGACAATCTACAGTCTGGGAGCTTATGCCAAGACATTTAAGACGACGGCACCGGCGCTGAACAAATTCGTCACCGACAGCATCCGGGTTTCCAACCAGTGGCTCGTAGGCCTTGCGGCTCTCGTGTCGAGCGTCAACTATGCCCGGCAAAAAAGGCTGGTGACCGCCCTGGGTTTCTTTTTGGGTATCGGGGCTTTATTCGCCACATTGCTGGTTGTGTTTACCACCGCCGGAAAGATAAAATTCTCCCAGTATCAGGGCTGGTTCGGTCTTTGCGTTTTTGTCATCGGCGGCTTTATGATTTACGAAATGACGCCGCGGGGGCAAAAATCCAAGAAAGAGGCACAAGCGTCGGCCAAGGCTTTTGAAGCCACCATTAAAGAAAAAAAGGACATCAAAGACCAGGGAATCAAGACTTTGAAATGGGGCCTGCGAAAAACACAATTCTCCTTCTTCGGTCAGACATTTACCTTCAGTCCGATATGGGCCTTTATCGGTGGATTTGTCATTTCCTGTATCGCCTCATTTCTCGGTGTCGGCGGGGGATTTCTGTATGTTCCATTCCTGACCAGTGTTGTCGGGCTGCCCATGTTCGTGGTGGCCGGCACCTCTGCGCTATCTGTTTTGATTGGAATGATCTTCGCCATTTTCAATTTTATGGTGCTGAAAGGTGTCCAGGTATATTGGCCCATGATCGGTGCCGAACTGATCGGTATTTTCATCGGCGCAATGATCGGGCCGCGGACGGGAAAATACATACCAAACAAAGTACTGAAAGGAATTTTCATCGTCCTGGCGATTTTCATAGGTCTGAGATATACGCTCAGGGGCTTTTTCGGCATCAATATCATCTAGGGTGATAACCGAATTTCGTTTGTCCGGGATCCAGTCGTAGACCCGCACCCGGACAATAAAGCATATGCTTACTGCTAACATCGGATAATCAACTTAGAGGTCATCACAGATTCACATGGTCGCTATTCTGTCAAGTCTTTATTTGCTGGCAGACAGCTTTCTGATATTTTTCTACCGCATCACCGGTATGCCGCTGGTAGACTATTTTATGGGAACATTTTTTATAGCCTTCCTGTGTGTTGTCGTCGGAGAGCTCAGTGTTTCGCTGGCCCTTGGATTCAATCAACGCTACATCGATGAAATGAACAGCGAGATGGAGACCAAAGAAAAATTATCTATCGCAGCATACCGGTCCGGAGATAGGGCCAGCTATCGGGCGTTAAACAGGCAAGCAACCGATGTTTGGGGCAAACAATTTTTCACCATGGTCGCTTATTCCGCTGGGATTCTATGGCCAATACCCTGTGCGCTGGGCTGGATGCAGACGCGTTTTGCGGACGTGCAATTTGCTTTAGCATTTCCGCTGTCCCTGGTTTTCGGAAAGGAGGTCGGTTATACATTTGTGTTTATTCCGCTCTATATCTTTTGCAGGATTCTTTTCAAATACATCCGTCCTTTCCTGCCGTACTTTAAAGGTGTTCAAAACGCGCTGGACCGGCATGCCGCAACAAGGCCTTCCGAGATGCCATAACACCCAAATCCCCGCGCCGACCATTATCCTTGAAACGCGTGCTGCTAAAATCATACCGACCGGCCGATTCGGCTGATTCTTGTTTCTATAAAGCCGGTTCGCTCTGCAGCTGTCAATTCGCCGTTAATTACCCTTATGAGTTTTTCAGCGACCCTTCGGGCGGCTTCATAAAGGGTTATTTCTCCGGTAATGACCGGACTGAGGTCCACGTCGACGTGTTCGCCCATGAGCCGGATGTACTCGGGATTCGCACAGATTTTTAACGTCGGCGCCAAAGGATGCCCGACCGGATTGACACTGCCCGTGGAAAACATCACCGCCTGGCATCCCCCGGCGACCAAGGCGGTCAGGTTTTCCACCGCTGCGGCCGGAGCGTCCATGAACCACAGGCCCGAAGCGGCCGGGGCCTCGCCGTACGCCAGAACACCCTTTATGGATGCACTCCCGGCCTTAGAAACGGCACCCAGCGATTTCTCCTCGATGGTACTCAGGCCACCGGCGATATTGTCGCTCGTCGGATTTACGCCGGTTAAGTCGACCCCCTGCTCCAGAGCAATTTCCTGATATTTTTTAATCGTTTCCACAAGACGCGCGGCCTCTGCAGGATCCTCAACCCGGGCTTTCAGTAATGCTTCGCAGCCCAGACATTCCACGGGCTCGGAAAACACGGCCGTTCCGCCGGAATCAATCAGCGCGTCAGCGACCAGTCCCAGCGCCGGATTGGCGACAATTCCGGAAGTGGCATCAGAGCCGCCGCATTCCAGGCCGACGGTAAGCAACTCCGGCGATATGGGTTCATGTACTGCAGCGGAAGCCGCTTCCAGCATTTCGGCCAGACATTCGTGCCCGCGTTCAAGAGCCCGGGTCATTCCGCCTTCAACGAGCATGGACAGACGTTGCACCTGCCCGCCTGCCTTAACGGCCTGTTCTGAAATCCGGGCGGCACTTTCGGGTTCGAAAGAAACAATCAGGCAGCCGGCCAGATTGGGGTGAGCGGCCAGGTTGCCCATGGTTCGAAGATACAGTTCCAGATCTTTTCCCAGCTGACCGCGGCCATAACTGGCTGTTAGACAGACCAGTGAATCCGAGGTCTCGGACAAACGCCGGACCAGGGGGTTGACGTTATCGGCAGCCGCCATAACCCCGACCCGATTGCGGACACCCACCCGTCCACTCGGGCGCCGGTACCCGTAAGGCTTTTCTTTAAAGAAATCTTTATTGGGTAGGCCTTTTCTCAAGTTTTACACCCATCCTGCGGGCTAACCCGATCAGGTTTTGATAATCTTTATCTTCAAGCGGAATACCCCCGCGGAGTCGCTCTCGCCTGAGTGCCCATCTTCTTTGTCCGGGATAGCGCAACGGCGCAACCCCTTCACCCACCGGCAGTTCAACCACCCGCCGGATCAAATCCTGCATGCGTTGAGCGAAGGGTTCCGCTCCCAGGCTATGACGCAAATCGAGGGCCAGAAAGAAGTGGGATACTTTTTCGGGAGCGCCCGGTTCGGCCTCTTTGGAGGAGACCAGGTCGGCATAGGCGCCGCCGCTCAGCACGCCGATCAAAACCTCCAGGGCAAAGACCAGGGCAAATCCCTTTTGCCCGCCGAAAGGGAGCAGGCTTCCCTGCAAAGCAGCAGATGCATCGCGGGTATCTCGACCGGCTTTGTCCAGCGCCCATCCCGGAGGTAAAAATACACCCCCGGTGGCCGCCTCGGCAATCTTGGCCCGGGAGACGACGCTGGTGGCCATGTCGAATTCCATGTACCGGTCCTTACCGACCGGCGCAGCCACGGCCAGCGGGTTGTTGCTAAAGATGGGTCGCAGTGCGCCCGGTGGCGCAAGACAAACCTGCCCGTTGGAGCCGGCCAGCCCAACCTGACCTTGCGCGGCAATCCGGGTTGCGTAGTAGCCGGCGAAGCCAAAATGGTTGCTGTTGCGGACCAGGGCCACTCCGACGCCGTAGTCGGCGGCTGCCTTCACTACTGCATCCGCTGCCAAAGCCGATACGTGGTGGCCGACGCCGTTTTTGCCATCGACCATCAAAAGACCACGATTCCCCTTCATGACGGGGGTCGCGCGGCCATTTACGCCGCCGCCGGCGATGCGCGAAAGGTAGGGTTCCAGTCGACCCAGGCCGTGGGTTTCCACTCCGCGAAGATGGGCTTCGGTGATATGGTCGGCCAGATGCCCGGCTGCAAGGTCCGAACAACCGCCGGTGGCGGCCACCTTCCGAACGGCCTCCTTCAGCCAAGCGGCGGGCCACGTCCGCTTTTTTTCAGTTCCGTCAGCCCCGAGCTTGTCTGCGCCGAGGCTGCTTAGGTTGTGCGTGTGAACATGGTCGCCGGCATAAATATCTATTTTCGTGCGGCCGAAAGGCTGTCCGTATTTGCTAAGGGTTTGACCGGCATGAAGGTCAGCCCGAGCGATCTTGTGGCCGAACGGAATATCTGCTCTGGCGGTAACGGATCCCAGCGCTTCGCCGGTGGCGCTGAGCTCGAAAGCCACCGCCTCCCCGGTGCGGACGTCTGCCAGCAAAACGCCGACATCATCCTCGGGGTTCAACACGGCTGCTTTTTTTGGCGTTAATCCAGCCATTGCGAATTTTCGGTTCGGGCGAGCGCGAAGGCCTTGGTGCCGGCATCGACCACCCCGGAATAACGCGAAAAGAAAAGATATCCATCTACCGGCGCAACCAGGCGATCGGATACTTGAAGGGTCCGGAGATCGACAACCTCGCCGAGGGTGGTCCCCGATTTGATCAACTTTCCCAGATCTGAAGGCTCCTGATACTCGGAAACCAGAAAGCCACCTGTCTGCGGATTAACTTCCACCCGGTCTTTAAAATTGAAAAGAAGCTGCCGGGGAGGCTTGGGGGGCCCGCCCGGCAGCATTTCCAGGGCGGACAAAATGCCCCTGAGCCCCTGAAGCATGCCCTTCACATATTGATCGGTATGCTCCCGGCACAGGTAGACCCCGCCTGCCTCCGCGTTGCAGGTGGGCACCCCACGGGCGTTCACATGGCTGGTGGCCGTCTTCGCCAGGTTGTTGGCATGAATAAACGGAGCACCGAAGGCCCGGCACAGGTTCAGGCACCGGTCTCTTAGATCCGGTTTGAGGTTGTCCTCGAAATCCGAGCGGTTCTGCAGTCGCCCGCCGGACCCGCCGCAGTGAAAATCCACGAAGGCGTCGACGTGGTCCAGCAGATTGTGGCACAGCGTCAGGGCGATCTTATGGGTCAGGTTGCCTTTTTCGCGGTTGCCCGGAAAGACGGTGTGCAGATCCGTTTCGCCATGCTGCTCGGGCGTCTGCCGGTCGAATATGGCCAGCGCCAACGGATTGGCCACCGGAATGACGGCTACCCTTCCGGCCAGTTTTGCGGGATCAATGGTTTCCAGAAGCGATTTATACACCATTGCTGTGAGGGCTTCATCTCCGTGGATGCCGCCGATCATGCCCAGGATCGGCCCGTCATTTCGCCCTGTAATCACATGCAGGCCCAATTCAAGCGGGCCGGAGAGGGTATGGGTGACCAGAAGCTTTTCATAGTGGCGGCCTTCTCCCTGATTCAACCACTCTGGTTTTAGTTGTTCAGCCATTTTTTTGCTTGCCCTTTCATATGGATTCTTGGTTTGGGTAAAGACCGGCGCTGCGGTCTTTCATTGCGTGTTGACGGCATTGCGGGTTGTTGGTTTTTCGGCCCGGCTGCGTTTAATCTCTCGCCGTATAACGAATACAATTACCGCTGCGATCATCGCAAGGATGGTCAATGAAAGCGGCCGCTTTAAAAAATAAAACAGCAGAAAGGTATCGGCCATGGTAAGACTGCTCCTGAACCCGTCCTCGGCAATCGGGCCCAGTATAATACCCAAAAGCATGGCGGCCGGAACGAAGTTTGTCTTGCGCATGAGGTAACCCAGAATGCCGAAACCGGTCATGGCCCAGACCTGAAACATGCTGTTGGTGATGGTATAGGCCCCGATAACGCAGAGGCTGAGGATGCAGGGGATCAGGATGGCCTTGGGAACCCGCACGACATTAATCATCACCCTTGACAGGAATGAGGCGAAGACGGCCATCAAAATGTTGGCAAGGATAAATCCCCAGAAAATGGGATAGACAATATCGGCCTGCTTGGTGAACAAACGCATCCCCGGCACCAGGCCGTGTATCATCAGAGCGCCCAGCAGTATAGCCGCACTCTCGCTGCCGGGGATGCCGAAGACAAAAAGCGGAACCAGTGAAGAACCCGTTGTGGCATTGTTGGCCGCTTCGGCTGAAGCAACGCCCCGCAGAAGCGCGCCATCGGAATCGAGATCATCTTTTTCCGAGCGCTTGGCTTCCCCGTAACTGATCCATTGGGCAATGTTGGCACCTGCTCCCGGAAGAATGCCGACGATGGTGCCGATGAGATAAGACCGGACGAAGGTTACCAGTCCGACTTCTCTGATCTCGCCAAAACGCGGCCAGATGTTCCAGCTTATTTTTTCGGTGCCGCCGGGGATAACGCCCTTTTCCGGGTCTTCGCTTAACACCAGCGCCTGTGAAAATGCGAACAGGCCGATCATGGCCGGAACCAACCCCAGTCCGGCCTCCAGGGGGCGAAAACCGAAGCTGAACCTGAAAAACCCGGAGTGCAGATCGATGCCGATGGTGGAAAAAAAAAGCCCGGCAAACCCGGAGATCAATCCCCTCAGAATGTTACCGGTGGAGATGCTCCCAATGGCAGTCAGGCCGAAAATGGCCATCAGAAAATATTCCGGCGGCCCGAACATGGTGGCCACCCTGGCCAGCAGGGGCGCTAAGGTAAGCAGAATGATTCCGCTGAATACGCCTCCGGTAACCGAGGAGAAAGTGGCCATACCGACGGCCGCTCGCGGTTTGCCACGGATCGAAAGCTCATAACCGTCCATGGCGGTGGCCGCAGAGGCGGAGGTTCCCGGTACGCGCAGCAGCACGGCGACGATCGAGCCGCCATAGATCCCGGCAGCGTACAATCCGCTTAAGAGCAGTATGGAAGCGGTCGGATCCATCACAAACGTCAGCGGGATCAGCAGGGCAATTCCGACGTATGCGCCCAGCCCGGGCAGCGCCCCGATAATCAGGCCGACAATCACACCGATGCTCAGGGCACTCAGGTTTGCAGGCGAAAAAACAATCAGGATGTGGTTTAGCACAGAAAATGATCCTTAGCCGTGTTACATTAGAAGACTGCCCGGAATACTAACTTTTAAAATCAGGCCGAAGAAGATATAGAATGATGCGCTGACCACCAGCACGACGAGGATATAGAGCTTGACCTCCCTGACTTTCAGAAAGGCCATCACCGCACATATAAGCGCCGCTGTGGAAGTGAATAGACCCATCCGTGGTACAATAACGAGATATAAAAAGAATATACCGGTTAATAAAAGGGGGCGTAATTTGCGCTTACCCTGCGCAGCATTCTCCGGCTGTTCCGGAGGCTGTCTGCGCTTCGGCCAGAATGAAAAAATGAGCATCAGGGCGGACAGGAGCATGATGGCCACCAGGGAAAAAATAGGAAAATAAGATCCCCCGGCAGGGTATTGGCTCGCTTCCCGGTAAAAGAATAGACACATAATGATCACGATAAGAGCGATCATCCGATCCAGTGTGATCCATTTTTTCAGCAACTCAAACCCGGACATCGTCCGGCCCCCGTTTGATTAGGCCCTGATGATGGTTCACCGGCTGCCCCGGAACCGGTGCAGCCGATGATTTTGTTATCCCGATGGTTACTCTTCCCAGTAGGCAATCTTCTTGACCATCGCTTCACTATCCTCGAGAAAGTCATTGAGTCTCTCACCTTTCATCACATCGATAGAAAGGTTGGAATTCAGCATTTTCAGCTGGTACTGGGGATTCTTGATGGCCCTTTCAAAGGCACTGGTGATGGCTGCCTTGCGTGCCTCGGGCATCCCCGGCGGTCCGGCGACGGTCCGACCGGCATAATGGATGACCTTCTTGCCGGTAAGTTCTTCAACGGTGGGTATGCTGGGCACGAATTTTACCCGCTCGTACCAGTTTACGGCCAGAGGCTGGAATTTACCCTCCAGGACATGGGGCGTATACGCCGCCACATTCCCGAAAATAGCATCGACGTGGCCGCCCACCAGCTGGGAGATACTGTTAGAATCGGATTTGTTGTGAACCATCTCGATCTTCACACCCGGAAACGCTTTCTCCACCTGTTTGACCCCGATGAAGTCGTCGCCGCCAACGCCATGGGCAGCCACCACCGTCTTATTTTTCATGGCATAATCGATAAAAGCCTTTAGGTTGGGAAACCGCTCATCCCCTTTTTTGACCAGAATCATGCCCGGATCAACTGTATGGAGAAACAGGAAATTCCAGCTTTTAACCGTTTCCGAACGTTTCATTTTCGGGTTCAAATAGCTGAATATGTGGGGAAGGTTGACGTAGCCGATGATCCAGTCCTGCGGGTCCCATTTTGCCATTTCGGTCCAGGCCACCCAGCCGCCGCCGCCGGCCTTGTTGACAACCTGGACCGGAACACCCAGCTCTCTTTGCAGTTCGGGCGCCAGCAGGCGTGCCGTTAAATCCGTTCCGCCGCCCGTCCCAAATGGGACCACGAAGGTCAGCGGCTTATCGGGAATGCCTTTTTCGGCTGCGTAGGCACCCGCCGCCAAGAGCACGAATAATGTTACGACCACCATAAAACCGATTTTACTGAGCAGATTTTTTTTCATGATAACCTCCTTCCATTTTTTCAAATAGAATTTAAGTTTTGGTATAATTCCAGAAACTCTTCTTCACTTAGCGCTCTTTTGGTCTCGGACGCATGACGCTTAACGCCTTCAAGCAGTTTTTCAACCTTGTCCGCCGGCAACGGCTCCAGATTCATCTGGTCGAGCTTCCAGATAATATTGGCCTTGCCCGACTTTTTGCCCAGCTCAATCTGATGTTGCCTCCCCAAAAGTTCCGGGCCGAAAGCTTCGACTGTGCGGGGTTCTTTGAGCAGCGCCGCCACCGGGATCCCGGCCGCCCATCGGAAAACATTGTCGCCAACCACTTCACGATAGGCCGGCTGCTGGTAACCGGTCAGGTCCTGGACCAGTTTACTGAGTTCCACAAGTTTGTGCGTATCCAGGTTGCAAGGTATCCCATAGGCCACTTTGAGCGCCATGATGACATCTTCGGTGGGCGCGTTACCGGCGCGTTGCCCCAGGCCACCCACCGTGGTCGAAGCGATCTCAGCACCGTTCATCAGACCGGCTATGGTGTTGGCGACGCCCAGGCCCAGATCGTTGTGGCAATGCACCTCCAGGGGGACGTCAACCCAGATTTTGATCTGTCGTGTTAATTTGGCCATGGCCTCCGGAACAATTGCGCCAACCGTATCCACCACCGCAAGTCGATCCAGACAGCCGGTGTCGGCAGCGTCTGAAACCAGACGCTGCAGAAATTCGATACGGGCTCTGGCGGTATCGATCATAAAGAGGATGACACCCAGGCCATGCTCTTTTTTGGCGTACTGGACGGCATCCATAACCCGGTCGTAAACCTTCTGCTCAGGCCATTCAAACTGATACATTAGACGTGGATAGCCGACGGGCACCTCCAGGACCACGCCCCAAACCCCGCATTCGGCCGCCATATCGATGTCTTTCCGCATCGCCCGGGACAGGCAGGTGATCTGAGACTTCAACCCCAGCTCGCAAATTGCCGTGATCGAATCCCGATCCTGCGCAGATACCGGCGGAAAGCCCGCCTCGATGTACTGCACGCCGACCTCGTCAAGCATCGTGGCGATCCGGATCTTGTCGTCGGTATCCAGGCTGACACCGGGAGCCTGTTCGCCGTCTCGCAGCGTGGAATCGTGAATGACGATTTCCGGCGGTGCCGTGCGGTGTTCGGTTACCTCCGGGGAAAAGTTATAATGACTGACCCAGACGTGTTCCTGCCGCCAGGGACCCTGTTCCAGATCGGGGTCGGGGACTAATTTTTCGGGATCGCCCATGTTCAGATCTCCCAAATTTTTCAGCAAATGTTATTGGTATACCAAATTGATGAGATTTGTAATTTTAGAATTTTTATATTTTGTAAATATTTTAATAGGTTAAGAATTTCAGGAATGATTGCCCTGCAGCCAGTTATTAAAAAATCTAATTTGGTATACTACAATGCAAAAGGCTTGGCAACAGGTTTATACATATTTTAGCGCCCGGCGAATACAGACAAAAAAATGAGAGGCCATTTGACCTCTCATTTTTTCACGCTTCTCAATAACAGCCGATGATTTGTTATTTTTTTCTGAGCTCCTTCAAAAGCTCTCCTAAATACGTCTGTCTTTCCTGAAACATTTTTATGACCGTGTCACGGGTGATGACCCGCCGGGGGCTGCCGCTGGCCTTCATTTTTGCGATGACCTGCTTGTCATTGAACATCTCCGGGAAAACAGCGGCGCACTTGTCAATGATTTCCTGCGGGACGCCCTTGGGAAATGCCACCCCTCTAAAGTTGACGCTGGAATCGTCTACATCGACACCCATTTCTTTGAAGGTCTTTACCTCCGGCAAAAATTCATGCCGCTCCAGATCTGCAATGGCTAGAATTTTGATTCGATCCCGGTTTCGAAACGAGTCGGAAAGGTTATTAAAACCGGCTTTGACTTTTCCGGCCACCACGGATTGCATGGCCGGAACCCCGCCCTTTTCGGGTATATATGTCAGCTTAATGCCCGCGGCCTTTTGGAACTGTAACAGCGCAATGTGGTGTCCGACAAACATTCCGGCACCCGTGACCGTTATCTTTCCCGGATTCTTCTTCGCAAAAGCGACCAATTCCTGCATATCATTGAAGGGGCTGTCTTTGGGTACGATCAGCACGGCCGGATCCGCCCCCCAGTTGGCGACCGGCTCGAATGTGTCAACACTATACTTGGTCTTGTAAACAATCGACTGGGCAATAAAGTGCGGCACGTTGTAGGCCAACATGGTGTACCCGTCCTTCGTCCCTTTTTCAACACACCAGTTCCAGCCCACCTGTCCGCCGGCGCCGGGCTTGTTGACAATTACGATGGGCTGACCCAGGTATTTATCGAGTCCCGCCATCATGCTCACAATTCGCGCCTGAAAATCGGTCGCACCTCCCGGAGAATAGGCCACAATCATACTGACAGGCGATTTAGGATAATCAGCGCCGGAAGCGGGACTGATTCCAAAAATTAAAACGCCCACCAGGACTGCCAATACTGCCATTTTAGAACCAATCTTTCCCATGTTTCCCTCCTTTCGATTAAAGTGAATTTCCACATGCTTCTGCCATCTATCATTAACACCGATCTGCTTCCTCAGCCTCAAAAAAGCAACCCCTTGGGTGTCTGCACCACCAGCAGCCTGTTAAACAGAACGAACAGAACTGCCGTAAAGATGAAGGCAATGCCAATTCGCACAATGCTTTTGTGAAGGGTTAAATCCTTTCTTCCTAAAATGAAAGTGGCTGCAATAAAAAATAAAAAAGCCGACAGGTAAAATCCGAGCCTTTCCATCACCACAAAATAGACCACAATCAAAAGGAAGCAGCCGGCAACGGTTCCAAAGGGATATTTTTTGACGTTACCCGAATCCTTGGGCACTTTTTCCGGATTCGCAACGCTGTCGCTCTGGAGCACCTGCCTTTCGCCTTTTTGTTTGATGGTCACCGTTTGAATCAGTACCATCAGCCCCAGAAAACCCATAATGATGATCACCACCCGCGGAAATGAAGCCGCCGCAGGTTCTTCCATAAATGACAGCGATGCATATAACGCCAACGATCCGCCCAGAAGGATCAATGCAATAATAAGGTCCTTTTTCACCTTAAATTCTCCTTTGCCTTTTTGATCGCCTTTATCTCGCCATAAATGCTGTATCCGATAGAAGCGGCGCACAGCAAAATGATAATGATATTCATGGACCCGCTAAAAAAATACGCAAACACGCCCATATCGGTTTCAGCAATGAGTTTGCCTTTCAGAAAATTATCCTCGGCAATCGGGCCCAGGATGATGCCCAGCACCACCGGTGCCGCTGAAAAGCCGAATTTATTGCCGATATACATCAGCGTTCCCAGGCTGAACATGACGATAACGTCGGCAAAGCTGTTCTGAACACTATAGGTCCCATAAACCGCCAGAACCGTGACCGCCGCTATCATATAGAGATTGGGGACACTCATGACCATATACGAATAGCGTGACATGGTCAGACCGAAAATGCACATCGCCAATTGCGCCAGGACCAGACTGGCAATGAATGCATATGTAATCGAAACATTGTTTAAAAAGAGATCCGGACCGGGAAAGAGTCCGTGAATCAGAAGCCCGCCCAGCAGGACCGCCGCCGTCGGACTGCCCGGTATGCTTAAGGTCAGCAGGGGAATCAGCGATGGTCCCACCATGGCATTATTGGCCGATTCGGCGGCCACCACGCCTTCCGGATTGCCTTTGCCGAAGCTTTGTGTATTTTTGGAAAATTTGCGAATTTGATCGTAGGCAATCAGCCCCGAGACCTGACCGCCGGCTCCGGGAATGACACCGATGATCGTCCCCACCACCGAACCGATGCCCAGGGCCTTGCCCATCTTCAAATTGTCGATAAAGGTCTTGAATAAAATACCTTTTTGAGGTTTGTAGTGCGGTCTCTCGATCTGGAAATTGAGCTTCTCGGCCAGCGAAAACACCTGGGGGATCGCAAAAAGACCGATGAGGGCCGGGACGATGGCCACACCGCCGATGAGCACATCGTGAAAAACAAAACGGGGGACGCCCAGTATGGGGCTGTAGCCAATCGTGCTGATTAAAAGGCCAAACATCCCCCCGAACAGTCCCTTGGCGATCGAACCGGAGGCCAGCCCCGCCATCACCGTGATACCGAAGATGGCCACCCAGAACATTTCGGATGGTCCAAATTTAAGGGCGATTTTGGCCATCGGCGGTGTAAAGAGCACCATAACCAGCATTCCAAAGAGCCCGCCGACCAGGGAGCTGATAAAGCACATATACAGGGCTTTCTGGGATTTTCCCTGTTTGGCCATGGGATGCCCGTCCAGCAAGGTGGCAATATTGGCCGGGGCGCCGGGGATATTGATTAAAATAGCGGAGATGGCACCACCGGCTACGGTCGAGGTATAGACCGCTCCCAGAAGAACCAAGCCGGTGGTGGGATTCATGTGGAACGTGAAGGGGACTAAAAGAGCGACGGCCATCGTGGGGCTCAAACCGGGAGTGGCGCCCAGAATCAACCCGCCGATGACGCCGAGAATTAAGGTTAGAATATTGGTGGAGGTAAGCGCCAGAGGAAAATACTGTATGAATTCAGCCATACGGATCCTCCCTTTCCGATTGGAACAACTAAAGGATTAGATCATGCGTAAAGCGTTAACCTCGTCTATTCAGACTCCTGTATCAAATCGGGCAGTTTCAGACGCTGAATTTTACCCGATGGGCCTTTGGGCAGTTCCTCCACCACTTTGATCACTTTGGGAGTTTTAAATTCACCCAGCTCACCGCGGCAAAACTCGCGCAGTTCTTCTTCCGTACAATCACAATCCGGTTTTAGAACGCAGCAGCACATGATCTCCTCGCCATATTCATCATCGGGGATTCCAACGGCGGCGGCATCCTGTATCGCCGGATGTTTGTAAAATGCTTCATCAATTTCGCGCGGTGCGACATTCTCCCCGCCCTTGATGATCAATTCCTTAATGCGGCCGGTGACAAAGACAAAGCCGTCTTCATCCATATAACCCAGATCACCGGTATGGAGCCATCCATCGCTTTCAAGCGCTTCGGCGGTTTTATCAGGTGCCTTGTAATAACATTTCATCACATTATCACCTTTGATCATGATTTCCCCCTGGGTGTCCGGGGGAACTTCGTTGCCCGCTTCGTCGATTATCTTGGCGATATTTCCAACCGCCTGGCCGGGGGAGCCGTATTTGCGTCGTGAAGGTTCTATCGGGTTTGAAAAAACCGGAGCTGCAGTTTCAGTTAGCCCCATCGTTTCAACTATAGAGACCTGGAATTTTTCCTCGAAGGTTTTGTGCAGGGACGGCGGCAGGGCCGAAGATGCCGATCTCCCGAAGCGCAGCTGATCCAGCTGCAGGTCTTTTCCTTCGATTTCAGATGAACTGACCAAAAAGGAAATAATCGTGGGCACCACACTAAACCAGGTGCATTGATATTCGGAAATGAGTTCCCAGAAGTTGGTGACACTGAACTTGTGCGGCATCACCACACTGCCGCCGCTAACCAGCGGGGTTACGGCGGTGACGACTTCACCATTGATGTGGTAGAGAGGCAACGAACAAAGCGCCCGGTCATCCGGTGTCAGCGCGTGTGCCAGGGTGGTATATTCACCGCCGGCCACCATATTTTTATGTGAAAGAATCACCCCTTTGGGAAGGCCGGTGGTACCAGAAGTATAAAGCAGCAGGGCATCATCGGTTTCCTGGATTTGCGGTAATGAGACCCCGTCTAGATCGGTATCGGCCGGAAAAAGTCGTCGGCCATCATTATCGATCTGAATCAACTCGATGGGGCGATCGATGGCCGCGGCCGCCTTTTCCAGCCGCTCTTTGTGGTCGGCGGCAAAAAAAACGAGCTGGGTATCAGAGTGCGCCATCACGTATTCGAGCTGGGAAGGCTGGGACATCAGATTCAGCGGTGCAACAACCAGACCGGCATACATGGTGCCCAGAAAGATCTTCGTGGTCTGGTACCCGTTGCCCAGCATAAAAGAGATTTTATCGCCCTTTTGAAGACCTTTTTTATACAGATATCTTCCCAGTGCAATGGCGTCGCTTTTAAGTTGGCCGTAGGTCAGGGTTAAGTTGGGCTCCGGGGCGAACATGTAAATCTTATCCGGCTCCTTTTCGGCTCGCATATCGATATAATGTCTGATGGTTCGCAATGCCGACCTCCTTTCGTTTTTGAAATCACTTCTAAGGTTGATCGATAATACCGATCAACTGCGAGGCCATGAAGCCAATTTAGGGCCTAACCCGTATAGTCGAATCCGATCTCAAAAGCCTTGCGGTTCTGGTCGTGAAATTTCGGAATGACCTCCAGAAGACTTTCCAAAACCATCTCCTTATCAAGAATTTCCACGACATTGGCGACCAGGCCCAGAACAAGCGAATTGGCAAACAAGGGGTTATTAAAATGGTCCACTGCGAGTTGTTTGGCCGGAAATGCCCTTTGGGTGCATTTCAGGGAATCATCAATTTCTTCGACAAAGGCCGGGTCATATATGATGAGTCCTGTATCCGCCATGGTGTCTTTGAATCGCTTGTAGGCGGCACTTGACAGTGCAATGAAATAATCCGGGTTCTCACACATCGGGCTATCGATCACCTCTTTGGAAAGAACCACCTGACTGCGGACATACCCCCCGCGCATTTCGGTTCCATGGCTTTTCAGCATGGTCACGTGCAGGCCCTGTCTGACACCGGTTTCACCGACAATCTGACCGAGGCGCACCACTCCCTGACCGCCAAATCCACTGGCCACAATTTCAAATCGTTCTTTCATATCTTTCCGGTCCTCCTGATTTTTTCAACCGTCTCCCAGACAAATTCGTTGAATTCAGGCCGAGAATTGCTGGCATCATGCCAGATGCCGGTGGCCCAAATCGTACCCGCTTTCTCCTCGCCCAGGGGTGCTGCATGGGATTGGATCCACCTGAAGATATTGACCTGATTGCGAGATCCGAGTTGACGTGATGCGAAATTTGTGGGGCATGGATAAGGCATATGCACCAACGAGAAGCCCTTGTTCTGGATGGCCTTTTTTACGGTCTCAACCGCCTGGAGGCCGTCCATCGACACATGCCGGGCCAGGAATGTTGCACCGGCCCCTTTGAGGATCTCCAGCACATCCATGCCTTCACCCATCAGATTGGGTTCGAACATCCCATACGGGCTGCTGTCGGTCTTGCTTCCCTGGGGTGTGGTCCAGCCATATTGCCCACCCGTAGATTGATACCCCAGGTTATCGTTGACAATGACCGTCATGTCGGCATTGGAGCGGGCCGCGTGGATCAGATGGGCAATCCCGATCCCGAAGGCATCCCCGTCCCCGACGGTTAAAATGATTTTCTTTTCAGGGGGCATTGCAATCCGCAGCCCTCTGGCAATGGCATATACGCGCCCGTGGGTTCCGGCAAAGCTGTCGCCTTTCCAGGTACCAAAGGTCTGACGGCCGGCACATCCAATCGAAGTGCCCCAGATGACATCGGCGACACCCAGGCCCAGCTCCTGAATGGCCTGTACCACTATTTTATGGTTCATGCCCAGCCCGCACCCTGAACAGGCCGTGCTCGGAATTTTACGCGAACGCAAAAAGGTCGAAGATAATTTGCTCGACTGATAATCCATCTACCATTCCTCCAGTTCCCATCCCTTGCGGGCAAGGGACTCGTCTTTTAGAATTTTCTCAAAAGCTTCGTTTAAACTCGGCAGCGTGGGCAGATCGCCGCAAGAACCCAGGAAATGAACCTTTGAATCCTTGGGAACCGCTCGCTGGACTTCACGCACGAGCTGCCCGTCCCAGTTTAACTCCACGATAAGATATTTGGTTCTGCGGTTGAAGTGTTCTTCGGGAAAAGGCCACAGGTTGATCAACCGCAGCGCACCTACCTTCAGCCCCTGCTGCCGCGCCCGGGTAACAGCGGTATTGACCACCCGTGAAGGGGTTCCGTAAGATACGACCACCAGATCCGGATCATCGTCCATATATTTCTTTTCGTAAAGATGATTAAAAATATGGCGGTTATTGCGAACCTTGTATATGAGGCGATAGGCATGCTTATGGTGGGCTTCCACCTCTTCAATGTCGTAGCCTTCTTCAGTGGGCGTCCAATCAGAGCAAAGCGCACCGGTATTGTGGCCCAGAACCACCGGCGGGATGTCCAGTTCATCGGTGGCCGGATAAAACTCCGGTCCCTGACAGATTTTGCGCGGCCAAACCCGATAGCCCATTTCCTGCATCTCATTTTCATTTTCAGGAACGCTGATATCTTCAAATCCGTCGGTGATAAGCTGATCGGCCAGCACCGATACGGGCATTCGAAACCGCTCCGAGAGATAAAACGCTTCCACCGTCATGGCCATGCACTCCTGGGCGGAGTTGGGTGCCAGGCAGATGGTCTCGAAATTGCCTCCCTGGGTCGGATAGCGCATCAGATAAAATTCCCCCTGCCCGGGGGCCCCGGTAATACCGCTTACGGGACCCACACGGCCCGAATTCAGGACCACCAGCGGCGTCTCACAGCCCAGGGCCCATCCATAGGGATCGGCATACAAAATAAATCCCGGACCGGAGGTGGCCGTCATGGCTTTCATGCCCCCCAGGGAAGCCCCGATACACATGTGCATGGCCGCACATTCATCTTCGGCCTGAAGATAGACACCCCCCACCTGCGGGAGTCGCTGACTCATCGACTCGGCCAGTTCGGTCGCAGGTGTAATCGGGTACCCGGCAAAGAAGGTACATCCAGCCAGAATCGCTCCCTCGGTGATGGCAAAATTTCCAGTTTCCAGATAACGTTTCATATTTTAAAACCTCCTGTTGTTTCAGCCGGTCTTTTCTTTGATATCGATGGCAAAATCCGGACAGGCAAAATAGCACTTGAAGCATCCGCAACACCGGTCTGAGGATTTGACTTCCTCGGGCCGGTAGCCCTTGGTATTAAAATGATCGGCCGGTGCGAAAACCTGCATCCCGCAAACTTCGGCACAATAGCCACATTCTTTACAGTTTTCGGCGTTGAGGATCACCTCAAACTGCCGGGCATCACAATCGAGGCAGCGTCCGGTTTCCGCCGCGATCTGGGCATCCGTGAGACCCAATTCCACCTGGTCAAACCCCGTCGTTCGCTCCCAGGCCTTGCGGAGGGCCATCTCATTGCGAGATTTCACCTGTCGATCGAGCTCCGGTAGCCGGACTTTTTTTTGAGGTGCCGCCAGCACTTCGGCGATATCGCCGTCACCCCCCAGATATTTATCCATGGCAACGGCCGCTTTCCTGCCGTGGGCAATGGCACTGATGATCGATTGGGGGCCGCTGACCACATCACCACCGGCAAATACGCTTTTTTTGCCGGTCGCAAAGGTATCCGTATCGACTTCGATGCGGCCCTCACGGGCAATAATATCTTCTTCGGATTTTAAATAGTTCAGGTCGGGATCCTGGCCTACCGCCAGAATAATGTGAGGGGCCAGAACCTTATGGCTGATGTCCTCATCGTAAATGGGATTGAAATTGCAGGCATCATCAAAAACCGATGTGCAGCGGATAAAGCCCATCCCCTCTACTTTCGGATCGCCCAGCACTTTCTTAGGCGCCCAGGCCGTATTAATGAAAACGCCCTCCTCTTCGGCCCGGGCAATTTCCCACTCATGTGCGGGCATCTCATCGCGCTCTTCCAGACAGAACAGATGCACATGGGCGGCCCCCATTCTTTTGGCGGTTAAGGCCACATCGATGGCAACATTGCCGCCGCCGATGACGATGACATCACCATTGAATTCAAACGGCCGGCCCAAGCGTACATCTCTGAGAAAATCCCATCCCCATATAACGCCCTCTTTTTCAGCCCCTTGAAGGGGGATTTTGGCGCTCCCATTGGCGCCGCTGGCAAGAAAAACAGCATCATAATCGGCTTCGAGCTGATCCAGCTGAAGATCTTTGCCGATGACGGTATTGCCCGCGAAATCGATTCCCAGTTCCAGAATTTCGCTGATATCCTTATCAAGCCGTTCTTCGGGCACCCGGTATCGGGGTATTCCGTAACGCATCATACCGCCGGGCTGCGGAAAGGCATCGAAGAGTGTCACCGTATGTCCTTTGCTGGCCAGATAATAAGCGCAGGTTAAACCGGCCGGGCCGGCACCCACGATGGCTGCTTTTTTGCCCGTCTGGGCGGAAACTTTTTTGTTTTTCTTCCAGACCTCGCCCCCTTTGTCGACCGCCGCCCGTTTAAGGGCCCGAATGGCGATGGGATCACCCAGCTGGCGGTAGGCACAGATTTCTTCACAGGGCGCGAAACACGCATCCGCACAGACCACCGGAAACGGTATCTTTTCCCGGATAACGGCCACCGCCTCATCGTATTTCCCATCTCCCACTGCACGGATGTACCGCGGCACGTCAATCCCTGCCGGGCAGGCATCCTGACATGGTGCCACCACTAGATTTTCTACAGGAATGTGTTTCACTGTCATTCTGATTTTACCTCCGTCAAACATTTTAAGCTGGAAACTTCATATTTTCATCAATATACTGCGCCAGGACTTCGATGTGCCGGCGCATTCTTTTCTCCGCCAGTGCTGGTTTTTTTTGAACCAGGGCTTCGATGATGGATCGGTGACCGTCGTGAGCCACTGCAAACCGCTCCTCAAACCCCGCCGCCTGGGTGCGGATCCAGCGAATATGGTCGAACAGATTGCTTGCCAGGTCAATCAAAACCTGACAGCGGCTCAGCTTAAGGATCAGTTCATGGAATTCGATGTTGGCATTTGAAAATTTTAGATAATTCCCCTTGATTTTTTTCATTGAATTAAAGGGGGCGATAATTTTTTGCAGTTGACGGATATCTTCGCCGGTGACGTTTTTGGCAGCCTGGCGCGCCGCCAGGCCTTCCAGAGCCGCGCGCACGAGCAGGATCTCCACAATCTCTTTTTTTGATTTTTTTACCACGAACACGCCTTTGCGAGGGACAACTTTCAGGAATCCTTCGACCACCAGGCGGTTGACCGCCTCGCGCAGGGGGGTGCGGCTCACGCCGAGCTGCCTGGCCAGACTGCGCTCATCGATGCGTTCCTCCGCAGATGGATCGGATAGATCCAGCTCCAGCAATCTTTCTTTGATGGCCTCGTAAGCATGGTTGGCCAGACTGTGGGGGGTCTTTATTTTTTCGACGACAAGCATCAATTTTGTACTGTTTTGACTCGGATTTGGTATTTGGTATACCAAATACCAAAACAGTTTAATGCCTGTCAACCAAAAAAAATTGTGAAAGGGTGGGTTTCCAGATGAAACAGGAGATCAAGCCCAGGAATATATGGATTTTAAATGACCTATGCCCGTTCTGACGGCGCAATAAGCCAGCCTAAGACATGGCTATAAGCTATCTCAAAATAGCGCATCTTCAATATCCCTGACTTCATTTCGTAAGATTGAAAAGCGCCACAACGCCCTGCGCATCTGTCTTTCCCAGAGCGTATTTCAAATATTCCATCATTAATACAGACTGCATGGCTTCCGTTGACATCTGAAACCAGGGGCTTTTGTCTTTAAAAATCATTGGAGACCATGTTCGCGGCGGACGATAATCGCGGCCGTATCGATTTTCCAGGTTGTCTAAATAGATTTTAATTCCTGCTTTTAGATCATTTTCGGACAGGGCCTTTATTTTGGAATAGGCGTCGCTAAAGACACTGATATCCGGCAAGGCGGGATATTCCAGGATTTCCTTGAAGGATTTTTCAAAACGCTTCATCCCCTCGTGGATATGGTGATTTTTGACGGCGTTAATTTTAGACCAGCCGGCCCGCAGCCACTTAAATGTTCCGCAGCGCAACAATGGTGCATACGGATCAATTTCGTAGTAAACGTTAATCCCGGATGAATCATACATGTAGGATCGCACCCAGCCCAGCCCGGCTACCGTCAGCCCTGGCTTTCCGGAGTAAAAATAATCCCAATTATCGTCCGATCCCACCACATAACCCTTTTTACCCACATCCGATCTGTCCCTCTGTTTGGATATCGATAGGATCACCTTGCGGTTTTTGAATTTAAATACAACAAGGGCGCGGTATAAGTGATAACTGTAATAGGCGCCTGAAACGACATCCGGCGTGTTTTCTATAAATTCAAGCCCTTTAAGTATGATCGGTTCATTCAGTGTGTCGATGACATCCGACAGTACCGGCAACTGGTCGCCCGACCCCTGCACCTGCTTCCAGTGCGACAAACGAATAGAAGAAGGTGTCGTTAAATAGCCGGGTACCGCCGGGTTGAATGTGTATTTAAGAATGTGCTCTAGGGTCTGAAGAAGATTAAATTCATGGTAACCCGAGGGGACTCCGAATTGTGGGGCCACAAGGTGAAACGCGTCTGTGCCTTTGGGTTTTCCGATATAATCCAACAGGTTTTTGACTTTTTCAGGATCAAAGGACCCCTGATGATGCGGATCCACCAGATTTAATAGATACACCAGGTCCGGCAACAGACTATCCGGAATTTTGGTTTCAGTGAGTCCGTCGTTGGCGGCCGCCGCCCCGGCCGTAATCAACGCAACAAAAATTATCAGAAGGCACCGGCAGCCTGTCTGCATAAATGTCGGTATTTTTTTTATTGAAACCTGTTTTCGCATGGGCAATAAAAAAATTTTGTCTACGATCAAATCAATAGTTATCTTAACATAAATTGATCACAGATTCGAAAATTTCCAGCTGTTTATCTAAAAAATATCCGGCATTCTATCAGGACATGCAATGAAAAACCAGTCGATTCGGGTCAAAGGTGCCCGGCAGCATAATTTAAAAAACCTCGATATCGAAATCCCCTTAAATCACATCACGGTGATTACCGGCGTCAGCGGCTCCGGGAAATCCTCACTGGCCTTTGATACCCTCTATGCCGAAGGGCAGCGCCGCTATGTAGAAACGTTTTCGCCCTACGCCCGCCAATTTATGGATCGTATGGATCGGCCCCAGGTGGACAAAATCGAAGGCATCCCGCCGGCGATTGCGATCGACCGCAAGGATCCGGTGCGAACGTCGCGCTCAACGGTGGGCACCATGACCGAAATTACGGATTATGTCAAACTTTTGTATGCCCGTCTGGGACAACTGCATTGCAAATCCTGCGACAGACCGGTGGTGCCCGAAACGCCGGCCAACATCTGGAATTTCATAAAAGCGCAGCCGGACGGCATGCAGCTCATTATCACGTTTCCTTACCGGCTGGAGGGGGCACCCCATAATGAAGTTCGCAAAATACTGATGCAGACGGGCTTTGACCGCCTTTATCTCAAAGGCCAGATCGTTCACCTGGATCAATGGCAGGCCCGTAAAAGTGAAACCGAAATCCCGGTTCTGGCCGACCGCGTGATCCTTCGTTCCAAAGAACGCGAACGCATCCTGGACTCGCTTGAACTGGCCTACCGCTTCGGCGGCGGTCGTCTGGACGTCTGGATCCCGCCGCACGAGCGCCATGCCTTCAGCAATCAACTGGCGTGTGCCGATTGCGGCATCCAGTATAATGCGCCGCTGCCGAATCTCTTTTCGTTTAACAGCCCTCTGGGCGCCTGCGACACCTGCCGGGGATTCGGGCGCACCATCGGGATTGATCTGGATCTGATTATTCCGGATACCTCCCGCACCCTGGAAGAAGGTGCCGTTAAGCCCTTCGGATCCCTTGAAGACGGGCGCATGGAATTTGATGACCTGATGGATTTTTGCCGGCGGCGCAGAATTCCAACCCGCATGCCCTTCAAACGCCTAAAAAAAGCCCACCAAAAGGCGATTATCGATGGGACTTCAACCTATTACGGTATTGCCGGCTTTTTCCGCTGGTTGGAAACCAGGACGTATAAGATGCGGGTGCGGGTATTTCTTTCGCGCTACCGCAGCTATGACATCTGTCCGGATTGCAAAGGTGCACGGTTCAAGGATGAATCCCTGCTTTATCGGCTGGCCGGCCGCACCATTGCCCAGGTATATGAATGTAACGTTGATCAGGCCATTGAATTCTTTAACACCCTGACGATTCTCCCCCGGGATGAAGCCAGCCTTCTTGTACTGGATGAAGTTCGCAGCCGCTTGGCCTACCTCAAGGACGTCGGCCTGGGTTACCTGACCCTCGATCGCCAATCGCGCACCCTCTCCGGCGGGGAGGTCCAGCGGGTGGCATTGGCCTCGGCCCTGGGATCATCTCTGGTCAATACCCTGTATGTGCTGGATGAACCCAGCATCGGCCTTCATCCGCGCGACAATCATCGGCTGATACGCATCTTAAAAGGGCTTCGCGACCTGTCCAATACGGTGGTGGTGGTCGAGCATGATCCCGAAATCATACGCGAAAGCGACTTTTTACTGGACCTGGGCCCCCGCGCCGGAGAAAAAGGCGGCCGGATTATGTATTTCGGCCCCACCACCGGTGTTAACGGATCCCTGACCGGCAAGTATTTAAAAGGCCAGCGCCGCATTCCCGTAAAAAAAATGCGGCGCCGTCCTCAAAAAGAACGATGGCTGCGCATCCAGGGCGCGGCCGAAAATAATCTAAAGGATATCGAGGTCCGCGTACCCCTGGGGCTGTTTGTCTGTCTGACGGGTGTATCCGGATCGGGGAAATCCACTCTGGCAGAAGAGATTCTTTACAAAGCGGCCAAACGCGCGCTGGGAGATCCCCAGGGGCGACCCGGCCGGTATAGAAACATTGCCGGCATCGATAATATCGATGATGTGGTTCTGGTCGATCAGCGATCCATCGGCCGGACGCCAAGGGCCAACGCCTTAACCTACACCAAAGCGCTCGGTCCCATCCGCCAATTGCTGGCCGCCACCGATGCGGCCCGGACAAAAGGTTTCGGGCCGGGTTATTTTTCATTCAATGTCGCCGGCGGACGCTGTGAAACCTGCAAAGGAGAGGGATTTGAAAAGGTTGAAATGCAATTTCTTTCCGACGTGTACATCACCTGTCCCGAATGCAAAGGCAAACGCTTTCAAGCGGCGGTGCTGGATATTGTCTATAAAGAAAAAAACATCCACGACATTCTGGATCTGACGGTCAACCAGGCGCTTGAATTTTTTCAAGATCAGAATCAAATTCTGGCGGCGTTAGAGCCGCTGGCAGATGTCGGCCTGAGCTATATCCGCCTGGGTCAGCCCATCAATACGCTCTCCGGCGGAGAAGCCCAGCGCCTGAAACTCTCCCGTCATGTGAAGCTGGATGGTAAAGACGCGGCCCACAAGCTGTTTATCTTTGATGAGCCCACGACCGGTCTGCATTTTGATGATATCGGCAAGCTGCTCACCGCCCTGCAGCGTCTGGTGGACAGTGGCAATACGGTTTTGGTCATCGAACACAACATGGATGTGGTCAAGACCGCAGACTGGGTAATCGATCTGGGACCTGAAGGCGGGGATGGCGGCGGCCGGGTCGTCGCCAGTGGAACTCCGGAAAAAATTGCGCAAAATAGATTATCGCACACCGGACAGTTTTTAAAGGCTTACCTGAAAGGCAAGGGGCGTTTGAAACCCGCAAAAGCCGTCTCCCGGGGGGTGGCCGAGTCAATTTCCGGCTTTTCAACTCCACCACAGCCGGCCGCCATCACCTTGAAAGGTGCGCGCGAGCACAATTTAAAAGATGTCGACCTGAAGGTTCCCCAGAACGAGCTGGTGGTGCTGACCGGCGTCTCGGGATCCGGCAAATCCACCCTGGCCTTTGACATTCTTTTTGCCGAAGGCCAGCGGCGCTACCTGGAAAGTTTAGCCCCCTATGTGCGGCAGTATATGAAAATTTTAGAGCGTCCGGACGTGGATCTCGTCACCGGACTGGCCCCGACAGTGGCCATCGAACAGCGCGTCAGCCATTCCAGCCGACGCTCGACCGTGGCCACCCTCACGGAAATATATCATTTCCTCAGGCTTATGTTCAGCAAACTGGGCAGCCAGCATTGCACGGGATGCGGGCGCCGGCTGACCGCCCAGACCCGGGAGTCGATTGTCAGGCAGATCGGCAAACGGTATTCGACAAAAACGGCCACCGTATTGGCCACCAAGGTTTTCGGGCGCAAAGGGTTCCACAAAGAGGTGCTTTCCCGAGCGCGTCATCAGGGGTTTGAAAAGGCCCGTATCGACGGCCACATCAGCAACCTTGTGGAAGGCATGGCGTTGAGCCGTTATCACGAGCACACCATTGAACTGGTCATCGGAAATCTTCCCTCAAAGAATCTTGATCAGCTGATCACCAAAGCCCTGCAGGAGGGTGACGGCAGCCTCCTCATTTTGGATCGTCACGGCAATGAAGAAGTCTTTAGTCTTTCCGGTGTCTGTCCGACCTGCGGGATCGGTCTGGAGCAACTTGATCCGCGGCTTTTTTCCTTCAACAGCAAACAGGGCGCCTGCCCCGAATGCGGTGGTCTGGGCGCCCATGGTCACACCCAGGATGAGGAACCGACCGCCTATACCCCGTGCCGCAAATGCGGCGGCAGTCGTCTCAAACCCCAGGCACTGGCGGTGAAGGTCGGTGGTTATTCCATCTGGGACCTGGTGCAAAAATCGGCCCGGGACGTATTTGATCGAATTAAAACGCTTAATTTCAATGCGTACGAAAAACCCATTGCCGAACCCGTTGTTGCCGAAATACTGAGCCGGCTGTCTTTGCTGAACCAACTGGGATTGTCCTATCTTTCCCTGGCCCGCAGCGGGGATACGCTTTCAGGCGGAGAAGCCCAGCGGGTTCGTCTGGCCGCCCAGCTGGGATCCAATCTTACCGGGGTTTGCTATATCCTGGATGAACCCACCATCGGTCTGCATGCCCGTGACAACCGGATTTTGATCGATGCACTCCAAATCCTGCGTAATCGCGGCAACAGCATTCTGGTCGTCGAGCATGACGAGGAAACCATTCGCGCGGCGGACACGATTATTGATTTAGGGCCCGGCGCGGGCCAGGATGGCGGGCGGGTCGTGGCCAGCGGCACTCTGCCCGATATTAAAAAGGTCGGCGCGTCGGTTACCGGAGCGCTGATCGACGGTCATCCCAAAAAGATTTCATCCCGTCTCAGACCCTGCCGCCGTATTCCCAAGCTAACGGTCATCGGCGCAACGACCCATAATCTTAAAAAGATCCGGGTGGATTTTCCCCTTGGCCGTCTGATATGCGTAAGCGGCGTATCGGGTTCGGGAAAATCTTCACTGTTAAAAGAAACGTTGTATAAAGGATTGCGCAACCGGTTGCTGAAAAAAAGATATCCGGCCGGTGCGTGCAAGGACATTGAAGGCTGGCAGCGTTTGCAGCGGGTACTGGAAGTGGACCACAGTCCCATCGGCCGCACACCGCGGTCGGTTCCGGCATCCTATGTCGGCTTTTTAGCGGATATCCGCAAATTATTTTCCATGACGCCGGCCGCCCGCGCCCGGGGTTACAAACCCGGCCGCTTTTCGTTCAATGTGGCCGAGGGCCGCTGCGAAACCTGCAAAGGTCAGGGTCGACCCAAGGTGGAGATGAGTTTTCTGCCGGATGTATACGTCCCCTGTGAGGTGTGCCGGGGCCGACGCTATAACAAGGAAACCCTGGCCGTACAGTATAAAGGCAAAAATATCGCCGACGTCCTCGAGATGACCTTTGCCGAAGCGGTGCGGTTTTTTGCGGCCATACCGTCAATCCGACGCGCCGTCCAGTTTGTCTGTGATGTCGGCCTGGGCTATCTGTGTCTGGGGCAGCCCAGCCCCACCCTGTCAGGTGGTGAGGCCCAGCGCATAAAACTTGCCAAACAGCTGGTCAAATCATCAAACGGGCACACCCTGTATATTTTAGATGAACCGACCACGGGCTTGCACCTGGCGGATATTCAACGTTTGATCGGCGTTTTGCAGGCCCTCGTCGAGGAAGGCAACACCGTGGCCGTTATCGAACATAACATGGAAATTATCAAGGAGGCCGATTATGTCATCGATCTGGGGCCGGAAGGCGGTGACGACGGAGGGCGTGTGGTGGCATCCGGATCTCCAAAAGCGCTTTTACGATACACTGCCAAATCACATACGGCCTGGTGTTTTGAGAAGTATTTGAAGGGCGCGTAATCCAAATAAGAGATTCGCTGCTGACAAAAATTGTAAAACACACCCTACCCTGATATACTATAGAATTAGCTTTAAAGCCCCATCTAATGCTCGATGGCTGCGTTGCAACCCGCTTCAAAATGCTCACGTACTCACGTGTACGCTCCGCTTTTGAAACGGATCGCGCCTTGCCTTCAAACATAATCTGGGGTTTTAAAGCCAATTCTAAGCGCTTAAAAAATAGAGGAGACCATTATGTCCAAGAAGTTCGAGTTGAAAATCTCGGATTTAAGATTGACTTGTGACCCGAAGATCTTCAAGTTTAAAAACACGTCTGAAGTCAAGCCGCTGGATACCGTTATCGGGCAGGAGCGCGCGGTTGAGGCTATTGATTTCGGCCTCAACATGAACGACCCCGGATACAATATATTTGTTACCGGTATGGCCGGCACGGGCAAATCGACCATTGTCAGAGATCTGGTGACCAAACATGCCAAAACATTACCCACGCCCGACGAATGGTGCCTGGTGAACAACTTCAAAGATGAATTCCGGCCCAAAGCCATTGCCGTCCCGCCAAAAAGCGCGATTGGATTCAGCAAAAAAATGAACCGGGTCATCGAAAGCTTAAAAAAGGAACTGCCCGAGATATTCGAAAACGAAACCTATTTAAAAAAATTATCCGAAATCAAGAGCAAATATGCCGACAGGCAGCATGTTCTGTATGAGCGTCTCGAAAACTTTGCCGTCCAAAAAAATCTGCAAATCGAACAAACCGAAGACGATTTTCAAACCATTCCGATCGTTGATGGCCAGCCGATTGCGCCGGAAGATTTCAATGCGTTGCCGGGAAAGGTAAAATCAGAAATCGAGGAAAATCTGCGTTCGATTCAATCTGAAATTGAGTCCACCGCCATGGAAATGGATAAAAGCAATCAGGCCTTGCATGCGGATATCGAAAAGCTGATGGATGAGTATGCTTTGACCGCAGTCAAAAAGCGTCTGGATCCGATCAAAAAGGAATTTAAAGCCTGCGAGGCCATAATTAAGCATCTGGATGCCGTCCAGGAACATATCGTCGAAAATTTCAATCTGTTTATTCCGCCGAATAAAAACGAACAGCCGACCCAGGGCCAGGCGCCTCAGAACGCCGCCTCTTCATTTCAGCAATACAAAGTAAACGTATTGGTCGATCAGGAGGCAACCAAAGGTGCACCGGTTATTTTTGAATCCAATCCGACCTATTATAATGTCTTCGGTCGCATCGAAAAGCGTGCGTTTATGGGAACCATAAACACCGACTTTACCATGGTGCAGGCCGGTTCCATTTTAAACGCCAACGGCGGTTTCCTCATCATGGAGATCGATTCCGTTATAATGAACCCCTATGTCTGGGACGCCCTTAAGCGAACGTTGCGAACCAAAAGCCTCCAGATCGAAGATATCCCCGAGGAAACCGGCTTCGCCACCACTTCGCTCAAGCCGGAACCGATACCGTTAGATGTCAAAGTAATATTGCTGGGCAGCTATGAGGCCTTTGAAATTATTCAGAACGAAGACCCCAAATTTAATAAAATTTTTAAAGTCCGGGCCGACTTTGATTCTGAAGTCGATAGAACCCCGAGTACCATTCAGCAATATGCCCGTTTCATCTCGCGGGTTTGCAATGAAGAAGGTCTCCTGCCATTTACCGCCAAAGCTGTCGCCGCCATCGTGGAATACGGCGAAAAATACGTTTCCAACAAAAATAAACTCTCCATTCGGTTCGGCCCTTTGCTGGGCGTTTTAAAAGAATCGGACTATTGGGCCCGCAAGAATAAGGCCCGGCAGGTAACCGGTAAATATGTTTTTAAGGCCTTCAACGAATATCGATTCCGCTATAATCTGTATGAACAAAAAATGCATGAATCGTATTTAGATGACACGATTATGATCGACGTCCGCGGCGAGGTGGTCGGTCAGGTCAATGCCCTGGCGGTTTATCAGATCGGCGAATTCTCATTCGGCCGCCCGGCACGCATTACTGCCGAAACCTATCTGGGAAAACAGGGCGTAATCAATATCGAACGCGAAGCGGATTTAAGCGGCAGTACGCATGATAAAGGCGTGTTAATCCTATCTGGATATCTGGGAAGAACTTTTGCCCAGTACTACCCCCTGAGTTTATCGATCAGCATTACCTTCGAACAAAGTTATTACGGCATCGACGGTGATAGCGCATCGTCTACCGAACTGTATGCCATTATCTCCAGTCTTGCGGATATTCCCATCAAGCAGGGAATTGCGGTCACCGGATCCGTAAATCAAAAAGGCCGGATCCAGGCTATCGGCGATGTCAACCAGAAAATTGAAGGGTTCTTTGCCGTGTGCAAAGAAAAGGGCCTGACCGGCAATCAGGGGGTTATGATTCCGCGTGCCAACAAAAAGAATTTGATGCTCAAAAAAGATGTGCTCGACGCCCTCAAGCAAAATAAATTCCATGTCTACCAGGTCGCCACGGTCGAAGATGGCATCGAAATTCTGACGGGAGTTTCTGCCGGCAAACCCGATAAAAAGGGACAATATCCCGACGGATCGGTTTTCGGCGCAGTTCAGAAAAAATTAAAGCATTACTTCGAGCGCTCTTATAAAATCAAAAAAGCCTTAGGCGGCGTAGAAGAATAAACCCACACCGTCATAGACCAAATGAAACCCCACCATTACCTGGAGGCGATCTCAACCCACCTTCGGCGGACCGAGGCCCTATTTCGCCATCAATCTTATCAGCACTTTTTTTTAATGATTGCCCATTTTCCACTTGACAAAGTTCCGCATTCTGAATAAAAGTTCCGATAATAGAAATTAGTTCAGAGTATGGAACCTCTGGAGGGAATTTCTTGTGAATACTCTCGAAAAAACCTTTTCTATCTTGGAAAGGGTTATGGCCCACCAAGCCAGCGGATTGTCGTTTTCAGAAATTGTGAAAACCAACAATCTACCCAAGAGCAGTGCCCACCGCATCCTTCACCATTTAGTCAACCTGGGCTATTTGGTTTTTGATCAAAATACAAAAAAATTTAAAGGCAGCCTGAAAATAGCAAGACTGGGCGCCTTGGTCACTGAAAGCATCGACTTGAGAACGGTTGCACGTCCCTATCTGGAACGCCTTCATGAAATGACAGGACATACCTGCCACCTGGGAATCCTGAACGGGACGAGAGGCGTTTATTTGGACAAGATCGAACCCAAAACCTATGGAATAAGACTTTTTTCGGCGGCCGGAAAAGATTTCCCTTTACATTGCACGGCCATCGGAAAAACATTGCTGGCCTTCTCGGATCCGGCCCTGAAATCTCAGGTTCTGGCTGAAACGTTAGATTCATTTACCGAATACACGATCACAGATCCTGAAATACTGCATGATGAACTGGAAAAAATAATAAAAAGCGGCTACGCCGTTGATCAGGAAGAGATTACCAGGGGCATTGTCTGCGTAGCTGCACCCATCAGGAGTCATAACAAAGAAGTGGTGGCAAGCATCAGTGTTACTTTCCTATCTTACCTGGCAAATGAGAGGGGAATGGAACACGAAATCGAAGCGGTCATCAATTGTTCCAAACAGATAACCCAAGAGACAGGTGGTAAATTAATCGAAAGCCTCGTCTACCGCAAATAAAAAAATGCGCAGACGATAAGAGATTTACCAAATGGGCTGTGCTAAAGGAGGTTAATTTATGGAAATACGGAACACCGTCCATCCAGATGATTTTAAACATTACACGACCGAAAGAATAAAAAAGGAATTTCTTGTTGAGAATCTATTTGCTACAAATGAAATAAAGCTGGTTTATACGCACTTTGACAGAATGATCGTGGGGGGCGCCTGCCCGGTAAAACCCATCAGGCTTGAGGCCACAAAGGAAATAGGAGCGGATTTCTTTCTTGAAAGAAGAGAAATGGGCATCATCAACGTTGGCCCCAAAGGAAAGGTGAGTGTTGACGGTGAAGAATATACGCTGGACACAAAGGACGGTCTTTATGTGGGAGTAGGCTCCCGAGAAATTCTTTTTTCCAGTAACGACGGCAACAACCCCGCGCATTTTTACTTTCTCAGCTCACCGGCTCACCGGAAATACCCGACTGAAATCATAGAAATCAAAAACGCTGAACCGATCCATCTGGGTGCTGCAAATGAATCCAATGTAAGAACCATCTATAAATACATTCATCCTGACGGCGTAAAAAGTTGTCAGCTGTGTATGGGGATGACCATCCTGGAACCCAACAATGTTTGGAACAGCATGCCCTGTCATACCCATGCACGCAGAATGGAGGTATATTTTTATTTCGACCTGCCGGATGATGCTGTTGTTTTTCATTTAATGGGGGAGCCGCATGAAACCAGACACATCGTCATGCGCAACGAAGAAGCGGTCATCTCGCCCGATTGGTCCATTCATGCCGGAGCAGGCATTTCCAACTATATTTTCATCTGGGGAATGATTGGTGAAAATCAGACGTTCACCGATATGGATACCGTTAATATGGAAGAACTGCAATAAGGCGGACGGATGGGCGCCGGTACCGAGCAGGGCGCATTGTCAATCTGATACTCGGTATTACCTGAATTTTGCATGAAAATTAAATTGATGGCCATTATTCCAACAATTTGCAGCTGTATGATTCAATCAGCACGATGAGGCGGACATGATTCTCGATAAATTCAATCTTAAGGGCAAAAGCGGTATCGTAACAGGCGGAGGGTCTGGAATCGGGAAAGGAATGGCGATCGGTCTGGTCCAGGCCGGTGCCGAAGTTGTCATTTCGGGCCGAAATTTAGAAAAATTGGAATCCGCAACCGAAGAACTCCGGCAATCCGGTGGACCCATAATTCCCGTGAAAGCGGATATGGCCATTATGAGCGATATCAAAGAACTGGTTGATCGGACGGTCAATGAATTCGGCAAGATTGATTTTCTTTTTAACAACGCCGGCATTATCCGCCGCAATCCTTGTGAAGATTTTCCGGAAGAAGACTGGGATGATGTGCTCGCCATTAATCTGAAAGGCCCCTTTTTTCTGGCCCAGGCAGTTGCGCGGGTGATGATCTCCCAAAATCGGAAAGGTAAGATTATCAACACCAGTTCCCTCATTGCCGTTCAGGGCGGCAAACGGGTACCGGCCTACGCGGCCAGTAAAGGTGGAATCGATCAGCTGACCAAGTCCATGGCCAACGATTGGGCTCAATATAATATTATGGTCAACGCCATCGGACCGGGATGGGTCGAAACCGACAATACCGCACCGCTCCGCCAGGATAAACAACGCTTTGCCGAGATTTCTGGAAGAATTCCATTGGGAAGATGGGCGGTTCCTTCAGATATAGCCGGACCGGCAGTTTTTCTGGCATCTGAGGCTTCCGACTATATTACCGGGCAAACCATTTTTGTGGATGGCGGCTGGTTGAGCATGTAGGAGGTGAAAGAGATTAAATTATAAAGAATTGTTTGGGCGATACAATCTGCCGTATGGCCTTAATTGTAAAATTCCAAGGTATCAGAGGAGGCTAGTTGAAAGTTCATTATGCTAACCCTTAACGATAAGGAGGAAAAAAAATGAAAAAACTGGCCGTAATTTTGTTAACTGTGTGCATGTTGGCGTTTGGTTTATCAGCTTACGGGGCTGACAAGATGGTGATCAAATCAAGCGACGTGCATGGCGATGGCTACCCGACGGTAGAAGCCATCAAGTACATGGGCGATCTGCTCGACCGGTGGACCGGTGGCCGCCTGACCATTAAAGTATACGGATCCATGCAGCTGGGCGGTGAGAAAGAGGCATTGGAACAGACCCAGGTCGGTGCCCTGGAGATGACGCGGGTCAGTGTCGGTGTCGTGGGGCCGATTGTTGATGAATTCAACGCATTTAACCTGCCGTTTGTGTTCCGCAGCCCACAGCACATGTATGATGTCACCGATGGTGCGATCGGCACTGAACTGCTGAATCGATTGGAGAAAGGCGGCCTGATCGGGCTCGGTTATATGGATGCCGGCTCACGGTCATTCTACAACAAAGTTCGTCCGATCATGCAGCCTACAGATCTCAAAGGCCTGAAGATCCGCGTAATGCAGAACCCGATCTTTGTGGAAATGGTCAATTCAATGGGAGGAAACGGCACCCCGGTTGCCTTCAATGAGCTTTACACGGCACTGCAAACCGGCGTTGTGGACGGTGCGGAAAACAACCCGCCCACCATTATCGAGCACAAACACTACGAGGTCACAAAGTACTACAGCCTGACCCAGCATTTAATGGTGCCGGAAATTTTTGTATTCTCCAAGAAGGTCTGGGACAAACTTTCCCCGATGGACCAGCAGCTGATCCGCAAAGCCTCGGCGCTGTGTGTCCTCAAAGAGCGTGAATTCTGGAAGGCAAAAGAAGAGAAGGCTTTTGCAGAACTCAAAAAAATTGGCTACAGCATAAACGGGGATCTTGACAAGGAACCGTTTATCAAGGCCACAGAACCCGTACGTGCCAAGTTCGGCGGCAAATATTCCGATCTGATTAAGCAAATTCAGGCTGTGAAATAGGATAACTCCGCAGAAGCAGACCAGAAAGGGCTGGTGTAATTTTGAGTCCGAATTATACCGGCCCTCTTTCTCACGGAGAAGGCGATGATAAACGGTTATGTGAAATTGATGGACGTCCTTTATTTTACTTGCGTCTTTATTGCTTCTGTCGCGCTGTCGATCATGAGTGTGATCATCTCCTGGGGCGTGTTTACGCGATATGTCCTGGGTTCCGGATCGTTCTGGCCGGAACCGATTTCGATATTTCTGGCAATCCAGCTTACGTTTTACGGCGCCGCTGCGTGTTACCGGGCCGGCACGCACATCCGGCTGCGGATGTTCACGGATCTGCTCCCTCCGGCTTTACACCCGTGGCAACGCAGATTGGTGGACCTGTTGATGGCCGGGATCTGTCTTTTTATGATCATCTGGGGCGGCAGCCTGGTGCAAACCACCTTTTTCCAATCGTATCCGGAGTTTCAATACATCAAAGTCGGTGTGGCCTATTCCGCAATTCCGATTGCCGGACTGATTACGCTTTTATTTGTGATTGAAAAAGCCTTTAACTTTTCGTCTGCCAATACCGCGAAGGAGGATTAATTCAAGTGGGTGGAGCATTCGGGCCGTTACTTCTGATCGGGGGTATGCTGTTTCTGGTTGTGCTCGGGGTGCCCATCGCCTATGCCATCGGGATTTCTTCACTGATTACCGCACTGGTTATCGGAATCCCTCTGGAAGCCATTCTGTTGAAGGTGTCCGACGGCGTTGACAACTTCTCACTGCTGGCAATTCCTTTCTTTGTCTTTGCCGGCGCTTTGATGGCGGAAGGCGGTATGGCCTGGCGATTGGTCAATTTTGCCAATATTTTCGTCGGTTTTATCCGCGGTGGCCTTGCCATGGTCAATATCCTGGCGTCGATGTTTTTCGGCGGAATTTCCGGATCTTCGGTCGCAGATGTTTCTTCGATCGGCTCGATCCTGATCCCGATGATGAAAAAGGAGGGATATGACGACGAATTTTCAGTCAACATTACGATCACTTCGGGAACCCAGGGAATTGTTATCCCGCCAAGCCACAATGCGGTAATCTATTCCTATGCCGCCGGGGGAGCGGTTTCCATCGCCCAGCTTTTTTTAGCGGGATTTATCCCGGGTGTTATGATCGGGCTGTCCCTGATGGTGCTGTCCTTCATTATGGCGACCAGGCGAAACTATCCAAAGGGACGGATGGTACCGTTGCGGGAGGCCATAAAAATCTCGGGCCAGGCTTTTTTGGGCCTGGTTACCGTGATTATTATTGTGGGGGGTGTCATCGGTGGTGTCTTTACGGCAACAGAGTCGGCCTCGGTCGCCGTGATCTATGCCTTTGTCGTGACCGTGTTCGTGTATCGCGACTTCAAATTGCGGCAACTTCCGAAGTTGTTTCATGGCGTGATCAAGACGGTGTGCATCGTGATGATTCTGATCGGTTTCGCTTCCGGGTTTGCCTACCTGATGGCCCTCATGCAGGTGCCGGCCAAGGCGACGCATTTTTTCCTCAGTATATCAACCAATAAATATGTGGTCCTGGCCTTGATCAATGTGATGCTGTTGATCCTGGGGACGATTATGGACATGGCGCCGTTGCTTCTGATTTGCACCCCCATCCTTTTGCCGGTGGTAGAGTCTTTCGGAATCGATCCCGTCCATTTCGGCATCATCATGATGCTGAACCTGTCGATCGGGCTGGTCACCCCGCCGGTGGGATCGACGCTTTTTGTCGGCTGTGCTATCGGGAAGGTGTCGATCGAACGTGTCTCCAAAAAACTGTGGCCGTTTTGGCTGGCGATGTTCGTGATCCTGATGCTGGTGACGTATTTCCCGGTATTTTCAATGTGGGTCCCCCTGCTCGTCCGATGACCTTACCGGAATTGATGGGAATACCGTTCCGATCGCTTTCGCTTATTTGATTCGAATGCCGTGGTGATCACCAAGGAAGGCTGAAAAATAAGCAACGCCGGAGTCAGGCGTTTTTAAGCGCCATTGATCTTCAATATCCATTGGTTTCATAACACATGCGGGATTGGGAGGTTATGATGGGTACCGTTAAGCAGGCAGATGTCACACCACAGGTCATCGCTAAAGATCGCACCCGTTATCTGGCGCACACCGACAACCTTATGATGGTGGTAATCGATTTTAATGATGGGCCGACCCGTGAACCCGATCCACCCCATTCTCATCCCCATGAACAGGTGTCTTATGTCGTCTCGGGCGAAATTATATTCTGTTTGGAAGAAGCGCAGGTACATTTAGGCCCCGGCGATATTTTCACTGTCCCGCCACACAAGCCCCATTCGGTTCAATTGCTCAGCGAGCATGTCCGTCTGGTGGACACTTTTCATCCGATCAGGGAAGACTTTTTAAAATAGGTCAACGGTTTCACTGGGCCCCAGCACAGCAGAAAGTCCTGCGGGGGTGAATTCTGGTGGCCTGTCGAGGGAAATGGGTCTGCCAATAAAAACATTCTATCGAAAAATTGAGCTTTTGGACTCATTTTGCGACTTGACTTTCATGCCGTTTATAGAAATGTTGTAATGATCACTTTGAGATTTAAACCGCTACTGCCGAATTGGTTGAGAAAAGAGTTTTATGATTAAAAAAAACATCGGCACCGAATCGCTTAAAGAACGATTACTGGCCAGCGCCAGAGATCGCATGTATAATTTTTTGCTGGCAGACGGCGCCGTTCGCGGCGCGATCTTAAATGGCACCCGCATGATCAATGAAATGCGCGCCAATCATGAACTGGGAATTTTAGAAACACTGGTGCTGGGTCGGGCCTATCTGGGTGCCGGCCTGATGTCGGCTAATTTGAAAGGCGCCGACAGCACCAGCATTAAGATTGAATGCGCGGGACCCATAAAAGGACTCACCGTAGAGGCCAATGCATTCGGGGAGGTTCGGGGCTTTCTCAAGAACGTGCCGATTCCCATTGACAGGCCCCTGCGGGATTTTGATCTGGCGCCTTTTTTCGGTGCCGGATTTCTCTCTGTTATCCGCTATTTAGAAGACGCCAAGCAGCCGTTCACGGGAAAAGTTGCCCTGAAATACGGCAATATTGCCCAGGACCTGGCAAACTATTATCTCACATCCGAGCAATTGCCGACGGCATTTAATCTGAGCATTAAATACGATAGGTCCGGTGAAGCGACCGGTGCCGGCGGACTATTTATGCAGGCCATGCCGGGCGCCGATGATGCCCTGACCGCAGAACTGGAAGAACTGGTGCTCAAATTCCCGTCTATGGGTGAAGTTTTTGCGGATGAACAGGAACCGGCAGCCTTGATCCGGGACGTTTTTCAAAAATACGACCCTTGCTTTCTGGCCGACCGGCGCATCGAGTTCATGTGTCACTGCAGTCCCGAACGCTTGCGGCGTATATTAGCGATGCTGCCGCAAGATGAGCTGCAGGACATTCGCGATAAGGGCCCGTTTCCACTTGAGATGCGCTGTCATTATTGCAATACGCTGTATCATTTTTCAAAAGAAGAGATCCAAAATATCTATGCTATGCAAAAAAATAGCGCATAGCAGCTTACGCAGATTAGCGCCGATTAAAATTTAGGTTAAAATAATTAAAGAATGGTATAGGGTACACGGTACAGGGTATAAGGTAGGACGCTGAAGCACAGGCTAATAGCTGATAACTCATCGCTCATAGTCGATGGATTGATCCATCTTTACTATGAGCGATGAGCACTAGGCTATGAGCTTTTAGGGGAACACCGCTAAAAATATAAACTGACCATTGGATGTGGCCCAGCGGTAACGGATTGATAACGCCTATTGTGCTTTCGGCCCCTGCCCTGCTTGCTGCTTTTTGAGCTGTACAACCATCTGATCTATCGAAATACCATTGGGGGCCGCGGCAATCGGGTTGATCTCAAGCAGTCCTTCCCAGGCGCGAATGGCACCATCAAAATCATTGAGATCATGCAGGAGCACAATCCCTTTATTCATGCGTGAAACCTCATGTTTGGGATCGGCGGCAATGGCCTGGTCAAATGCTTTGATGGCCTCTTCGGGCTTGCCGCTGCGCCGATACATGACACCCATGTCGGTCCAGACATTGGGGTTACTCGGATCCAGCTCCAGGGATTTTCGATAAGCATTGATGGACTTTTCGTATTGGTTGGCGTCAAAATAGGCATTGCCCAGCTCCGTCCAGGCCTGGGTATTACCCGGGTTGGCCTCGGCTTGGCGCTCGAGCGCCGCAATGCGATCAGCCCCCACGGGCGCAGCAGCCTGGGGCTGGGGCTGTATGGCGGCGGATTGACCGGGTATTTTAGAATCGGATTTAAAAACCGCAAACACCACCCCCCCGAAAAAACCAACGGCTAAAGCCAGGAGCGTGACCATCAGAAAGGTCTCTTTGCGAACATAATTTCCTTCGATTATCTTTGATTGCCTCGCCATTACCCCTCCATATATTCTCAAATTTAAATACCAACATAATCACGAAAACACGAAAAGTCGAATTTTCGATCGCGCCACCCCTATCGAATAAATTCAATCCGATTTTGACATATTCTCGAAAATACTTAAATTGTTTCAAGCGCCCGAGGACCGGCCGTGTAACGATTGAGGCGCAACGGATAGAGAACGGCTCAGGATGGTTACAGATGGAACCTAAGCGTGTAAACGGTTCAGCGTGAAAGGACACCAGAATTGAACGAAAAGGCAGCAAGGCCCGTCTGGATGGGTCAGCTCTGTTGGTTTTACGACCGCATAGAAGCCTTAACAGCAAATGCAGGATTCATTTTAATACTGATATTTGTTTTCGGTATAACTGTTTCCCCGGCGTCCGCAAACAAAGCCCAGCATCATCTCCAGGTCGAGCTGTTCCCGCAGGCGCATAAACTGCAGGCAATCGATCAAATTAGGATCCAAAAAAGCCCCGCTGATGGATTGGATTTCAAGCTCTCCCGCCGGGCCGAAGAGATTGAGGTGACGGTCAATGACAGTCCCCGTGAAATCGATTTTAAAAACGGAAACCTGCATGTGCGCCTGGCTGCCGGTGAAAAAGCTACGGAAATCCGGATCACCATCCGTTATAAGGCCATCTTTGATGATCCTGTGCCCGTGCGTCCCCTAAATGCCGACAATCCGGGGTTCGGCGTCAGTGCAACCATTTCTGAGGCTGGCAGCTTTTTACTGTCCGGTTCAGACTGGTATCCGCATTGGGTGGCGGGGCATTCAATATATGCGTTGAAAGTGATTGCACCCGAAGGCATGATCGCCGTCACCGCCGGAGAACTAAAGGGGCACGTAACCCAAAACGGCAAAACAGCGTCCTCCTGGCTGGTAGATGATCCGGTCAGAGGCCTGTCTTTATCCGTCGGCGCTTATATTGTTCGGGAAAAAAAGGTGGGCAAGATAACCGCCGCCACTTATTTTTTCCCGGAAACCGATCATCTGGCCAATGCCTATCTGGAGGCGACCGCCAAATATCTCGCTCTCTATCAGAATCTCTTTGGCGCTTATCCTTTTAAAAAGTTTGCTGTTGTGGAAAATTTTTTCCCGACCGGATTCGGATTTCCCTCCTATACCCTGATCGGCGGCACTGTTTTGCGGCTGCCCTTTATTATCCATACCAGTTTGGGACACGAAATCGCCCATTGCTGGTGGGGCAACGGCGTGCTGGTCGATTATCAGGAGGGCAACTGGGGCGAAGCCTTAACGACCTATGTGGCCGATTACCTCTACAAGGAAATGAAATCCGAAGAAGATGCCCGCGAATATCGGCGCCAGATTTTGCGAGACTATTCCACCCTGGTCAAACCGGCTGAGGACTTTGCCCTGAAGCAGTTCCGGAGCCGCTCGGATCCGGTCACCAAAACGGTCGGGTACGGCAAAGGTGCCATGGTTTTCCATATGCTTCGCAAACAGCTGGGAGAAGAGGCTTTCTGGGAGGCGCTCAGGGATCTTTACCGCGATCGGTTATTCAAAGCGACCTCCTGGGCGGATATTCAAAAGGCGTTTGAAATCCGGGGGCAGCGTTCACTGCAGAATTTTTTTGATCAATGGGTACTTCAGGAAGGCGCTCCCCGGTTTTATCTGGACGCGGTCCAGGCGATGCGGACGGGCGCCAACTGGAAAATTGAAGGCCGCATTGTCCAGGAAAGCCCGGCGTTTGGCTTTGATCTAACCCTTAAGCTGGAAAATCGCGGCCAAGCCATTTTAAAGACAATCCGGATTTCCGGCAAAGAAACCCCTTTTCAGATTATCAGTAAATCCAAGCCGCTAAGGCTTAGCGCCGATCCCGACAGCGATAACCTGCGGCGGCTTTTTCCGTCTGAAATACCACCGGCGATTAACGCGCTCAAAAGTTCCGCCGCGGTGATCGCCCTGCTGTCAGATGGTCTGGAGCCCCAGGTTGAACAGGCCGCCCGGATATTGATTCGTTCCCTGGGATTGAAAAATTACACATTCGTCGAAGAAAACCAAATCGAGCGGCAACAGCTGCGCGGAAAAGATATATTGATGATCGGCTATCCCCATCGAAAAGATATTTTTCGAAATTTGCCCGATCAAATTGTGATCAACCAAAAATCGTTTAACTTAAATAAAATGGTCTATAACCAATCGTCGGACGTATTTTTCGGGGTATTTCCCCATCCCTCTGCTGAAAATCGGATCGCGGCCTTGTTTTTACCACTATCCTCGCTTCAGGCCGAAAAGGTGGCCCGCAAGATCACCCATTATGGGAAATACAGCTACCTGGCCTTTCAGAATGGAAAAAATAAAGACAAAGGATTTTGGTCTGTTGATCAATCTCCACTCGAATTTCGATGGGACCATGCCACCAGGTAATACCTGAATGTTGCATGAAAATAGATGAGAATCTTTTACTTAAAAAATATATCGGATTATGGTCATTTTTATTTCCCATCTATTTTCACCCTGCGGTGGACCGAATAACCAGCCTTAAGGAGGCATTAAAGTTTGTAAGGAGAATTGACGTGATAAAAAAAATTATCATTGCCATATTGCTGGTGGGTGCCTTCAGCACGGTTGGTTGGGTCAAACAAAATAGTTCAAATCATCGCATGTTTGATCTCAACCAGAAAAAGGAGTTGTTAATGACCCAGGCGCTGGCCGCCCTCAAAAAAAACCGCATTATCCTGGTGGGAGAGCATCATACAAATAAAAAGCATCACCGGGCCCAATTGAGTGTCATTCGGGCCCTAAAAGAGGCCGGTGTTCAGGTGGCCATCGGCCTGGAGATGTTTAGAAACGACAGCCAGGCCGAGCTGGATCGATGGACTTCCGGAGATCTCGACGAGAAGCGTTTTGAGAAAATCTTTTATGACAACTGGGGATATCCCTGGCCGGCCTACCGCATGATTTTTGAATATGCCCGCGACCATAAGATCCCGATGATCGGACTGAATGTGCCGCGGGAGATTACCCGGCAGGTGTCTCGAGAGGGTTTTACGTCCCTTTCCGAGGAGCAAAAGGGAAAGCTGGCCGAGGTGAGCTGTATCGTTGACCAGCAATACATGAATTATATCCGCAAGGCATTTGGCGGTCACGGCCATGGCCAGCTTAATTTCATCTACTTTTGTGAAGCCCAGATGGTCTGGGACAGTGCCATGGCAGTTTATTCCCTTGACTATCTTAAACGGCATCCGGAGGCGGTGGTTGTAATCCTGACCGGCACCGGGCACGCACAAAAAGGAGCAGTCCCGCGACAAATCCGGATACGTTCAAATCTTTCCTATGCCGTAATTTTACCGGAAATATCCGGACGCATTGACCCGCAAACCATCACGGCTAAGGATGCGGATTATATCATTCTGGATGTGGATTAGAACCCATGAACTACTGCAGCAACTGTGGCGATAGGGTAAAATTTGATACCCCTGCCGGTGATGACCGTCCAAGATACCTTTGTGAATCCTGCGGCACAATCCACTACGAAAATCCCAAAATGGTGGTCGGATCCATCCCGGAAAAAGATAGGAAAATTTTGCTCTGTCGACGGGCCATTGAACCCCGCTCCGGAAAATGGACCCTGCCGGCCGGGTATCTGGAAAACGGAGAAACTGTCGCCCAGGGCGCCCGGCGCGAGGCCCTGGAGGAAGCCGGTGCCGATATTCAAATTTTGGCGCCCTTTGCCCTCTTTAATATATGCCATGTCAACCAGATTTACCTGATGTTCCGCGCCCGGATGGTTGATGAGAACATCAAGGCCGGGAGCGAAAGCACGGAGGTGCGGTTTTTTCTGGAAGAAGACATTCCCTGGGACCAGATTGCATTCACGGTGATCGAAAATTCCCTGCGGTTGTACTTTAAGGATAGACCCACCGGATCGTATCCTTTTCATATCGGCGACATTCGCCGGGCAGGAAATTAAATGCAGGAAGGTATTGACGCACAAGCTGTTGGTCTTCTAATATTAAAGGCGAGGGGATTTTTTGATGCCATCGCAAATAAATAAGGTCTACGGTTTTCCTAAATTTATTCTGTTTGCCCTGGTTTTTAGTTTGACGCCTCTAATTTTTTACGCCTGCGGCGAGAAAAAGGAATCTGCTAAAAACCAAACTGATCAGATGCATTCCGACAGCTTTACTTTTTTCGATCTGGGCCGGCATTCCACGCTGTCAAAAAGCGTTCGCAATGATCTAAAACAGCGCTTGGGCCGCCATGCGATTGAATATCGCAGCATAATTGATTTAGATATCAACTTTTATGGCTTCCTCAATCAATATTTCCCTTCCCTGGATGCGCTAAATCAGCGTTTAAATTCCCCCCCCGGAGAAAGAATCGAGCACAACACGGTCAAGCTCATGTACCGGTATGCCCGCAAAGAAAACCTGCCGTTCGATTACGTCGAATTGGTCTTTTCAAATTACTCACAGCATCCCTTGCTTTTCAGGATCAACTTTCAGAAAGACGAATCCAATGTTATTGAAACACTCAAAACCAAATACGGCCAGCCGCTGAATATTGACTGGAGCGATAAAAACGGTCAATCCATGTACTGGGAGAAAAACAAAGACCTGTTGATTGTATCCCTGGTCCCCGACCAATTCGGCAATCCGGAATATCAAATCAGGATTTATTTTGTGGAAAATATCAAAACGCTTTTGACAACCGAGAAAGCGGAAAAAGAAACGGCAGCGGGCCAGAGGGCCAAGTCCGGCAAAACCGCCTTCTGATTTTGGATTATGGATTCAGATCAAGACAATTCGCAATTGCCGGTAAAATCGGATTCAACACCGGCTCAGGTACGGGATCGCTCAGAGATCCAGGGTGCTCCGGGATTTCTGCCGCGGTCCGATTCGATTCAGCTCGAAGAGAAAATATCCATCGCGCAGGCTGAAGGATTCAATCCGCTGGCAATCGAACTGGCCATGGGATCTTATGAAACGCCTGGCGCTTACAAACTTTTTCTGATCGGTCTGGTAATCATCTCCGCGGTCCTGGTGGCGTTCCTTTTTCCGATCGATCGTTTTTTCAAACCCAAAACCGCAGATCTCGGAACCATGACTATCGGGGAGCCCATCAGCGAAGACAACAAGACGCTTTTGACTGAATTTAACAGGCCCTGGCTCAAGGTTCTGCTGGAAATGGATCGACTCTATTTCCGCGAAGGGAAATTAACCGAAGCCATTAAAGTGGCCGAATCAAATCTGGAGCGGGTGCCTGAAAAAAATTGGGAAATCTGGGAAAAAGTTCACTATCGATACTGGGAATTGCTGTCAGATGCCGGCAGGATCCTCCCGCTCAAAGCCGCCACCAGAGCCTATCTGCAAACTGCCCCCGAAGATGCTTTTGCAAATTATTATTCCGCCTATGCCTTCCTTGCCGCTGTGGATCAAATCCGCTCGTTTGATCGCCAGACGCACCGGGCCTATCGATCAGAAGCTGAAAGGCTCATTCGACAAATTGATAATGCCTGCAATGCCCTGAAGGCCCGCCAGAAATTGAGCGGTACCAAAGAAGACAAGCGCTATTTACAGGATTTATATCAAAAATTGCGGCTGCAGCAGGCCAAGCTGTTTGTTCTGATCTGGCAGCTGGGTGGGTACAAAGAGGACAGCCATCCGGATGTTGTCTACCGGGACAAGGCCCTGGATATCACGAATAGCGAGGCGCTGGTCAATTTAAAAGAGGCCAAAGCGCTTAAAATAACAATCTATAACCATATCCTGGGTCGCTGGCACTGGTTTGAAGGCCAGCAGATCATTCAGGGCCGGAAACAAAAACGCAAGGCGCTGGTCGATGAACTCAGAGTCTTGCAAAAAGAAATCAAAGACGCAGAAACATTATGACGGAGTCTGCCTTAAATTCAGACACGCCCAAGCGTGCCATCCCGACGGAGACCACCGAAAAAGTCGGTGTGGCCGGCATCTACGACCCCAAGTGGATTTTTGTCGCGCTGTGTTATATTGCCGCCATCGCTTTGATGGGGCAGGACCCCTGGTACGGTGATAGGCACTTTACCTACAATCAGGGTATTTTTGTGGGGATCCTGGCCTTTCTGATTGTCGCCGGATTTTGCTGGGAAAGCTACCTGTTGGGACGCCCCGGAGGGATAAACCTGGTTTTGCAGTTTCTACTGATCATCCCGCTGACCTTACTTATCGGACGCATTGTCGGGCTGCCAACCGCCCCTGAAGCATCCTATGGATTTTTGGGTCAGTTTAAGGATTATGTATCACACCTTAAGGATGAAATCGGCTTCGGGGGCATCATTCCGCACTGGATACAGGATGTTTTCCGCAACCCCGGCATATTGCTGCTCATCTTTTTCACATCGATTGCTTTTACCCAGCAAAAGAGCAGCCGTCGATTCGCATTGATCCTGGTCGCCTTTCTAATTCCGTCGATGCAAACCCTGGCGCATGATCCCAAACCTTCTATTTATTTCGGCATCGGTTGTCTGGCCATGATCATCGGAATTGCACTTCAATACAGCCGGTACGGCAAAATCGTCGGACAGCAAAATATCCTCAGTCGCCTGCACGCGGTTGATGACCGCATGGAGTTAATCAGCAGTTTGCGGATATCAAAACAGGCCGCTGAAGACGGTTTTATTACCGAGGACGGGGTTCTGGCCGTTGTCGATCGGGAATACGGCAAAACGCTTGATCTGGACCGGCTGTCCGTCCGGGGAATCGCTCAGGCGCTATCCTACCGCCTGGTCCGCGAACATCGCGTCTTGGAACTGCACGGCGATGAACGCGGATTTTTCCTGGTGCCGTATCCCAATATCTTTAAAATAGACTCCATTTTCGACGAAATTGCGGTGTGGATCCGCAAAATTATATTAACGGGGCTGGTGGTTATCTGGCTGGTGTCGCCCATAGATTTCTTTCCCGACAGTATTCCCATTCTGGGTGCACTCGACGACGCATTCATAACGCTTGTGGGGGCCAGTCAATGGCTGGACACATTGCGACGCAGACCGTACCCGATACCGCGAAGCCCGTAACCCGGGTGTAACAAAAGAAGCGTTCAAACAGGTAAAATTGAATATCGAATATCGAACAAGAAATTTCGAATTATGATGACAGAAATAGAAATTCACGGCTATTACCCGGGGGTTGTCGGCAAAATCACCGAAATTCATGCGGTCTATTACCATGAACACTGGGGATTTGACGCCTCGTTTGAAACCCAGGTCGGCAAAGAGCTCTCCGAATTTATCAGCAACTTTAATGACGACCGCGACGGGCTCTGGGTGGCCACTAAAGATGGAAAATTCGCCGGAGCGATCGCTATCGACGGACATATGGCCGATACCGAAGGGGCCCGGCTGCGCTGGTTTATTGTCGCCCCCGAGTTTCAAAATGCCGGTCTTGGCAAAAAATTGATTTCGCAGGCGATTGAATTTTGCCGAAAGAAGAAATTTCCAAAAGTATTTTTATGGACCTTCGAAGGTCTGGATGCTGCCCGCCGGCTGTATGAGGGCGAAAATTTCAGATTGAACGAAGCGAACGAGGTGGATCAGTGGGGCCAGCATATAAAAGATCAAAAGTTCGTACTGATTCTAGAGGACCCGGCCGAATAGGGTTAAGCCCGTTATTTTGGTGAGGAGTCAAGTTATGGAAAAAGTCGACGTCAAATTCGGCAAATGGATCGAGGAAGGATTCAATCTATACAAAAATAATTTCGGCACACTGGTTCTGGCTTCCATTCTGGCGCTGGTGTTGAGTACCGTCAGCGTCGGCATCCTGGCCGGTCCCATGATTGCCGGGCTCGTAATCGTTACCCTGCGACTTTTGAGGAAAGCGCATCCCCAACCGGACGCCGGCAAGGTCTTTCGAGGATTCGATTATTTTCTAAATTCGTTGCTCTTTATCGTTATCTGGGGGATCGCCATTTTCGTCGGATCATTTATACTCGCGCTTTTCCCGTGCATCGGGCAACTGCTTTCCCTGTTTTTAGCGTATGCGGCCCAGGCTTTCTTGATGTTCGGAATCTTTCTGATCGTTGACAAACAGATGAATTTCTGGCCGGCCTCGATAGAAAGCATCCTGACGGTAAAAACCAATTTCTGGCCGTTTTTAGGCCTATCGACAGTAGCCAGTATCATCGGCAGCCTCGGCGCCATTGCCTTTGGAATCGGTATTGTCTTAACCATCCCCATCCAGGTCTGCATTCTGGCAGTGGCGTATCGGGACGTCTTCAACGAAGCCAGACGGTCATCCGAACCTGATTTTAACCAATCTGCCGATCCGGTTTGACTCTCAATCCGGTTTCGATTGACTTATTTGTTATGCAACCTGCCGATTTCAAGCCGATTGCTCACCAACGGCGCATTCGCAGAATTAACCCTGGACGGACGGTGCCGGTGGTGGACTGTATCCGACCGCGCTCCTACTGGGATGTGGTTGGCGTCCATCTGCTTCCGGCACTGGCATCCGGAATTCCCCTGCTGCTTTCATTCGTTGGGCCCCATCAGGTCATACCTTTGCGGCCATGCACATTCTTAAGGTTAACCGGTTATCCCGGCCCCTTCTGCGGCTTCACGCGTTCCATATGGGCGATTTCGGCCGGTGACTGGACCTATGCAACCATCAACTGTCCTCTCGCCTGGCTGGTGTATGCGGCCCTGGTCCTGGTGTTCGCCTGGAATGCCATCGGTCTTTTATGCGGCATCAGGATGATAAGGGGAGCTTTGCTACGGTTTTCGTCTCTTCAGAAACGACGCGCTCTGGTTGTGATAGGCACGCTTTTCCTTTTAAATTGGGCCTATCGGCTGATGCTCGACCTTCAGTGACCCTCGGGCGCATTTAAAAAATTCGAAGCAAGCACCTGTCTTGAAATTTAAAAAAAAGTGTATAGTTTAGCGTTAACCCAAAAAGATTTTCCTCAGTTTAAATAAGGAGGCCGAGATTATGAAAGAGAAGCGTAACTTACACCTCAAAGTTCAGGAACTGTGTGATTGTTATGCCACCAACGACCCGTTGAAAGAAATGTCCGCGATAAAAGGAGATGCGGACACGGAAGAAGCAGCACTCAAATGGCTCGCCCTGGCCGCATTGCACGGTGTAAACGACAACGCCAGAGAAGTCACCATTACCCGCTCACCGGGCGGAGATGTAAAAGTAACTGCAAAATACCGGGAATCGGAACTTCCCTCCCCGGGCCCTGAAATCGGTCAAAAAATCATGGATACGGTCCGTGAAATCACCCATATCGAGGGCCACAAAGGCAAATCCCCTCTGGCACTGGGTATCCGCCAGGACAGCATCGAACTCAGGGTTAAAATGAAAGCAAAAGAAAAAGGTGAAAAGGTCACCATAAGCTTTCCGGAAAAATAATGCGACGGCAAATCTTTCTTTGGACCCTGGTTCTGCTCCTTGTCGGGCTTGGCTTTATAGAAGGTTTTGCCCATTTTGGCCTGCCCGGCAGTGGAGATAAGCTCACCTTAAACCCCGGCGATCGCCTGGAATTGCCGGCGGGGGTAAGCCATAATGCCGTCGTCGGCAAACAGGGGGTTGTCTGCTTGGAAGCCCACCGTTGAGTCATGCGACCCCCCGGTGGGTTGCCTGAAAGGCATCAATGCCAAGAATCATTGATACGCCAACATTCACTGCACTATTTTCGCCGCAATGCCGTATTTCCGCTATTCGCTTCTAACCTCCAGATTTGAGTTATCAATGTCAAGCCCTTATCAAGACCAGCGGATCTGTCCTGCGGGGGACTTTTCCTCTTTAAGTTAACCCCCAAATTAAGCATAATCCATTAAAAGCTTGTAATTTTAATGAGGTGCTATATATAGTAATGTCTGGTTTTTGGGGTAGAGAACATCAGAAACAGTCAACCGATGGTGGCGGAAAAGAGGAGGAAAAGATGCTAGGGCGAGTGATTCAGAGAATTGTATTTTTGCTGGTATTAATTAGCTGCAACCTGGCATACGGTCAGAGCATTACGGTCGGACCCGACGGGAAATTTGAAAAAAATATCATCAGCGTGCCCTATGCGTTTTACAATGACAGTTTCGGTTTTACAGGCGCTTACGTTTACGCCGTTACGGGTTGGCCGCAGAAGCAAGCGGCCCTGATCAGCACCGCAATGGCCGGCAGCAAGGGGTCGGCCATGGGATTTATGATGGGAAAAGATCTTCGCATTCCGTATACCCGGCGGCTGTTTCTGGATGCCATCGTTCAGGCCGGCTATTTTCAAGACAACGACATTTACGTAGACGGCAACCCGGATTTTCCGGACGAGCGTGCCGGCAGCAACGACTCCGACGAAGACGATTATGTAACAAGCGACGGCATGGACAATTTTTTCCGGCTGCGTTTCAAATATTTGCTGCCGATCGGCCACGGCAAGGATGAGATTATCAGCACCCAGGTAGTGGACCGGGGAATGCTGGTCGAGGGCGCGACGGGAGGTGAGTCCTGGAACCCCTTTGTCAGCGGACGGACCTATATCGAGATGAAACCTTTTTACCGCAAGCAAGAAGTCGACAGCGACGATATTCGGGAGGATGTGAAAACCAACGGCTTGGAGGTTTCCCTGTTTCGCGACAACCGGGATTTTAAGACGAACCCATCCAGAGGAAGCGCCCTGCGGTTGAAGTTCAACCGGGATTTCGGGTGGTTGGACAGCTCGGATTCCTGGACGGTCGTCGACGGGGAATTCGACAAGTATTTTTCGCTGGGTGCATCGGACTGGTTTCGCCAGCGGGTGCTGGCCTTTGATATCTGGACGGCCTATTCACCGACCTGGAATGAAAAAAGAAATGGAGACATTGAAAACGGGGCGCCGTCTTTTGCCGGTGCCACGCTGGGCGGGCTCTGGCGCATGCGCGGCTATCCGTCCCAGCGCTTCAGCGATAAGGCGGCGATTTATTATGCCGCCGAGGCGCGCTTAATTCCCGACTGGAACCCTTTTGAGAACTGGGACTGGTTTCAAAAACGCATAGGGATTCAGTGGCTGCAGTTTGTGCCGTTTGTCGAGGTCGGGCGGGTGGCATCGGACTGGGGCATCCAGCGCCTGCATGAGGACATGAAGTGGTCCTCAGGCCTGGGGGTGCGCTTCTGGGCCAAAGGCATCGTAGCCCGGATCGATTCGGCCGTGTCTGATGAGGGCTTCGGTATTCAGATGATTATTGCCCAGCCATTCCAGTTTTAAATGATTACCTCTCGATCGCCGGGGAGTCAGAAGGGGGGAGAACCATGACGCACTATCGTTTAATGCAAAAAACCAACTGCCATCGGCCTGCTTATCATCCTGGGGCCTTTCGCATCCATGGAAAACCGTCAGTGGCTGACAATTTCTGGGGATTTCTGACGGCTTTGCTCGCAGTTCTTCTGATGTTAACGGGCTGCGCGACAACATTGCCCACCGATGTCCAGCGGACGCCTTCGACGGCATTTGCGGAATACGAGGCCACCTCCACAGGGCAGCTTTTTGAGGAAGCCGCGCTTGAGCACCCGGGAAAATCGGGGTTTACGCTCATCCGCAAGGGACGGCCGGCATTTACCGGCCGAATCGCCATGACCGCCATGGCGGAGAAAACCATGGATCTGCATTACTATATCTGGGAGCCCGACACCACCGGCCGGATTTTTGCCCTGCGCCTGGTCGAGGCTGCCTGCCGGGGGGGCGTGTGCGTGCACTGCTGGACGACAACACCCTTGAGGGCCGGGACTCGCCCATCGCCGCCATCGATGCGCATCCAAACATCGAGATCCGCATCTTCAACCCGTTCGCCCACCGCGGTTCGCGTCTCTTTGGTTTCCTGACGGACTTTGACCGTGTCAACCACCGCATGCACAACAAACTGGTGGTCGTGGACAATGCACTGGCAATCGTCGGCGGGCGCAACATCGGCAACCACTATTTTGGGGTACAAACCGATGCCAATTTCCGGGACCTGGACATCGCCGCGGCAGGGCCGATCGTGCGGGAGCTTTCCAGGGTGTTCGACCGCTTCTGGAACGGGGACTGGTCTTACCCGGTTTCGGCGCTGGTCGACCGGACTTACACCGAGGAAGACCTCAGGGAGACGGTGGCAACCCTGCGCGAGTTCATCAGCAAAGAACAATATCCTTACCCTTTAGACGAGGATGTCGAAAGCCTCAGAGGGCAACTCAAGGAGATTCGCGACAATTTCATATGGGCACCGGGGCAGGTGATCTGGGATGACCCGTCTATCGTAGAGCATGAAAAGCCGGCAGCCGTGATGCACGAGGCGCTGCACCGGAAGATTAAGACTTTGCAAAAAGAGCTGCTGATCGAGTCCGCTTATTTCGTTGTTCGGGAGCGGGCCATTGAGGCGGCCAAAAAAATGGTTGAAAGAGGGGTGCGTATCCGGATCCTGACCAACTCGCTGGCGTCCAATGACGTGGTGGCCGCCCACGGCGGCTATGCCTCGGGCCGCAAGCAGCTGATCGAAAACGGTGCGGAAATTTATGAGCTGCGGCCCGATGCGGTTTCCGGAACGGTCAAGGAAAAGTCGCTTATCATCGGTGGCAGGTCCATAGCCGCCCTGCATACCAAGGCGATTGTTTTCGACCGTGAGTCGGTGTTTGTCGGCAGCTACAACCTGGACCCGCGTGCGGCGGAAATCAACACCGAAATGGGCCTCTACGTGGAGAGCCCGGAGCTGGCCGGGCAGGTAGTTGCCTACATGGACGAAGGGGTGCTTCCACAGAACAGCTACCGGGTGCAGCTGGATGACGACGGGGACCTGGTCTGGATCACCGAAAAAGACGGCCGGGAGGTACGCTACACCAATGAGCCCGAGTCCACCTTATGGCAACGCCTCGTTTCGGGATTCGTCATGGGGCTGGGAATCGAAGATCAGCTTTAGGCGCCTGTGGACCCACTTGACCACTGCTGATGTTAACTTCAAACGGGCGGCTGAAGCAAAAAAGCGGCGCCTTCATCGGGCGTGCTGCCCGGCTTTTCGGTTTCTCCGGCCAATCCGGCCGCGAACGCCATCGCTAACAGATCAAGCATGCAATTGAAAACAAACGTCGCTTTAAGAGCGCTCCTGACGATGTTGGTGGCCCTGACGGTTTCTTGCCGGGGGCAAGGCATACTTCCGATAGCCGAATTTTCAGAACAGGATCAAATTTTGCCCGCCAGCATCACGGTGGTCAACTGGAATGCCCGGAAAGGCAAGCATCCTCAATTTGTCAATGATCTGAAGTCGCTCCTGGAGCAGGAAAACCCGGATATCGTATTTCTGCAGGAAGCAACGGCCGACCTTTTTGAGCCGCAACAGATGGGCGGCTATTTTGCAGAAGGATGGCGTCACCCCTGGCCCGGCGGGAAGACCGTCGGCGTTCTGACCCTTTCCCGGGTGCGGCCTGTCCGGATTCAACCGCTGCCCACCAAATACAGGGAATTCGGTGTAACCACGCCCAAGGTGTCCCTTGTTACGGAATACCCCCTGCCAAACGGTGAGCGCTTGCTTGCCGTCAATGTGCATCTGTTGAACTTCGAGCGCTGGTCGGTCACAAAAATAAGTCACCAGCTCGAGGACCTGAAATCGATTATGGCCGATCATTCAGGCCCGATTCTCATGGCCGGGGATTTCAACACCTGGAATCAAAAGCGACTCCAACTGGTCAAACAGATCAGACAGGATATCATGTTAAAGGAAGTGACGGACTTTCCGGAGGGACGTACAACCGGCGATACCGGATCGGAATTTTGGAATGAAGTTCTGGGTGTTGAGAAGGACCTGCCGCTGGACCATATCTTTTTTTTAAGCTTCAGGCCCATATTGGCCCGGGTGCTGAACTATGACACATCTGATCATAAACCGATTCTGGTGAAATTAAAATTGCAGCCCTGATCTAGCCCGGATGATGAAACGATCAGATAGCGGTTCAATCGTCATCCTGTTTAGCCTGTCCTTGAGCTGATTCGACTTTTTTTTCCGCATCGATCGCCTTTTCTTCGGCTATTCTGGCCCGCTCCTCGGCGGCCTTGACCTCCTCGAGCGCTTGCTCCATCTGGTAGTCATAGGTTTGCTGCATATATCGATTCGGATTGTTCGATTTGCTGTATTCCTCGGCCATTCGGGTTGCTTCTTCAGCTTTAGCGCTGGCGATGTCGGCTGCTTCTTTGGCTTTTTCGGCCTCCGCCCTTGCCCTCCGGGCCTCGTCTGATTTTTGTTTTCTGCGTTCAGATGCAGCTCCCGTTTGCGGTCGGCCTTCGCTTTCCAGATCCACTTTCGCGGGTCGGGGTTCATAGTCCATGGTTTCTTTAAGTTCGGCCTTTTTCGGCGGCGGGTCCTGGGTGATGTGCAAATTGCCTTTTTCATCTGTCCAGGTGTAGACTTTATCAGCCGCAAGTTCGGCCGTCATAACGAACGATAAGATGACCCCTATTCCGGTTAAAAAATATTTCATAAAATCCTCCCGGCTGAACTGGTTTTTCACAAGATATCTTGGTTCAAATTTATCTGTCCCTGTCTCCGGCGTCAATCGGCCTTAGGACGCGAATGTCGCCAGGAGCTTTGCAATCCGCCCTGAAAAGGTGAAGTCCCGCTTTATTATATATATAAAATAAATACCGTAAACCTACAAGCCAAATGCACAGGCCCGAGCATTGACAGCCTTCCACATATAAGCTACTCCTCAATGTCAGCCGTTGAGATTGGTTCTAAAGGGATTGAAATGCAACCATCGGAATTTCCGTGGTCATATGATGAGCAGGAAACATGCTATTTTCTGGAAGGCGATGTGGTTGTGACGCCTGAAGGGGAAGCACCGGTGGAAGTCGGCCAGGGGGACCTGGTAACCTTTCCGACCGGAATGTCCTGCACCTGGAAAATACGCATAGATGTTAAAAAGCATTATCGGTTTGGATAGGAACGTGTTCATATCTGCACCGTTTTCAGCTACATCAACTATATGAGCTAACGATAAGGAATTACATCACTCATTTGGAGTAGTGGAGTGATGGCGTAATGGAGTATTGGAATCTTAAATAATGAAATTTGCCATCTCTAATTCAAACCAATACGCCAACACTCCAGTACTCCAATACTACAAGAATCTAGATTTGAGGCCTGATTACTTTGACATTTCCAAAACCCAGACTGATTGATGCCCACGCCCACATCTGTGATCCCGGCTTTGATAAAGACCGAGATGAGGTGCTGGAAAGAGCCCGTCGGGCCGGTGTTGATGCGATTGTTGCCGTGGGAGAAAATCTTGCCGATGCCCGCAAAAACCTTGAGCTGGCCAAGAGGTATCCGATGTTAAAGCCGGCGGCCGGCCTCTATCCGGCGCATCTTGATTTAAATCAGGCCGATGAGATGGCCGACTTTATTCGTCAAAACCGTTCGCATCTGGCGGCAATCGGCGAGGTCGGACTGGACTACTGGGTGGTCAAGGAGGAACCCGACCGGGAGCTGCAGAAAGAGATACTCAAACGGTTTGTTGAATTATCCAAAGCGTTGGATTTGCCTTTGAATATCCATTCCCGATCCGCCGGTCGTCACGCGATAGCGCTGCTGCTTGAAAATGAAGCCATCCGGGTTCAACTGCATGCCTTTGACGGCAAGGCCGGCGCCGCGCTGCCGGCGGTCGAAGCCGGTTATTTTTTTTCGATTCCGCCGTCGGTGACCCGCTCCCGCCAGAAACAGAAGCTCGTTAAACAGCTACCCCTTGCATGCCTGCTGATTGAAACCGACAGCCCGGTTCTGGGTCCTTTCCCAAACGAGCGCAATGAACCGGCCAACCTCTCGCTATCCATAAAAGCAATCGCAGAGCTAAAAGGGGTATCTGAGGCGGAGGTCATCGCCGCCGTTTCAGAGAATACAGAAAGGTTGTACGGCAAATTAAATTAAAAATTAATTGATTTCGGCTTGCTCGAAACTTTGTCACCTGTTTTTAATTTTGACCATTCGACATTCGGATTTGTTTCGAATTCCGGATTTCGATTTTCGGATTTATAAAGCCGCCATATTTGACAGAAAATGATTTTATATTTTCAATTAGTTTAAATGCTATTGAGAAATGTTAACAAAACATGGCACATATGCCTTGATTCTGGCGTCTTCTTCCGATCGGCCGGTACAGATTGGCAAGCTCGGACAATTTAGGCTGCAGCCGGGTTATTATGTTTATACCGGCAGCGCCTTCGGGCCCGGCGGCATCCAGGCCCGAATCGCACACCATGTGAGAATTTCGCAACGGCCGCACTGGCACATCGATTATTTACGGCCGGTCTTGCATCTGGATGAGGTATGGTATAGTTATGATTCCGAAAAGCACGAACATCGGTGGGCAGACGCACTCAAGCGTTTAAAGGGTGCGCGCCTGCCGGTTCCCGGCTTCGGGGCCTCGGACTGCAATTGCCGGTCACATCTCATGTTATTTCCGACCAGGCCCGCCGTCAGGTCGTTCCGTGACCGGTTGCGCGCTAAATTAAATGGCCACGCAAGAATATTCACCCGTAAATTAAAATGAAATCCGTATCTGTAAAATTCCTGGGGAGTGGCGATGCCTTCGGCAGCGGGGGACGATTGCAGATCTGTATTTTGATCGAGTCTGCCGGCACTAAATTCCTTTTGGATTGCGGCGCCTCGGCCTTGATTTCCATGAAACGATTTGGCGTCAGGACCGCTGATATTGATTTGATCCTCATTACCCATTTGCACGGTGATCATTTCGGGGGGATTCCGTTTTTTATTCTCGATTCCCAGCTGATTTCAAAACGCACCAAACCTTTGCGAATTGCAGGCCCGCCCGGCGTAAAAGACCGCATTCACAGCGCCATGGAAATCATGTTTCCCGGATCCTCCCGGGTAAAGCAAAAGTTCGAAATAGAATTCTTAGAATTACCGAAAGGCGACCGTACCAAAATCGATCCGGTTTTTGTAACGGCTGAAGCGGTCGCACATGCCAGCGGATCACCCGCTTATGCACTGCGAATCGAATGCGCCGGCAAATCAATCGTATACTCCGGTGATACGGAGTGGACCGATAACCTAATTAAGGTCACACGGGGTGCAGATCTGTTTATTGCCGAAGCTTACTTCTATGAAAAAAAGATAAAATTTCATCTCAATTATCAAACCCTGATGGAAAAGAAAGCGGAACTGGATTGCAGACGAATTATCCTGACGCATATGAGCGATGACATGCTCCACCGTCTCGACAGCCTTGAGCTCGAGTATGCCGAAGATGGTAAGGAAATCATTTTATAAATCAAAAGGGCTGCGGGTGCCCGCCTGCAGGTGCGCATCAACAGCCGTCATCCAACTTCTCGATCAGATCTAGCAAAAAAGGCAGACCCGATCCCACAATGATGATGCCGCCTGCCAGAACAATACCGCTGGCAAATGTCACCATCTGCCCCATGTATCCCAGCAGCAAGGGGAAAAGCCCGCCGCCCAGGACAATAGCGCATGGTGTCGCCCAGGCGGTGGCCAGGCTTCGAAGATTCGGCTGTACGATCCGTGCAAGGGCGGCGAAACCCGCCGGGAAATAGCACACGATCAGCGCCGGCTGAAGGAACACAACGACCTTGAGCCATAAACCGGAGGCCAGGCCCAGCAAGACGGTCACGATTCCTGAAAGCAGGAGAAAAACGGCGATGGCCTTTTTTTCACCGATTCTGTCCGCCACCCAGCCGGCAAAAAAGGTCATGAAAAGGGCGGATACCTGGGATAGACCGATCAGGGTGTTGGCCGTTGTTTCCGGCAGTCCCCGTTCGGCGATCAGGTACAGCGGCATCATTGCATAGATGCCCACCTGTCCCCCCATCCCGAGAGCAAAAAGAATGATCATGATCCAGAAGGATCGACGGGACAATATGGTACGCGCCAGGGATAGGTCCGGTGCGTCGCCCGGAAATTGTCCGACGGTTCCGAAACGGATCAATATCACCGCCGCGGCAATACCCGCTACGGCAATCACCACCATGGGTGCGCGCCAGGAAAACCAGGTCAGAAGGAATACGGTCAGCAAGGGACCTAAAACAAGGCTCAGCGGCGGGGCCGTCTGCTGGACGGCCAGGGCCTTGCCCCAGTCCTGACGGCTGACAAGGGCGGTAATGGTGGCCACATT